>ENA-OUOU01000067-OUOU01000067.1-human-gut-metagenome-genome-assembly--contig:-NODE-67-length-75768-cov-15.570893_pt1 | contig 75768 bp, 54 predicted proteins | sample MGYA00237936_ERZ548765 | MGnify/ENA primary metagenome ERZ548765 (study PRJEB26490, sample SAMN05356889) | human gut metagenome | biome: terrestrial biome; feature: human-associated habitat; material...
TATAGACCGAAAAGACGAGCAAAGATTACCAAGTTATTTTTTAAGGATTACTTAAGATATGAGAAGTATCGTAAAATATGCTACGGTTGCCGTAATGGCGGCTGTAGCATTTTCTGTCAATGCCGAAGGGAGGAAAAAGCAGGCGGAGCCGTTTGGCGGAAAGGTTCCTATCGAAGAAGTTTCGCCAAGGTCAATGGGAATGGACGAGTCCAGGTTACAGCTCATTGACAGTGCCGTGTGGGATGCCATCGGGAATCATATAATCCCCGGGGCGGTAGTTTCGGTGGTCAGGGAGGACAAGATAGTGTATCTCAAGGCCTGCGGAAACAAATCTGTCGTTCCTGATACTGCCAGGATGACCCGTGATGTCATGTTTGACCTTGCGTCCTGCAGCAAATGCGTCGGTACCACATTGGCTTTCATGCAACTGATAGAAGAAGGCAAAGTCAGGCTTCATGACAATGTGGACAGGTATATTCCTGGATTTTGCGGCTGGAAACCTGCCGGCTCAGCGGATGATGAAGAGGAGGATATAACCATAGAACACCTCCTGACCCATTCCTCCGGCATTGACCCGTATATAAGTGTGTCGTCTTACATTGAAAAATACGGGCAGGATTCTCCTGATTCACTTGTGAGGTTTATTGCACGCGAGTCCGGCAGAAACTTCAGGCCGGGAACGGATTTTATGTATAGTTGCCTGAATTTCGTGACGCTTCAGGCCATTCTGGAGAAGGTGACAGGGGAGAGGCTTTGCGACTATGCCTTGAATCATATTTTCAGGCCACTTGGATTGCGTCATACCCACTATATGGACCTGGACTTCATTTCTGAAGGGAAAGACGCTTATGGTGTCTCTTATGATGAACTGAAGGGATTATGTGCTCCTACAGAGGTACAGGCGGACGGCAAACCGCTTCTGGGAATGGTTCATGACCCTCTGGCCAGGCTGATAAATTCAGGAAACTCAGGTAATGCGGGCATTTTTTCGGACGCGACGGATATGAGTGTAATCTGCGCGGCCATCATGAATGGGGGAGAGTTCAATGGTGTCAGGATACTGTCTCCGGCGACCGTGAAACTGATGCGCTCCGTATCAGCTGACATTGATCCGAAAGTCGGACGGGCACTTGGCTGGGACCACAACAGTTCCCATTCAGGCCCGCGGGGCGACCTTTTCAGCAGAGAAAATACGATTTTCCATACGGGCTACACCGGCACATCCGTCACGATGGACCTGGACAGCCGCACTGCATTGATAATCCTGGCCCATAGGGTGCATCCTGAGGATAAGGGCAGCGTCGGAAGGCTTCGCGCCGTACTTGCCAATATTGTCGCCGGAGCCGTAACTGACTGATACTCCGGCATTGACAAGTACCGTCTAGGCGTTTTTCAATGTTACCTTGTGCCTGAGCCCGAGGTCCCGCAGGTCCGCGATGAAATCGGCTGAGACATTGACAGGGTATTTGCGGGCGATGAAATCGACGCCATATTCGGTCTTGTGGTCGCTCACATACATTGAAAGCGGAATCGTTCCCTTGTGCGTCTTGAGCACGCTCTTCAGCTTCTTTCTGAAATCGGGGCTCAGGACATGGTCAGGAACCTCTATCGAGAAGCCGTCAATCAGAGAATCGGCGATATTGCCGAGCAGGGACATCTTATTGATTCTGAACTTGTAAGGGACATTTGCAGGCTTGTTCGGGTCATCTTTGCCGAACCAGGCCTCCTTGACAGTACCTTCGATGAAAATCGTGGTATGGTCCTTCAGATACTCGAGATAATTCTCGTATTCCTTGCCGAAGAACACGAAATCCTTGGAACCGCTGAAGTCTTCCACGATGATTTTGGCGTAAGGACGTCCTGTCTTGGATTGCTTGGTCTCCACCGAGGTGATGAGTCCCGCAAGATTCAGTTTCCTCATGGTTTTGGTCTTGTTGCACTCAGCGATAATGTCGTCAACCTCAGACAGTTTGCATGAGGTGAAAGTATCAAGTTCGAACTCGAATTTCTTTAGCGGATGGTCGGACAGGTACATGCCCACGATTTCCTTTTCCTTCTGGAGAGTCTCCAGAATATCCGGCTCCGCGGTCAATGCCGGCGGCTCCGGTTTCTCTATCTTAAGTTCCTCAGCATCACCGAAAAGCGAGGCCGCATCATCCTCTGCATTCTGCACGGTCACAGAAGCATAATTCATGAGGTCATCGAGGAAAGGAAGACCGCTTCTTCCGGTAATGAAGTACTGGTTCCTGTCAATGCCGAAGGAGTCGAACGCGCCGGCGTAAATCAATGATTCCATGGCCTTTCTGTTCACGATTCCGCACATTCTGACACAGAAATCATAAACGTCCGCGAACAGGCCCCTTTCCTCACGCTCCTTGACGATGGCATCCACGATATTGGCACCGAAACCCTTCATTCCGCCCATACCGAAGCGGATATCTCCGTTCTTGTTGACGGTGAAATTGGATTCACTCTCATTCACATCCGGATTCAGAACCCTAATATGGTGCTTCTTGCAGTCCGCCATAATGGCTTGAATCTCAGTCATGTTGCTCTTGTTGATACTCAAGTTGGCAGCCTGGAACTCGGACGGGTAGTGGGCCTTCAGCCAGCCGGTCTGGTAACTTACCCATGCATAGCACGTCGCATGGGACTTGTTGAAAGCGTAGGAAGCGAATTTCTCCCAGTCTTTCCAAATCTTCTTCAGCACATCCTCAGGATGACCGTTCTTCTTTCCGCCCTCAATGAACTCTCCATAAAGCGACTGAAGAATGTCTATCTTCTTCTTACCCATCGCTTTACGCAGTTTGTCCGCCTTACCTTTCGAGAAGCCTGCAACCTTCTGTGAGATAAGCATGACCTGCTCCTGATAGACGGTGACGCCATAGGTCTCCTTCAGGAACTCCTCCATGGCCGGAAGGTCATACGTAATCGGCTCGTCACCTCGTTTTCTGGCAACGAAGGACGGAATGTAGTCCATCGGACCCGGACGATACAGCGCATTCATCGCGATAAGGTCCTCGAAACGCTCCGGATGCAGCTTCTGGAGCCACTCCATCATACCCGGGGACTCGAACTGGAACACACTCTTCGTATCGCCATTCGAATAAATCTCATAAGCCTTCGGGTCGTCAATCGGAATTTTTTCAATGTCAATGTCAATGCCGAATCTCTTCTTGACTTCGGCAAGACATATCTTGATGATTGTCAATGTCTTGAGGCCGAGGAAGTCCATCTTCAGCATACCTACGTCCTCGATGAACGAACCCTCATACTGGGACACCCAAACCTTCTGGTTGGTAGCCTTATCCATACCCAGAGTAATAGGAATGTAGTCAGTGAGGTTGCCTCGTCCGATAATCATCGCACAGGCATGGATACCGATCTGGCGGATGCAACCCTCAAGCTGGAGGGCATATTTCAGAACTTCCTTCACCAGTTCCGAGCCGTTTTCAAGCTCGTTCTTCAGTTCGGGAACATATTTAACGCAGTTCTTCAGCGTCGGCTTCTTCTCAGACTCCTTCTTTACGACCTTGAAACGCTTTCCGTCTTTTTCAATGATTTTGTCACCCTCCTCCGGCACTTCGTCCTCCTTCAATTCCACCTCGGAAGTCTCCGTGATGGTAATCGGCTTGTCCGGAATCATCTTGGTGAGCCTGTTGGACTCTTCCAGAGGAAGCCTGCTGATTCGTGCGACGTCCTTGATGGCGCCCTTTGCCGCCATCGTACCGAAAGTGATGACATGGGAAACATGATCGACACCATATCTGTCCTGCACATACTGGATGACACGATAACGTCCGTCATCATCGAAGTCAACGTCAATATCCGGCATTGACACACGTTCCGGATTAAGGAAACGCTCGAACAGGAGGTCGTACTTGATAGGATCCAAGTTGGTGATACCCAAGCAGTAAGCAACCGCAGAACCGGCAGCGGAACCACGTCCCGGACCTACAGATATGCCTTGGGCCCTGGCTGCCGCGATATAGTCCTGGACGATGAGGAAGTAGTCAGGGAAACCCATCCTGGAGATGGTCTTGAGCTCGAAATCCAGACGCTCCGAAGTCTCCTCATCCAGAACGTCTCCGTAGCGCTCCTTCGCTCCCTTGTAGCACAGATGGCAGAGGAAGGCCACAGAATGACGGAACTCCTCACCACGGTCGTTGCCTTTTTCGTCGCACCTGCCCGCGTCAATGACACCCTTGTATTTTTCCAGCTGATTGTCAATGTCAGCGAGGAATTCAGGATCGATCTGGAATTTCGGAAGCACGTGGCCTCGGTCAATGGTATAGCTCTCTACCTTGTCGCAGATTTCCAGAGTATTCGAGATGACTTCCGGATGGTCTGGGAACAATGCTGCCATCTCCTCCTCGCTCTTCAGGTATTCCTGCTGTGTGTACCGGAGCCTATCGACATCATCAATATAAGCATTGGTAGTCAGGCAGATAAGCCTGTCATGAGCCGGTCCGTCCTCTTTTCTTACGAAGTGGGCGTCGTTTGTTGCGATAACCTTTACGCCATGCTTCTCGGCGAGGTCGAAGATGACTTCGTCGTACTCTTTCTCTTTTTCATAGACCTCAAGGGAAAGTCCCGGGATTTCGGTCTTGTGGAGCATGACCTCCAGATAGTAATCGTCCCCGAAAACGCTCTTGTGCCACTCTATCGCTTTCTCTGCACCTGCTATGTCTCCGTCCAGAATCATTCTCGGAATTTCACCCGCCATACATGCTGACGAGCATATCAGGTCCTGATGATACTTGGCGATAACTTCATGCGAAACCCTTGGCTTATAATACATTCCCTCGATGTGTCCTGTGGAGACAATCTTCATCAGGTTCTTGTATCCGTTATAGTTCTTGGCAAGCAGGATAAGATGGTAATAACCTTTTTCCTTCAGCCTGTGGTCACCCTTGGATACGTAGATTTCGCATCCGATGATAGGTTTCACGCTCGGATGTTTGGCCGCGAACTTGAAGAATTCCTTCACTCCGTACATGTTGCCGTGGTCCGTGATCGCAAGACCAGGCATGCCAAGCTCTTCAGCCCTGTTGAACAGGTTTTCTATGGAAGACTGGCCGTCAAGGATAGAGTATTGTGTATGGACGTGAAGGTGTACAAAAGCCATTTTATGCTGATTTTAAGGCGATTATAAATTAGTGCCGTTTTCCGTGGAAGGACAGGCGGCAAAACATACAAATTTACGAAAAATTCGTGGTATTTGTGAGGCGGATTTCCAAATACATTCGTTATATTTGTGAAGATGCAAATAGAAGATGCAGATGAAACAACTTAGGCAATTTCTGCTCATGATACTCTTGCTTGTTTCTGCAGATGTCATGACCGCCCAGCAAAACAGGGCGCTTTTCAGTATTTCAGGAAAGGTCGTAGATGCCAAGACTGGCGAACCTGTGATAGGTGCCGCTGTCAATGTGGAAGATACAGGTATCTGGGCTATATCTGATGAAAATGGAACCTTCTTTCTGCCGGATATCAGACCTGGCGACTATGCCGTGCAGTTTTCTTGTCTTGGCTTTGTCGATAAGCGACTCTCATTCGTTGTAAAGAAAGACATTCCTAACCTCACTATCAAACTGGATCAGAATACATTGGCTCTCAATAGCGTAGTGGTTACGGCTGAGCGGGACAAGGAGGGCATGAACACATCACTGAAGTTCGGTGCGAATGCATTGAACCATCTCCAAATGTCCAATGTTACAGATATTAGTGCCCTTCTTCCGGGCGGAAAAACCGTAAATCCGGACCTTACGACAGACAATGCGGTGTCGTTGCGCTCAGGAGGCCTCGCTGCCGGAAATGCCGCATTCGGAACTGCGCTGGAAGTCGATGGTGTAAGGGTCGGAAACAATGCTTCTTTCGGGTCAATGTCAGGAACCGGAACCAGAAACATCTCTACTGAGAACGTCCAGTCCATCGAAGTCATAACTGGCGTTCCTTCAGCTGAATACGGAGACCTAAACAGCGGAATGGTAAGAATCAATACCCGTAAGGGACTTACTCCGTGGAACATAACTTTCGCCGTAAATCCAAGAACCTATCAGGCATCTGCGTCCAAAGGCATTGACCTTATGAAAAATAGGGGAGTCCTCAATGTCAGTGCGGAATGGACTCGTGCGACACAGAAACTTTCATCTCCATATACTTCTTACACAAGGCGCGGATTTTCAGCATCTTACAGCAACACATTCAAAAACGTATTGAAATTCGAAGCCGGTGCCACCGGAAACATCGGCGGAATGAATACAAAGAATGATCCTGATGCGTATAAGGGGACATGGAGTAAGGTGAGAGACAATGTGTTAAGAGCTAATACATCTCTTACATGGCTTCTGCGCAAGTCTTGGATCACGAACCTGAAACTGGATGCATCTGTGAATTACAACGACAACCGTTCGCAGGATCACGCTTATGGCTCTTCAGCATCGATGTTGCCTGCCGTACATTCGGAACTTGCCGGATACTATCTTGCCGACAGGCTTCCGGTAAGCTATTTCTCTGACAAAGTCATTGACTCCAAGGAACTTGACTATGCGGCTTCCCTGAAATACGAGTGGTTCAAAAAATCCGGCAAGAGGCTCAGCAAACTGAAGGCCGGCGTGCAGTGGAAAGCTAATGGAAATGTCGGGGAAGGTGAGTATTACAAGGACCCTTCAGTTGCTGCAAATGGATATAGACCAAGGCCTTACAGCCAGTATCCTTTCATGCACAACGTGGCAGCATACATCGAAGAGGACTACACATTCCCGATAGGAAAAACCTCACTTCAGATTTCTGCCGGTCTCCGTCTTGAAAACCTTTTCGTGAAAGATACCGATTACAAGAACGTCAGCAGTCTTTCTCCAAGGTTCAATGCAAAGTGGAAGATTTCCGACAACTTGTCCATCCGTGGAGGCTGGGGAGTCAGCGAAAAACTGCCTTCATTCTATATCCTCTATCCTGTGCAGAAATACCGCGATATTCAGACTTTCGGATTCTCTCATGGCGACGCTTCTTCGTATGTGTATTATACTCAGCCATATAAGATGCTTTTCAATGAAAATCTGAAATGGCAGAAGAACTATAACGCAGAGTTTGGCATTGAAGCATACTTCCTGCGCACCTCCGTTTCTCTCGTAGGATTCTTCAACAAGACAAAGAATCCATATACCTATCAGAACATCTACACTCCGTTCTCCTACAACATCATGTCCGTTCCTTCCGGCTATACGATCCCTGACAATCCTGAGATACGTGTCGATAGTCAGACCGGCCAGGTTTACATGAGAGGCAGCAACGAGGAGTTCTGGACACCGATGGCTACCAAGGTGACCGACAAGACGTTCTTCGAGTCACAGATGCCTGGAAATGGTGATGACATCTACAGGACCGGAGCCGAACTTATAGTTGACTTCCCGGAAATTGCTCCGATAAGGACCAAGTTCAGACTGGATGCCAATTATTCATACACTCACTACATTGACAATACCCTTAACTGGACCTATAGGACAGGATGGTCTCACACGTCGTTGTCAAACAGGTCTTACCAGTATGTGGGTATTTATGCAAATGGCGGTGAATCAGGAACTTTCAACGGCAAAGAGTCCCATTCCCTGAACGCGAACCTGACGGCCATAACCCATATTCCGGAGGCGAGAATTGTCATCACCTGCCGCCTGGAAATGTCTCTTCTGAGCCGCTTCCGCAACCTGTCGAGATATCAAGGCAAGGAGTATGCGTATAATGTCAATGCTGACGGAGTGGAATCGATAGGCGGAAGTATTTATGATTCCAATAATTACACGGCTATACGTCCTGTGAAGTATATGGATGAGAATGGCGATGTTCATGACTTTACGGACAAGGAGGCTTCCGATCCGGCTTTTGCGAACCTCATCATAAAGTCAGGTAACGCATATACTTTCTCCCAGGATGGCTATGGAGCATATCTTTCTGCCAATCTGAGTGTTACAAAGGAAATCGGAGACCATGTCTCGCTTTCATTCTTCGCGAACAACTTTACAAATTCGCGAATGTTCGTTACCTCCAAGGCTACGGGAGTGAGTGCGATCTTTACTCCGGCATTCTATTATGGACTTACTTGCAGACTTAAATTCTGACAGTTATGAAGAAATTTATATATCTGATATTTGCAGCATTGACCTTGGCCTCTTGCGTAAGCATCAAGTCCGGGGACCCGTATGACGGGGGACTATATCGTCTGGTCGTGGATCCGGTTTATCCTGAAGGATTTCCCGAGGCGCAGAAAATTGGCGTTCCCGTGTCCGTGACAGAAAGGAATCTCGGCAACAAGTATTCCCAAAATACCGGAGAGGATGGAACGGCCGTTCTGGAATTGCCTGCCGGAAGTTACAGAGTGACTTTCAGTTACAGCCATGACGGAGTTTCGTATAACGGAGCCATCGACAAGGTCATTCTGGGAGAGGCAGGCGTGAAGGAGGTCAAACTTCCCGTAAAGGACTCCCGTTCAGGAAAGATTGTTTTCAAGGAAATCTATTGCGGAGGCTGTACGAAATATCCTGAGCAGGGTAACTATATGGGTGATTCTTACGTGATTCTGCACAACAATACCTCTGAGGTCCAGTATCTTGACGGATTGTGTTTCGGTGCTCTCGACCCTTCCAATTCTGTCGGAACCAATGTTTGGGTGACGACTGATCCTGCTACCGGCGAGACCATTTATCCTGATTTCATTCCTCTCTCTCAGGCTGTCTGGCAGATAGGCGGGGACGGCACTGCGTTCCCTCTGGAACCTGGAGAAGATGCCGTGATAGTGGTCTTCGGAGCGATAGATCATCATTCGAAGTATCCTAACTCGGTGAATCTGAATAACTCACAGTATTTCGTATGCTATAATACGACGTACTTCCCGAATCCTAATTTTCATCCTGCACCTGGTAACAACATCCGGCAGGACCATATTCTGGACGTGGTGATAAAGACCGGAAAGGCCAATGCCTTTACTTTCTCCATCAATTCCCCTGCAACCGTAATTTTCAGGGCGCCTGAGGGTACTACGATGAAAGAGTTCGTGTCTGAATCCGGAAACGTCATTCCTAAGCCGGGTTCGACCAGCGAAAACATTGTCAAACTCCCGATTGATTGGGTGATTGACGGTGTAGAGGTGTTCGTGAAGGGAGGTTCCAACAAGAAGAGACTCTGTCCTGACATTGATGCAGGTGCGGTAGAATTCTCCGGCTCATACCAGGGACATACTCTTTTCCGTAAGGCTGATGAAGCATCAAGCCAGACTTTCGGATATGAAATCCTGGCCGATACAAATAACTCTACCAATGATTTTTATGAACGTGAAAAACAGTCGCTCCATGAATAAGACATTGAAAATAACAGTGGCTGCGGCCCTTCTTTTCTGGTCTGCGGGACTGTTTGCGCAGACATTCGACATTGTGGAACGCAGGGATTTCTGGAATGCCGGCAGGAACGTCAACGGATTGCGGACAGACTCATTGACAGTATCTTACGCTGAACTCGGAGCTGATTATACCAGCGGCGGTTTCAGGGATGTCAATGATCCTAAGACTATCTGGAGTGCAGGCGCCGAGGCCGGTACCATAACCCATCTGAAGAAGTTCTCCATGATCGGGGCATTTTCTTTCCGGAATGCAGAGAGCCAGAAGGCATGTGGATCAATGTCGGCACGTCCCGGTTACTATCCGGTGGACATCTACGAGTTTACTCCGGGCCGCAAGACCAGGCAGACGTATTCGTTCCTCGGAGGAATTGCCGTTGATCTGAATGATAGTTGGCGACTTGGAGGAAAACTGGACTTTGCAGCTGAGAACTATACGAAGCGTAAGGATCTGCGTCATACTAATTTTCTCTTGGACATGACTTTCGCTCCAAGTATCATGTGGCATCGCGGAGACTTGGCATTGGGTGCAAGCTACGTCTTCTCTAAGACTTCGGAAACGATTACTGCTGAGGAACTTGGAATCACTTCAGGAGTATATTATGCTTTCATTGACAAGGGCCTTATGTATGGTGTCCAGGATATCTGGGACAATTCCGGCCTGCACATCAAGGAAGCCGGAGTCAGCGGTTTTCCGTCCAGGGAACTGACAAACGGCGGCGCCGCGCAGATTCAGTGGCGGAACTTCTATGCCGAAATCGAGGCATTGGCAAGTCACGGAAGCACAGGTGAGAAGCAGAAAATCTGGTACAACTTCGATGGCTGGTCCATAGGCGTGAAAATGGATTACAGGATTCCGGGCAACGGGCACAGCCATTATCTCAGGGGCCATTATTCTTTCCGGACTCAGGACAATGACGAGAATGTTCTGGAGGATGTTACGGAAAACGGTGTCACCACGACCCGCAAATATGGCTCGAATACCATCTTCACTCGCCAGAATATCAATGCCGGTGCCGGATGGGAGGTGATACTCGACTCAGGTGAATATTTCAATGCCGGTCTGGGATGGACTCAGGACCGTGAGGTTTCCACGATGACCTATCCATTCGTAAATACTTGCAAGGCAGATGTTTTCAATGCCTTTGCCTCTATCCTCGTGAAGTTCGGACGTTTCGACTTGAAGGTCAATGCCAATGTGTCGAAGGGTAAGGATGATGAATATCACTGGAAATCCCAAGGAATCGAGGCTTCAGATGAGCCGTTCCGTCTTTCGGAGTATGAGGCAGCAATGACTGCGTATGAGACTTGTGCGAAGGTCAATGGATGTCTTTCCGTCAGATATAATTTCAGGAAGGGTGTTTATCTCGAGGCTTCTTATGAGGGTATTTCGCGTCTGAAGAAGAAATTTGACGTCATAAAGGGATTCACTGATGGACGTATAAGAAATACGGAATCATTGACGATAGGCTACAATTTTTAAAACATAATACGTTAACGATATGAAAAAAGTCATTTTACTTGCTGCGGCTGTGGCTGTATTGGCCGGCTGTCAGACTGAAAAAATCGAGACTCCTGTTCCTGGACTCGTGAAGATTGTTCCGGTAATGACCAAGGTTACCGATGTCAATTTCGAGAATGGCGACAAAGTGGGTGTCACCATCATGCAGGGTGATGTGGCGTATGCACAGAATCAGCTTCTTACATATTCAGACAATGTTTTCTCAGGCACACTTAACTGGTATGCAGAGGCATTGACACCATCCACATTGACAGCATATTATCCTTATGCCTCTGAGGGTGTGCCTTCTACATTCAAGGTTGCTGCGGACCAGACTTCAGGTTATGGTGCGTCGGATTTCATAGCCGGCAAGAAAGAGGAAGTTACTCCTTCTGTCAATGCTGTCGTAGTGCCTTTCAAGCACATGTTGACAAAGATTTCGCTTGTTGTGGACAACCAGTCTCAGTCCGGAATTTCTTCTATTGAACTTCGCGGTTCCAAGACAACTGCTGACATTGACCTTGTCAATATGACTGCTGCGGTTTCTGAGGGTGCTGCTGTCGAGGCTATCAAGGCTCATGCGGTTACTGAGGGTGAACTTTACAGCGCCATCGTTGTTCCTCAGACAGTTGCTTTTGAACTTTCTGTAACTACATCTACCGGGAAGGAACTTACTCAGAAGCTGGTCTCTACAGAACTTAAGCAGGGTCTCCAATATACTATCAATGTGAAGGTTATGCCTTCAGACATCAAGGTTTCCATTTCCGGAAATATCGAGAACTGGGGTGACGGCGGTGAAATCGGCGGAGACGTGCCTACTTACATTGACTTTGCTGAATATGACGGTTATTTCATTTACAAGAATGAGAAATATACTACAGTGAAGATGTCAGACGGTTCAGTATGGATGTCTCAGTCCATGCGCTATGTGCCTGAGGGATACACGGTTTCTTCAGATCCTGCAGCAGAGTCACACATTTGGGCCCCTTATACTATCGTTAGTGGAGTGCCTACTCCTTCTACCGATGCCGATTTTGTAGGCAAGAAGGGTTATCTCTATGATTATCAGGCTATTTTCGGTGAGGAAATCACTGTGGACAATGCCGCTTCGTTCGAGGGCAAGCAGGGTATCTGCCCTAACGGATGGCATGTTCCTACCAGAAATGAGTATCTTGCGCTTTGCGGTTCTTCAGTCAAAGGTGTCAATGATGAGGCAGCCATAACAAAGGACGATGCGTTGTTCTGGGATGCTACTGCCGGTTCCGGTTATGGTTCAGTGAAGAAGGCCAAAGAACTCGGATGGAATCCGGAACTTGTAGGTTATCGTCAGATTACCAAGTTCGGTGCGACCGGACAGTATCTCAAGAACGCTATTGCTGCGGCCAATACCAATGATGAGACTTTGGCCGGCAGTCCTGCCATCACATATTTCGCTTCTTCTACATTCAACAAGGCGAATTATGATTCCAAGGAGCCTACCAAACTCAATACGCTCCAGTATTTCGGCATGATGACCACATTCACAAGCCAGTATAAGGATGGACGTCTGTCTATGTCATTTGTTCACAGCGGATGCGGTATGACTCTGCGTTGTGTGAAAAATAAATAAGTTATAACATAAACACTGGAAGCCGTTGTCGTGTGATGGCGGCTTCTGTAATGCTACACTTAATGGCTAAACAATCAACAATCAAAAGGAATTGGCCTAAATATCTCCTTCAGTGGGGTGTTCTGGCCGCATTGGCAGCTTTCCTGCTCATCCCGGGCAAGGATCCTGCAAACCCTGAGGCATATTGCCCTATGGGCGGTCTTCAGGCATTGACAACATTTTTCGTAAGAGGCTCACTGCCATGCAGCATGAGCATGGTGCAGATAGTGATGGGTATCGTTCTGGCTGCTGCAGTCGTGCTTTTCAGCAAGCTTTTCTGCGGTTATCTCTGCCCGCTGGGAACTGTCCAGGACCTTCTCATGAAACTCCGCAACACTATCGGCTGGAGAGGTATCGTGATTAAGAACGGCACTGTTGCCGACAAGGTTCTCCGCGTCATCAAGTATGTGCTTCTGTTCTGGATTTTCTATTCTACTGCTACTGCGAGCGAGTTGTTCTGCAAGAACCTTGACCCTTATTATGCTGTGGCCACCGGATTCAAGGGTGAGATAACTCTCTGGATGTCATTGATTTCAGTTGCGGCTGTGATTCTCTGCAGCTTCATGGTCAACATGTTCTGGTGCAAGTATCTGTGTCCTCTCGGAGCAATTTCGAATTCTCTGAAGTTCTGGGTGTGGATTGTGGTTCTTGCTGCTGCATACTACCTGCTCGGAACTATTGGTGTCAATGTCCCTTGGTGGGCTCTTCTTGCGGCGTTCTGCGTTGTGGGTTATCTGCTGGAAATCCTCTGCGGAAAACCTAGGCTTCAGGTGCTCCATATCATGAAGAATGACTCCAAGTGTACGCATTGCGGCCTTTGTACGAAGGCTTGTCCTTATGGCATTGATGTGGCTGGCTGCAGGGCCGGTGCCGTCAAGGCTGTGGATTGTACTCTGTGCGGTGAGTGTACGGCAGTTTGTCCTGTGGATGCCATCCATACCGGTGTGTGCGTGAAAGGCGGACGCAACGTGTGGAACGTGCTGACTCCGGCTGTCATTGCATTGGTTCTCATGGGTATCGGTCTCTGGGCCGGCGGAAAGTATGAGCTTCCTACCATCAATGTTACCTGGGGTATCGAGCAGACTCTGGAGGATGGTACGGTTAAGCAGCTGGTGGATCCGTCATCATTGAAAACTCTGGAGATGGAGGGGCTGCGTTCCGTCAAGTGCTACGGCAGTTCTATGGCTTTCAAGGCTAAATTGGAGAAAATCAGGGGCGTTCATGGTGTGAAGACGTTTGTTTCCCACCACAGGGCTGTGATTACTTATGATCCTGCTGCCACTACTCCTGAGATTATCCAGGAGAGTGTGTTCACTCCTTCCAAGTTCCGTGTCAATACTCCTGATATGTCGGCTGTGGATAGCATCAAGGTGGTTACTATCCGTACTGAGAATATGTATGACAAGCTGGATCTGAATTATCTCGGTCTCCAGATGCGTCTGACTGACAAGAAGATATATGGTCTCGAGTCCGAGTTCGCATGTCCTCTCATTGTCTGTGTCTATATGGATGCTTCAGAGACTGCCGACAAGGCCTGGTTCAAGAAGATTGTCAATATGAAGGAGCTTGAGATGCCTGTCCACGGCGGCGGCACCAAGATTACTCCTGTGAACTTCAAGTTCGTGGATCTTGAGGATGGCGAGTCATATATTTCTACGGAGTCTTTCATCCGTAAGATGTTCACTCCGTTCAAGGCCCAGTTCTCCAGCAGGGTAGAGGAGTTCTCCGGCAAGCCTCAGTTCGTATATGAGATTCCGGATGCCAATTATGAGAAGCCTATCATTCTCAGGAATCTGCCGTTCGTAAGCAACCATCTTTCCAAGAATGACGGTATCATTGGTGTCTATCTCGAGCTTGACAATAGTCTGACTCCGGCTCTGATGATCCGATATGCCGCTCCTATGACGGCTGACCGTGTCTGGGAGCTTCTGAATATGGACAAGTGGACCATCACCTACAAGAAGGATGATGTCCGCGAAGTGGATGCAAAGCTGAAGTTCAAGAACCCTGGCGTGGAAGTGCCGTATGAAGGCTCTGCGCTGGAGAAGGTTCTGGTGTCAGAATAACCGATAAGTTGGGTCATTGATGTCTTAGAAACCGTTTTGAAATGATTGAATAGTTGTTTGAGGTAAAATTCCTTCATCTTCTTCCCGAGTTTTCAGGTCAGATAGGCCCAGCTATCTTCCCTGAACCCTCGGTTGAATCTGAAGGTTTTTCCACTCAAACCTTCTGTAAATAATTTCAAAACTGTTTCTTAGCATTTCCATGATGTTGCTGAATTGCACTTCTCGGGAGTGCTAAGATGTTGATAATACGTAATATATAATATACGATGAAGATGAAAAGAATGTATCTGGCCGCATTGACATTGGCCGGAGTCTTATTGGGGCAGGCGACAGCTTTTGCCGATGAGGGCATGTGGCTGATTCAGGATATTAACGCGGCGCTGGAAAAGAAGATGCAGGAGAGGGGTCTGAAGCTATCGGCCGGGGAAATTTATAATGCGGATGCACCGGGTGCGGCTGTTTCGGATGCGATTGTCTCTCTGGGTTTTTACTGCACCGGAAGTATAATTTCTGACCAGGGGCTTCTTATAACAAACCATCACTGCGCTTATTCTGATGTCTTTGCTCTGAGTACTCCGGAGCATAACTATCTGGAAGAGGGCTATTGGGCTGTGCGCAGTGACCAGGAGTTGCCTATTCCAGACAAGCAGGTATTCTTCCTGAAGAGGGTTCTGGATGTTACTGCTGAGGTGCAGAATCTCCGTAAGGAATTGTCCGAGAAAGGTTTGCCTTGCGGAATGCGTCGCGTGAGCCATATTATGGAGTCGAGATATAAGAAGAACACGGGAAAAGAGGCCTATCTGAATTCAATGTGGGCAGGCGTGAAGTACTACATGGCGTTGTATGATGTCTATGAGGATCTTCGTCTCGTGGCTGCGCCTCCTGTTTCCGTGGCTGCATTCGGTGGTGATACTGACAACTGGGAGTGGCCTCAGCATAAATGTGATTTCGCAATGTATCGCGTGTATATGTCTCCTGACGGCAAACCAGCAAAGTATTCTAGTGATAATGTCCCTTTGAAGCCGTTGCGCAAACTGGATATCTCTTTGGATGGTTATAAGCCTGGCGACTATACTATGGTTATAGGCTATCCTGGCAGAACCAACCGTTATGCGTCTTCGTTGGAGACTGATTATCAGGAACGTGTGACTCTTCCGATTGCCAATGAACTGAGACGCAATCAGATGGAAATCATGCGCCGCTGGATGGATGCTGACCCTGCTGTATGGCTCAAGTATTCTGACACGTTCTTCGGCCTCAGCAATATCGGTGAAATGCAGGAAGGCGAGGCTGCCTGTCTTAAGAGGTTCGGAGTCAAGGCTATAAAGGAGTCTGAGGAGAAGGATTTGCAGGCATGGATAGAAGCCGACCCTGCACGTAAGGCCAGATGGGGTAGTCTCATGTCGGATCTGAAGAAGATGTATGATGAGACAGAGGCCGTGGAGCGCAACAAGGCTTATTTCCGTGAAACTTTCTTCCGTGGCACTATCATTGGCCGTACCATCATGAGGATGAACAGTGCACGCGGCAAGTTCAAGCCGATGAAGAAATTCCTTATGAGAGGTATTTCTGAGACGGATCCGAGGGTGGAGCGCGATTTGCTGGAATACTCTGTGTCACAGTACTTCACTAACATTGACACGTCTCTTTTCGGTCCTTATCAGAGGGATCTTTCCGCTAAGTTCGGTACGGATTTCAAGGCGATGACTGATTATATTTGGGAGGGAACTATGGTTGCTTCCCGTGAAAAGGCGGAGGCGTTCAATAATCCTGCCCAGTTCAATGATGACAGGCTGAAGAAGCTTCTTTTGGATGTCAGCATTCTTGATTTCAACAAGACTGATGATGACATGAATCTGCGTAACAGGATTCTGGCGCTGAACAAGGAATATACTCAGGCTCTCTATGAGATGCGCAATGATAAGGGAATTGCCCAGTATCCTGATGCAAATTCCACAATGCGAATTACTTATGGTACTGTCGGCCCGATCGAGCCTCATGATGGAGTATGGTGCTCATGGCAGACTTCGACTAATGGAATCATTGAAAAATATGACGCGGAGAATCGCGATTTCAAGCCTTCAGATGCGTTTATGTCAATGCTGGAGTCTCGTGATTGGGGGCGTTGGGCTGTGAAGATGCCTTCTTCCGGCAAAAAGGCTGCTCCGGCTCCTGTCGGCTCTGCTCCTGTCGGCTCTGCTCCTGTCGGGACAATGCCTGCTGATTTCCTTACAGACAACGATATTACCGGCGGTAATTCCGGCAGCCCTGTGCTCAATGCCGAGGGTAAGGTCATCGGCTTGGCTTTCGATGGCAACAAGGAATCTCTCGCCAGTGATTTGTATGCCGTTCCGGGCTACAACAAGTGTGTCTGCGTGGATATCCGCTACATTCTCTGGACTCTGGACAAGTATGCCGGAATGTCTAGAATTATCGAAGAACTTGGGCTGTAATGGAGATTTTTTTAGGATAACTTTGTGCACCTTTACGGTTTATATTCCGTTTTGATTTAATTTTATGATTCCCTCGGGTTAAATTCCGGGGGAATTTTTTTGGCAATACCGAAAATTCGTTTTATATTTGCATTCCTATTTGGAGAATCGGTTAACGAATCTCTCGAAGGAATGCATTTCCGGAGAGGTGGGTGAGTGGCTGAAACCACCAGTTTGCTAAACTGACGTACGGGTTTACCGTACCACGAGTTCGAATCTCGTCCTCTCCGCTGAAAAGTGGCTTACAAGTATCTGTAGGCCACTTTTTCTATTTAATATCCCAAAAAATATCCCATTTTTGAATTTCGGTCGCAAGCGGACTTGTGTGATTATGAGCTGTCAGGAACTCGATCCTGTTGAGGGCTTCCTGCGGAAAAAGCCCAACGGCCTCCGGTCGTGAGCTTCATGTGATTTGCAAGGGCCCCTCCGGCAAGGAGCAGAGAAAAGGCACGCTCAGCGTGGCTAATCCCGTTACCGAAAAATCTCGACCCTCTTGACAGCGGTGTGTCAATGCTATCGATTGATAGTCAGTTATTTACGTGATTCGGGAAATGCCAAGAGGTGGTTTTGAAACAGGGTCTTGACAGATTGTCAAGGCCCTGTTTTGTTCAGTATAACATTGATATAGAATACTTTAGTGGTGAGATTTCCGATTTGGCTGCTGCCAAGAGGGTCGAAATCTTGAGACGGTCGGCATACCGGTGTTCTTCTCTACAGGCACAGAAAACGGGGTAAAAAACGCCTTGATTTTACCCCGTTTCGTTCAAAAATGATATTCCGTGTAAAATCGGCCGGTTTTTTACACGAAATCTTGCGGCTCGATGGAATCCCGTGGTCGGTCACGCGTCATGACCACACAGATGCGTCTGTTATACATTTGCGTGACTGGACCACCCTGTAGAAAGCCCCCTTTGCCACGTCAGATGGCTCAGGAGAGTTCTCTATGCCATATCGGTGTGGTCAGTTATGGAGCGGTTGTTCCAATAAATCTGACATCTTGGGGATATTTAGGGTGGTGTCAATATAGACATCCTGTTATTGTCATATTCAGTGGTCCCGCCTATATGTTTCTTAATGTCCATATCATTTGCAGGTATTCACCTTTTACTGTGAGACAATAATCTCGAACTCAGGATTATTTTAAAACGATTCTCTCATTATGTGGGTTTGGTGGCCTTAGAATAGGTGTTTTTTTTGTTGTCAAAGTCAGGAAAAACACGTATTTTGGAAACCGTTTTTAATTATTCAGAACGCAATATTGGACATTTCTAGCAATTATAAACATAGAATTATGAAGACGAGAAGACTACTTTGGATGTTTGCTGCGACCGCAGGTGTGATTGTCGCAGGATGTAAGGACAATGCTGCTACGGATCAGCCTGCACCGGAGCCTGAACCAACACCAGAACCGGAACCTGTGGCTGCATACCATTTCAATTTCAAGGATATAACATCGTCCGGCGCGACAATCGAGGTCACTCCCGAGGACAATTCCACATATTACACATGGGACGTGATGACGTCCGAAAATTTCAGGATATCTTATGGTACGGACATGAATGCACTCGTCAGGGAGCACGTGGCCTACATTAAAGAACAGCTTTCGAATTATCAGGCGGAGGTGGATCCTAACGGCTCGCTTCTCGATTTGCTGAGCATAGGGTTTGATTCACAGCGCCTTTCCTCACTCAAGCCAGAGACTGAATATATAGTGTTCGCTTTCGGAATGAACGCGGATGGTACTCCTGTGGAAAACGTCGTTACCGGCACGTTCACTACAAAAAAGTTCGAGGTAGTGGACAAATGTACGTTTGACATCACGGCATGGGAGGTTAGCCAGCTTTCATTCTCGTTCACCGTGACGCCTTCTGACAATTCTACAAAATACTATGTTGGCCTCGTTGATACAGAGGATCTCAGACAGACTACTGCTGAAGACATTGCCCAGGGCATGATTCAGCAGGCCAATGTTGCCGAGGTGGACTGGTCTTCTACGGACTTGCTGATTTCAGGAACACATAAGTTAGATACATACAAGGACTTGGAAATCAGTGACCTGGAGCCTGGCACGGAGTACTCTGTCATCGTTTTCGGCGTGAGCCCGCTTGGCGAGCGCACCACCGCGGTGGCCCACAAGGAGATCACTACAGCGAATGTGCCAGTATCGTCGATGACTTTCGATATCAATGTCGTGGAGACGTATGCTGATGGAGCATTGATAAAGATCATTCCTTCAGTGAAGGATGAGACTTATATGGCAGGATGTATCCAGAGGGCGGAATACGAGAAGTTCAAGAAGGAAGACGGTACTTATGATGATGCGGCCTTCATGGAATATCTCATCGCCAACGGAAATCTCGTTCTGAATGAAGGAGACATTGAACTGAGCAGAAAAGGTGCGCTGCTGACGGACACGAAATACATATGCTTTGCGTTCGGCTATCAGGGCGGTGCGACTACGAAACTGTACGTGAAGGATTTCGAGACCGGGACCCATGACACGAGTGGTGAGGCTACCGTGGAAATTACGAAGATAACAGTGACTTCCCCTTCGGAAATCAGTTCATTTGCGGATGGAGACATACATGCATATCTGAAGGCCAATGACAAGGCGGAACACTGGTATGCCGCTTTCTTTAGGGCCAATAAGGATGGTGTGGCCATAGACTATAATGATGATCCGATGACAGATAGCGAAATCCTAGGCGGAATCACCGGCGGTGCCGGAAATACGGACAAGGATGTCATTAGCAGGGCTGTCGCTTTCGGAAACAGCTACATCGTGTATGCCGTGGCCAAGGATGCTGCCGGAAACCTGGGCAAGGTCGTGAAGCAGTTGATTATCCCTACTGCGGAGATGGTAGAGAAGTAATGCTAAAAAGGATACCGAAAAATCTCGACCCTCTTGACAGAGGCGTGTCAATGCTATCAGCTGATGGCCAGTCATTTACGTGATTCGGGAAATGCCAAGAGGTGGTTTTGAAATGGGGTCTTGACAGATTGTCGAGGCCCTGTTTTGTTCAGTATAACATTGATATAGAATACTTTAGCATGGTGATTTCTGATTCGGCGGCTGCCAAGAGGGTCGAAATCGTGAGATGGTCGGCATACTGGTGTTCTTCTCTACAGGCACAGAAAACGGGGTAAAAAACGCCTTGATTTTACCCCGTTTCGTTCAAAAATGATATTCCGTGTAAAATCGGCCGGTTTTTTACACGAAATCTTGCGGCTCGATGGAATCCCGTGGTCGGTCACGCGTCATGACCACACAGATGCGTCTGTTATACATTTGCGTGACTGGACCACCCTGTAGAAAGCCCCCTTTGCCACGTCAGATGGCTCAGGAGTGCTCTCTATGCCATATCGGTGTGGTCAGTTACGGAAGATTTTGCCGCTTACTTTTCGCAAAATATCTTTCCGAGTTATTTTTATATCGTTATTTTGTTTACATTTGCTACTTATCGTGCCGTCGTTTCGGCATTGTGATAAGCAGTAAGTTACCATTTAATGATTATTGGACAGAGACAAAAAATACAAAACTGACATTATGATAAGTAAACTTGCAAAACAAGCATTGGTCTGCACAGCAGCATTGACTTTAATCGCATCAGGTCTTTCGGCCCAGAGCCGCGAAGACAGGAAGGTTCGTACCCCGAACTATGAACTGGCAGAAAGATTCTCTGCCAAGAGGGTTGGACAGATGGTATTCTCGACATCCGTAAGACCGCAGTGGTTCAGGAACGGAGACAAATTCCTCTATGCATGGAAGACATCTGAAGGAACAGAATACTACATTGCGGACCCTAAGCTCGGCAAGACCGAGAAGGCATTCGACATGGAAAAGCTTGCAATGCAGATTACCGGAATCGTACGCGACCCGTTCGAGGCAAAACACCTTCCTATGAGGAACCTGTCCATTGACCCTGAAAACGACGGTATCCTGAAATTCGACATCGTCAGCTCGCAGGAAAAGAAAGACACTACAGGAAAATCTACAGGCGACAGGCTTACATACCACTTCAGTTACAAGATTTCTGACAAGAGCCTCACTTACGATACCACAGACAAAGACGACAAATATCCTTCATGGGCAAACGTATCTCCTGACGGAATGACAGGCGTCTATATGAAGAACTCGAACCTCTTCTATATGGACACCTTGAATATGCGTAAGGCAGCCAAAGACCCTAAGGACAGTACAATCGTAGAACATAGGATTACAAGCGACGGATACAAGGATTTCTGCTATGGCATAAACAACTACAACGGCAATACCGAGACAGATACGACCAAACGTGTATTCCCGACAGAACTTGTATGGTCACCGGATTCGAAGCACCTCGCAGTCATGCGCTGGGATATGAGCCCGGTAAAAGACTTCTGGGTAATCAACTCCCTCAGCAGACCACGTCCGACACTCGAAACCTACAAATACCAGATGCCGGGCGAGCCTGGCCCTCACGGACATTTGTATGTTTTCAATGCCGGTGACTGGACCTCCCACACGGTGAAAATCAATGCCTTCAAGGATCAGGAACTGTCGCTCCAGTCTGCTCCGGCTACTGTCAATGACCAGTTCGAAGAATTCGGCAGCATCAAATGGCTCGGCGGCCCGGACGGTTTCTGGCTGACAAGAATGAGCCGCGACCTCAAACGCATGGACATCTGCTACGTCGGCATTGACAGCGACTCTACAAAGACCGTCATTGCTGAAAGGATGAACACCTACGTCGAGAGCCGTGCGCTCAGAATCATTGACAACGGCAAGAAACTCATCCATTGGTCCGAAAGGAACGGATGGGCGAACCTCTACCTCTGCGACTTGAACGGCAAGGTGCTCCGCAATCTCACAGAAGGCGCATACCATGTGGACGACGTGCTCGCTGTCAATGAAAAAGAAGGCTACATCCTGTTCCGTGCCTGCGGAAAGGAAAAAGGCGAGAACCCTTACCAGATGCATGTCTATAGGGTAAGTCTGCAGGGTGGAGAGCCTAAGATGCTCGACATGCCGGATATGAACATCGACGCAATCGCTACTGAAGACGGCAAGTACTTCATTGCCAATTGCTCACGAGTGGATTACAAGCCATTCTCAGTCCTCTATGACGCGACCGGAAAGAAAGTCTGTGACCTCGGCGAGGCTGACTTCTCACTCCTCTTCGCTGCCGGATACAAATTCCCTGAGCGTTTCACAGTGAAGGCTGCCGATGGCATTACCGACCTTCACGGAGCGATCTACAAGCCATTTGACTTCGACTCCACAAAGGTCTATCCTATATGTGATTACGTTTACCCGGGCCCTCAGGTCGAGGCCAACAACATCAGCTGGAGCAGGGGATTCACCAGAACAGACCGTCTTGCCCAGCTTGGCTTCATCGTCATAACAGTCGGCAACAGGGGAGGCCATCCTGACAGGTCGAAATGGTATCACAACTACGGCTACGGCAACCTCCGCGACTACGGTCTCGAGGACCAGAAATATGCAATCCAGCAGCTCGGAGCGAAGTATCCATGGATTGACCTCGGCAGAGTAGGTATCCACGGACACTCAGGCGGCGGATTCATGTCAACAGCTGCCATGCTCAAGTACCCTGACTTCTTCAAAGCAGCCGTTTCTTGCGCGGGCAACCATGACAACAACATCTACAACCGCTGGTGGAGCGAACAGCATCACGGAATCAAAGAGAAGATAGAGGCAGGCGACACAACCTTCGTATATTCCATCGAGACCAATCCTCAGATTGCCTCCAACCTGAAGGGCCACCTCATGCTCGTGCACGGCGACATCGACAACAACGTGCATCCTGCGAACTCTATCCGTGTCGTCAATGCCCTCATCCGCGCCAACAAGCGTTTTGACATGCTCATCCTCCCTGGCCAGCGCCACGGATTCGGCGATATGAACGAATACTTCTTCTGGCGTCTAGCCGACTACTACTGCGAGTGGCTGATGGGAGCCAGCGAGAGGCATGAAGTCGATATAAAAGAAATGAACAACGATTAATTTTACTATGAAATTCAGGTCAATGTTAATGTGTGCAGGCGCAATCTTCACGATTGCCGCCTGCCATGACTCCTCAGTGAGTGTCGATAAGGTCAATGTCAATGTTGCCGAGCCTCTTTCTCCGGAAAGAACTGACTCAGTGACAGTTGCAATAAGCATTGAATATCCGTCAAGCGGACTGGAAGACTCGGTCAAGACAGCCATCTGCGAAAATATCGTCGAAGCCGCATTCGGCTCGGACTATGCAGGCCTGGACCTGAAGTCCGCTGCCGACAAATGGACTGCAGACTTCGTCGCAGAATACCGCAGCACCTGCATGGACCTGCTCAAGGCCAATGCGGAGAATGACGATATCAATGTTACTGAGAGCCTCGGCTTCTTGGTGTGGTCCAGCAACATTGAAGGCTATTTCTCAGGCAAGCATGAAGATGTAGTCTCCTATACTATAGCAGATTACGTCTATGAAGGCGGTGCCCACGGCTCCTCGTCTGAAGTGACGGTCAATATGAATCTCAAGACAGGAAAACAGGTTACAGAGGAAGATTTCTTCATTCCTGGATATAAGGAGGAACTTTCGAAGTTGCTCACATCACATCTTCGTGATGCCATGCCTGACCAGGAGTCTTACGACTGTCTGTTCATCAAGGATATCGAGCCTAACGGAAACTTCAAGGTTTCAGATACAGGCGTTACCTATGTTTACGGCCAGTACGAAATAGGCCCATATTCACTTGGTATCATAAAGGTCACTGTTCCATGGGAAGAACTCGGCGACCTCGTCCGCGAGCATCCTCTGAGATAACTACAGCTACAAATGTTCAAATCCATCAAAGACCAGACGGACGAAGTCCTTCTTGTGAATTTGAGGGCTGTCACTCGTTCGAAGGCTATAAGCCCAACGCACATTTTTTATGTGTACGTTACCCTCGCCCTCGCGGACTCCATACGCGGTGTTTCGCACTTGCGAAACTTGAGTCATTTATCTATATGCTGGCGCGAAAAGGTCGTTCAGGACGATAAGGCTTTGGATAATGTCGCTATGAGAGTTCATTTTCAGACCTTCCGTGGTGACTAATGTCAGGATTATGGATTTGCTCGTGTTCGTCTCGTCCTGGAATACTTCTATGCGATGGTTGAGTTTCTGTTCCCGGGCGTTGTCGATTTCATATTCCGAGCGGGAAAATTTCATCTCGCAGAGATTGATGGTCTCGTCCTTACGGTCTATGAGCAAGTCGATTTGGGCTTTCTGTGATGCCCTCTTGCTTGACCAGGAACAAGCATTGGTCTGTACGCCGGATATCCCGAGACGTTGCTTCATCTGAGGAAGATGTGCAAGGCACAACTTCTCGAAAGCCAGCCCTGCCCACGTGTTATGCGTAGGACTGTTCGCGGAATGTGACCAGAACTGAGAATCGTGGTATCTGTTCTTCTGAATGAATGTGAAATAGAACATAGTGAAGAAATCTACCAGCTGGAACAGGGTGTCTTTCGGGAGTCGGCTCCCGGAAGATGGAGAAGACGCCCCGAAAGGAAGGTAACTTCGGATGAATCCGCATTGTCCCAGTTCTTCAAGCACGGAACTGAACGCTCCGTTATCCGTCAGTCCTGCCTTTCTTACCAGTTCCTGGCGCGTCATTCCTTTGCCAACTTCGGCAAGTGTCGTGACTACAGCTATGTATGGCTCAGGTTTCTTGAACAATGCACGATACAATGCCGAGAACTCATCGCGAAGTTCCGAGTCCTTGCGAAAAAAAAGTGCGTCAATATTCTGGGCGAGGCTCAAGGACTTGTCCATCAATGACAGGTAATATGGTATTCCTCCGGTGACCATGTAACATTCTGCCATCTGCCGTCTTGAATACTTGAATCCGAAGTGGGTGAAATAGCGCTCACAGTCATAAAGGCAGAAAGGCTCGACAAGTATCTGGTGCGTGAGTCTGCCATGAAGACCGCCCTTGCTGTGTATCAGGTTGTTTATCATCCACGAAGTTGCAGAACCGCAGACGATGAGCTTCACATCATCGCGTAGTGCCGCCCAACTGTTCCAGAAGTTTTCCAGGGCGGGGATGAAACCTGATTTTGCATTGTCCATCCACGGAAGTTCATCAATGAAGATTATTTTGCGTCCTTTCGGCATCTTCTCGATGCTTTGGGCAAGGGCATTGAATGCCAGCAGCCAGTTCTTCTCGATTTTAATAGTCTCCGTCCCGAAGCAGCGTTGCATAGCCATGGCAAAATTGGTAAGTTGGTCTGGCTTTGTGGCATTGTACATTCCGGTAACATAAAATGCGAACCTGTCTTCGCATACTTGTCTTACGAGGAATGTCTTTCCCACGCGGCGTCTGCCATAGACGGCTATGAATTCTGAACGGTCTGATGCCAGATATTCCGTAAGTCGCTCTGTTTCAAATTCTCTTCCGATTAGTGTCTCTTTCATGGTGTAAAGATTTTCTGCGCAAAGATACTTTTTTAAGCATGTTTGCGCAAATAATTTGTGAATTTTTTGCGCAAATAGGTTTTAAAAACGTGTTTGCGCAAATAATTTCGAGTTTTGACCTTCGTGCACTTGCCATGCTGGGTGGTGCATCAGCCGGCATTGACCCAGACGGCTTCCTCCTTTGAGTGTTGAGAATGTCGAAAATTCCCCCGAAAGGGTTGATGTTGTCAGATTTAGTTGTATCTTCACATTTTTGCAGGCTATAGACCTGTGGAATTTAGGTTTTTTATGCTCAAAATTTAATTTATGAAGAAGAATTTACTTCTGTTATCTGTGCTATCCTTAGCTACAGGTGTGCTCTTCTCGTGTAAAGAAAACGAGAATGAATCATCGGTCCAGCTTCCTGCGCCTGTCGTATTGCAGGATGAAGCCAAATCCGGAGCAACGACTGTTGCCGCCACATGGACTGAGATCCCTAATGCTATCAGTTACAGCGTTGTATTTGATGAAGGCGAACCTATAACCATATCATCGACCGAGATGGCTTGGCCTAATCTCGCGGAAAAATCCGAGCATCTTGTCAAGGTCAAGGCGCTGTCAGGTAACAAGAAAAAGTATTCTGATTCCAACTGGAGCGAGGTCGTCGTGCTGAAGACCATCGGCACCAGCAAGCCTTCAGGGGAAGCATATACGATATCATTCAGCAACATTGACTTTTACAAGGCTGATGCCCATATCGAGTCCCATCTCGGAAAGGATTATTTCTTCCAGGTGACTCCGAAGGCATTGTTCGACAGGGACTACGATGGGGAATTCGACAATTTCGCGGCTGACTATGTGGCTCAGATCAAGCAGCTTGCCGAATTAAGCGAAAAGACATTCGGTGACATGTGGATTGCTTTCAAATATGACGGAAGCAAGAATAACGACTTCACCATCAGCTCATTGGCTCCAGAGACAGAGTACATCGGCATCGCATTCGGCGTTGACATCAACGGAAACATCACCACGCCATGCTCTTATGAAACCTTTACCACGACCAAGGACCCGGGTTATGCCGCATCAGAGATGAAGTTCGACATCGGTGTTGAATTCCTGAAAGAGACTACCGTGAAGGTGAGCGTGACTCCTACTGTCAATGATGAATACTACTTCTATGCGGCCATCAACAAGGAGCAGCTTCCTGGCAATACCGACGAGGATATCATCAATTATTATCTGAGAGAGTTCGCCCAGCACCTGGACGGAGAGTCTTTCGAATCATTTGCCAAAGCCAACCTCACTAAGGGTGCCGATTCTTATACATATTCAGGACTTCCTGACAATGCAGAGTATGTGGTAGTTGCATTCGGCGTCACATATCACGGAGAAATGTGCGTAGCTACTACCGGACTGACTAAGAAGGAGTTCCATACCGGAGAGATTTCTACTAATCCGGATGAAAAGGAGATTGAACTTTCGATCAACAAACTTACTTCCACCAAATATAGAGGCTACCATCATTCCTTCCGACAAGAACAAGTCATATCTGTACGATTTCGTGACATTTGACCGGTTCAAGGGACTTACAGATGAGGAAATCATGGATAATGTCATTGCGGACAGAGGCGGATATGTGTGGATGACCGCCACCAAACAAAATACGACTTATAGGAAGGTCAATGACCTTAAAGCCGGCACAGAGTACATCCTGTACGCGTTCTACATTGATGAGGTTCCTGGTAATGAAATTGCTGCCAAGGCTTCAGGAAAACTGTTCAAGACGATCATTGTCCCTCCTGCCGAGGGCGGTACCGAGCCTGAAAAACCATCATTGACTTTCTCCATTTCTCCGGATGAGGTCACAGCGACATCCATCAAGGCGACCGTAACCCCTTCAGATGCTTCTGCCAAGTACCTGAGTGTGCTTGTAGAGGCTTCCAAATATGAGGGAAAGAGCGACGAGGAAATCATGAAAGGTGTCATTTCGGACTATGGCTATGATATTTACGGCGCAGAAAAGACAGGTACGACGACATTGTCTTCAAGCAAATGCAAGCCTGAAACGGAGTATCTTGCATTGGCCTTCGGCGTAGATGATTCGTATAATGCCAACAGCACTCTTACCAAGAGGACTATCGAGACGAAGTCTGACGGCACGAATCCGCCTTCAGAAGAAAAAACCATTTCTATCAATGTTATAGAATGTACGGCAACCAAAATCGTGGCAGAGTTCAAACCGTCAGATGCAGGAATGTATTATGTCCCGATGCTGTTCAAGGCTGCGGATGTCGCAGAATTGAAAGATTCTGAAGTAATTTCCAAGATGTTGAGTGAGAACGAGTCGAACTGGTACGGTCTCGGGGTGTCCGGAAAATATACCATGACGCGCTCAAGTTGTATCCCTAATACAGAATATGTATTGGTTGCTGTCGGACTTAAAGGCCAGTATGATAACGTAGCTGTTACCGGCCTGTTCAGACAGGAAGTGAAGACAAAAGCCGAATAAGACATTGACAATAAATTTTTGAATTCCGCCGCGGGGGACGAGCCTCTGCGGCGGTTTCGTCGATATAGGTGTCCGTCCGAAGCCTCCGGCCATTGTCAATGCTGCAAAACGCTGGCTGTGTCTGAGTTACGGGAACTACAAAAAACAAGTATTTTATTGTCAATTAAAAAATTATGTGTAAATTTGTAGCCCCAAAAATATGGGGAAGTAACATAAATTAAAGATTTACAATCATTTATGCCAACAATTCAACAATTAGTTCGCAAAGGACGCGAGGTTATTGCTGTGAAGAGCAAGTCTCGTGCGTTGGATGCGTGCCCTCAGAAGAGAGGCGTTTGCGTGCGTGTTTATACAACCACGCCTAAGAAACCTAACTCAGCAATGCGTAAGGTTGCCCGTGTACGTCTCACTAACACAAAAGAGGTTAACGCATACATCCCAGGCGAGGGTCACAACCTTCAGGAGCACTCAATCGTGCTCGTAAGAGGCGGTCGTGTAAAGGACCTTCCTGGTGTTCGTTACCACATCCTTAGAGGAGCTTTGGATACCGCTGGCGTAGAAGGCAGGACACAGTCCCGCTCACTCTACGGAGCCAAGAGACCAAAGAAATCTAAGAAGTAATTTTTTTTACCAATTTTCACTTTAATTTTTCACAAAAATGAGAAAATCGAAGCCTAGAAAGAGGATTCTACTTCCTGATCCTAAGTTTCACGATGCTAATGTAACACGCTTCGTGAATAATCTTATGCTGCAGGGGAAGAAGAGTATCGCGTATTCTATTTTTTACGATGCCATTGACATGGTAGGCGAGAAGATGAAAGATTCTGACAAGGCTCCTCTAGATATCTGGAGGAAAGCTCTCGAAAACGTAACCCCGCAGGTTGAGGTTAAGAGCCGCAGGGTCGGTGGAGCTAACTTCCAGGTGCCAACAGAGTTGAGACCGGAGAGAAAGATTTCACTTTCGATGAAGAACCTGATACTTTTTGCACGTAAGCGTTCCGGCCACTCTATGGCAGAAAAACTCTGTGCAGAGATTGTTGCTGCATACAACAACGAAGGTGGCGCATACAAGAGAAAAGAAGATATGCACAAAATGGCAGAGGCTAACAAGGCATTTGCTCACTTCCGTTTCTAATTCCCGCAGACAATGGCAAAAAGAGATCTTAAATTCACCAGAAACATCGGTATCATGGCTCACATTGATGCCGGTAAGACGACCACTTCAGAGCGTATTCTTTTCTATACAGGAAAGACTCACAAGATCGGTGAGGTACACGATGGTGGTGCTACTATGGACTGGATGGTTCAGGAGCAGGAGCGTGGTATTACCATTACCTCTGCTGCGACCACAGCTTTCTGGCATTATGACGGGAATGTTTATCAGCTGAACCTTATCGATACCCCGGGCCACGTGGATTTCACCGTTGAGGTAGAGCGTTCACTCCGTGTGCTCGACGGAACTATTGCAACTTTTGATGCAGTAGGTAAGGTACAGCCACAGTCAGAGACTGTATGGCGTCAGGCAGACAAATTCGGTGTTCCGAAGATTGCCTATGTCAACAAGATGGACCGTGTAGGCGCCGACTTCCTCGGTTGCGTACAGGATATCAAGGACAAACTCGGTGCTACAGCGGTTCCGATTTCCCTTCCTATCGGTTCAGAGGACAAATTCGTAGGTATCGTTGACCTTATCGACAGAAAAGCCATCGAGTACGAGGCAGACAACACCAAGCTCGTAAACTATCACGAGATTCCTATCCCTGAGGATATGAAGGGTGACGTAGAGCTTTGGAGAGACAGACTCGTAGAGGCTGCTGCAGAGTGCGATGATACTCTTATGGAGAAATATTTCGAAGATCCTGAGTCAGTTACCAAGGAAGAGATTATCGCAGCTATCCGTAAGGGTACTATCGCGATGAAGATCGTTCCTGCTACTTGCGGTTCTTCATACAAGGATAAGGGCGTTCAGTTCCTTCTCGATGCCGTTATCCGTTATCTGCCTTCACCTATCGACATCGGAGCTGTCAAGGGAACTGATCCTAAGACTGGCGAGGAAGTCAAGGTAGAGCCAGATGCAAGCAAGCCGTTCGCAGGTCTTGTATTCAAGATTGCAACTGACCCGTTCGTAGGTCGTCTTGCATATATCAGAGCTTATCAGGGACACCTCGATGCAGGTTCATATGTGCTCAATACACGTACCGGCAAGAAGGAGAGAGTTGCCCGTCTCTATCAGATGCACTCAAACCACCAGAATCCTATCGACTTCGTGGAGGCAGGTGACATCTGTGCAGCTGTAGGTTTCAAGGATCTCCGTACAGGTGATACCATCTGCGCTGAGGACCATCCGGTGGTACTTGAGGCGATGGAGTTCCCGGATCCAGTTATCGGTATCGCAGTTGAGCCTAAGACTCAGTCTGACCTCGAGAAACTCGGTGTTGCTCTCGGAAAACTTGCTGAGGAGGACCCTACCTTCACAGTCAAGTCAGATCATGAGACAGGCCAGACCGTCATCAGCGGTATGGGTGAGCTTCACCTTGATATCATCGTTGACCGTCTCCGTCGTGAGTTCGGTGTAGAGATTAACCAGGGTGCACCTCAGGTTAACTACAAAGAGGCTATCACCGCTACAGTTCAGCATCGTGAGCTCTTCAAGAAGCAGACCGGTGGTCGCGGTAAGTTCGCTGATATCATCGTTGAAATCGGCCCTGCAGACGAAGGAGTTACAGGACTTCAGTTCGATAATCAGGTTAAGGGCGGTAACATCCCTAAGGAGTTCGTTCCATGCGTGCAGAAGGGCTTCGAGTCAGCTATGGCAAATGGTTGCCTTGCAGGCTATGAGGTTCAGTCACTCAAGGTTACCCTCCTCGACGGTTCTTACCATCCGGTCGATTCAGACCAGCTCTCATTCGAGATCTGCGCCCGCAATGCCTTCCGTCATGCTTGCCCTAAAGCACATCCGGTTCTCCTCGAGCCTATCATGAACCTTGAGGTTGTTACTCCGGAAGAGTACATGGGTGATATCGTCGGTGACCTTAACCGTCGTAGAGGTCAGATCAATGCTATGGATTCTACCGCTAACGGCGCAAGAATCATCAAGGCATTCGTTCCGCTCTCTGAGCAGTTCGGTTATGTGACAGTCCTCCGTACCCTTTCTTCAGGCCGTGCTACCAGCACAATGTCCTTCGACCACTATGCAGAAGTTCCTGCTAACCTGGCTAAGGAGGTCATCGAGAAGAGCGGTTACAAGTCAACTGATGACGACGAATAATTATTAACGGAAAAACAGTATTGACAGATATGGGTCAGAAAATCAGAATAAAGCTCAAATCATTCGATCACATGCTGCTTGACAAGTCAGCAAAGAAGATCGCTGAAACAGTGACTGCTACTGGTGCAAAGGTATGCGGACCTATTCCACTTCCTACAAGCACAAAGATTTTCACTGTGAACCGCTCGACCTTCGTAAACAAGAAGTCTCGCGAGCAGTTCGAACTCAACTCTTACTGCAGACTCCTCGATATCGATGAGTCAAACGCAAAGACAGTCGATGCTCTTATGAAGCTCGAGTTGCCTTCAGGAGTTGAAGTCGAAATCAAAGTCTGATAGAAATCAGCATCCTTGAATGCTGAACTATTTCAGAACTCAAGGAAAAATACTATATTTGCAAGACCGGTTCTTGTAGCCGGTTTTGCAATCTTGGCCTCATAGCTCAGTTGGTTAGTAGCATCTGACTCATAATCAGAGGGTCACAGGTTCAAGCCCTGTTGAGGCCACGTCAAGAGAGGACACTTACAGAAATGTAGGTGTCTTTTTTTGTTGTCTGTATCCTTTTAATATCCTTTTTTATTACTATATTTGACAAATATTGGGCAATCTATTGCCAAGCCACGTGACATTGCTGAAATTTTCACTATTTTTGCAAAGCGAAAAGAAACGAAAAATTAACTTTCATATATTATGGCAAATATTGAAGAATTGAAAAGAATCGCATCTCAGGTAAGACGTGACATCATACGAATGGTCACAGATGCACAGTCCGGACATCCGGGCGGCTCACTGAGTAGTGCGGACATCCTGACTGCGCTTTATTTCAATGAAATGAAGATTGACCCGTCAAATTGGTCACGTGAGTCTAAGGGAGAGGACGTTTTTGTCCTTTCAGCCGGTCACATCACTCCGGTTTATTACTCACTTCTTTCCAGAAGAGGATACTTCCCTGTATCTGAATTGGCTACATTCCGTAGATTCGGAACACGTCTTCAGGGACATCCTTGCGTAGAGAAGGGACTTCCTGGAATTACTCAGGCTTCCGGTTCATTGGGACAGGGCTTGTCTGCAGCAGCAGGAGTCGCTCTCGGCAAGAAACTCGACGGGGACGACAGATATGTCTATGTTCTCTGCGGTGACGGTGAAACCGAGGAGGGACAGATCTGGGAGGCTGCAATGTTTGCTGCTCATCAGAACCTTGACCATCTCATTGCGATGACAGACTGGAACGGTCAGCAGATCGACGGTACTGTGGATGCAGTTGCCGGAGAGGGTGACCTTGAGTCCAAGTGGAAATCATTCGGATGGAATGTGATCGTTGCTGACGGACACGATTTCGAGTCTATTCTTGCGGCATTTGCCAAGGCTAAAGAAAGTACAGGGGCCCCTGTCATGATTCTCTTCAAGACAGATATGGGACATGGTGTCGATTTTATGGCAGGTACTTGCAAATGGCATGGAAAAGCACCTTCACAGGACCAGTGCAAAGAGGCACTTGCTCAGTTGGAAGAAACATTGGGAGACTATTAATACAGAAATATCATGACAAAATATACAGATACAGGTAAGAAAGATACCAGAAGCGGTTTCGGTGCCGGATTGTATGAGGCTGGAAAGGCTGATTCCAGAGTAGTTGCACTTACCGCAGACCTGAAAGGCTCCCTCAAGATGGATGCTTTCGCCAATGAATTCCCTGAAAGGTTCATCCAGTGCGGTATTGCAGAGGCCAATATGATAGGCGCTGCTGCCGGTCTCGCAATCACCGGAAAGATTCCTTTCGCAGGCTCTTTCGCTGAGTTCGTGACTGGCCGTGTCTATGACCAGATCCGTCAGGAAGTCGCTTACGGACAGACCAATGTCAAGATTGCAGCTTCCCATGCCGGAATTACTCTCGGTGAGGATGGCGCGACACACCAGACGATGGAAGACATCGCTCTCATGAGGGCTCTTCCTGGAATGGTTGTCATCAATCCTTGTGACTATAACCAGACAAAGGCTGCTACAATCGCCGCCGCCAAGTACAACGGCCCGGTTTACCTCCGTTTCGGACGTCCTTCAGTGCCTAACTTCACACCTGAGGAGCAGGAGTTTGAAATCGGCAAGGCTTATGTTCTCAATGAGGGTAAGGATGTTACAATCATCGCTACAGGACACCTCGTATGGGAGGCTCTCAAGGCTGCGGAGACACTCGAAAGCGAGGGCATCTGCGCCGAAGTCATTGACATAGCTACTATCAAACCTCTCGACGAGGCTGCCGTTGTCGCGTCTGCGCTCAAGACAAAGGCCGTAGTCGTTGCTGAGGAGCATAATATGGCCGGGGGTCTCGGCGAACTTATCGCCGGTGTTCTCGCGGAAAAGTCACCTGTTCCGATGGAATATGTCAATGGTCGTGACCAGTTCGGCCAGTCCGGAAAGCCTGCAGAACTCATGACGGCTTATGGTCTCGATGCCGCTCACATTGCAGAGGCTGCAAAGAAGGCCATGAACCGCAAATAAGATTGATGAGTGACGAGGAAATCATCCGTCTCTACCGCAGCGGAGAGCATGAAAGGGCATTCTCTGAGATAGCCGCAGCATATGGCGAAAGGTTATACTGGCATGTCCGCAGGTTCGTGTGCTGTCATGAAGACGCTGATGACCTCGTACAGGAAATATTCATAAAGATTTGGGCTGCACTTCCTTCCTTCCGGGAGGAGGCGCAGCTTTTTACTTGGATTTACCGCATTGCGACGAATGAGGCGCTTAACTTCCTCCGCAAACAGAAAGTCAGGGCAGCATTGACCTTCCGCAGCATTGACGCGGAAATGGAGCGACGCATCGACGATGATCCTTATTTCAATGGCAGCGAGGCACAGCGCGTACTGATGAAGGCCATGCAGAAGCTTCCCCAGAAGCAGAAGACGGTTTTCTCGCTCCGGTATTTCGATGATATGAAGTATGAGGAGATCTCGGAAATAACCGGCACTTCGGTCGGTGCGCTCAAGGCGTCATATCATATTGCGTATGAGAAGATAAAAAGTGAATTGAAAGATTTGACTTTTTAATCTGCTACGTGTCTAAACGAATGGTATGGAAAAGAAAAGGACTTTAGCTTATGGGAAATGATATGAATTTTGGAAATAAGATGCCTTACAATGTTCCTGAAGGTTATTTTGAGGGGCTCAGGGCGAAGATATCTGAAATTCCGGACAGAGAGCCAGAGGTGACGATGATGTCTCGCGTGAGGCCTTATTTCGCCCTTGCCGCAGCCTTTGTAGCCATCGTGGTGGCCGGAACAGCCGTCCTGAAGATTACCTCGGGCGTGTCCGAAGTCGAAGAAATGTCCGCGCTTGACAAAATGCAGATGGCAGATATCGTTCCTGTCACGGACCCGTATAGCATTTATTGCGGACTTCAGGAAGAAGGCATTACTCATGATGACATCACGGCATATCTCATAGATTCAGGCACAACACTAGAGCATATCGAATATTATGATGCCGGAAATGATAATCAATGATAAATTACAATTGTTATGAAGAGATTCAGCAAATATTTAATAGTAGTGGTTCTGGCGCTCTTTTCATTGACCCGGACCGCTGTATTCGCTCATCAGGAAGGAGATTGGAAGGAGAAGATGAGGGCGGAACGTGTCGCCTTTCTTACGACCGCAATGGAACTTACTCCGGCTGAGGCCGAGAAATTCTGGCCTGTGTATAACAGCATGGAGGCCGAGCGCAGAGCATCCTTCGGAAAGGTCATGAGAGCGTATAAGGCCCTGTCAGACGGAGTTGCCGCCGGAAAGACAGATAAGGAACTGGAGGTTCTTGTCAATGATTATACGACCGCCAACAAGAACTCCCATAGCATAGAGGCCAAGTACACGCCTCAGCTGGTGAAGGTATTGTCAGTCAGTAAGGTAGCTAAGCTGTTTGTTGCTGAGGAAGAATTCAGGCGCCAGCAGATAGGGCGCTGGTCTTCAAACAAGAAATAGCGGTTCTGTCACGCGAAAAGATAGAAATCTTTGACAAGGGAAAGATACTCATCAGTATATTTCCCTTTTTCCATCATTATGAGTGAGGCCTCTTCAGCATTGACCTTCTTCCTTGAAAAAGCCGCGATTATGCGCGAGGTTTTTTTTCTTTCTACGGTCTTGATTCTCAGTATTTTTGCGAGATGCAGGCCGTTCATGCGCCCGTGTCTGAGGAGCATCATTTCCTGGTCTGCAGGAAGAACTACCGACACGATTCCTTCAGGAGAAAGATGTCTTCCGGCAAAGTCCAGCACCTCCCTGAATGACAGTCCGTCGTCGCCTCCAGTATGCCGGGCCGTCGTCTTTTTCTCGTCCGGATTGGTCAACGAATCGTCGTAATATGGCGGATTGGACACGATAAGATCGAATTCTGTCGGCTGTCCGCCATCGTCGAGGCCCGCAAGCCCCATGCGGATACAGGTCAATGCTGCCGCCCAAGGGGAGTGGCTGAAGTTGAAATCTGCTTCGCAGGCTGCATCTTTGTCAATGTCAATGCCGATGATTTCCGGCGTTGTCCCGTCTCCAGTCTTTCTCTCCGCAAACAATCTCTGGGCAATCATCAATGCTATCGTGCCAGTCCCCGTGCCGATGTCCAGGACCTTCCGGCATTGACACGGAATAGGGGAGGCAGCGCCCAGCAGAACGCCGTCAGTGTTGACTTTCATTGCGGATTTTTCGTTCCGGACTTCGAATTGCTTGAAACGGAAGACGCTCATATTTGGTCGTTTATGAATACGCCGTCGCGCATGAAAAGCGACCTGTCGCACATTTTTGCCAGGTCAGGATCGTGGGTTACGATAACGATTGTCTGGCCGAGTTCATCACGAAGACGGAAAAACAGCTGATGCAGTTCTGCTTTCGTGACACTGTCCAGATTGCCTGACGGTTCATCTGCAAACAGGACCGCCGGCTTGTTCATCAATGCCCTTGCGATGGCTACGCGTTGCTGTTCGCCGCCTGACAGCTCGGATGGCTTGTGGGTGGCTCTTTCTGCAAGTCCCAGTGTGTCAAGAAGTTCTGCAGCTCTCTTCTTTGCGTCCGATTCGCTGGCACCATTTATCAATGCCGGGATCATCACGTTCTCAAGTGATGTGAACTCAGGGAGCAGGTGGTGGAACTGGAATACGAATCCTATTTTTCTGTTGCGGAATGTGCTGATTTCCTTGCGGCTAAGGGTAGTGACATCGGTCCCGTCTATGAGAAGCGTGCCTTTGTCCGGTGTCGAGAGCGTGCCTAGTATCTGCAGCAACGTGGATTTGCCGGCTCCTGAGGCACCCATGATGGACACCACCTCTGATTTTTCAGCGTTAAAGTCAATGCCTTTCAGCACTTTCAGATTGCCGAATGATTTTTCTATTCCTTTAGCTTCGATCATCATATCCGTTCAGTATATATCCGCTAAGTTACGTAACTTCATTGAATTCTTCAGGTCTTTGCCCGGGTTTAAGGTCAATGTTTCTGTGATTTTATCATTAAAATGCAAAAATATTCCCCGAAAGTTTGGAATTCCAAAAAAGATGCGTATCTTTGCAATCCCGTTTGAAGAGATATCTTGCACGCGGGACCTGAAGAGAAAATCCGAAGGTTTGTTTATCGGGGTGTGGCGCAGTTGGCTAGCGCATCTGGTTTGGGACCAGAGGGTCCTGTGTTCGAGTCACAGTACCCCGACTTACGAGAGGTTGTCCGTTTGGACGACCTCTTTTTTCGTATATGGCCCGGTCTGTATGCGGTGCCGACGGGTCGGGCAAAATAATCCTATGAAACGCAATTTGGGGTCAGGGGGAAAATCCTGTGTATTACGCATAGATTTTCTGCAGTCTAAAAAGAAAGTATTTCACGTCAGATATGCCTCTCAGTTGAGCTCTGAAGTTTTTTATTTTGGCATTGAAAGATTCGGCAGAGGCATTGGTTGATCTGTTGTCAAAGAAATTCAGGATATCTATATAGTTTTCATAGATGGTCTGCTTGACCACCTGAAACGAATCGTATCCCGCATCTTCCACATGCTTATACCAATGAGCCAGTTTCGTATATGCTACTCCTTTTATCTTTGTGGATGAATAAATACGTCTCAGTTCATCCGTCAGATTATATGCGTTTTCAATGTCCGGATAGAGTTCGAATAGTATTTTCGCCCTCTTCTTTTGAGATTCCGTCCATTTGTTTCTGGACTTGAACAGGAGATATCTGCTGCGTGCCAACAATTGTTTACGAGTGTCCCCGTTTTCAAACACTTCGGGTTCATATTCTTCCACATCCTCACCGCGTTTTCTTGCGGCCTTGTTCTCCGCCGTCTGCCTGTTTTCTTCATTGATGGCATCCCATCTGAAGGATATGCGCATCTCCTGGAGGGCCTCCATTGCCAACTTTTGGACATGGAACCGGTCCGTAACCTGAACGGCCTTAGGGAAAGCCTTATGTGCTATCTTCCTCATTGACGATGACAGATCCAAGGTGATTTCTGTAACTGTTTCCCGTACGCTTTGGTCGATATTTTTCAGAGCCGCGATGATATCCTCTGATTTGGTTCCCAATATGATAGCTGCCAGGGCACCTCTTTTTCCCTTGGCGTCTTTGTTGCTGACGATAGTATAGAGCTCCCCGTCACTGAGGGATGTTTCATCGATACTCATTCTGGGACCTACATTGTGAGGAAAGACTAACCATTTGTCTGCATGTTCCCCCTGCTCCTTGTCTTTCCAATTCAGGTAGTCGCTCAAATGCTCTTTGTATTGTCGCTCCAATTGGTGTCCGTCAATATAGTAGTACTTCTCAAGCGAAGATGCTGATATCGGGTATTTGTCCAAAACATTCTTTTAAAAAAGCGGCAAACTCAACCGAGTGCCGTGTCCCTTCTGCCGTAAGTTCATAGTTGTTACCAACGCTCTTCCCTGTAGTCTCATCTATCCATCTGCGTCGCTTTATTAAAAGCGTCATTTTCTTGTCCCTCAGTGGAAAGTCTCTGACTTTTGATGCCTCATAGAAGCCGTTTGGACGATATGTATGACCTTCAATAGGGTTACGGAGACAATCCCTTTCCTCAAGACTCACTATCAACTCTCCAGACTCGACACCGAATCTGTCTTTCTCTGAAACAGCCTCTTCTCTAAAGCCGGTAAGCTCGAAGTATCTCAATAAATCTTTTGGAAACACCATCTCCATGAACTGGAGAAGCAAATCGTTTTCTCTTGTTGTCATATCATGTACCTTTATCTATTCAAAGGTACATACTTTTTAGTTATCCTAAACACAGGGTTTTCCCCCCTGACCCCGCGAAGGGAGTTGATTCTATAGCCGACAGAGATTATGGCATCCAGGTTATAGTAAAGCACTTTGTCTTCAGATAGGCCTCTGGCGCCACTCTGTGCGGTAGTCAAAATTTCTTTGACGACCGTGGAACGCTCCAATTCACCACTTGCAAATATCTTTCCCATATGATAGGAAACATTCTGCTTGGTGCAGTCGAAAAGCGCAGCAATGGCCTTTTGGCTGGCCCAGATTGTTTCGTTCTCCGGGTCGACCATAGCTTCCATCTTGACCAGCCCGTCTTCGGACTTATAGATGACTATGTCGTTTCTTTCTTCCATAGTATCATTTATTCAAACAATTACAAGTATAAATAAAAACTAGCGATTTTTAGGCCGGTTAAATAAAAATCAAGACCGCATACTATCTTTGTGGCAAAAGCGGACATGGCATCACTGCCATCCGCACTAACATAAGTTAAACGGGCTTGTTGTCCCAATAATTTTGAAGCCTATGAGACATAGTATGCGGTCTTGACGTTCACATAGATAGTGTGTTCGTCTGTATACTCAATGAAAACGGCATCGTTTTTCAAGAAAAGTATGGAGCTTCCCGAGTGAGAAAAACCGGAATACCTAATTATAATTAGAGCGTGGGCGGACAATACCAATTTTTTGGGATTGTCCGCTTTTTTCGTGCACCATAACTTTGCACCCGGATTTATAGAGGTTCCCGGACTAACGGGATAAAGACAAAGCAAATGGTGAACAAATATATTTTCGCGGCAGCAGTCATGATGACGGCAAGTCTTGCTGCCAATGCTCAGAATGAAGAGACTGAAAACCTTAAACCAGAAGACGCCAAGACAGAAAAAACTGTTTCACGTGCAAACAATGCTCTGAGCCGTCTGTCCATAGGAGGATATGGCGAGGCAGTGATGTCCCGTAATTTCTACAGTCAGCACTTCAACCGTTACCGTGATCCGGCTACATATAAGGATGACAAGTCACATGGCAGATTCGACCTCCCTCACGTAACCCTGAACCTCGGATACAACTTCGGAAAGGGCTGGACCATGGGAATGGAAATCGAGTTTGAACATGGTGGAACCGAATCGGCAGTCGAAATCGATGCCGACGAAAGCGGCGAGTACGAGGCAGAGGTGGAAAGAGGCGGAGAAGTCGCACTGGAACAATTCTGGCTGAACAAAGCTTTCTGGAGCGGCAAGTTCAATGTCAAGGCGGGCGAAATCATCATCCCTGTCGGTGAAATAAACCAGTACCACCTTCCAAATGAATTCTTTTCCGTCTATCGTACTGAAGGTGAGGCCAAATTCCTTCCTAACACATGGCATCAGGTAGGCGTTTCACTTTGGGGAAAACTGCCGCAGTGGAGATATGAGGCCATTTTTACCTCCGGACTTGATGCGGAGCGCTTCGGACATGACTGTTTCGCGCATTATGGGGCAACCAGCCCCTATGAATACAAAATCGGAAATGTCTATGCAGGTGCGGCCAGGATTGACAACTATTCGGTCAAGGGGTTGAGGCTCAGCCTCAGCGGCTACTATGGCTACACATTCAGGAATACAGAAAGAAAGGCCAGCGCATCCTATGATGACTGCCACGGAGAACTTGCCATCGGCAGCTTCGGATTCGAACTTAACAGATGGAACCTCATAGTAAGAGGCAATGCTACATATGCGCATCTTTCTGATGCTGAACGTATTACTACCTTCTGCAATGCCTTCCCGAAGCATACCCAGCAGGACGGCTCCCCATCCAAACATTCTCCGATAGGAACCAGCGCATATTCATTCGGAGGAGAGGCCGGATATAATGTCTTCGGACTTGTGAACAGACTGAAAGACAGCCAGAAACTCTATATTTTCGGCAGATATGAGGATTACAATACCTATGCTTCTGGAAACAAGAAAGTTGCTTATGAGTTCGACCATGTGAAACGTATGGCGGTGGGTTTGAACTACATGCCTATCCCTCAGATAATCATCAAGGCCGAGTATGCAAAGAGGTTCTTGGCCGAGGAATACAACAATGAGCCTTCACTTTCCATCGGCATTGCCTTCGTCGGATGGTTCAACAGATAATGGACCCCTTATAAGACGTAACTTATTGAATTATAAAAACTTTATGAATATGAAATCTATAAAATTGTTTCTTGCCGCCTTCGCAGTATTGATGGCGGTAAGCTGTGAAAAGGGTACAGAGGAGAAATCCAGTGTAAATCCTGATCTCAATGGAACTGACGACATGGTCGTTTCCGCCGGTGATTATTGGAAACTTGCACGTCAGGACTGGGAGTGGTCAGAGGCCTTTCTTTTCGGTCCTGCCGGCGACTACGGTCTGGACCCACATACTGACACATGGCCGTTTGACCGCGTCCAGTTCGACAAGTATATGAAGAAGTATAACCCTGCGACCGACGAGGACGATGCGGCGATTATGGAGAACAATATCGCTACTGGTCAGAATCTTACGGGCTTCCATGCGGTAGAATACCTTATATTCAGAGAAGGCAAGTCCCGCAAGATAGCTGATATGACGGCAGATGAAGTATGGTTCGCACAGACTGCAGCCCAGGACCTTTATCTCAGTTCATTGAAACTTGTCAGTGCCTGGGGCGGTGAAGTTTCAAAGGCGGAGCAGGCCCTTCTTGATGAAGCGGAATTCGAATCAGAGAATTATGGAGAGGACTTCAAGAACGCAGGTAAGGCCGGCTCCCGTTATTCAAGTGTGACTCTTGCTACCCGCCAGATTATCGCCGGGGCCAATGATATTATCGGTGAGGTCCGTGATTCCAAGATCGGATCCCCTGCAACCGGTGAGGATGTGAACTATATCGAGTCACCGCATGCACGTAACTCCATTCAGGACTTCTATGACAACATAATGTCTTGCAAACATACGCTTTACGGCGGATTTGACCAGAACGGAAAGACCCCGAAATCGACTTCCCTTATCGGTGTCTGCCTGACTTTCCAGCAGACAAAGGCAGCAGCAGAGAATGTAGAGGCAAAACTGGAGGCTGCTCTCGAGGCAATCAACACTATGAAACGTCCTTTCGTCCTCAACTATACTGACCAGAGCGCCAAAACCGCAATGGAAAAGCTTGATGAGCTTGAGGCTGCTCTCAACAAACTTGATGAAATTCTGGAAGGATATTCTGACAATGCTACTGTTGAGGCCAAGTTCAGGATTGTCAATGAAGAGTTTGTGGAGAAGACAGTGAAGCCGACATATCGTGCTCTTGCCGACAATGACGCACTTCTCGTGAAGGCCTTGAAGGAAATCACCTGGAAAAAATAATTATTATCTGATATCAATGTCGGTTGGCGGTTCATATGGGCCGCTGACCTTTTGCGCAAATTGTATTTCTATGAAACATTATTCCATTTTAGCATTGACAATGCTCTCGCTCGCCGCCGCAGGCTGCAAAAGCGATGAACCTGAAAAAAACATTGACGATATTATCGATATCGGCCCGGGCACTACTACAGAACACCCGGCTGAATATTATGCCGGAGGCGTGCTCGGAACTACGAGTGTTGTCAATGCCTATGCGTATCAGCAGCCTACTCCGGCCATTGAACAAGCCGGTATGGGAATGGAGTTTCAGAATGGTGAAACTCTTTTCGAGAGGGATTATAATGAAAACAAGGATGGCGCTTTCACAGGCCTCGGCCCTCTGGCTGTCCGTCCGGGATGTTTGTATTGCCATCCGAACTATGGACACGGTAAAAGACAGACCCGCTACCGTGCCAGCGATATGGGAAACGGCTATCTACTTGTGATTTATGACAAGAAAACGGATGCATACGTAATGTCCGTTGCCGGTATGCCTCAGACCATGGCTACAAAGCCGTTCAAGGCTCCGGTGGATGAGTCTGGAATTTCTCCTATCGAGTGGAAAAATTACGTGGATGAGTGGGGCAACAAGTTTCCTGACGGGGAAACATACGAGCTGATTTATCCTGAAGTCAGCATTTCTGCAGATGCTTTCTATGCTCCTGTGGTTGTAAAGCGTGACGGTCAGATGGTTACGATTCCTGCTGACCAAGTCGCTGATGAAATCGGTGTCAAACTTGAGTCCACAATCGGTATCTACGGTACGGGCCTGACCGATGCCATCCCTGACGAAGAGATTACCAAACAGTGGATTAAGGAGAGCGAGTACTATAATTCCATAGGCAAGACTGATGCGCTGAATCCTGCATATTGGGATCAGGCCGGCATGAAGTGGACGAACAAGTACAAGAATACGATCCAGGGCAACGGAACCGAGTACGTCCGCCGCTACACCTATGCGCTTTCGCGCGGACCGCTGCTTGACGCCGCCGGTGCCAATGCCATCTGGAACATTACCAATGTTACCCGTTCTGACCGCCGTTATCACTATCTTGACCTGGCAGGTAAATATTATGCCCAGACCGCGATGAATGACAAGGATGTCCAGGCGGAGTTCCCTGAATATATCGAAAGCATCGACCCTGACAAGAAGCATCCCGAGTGGCGCACTGATGATGTTGCCCAGAATATCTATAACTATCTGACAGGCAAGAATCAGGACCCTGAGATGTCTGACCAGCAGTATAAGAACCTGATGATTTGGCACAGGGGACTTGCTGTCCCTGCAGCCAGAAATGTCGGAACGGAGAAGTTCAATGAAGGAAAACGTCTCTTCTCGGAGCTTCATTGCGATGCCTGCCACCGTCCTTCATGGACGACAGGGGAGGACCATATTCAGGATCCTAACCTCATGTTCTCGGATTCAGATATGCCTCGTTATCCTAAACAGACCATCTGGCCTTACACCGATTTTGTCCAGCATCGTCTTCACATGGTCAATGATATCCGTACCGGCTGGTGCCGTACGACTCCTCTTTGGGGCCGTGGCCTGAGCAAACTTTGCACTGGCGCAGAGGACCGTCTGCATGACTGCCGCGCAAGGAATACCCTGGAGGCTATCATGTGGCATGGCAATGCCAAGAGTGATGCCAGAGGCGCTGTAGAGGCTTTCCGCAATCTTACCGCGGAGCAGCGTGCTGCAGTTGTCTATTTCTGTGAGTCAATATAATATTGAAATAAACTCAGGTTTCGCTAGTGCGAAACACCGCTTTTGGAGCCAGTATGGCGAGAGTAAGTCCCTTCCCCGAGGGGAGGGATTTAGGGTGAGGGTAACGTGTACAACGCAGCGCGTAGGCCTTGTAGCCTTCGTGCGCGAAACAAACCTTTACGTGAACACTCGATAAGTTGGACAACTCGCGAAACTTGAAATAATAATTGGTTGTGTTTGCCTTTCAGTGGCTGCTTGCTGCGGCTGCTGAAAGGTTATTCTGAAAGTAAGTAACCTTCAAACATAACTTGCTTCTCTTAATCTGAAGCAATTTCTGTTTTCATGTTACTAAGACCTTGTGAATGAACCGATATGAAGAATCTTAAGTACACTGTAATATCTTTGGCGGTAGTGATCATCCTTGTTATGGCAGCCGCCACGTGTGTGGAGAATATGAGAGGGGCTGACTTCGTCTCTGCCAATGTTTATGGGACCTGGTGGTTCGTCCTTCTGTGGGCAGCATTGGCCGTCATAAGCCTTGTCTATATGCTGAAAGCAGGTCTCCAGAAACGGCTCCCGGTATTTTTCCTTCATATTTCGTTTCTTGTCATCCTCGCAGGGGCATTGACAACGTACCTTACTTCCGAGCGCGGCAGCCTTCATCTCCGCAGGGGCGAGACCGTCACGACGTTCATGTCTTCTGACAGTACCTCTTGTGACCTCGGGTTTGCATTGACACTCAATGACTTCGAGGTGGAATATTATCCCGGTACAGATTCTCCGATGGATTATGTCTCCCATCTTGATGCCGAAGGTGCGAGGGTGGATGTGTCCATGAACAACATCGGCCGTTTCCGCGGTTTCCGCTTCACCCAGGCGGGTTATGACAATGATATGCTGGGTTCCAGCCTCCGTGTCCTGTATGACCCGTGGGGAATAGCATTGACCTATATCGGCTATGCTCTTCTGCTCTTTTCGATGGTGGTTCTTCTGTGCGGACGCTCGACGAAGCTTCTCATGTGGTATCGTAAGGCGTTGGAATCCAATTCGTTGAAAGCTGTGGTTCTGCTGCTCTTTCTTGGCCTGCCTTTGAGTGCAGGCGCTGCTGAGCCGCGACGCATTGACCGTGATGTCACTGATGCGTTCGCGAAAATCGCGGTGTACTACAACGGAAGGGTGTGTCCTGTCAATACTGTTGCTGTCGATTTCGTGACGAAACTCTCCGGCAAGGCTTCCTGGCAGGATTATGATGCTGATGAAATATTTGCAGGCTGGACTTTCAATTCTTCCGCTTGGGAGAGTGTCCCGATGATCCGCATCAAGGACAAGGTGGCGCAGAAGGCTCTGGGTATCAAGGGGCAATGGGCTTCGTATGATGATTTCTGGAACAGCCTGAATGTGTATAAGCTGAAGTCGCCGCTTGAGGCCGCCTATCGTGACGGGGACGCGGACATGGTGAAACACTTGAGGGATGCCGATGAAAAGTTCAATGTCATAAGGATGTTCTACAACGGCGGACTTCTGCGCATGTTTCCCTATACGGGTCCTGACGGAAGGGTGTCCTGGCTGGCTCCGGGGCAGAAGGACGTGGCTCTCGACCTTCCCGAAAAGGAGTGGAATTTCGTTCGCAGGTCAATGGACTATCTGACGGAAAGTGTTTCGGCTTCTGACAATGCCAGAGCGGTGGAGATAGCTGGTAAAATTATTGATTATCAGCGTGTACGTGCGTCTCAGGTTATGCCTTCAGAACTGAGGTTGAACCTGGAGCGTGTCTATAATGCTCTGAATTCTTCGCGTTGGCAGGTGATGCTTTACCTGACGTTGTCCCTTCTCCTTGCCATCTGTTTTTCTCTCGGTGTCGCTGACCGTCGGGACAAGATGTTCGGTTATGCCATCATAGCTGTGATGGCTCTTCATCTTACGGTGCTGCTTGTTCTTCGTTGGATTGTTTCCGGCCATGTCCCTCTTTCCAATGGTTTCGAGACAATGCAGTTCATGGCCTGGTCCGTGCTTGTCCTGACTCTGCTCATGCACGCCAAGTTCCCGATTGTCATTGGCTTCGGTCCTTTGCTCGCTTCCTTTGCGATGCTTGTCGCCATGATCGGCAGCGGCAGTCCGCAGATTACCCCTCTTATGCCGGTGCTGCATTCTCCTCTGCTTTCTGTCCACGTCATGGTCATCATGTTTTCGTATGCTCTTTTTGCCATGATGATGCTGGTCGGCATCCAGGGGCTCATCAGTTATCGCCGTCGTGACTATGCGCGTTCCGAGTCTCTTGCAGCCTTGTCTCATCTGATGCTTTACCCGGCAGTATTCCTTCTTACGGCCGGCATTTTCATCGGTGCTGTCTGGGCCAATGTCTCATGGGGCCGTTATTGGAGTTGGGACCCAAAGGAGGTCTGGGCTCTCATCACCATGCTCATCTACATGGCGCCTTTCCATTCTTCCTCCATCAAGTGCTTCCGCAGCACCAAGTTTTTCCACTTCTACTGTGTCCTGGCCTTTTTGAGTGTCCTGATTACCTATTTCGGCGTAAATTTTCTCCTCGGCGGCATGCATAGCTATGCGTAGAGGGCGTTAGCCGATGGAGGATTCCTGTGTTTGTCCACGCCACCATGCCCCGGACATCACCACGTGGCCATTCTGCGTGGTAAAGGTGCCCTATATCTGCTTATGTGGTCGTGCTCGGTAGTGTGAAGTCACGTCTCCCAAAACGGTGTAAAATTACGTCATTTTTTACACCGTTTTTCGTGATTTGAAGAAACGGTGACAAAAAGGCCTGTTATTTACACCGTTTTCAGGGCCAGACTGATGTCGTCCACATAATTTGGTTCCGAATAAACGTTTTAGACCGCACAAAATGTATCTGAACAGGCGTTTTGTTCCGCAGAAACGTTTTAGTTGGGACAAAACAGCAAATCCGACTTTCTTCCACTTCGGTTTTCCTTTGATTCCTCGTCCCCGCAGATACATTTTCTCGTGGTTGTCCACGCCACCATGCCTCGGACATCACCACGTGGCCAGTATCGTAGAAGGCAAACGACATTTCTGAAATTTTCATTGGTACATTTCATCATACACTGCGTTATTACATAAAAATAGTAACGTGGTTTATGGATTTTTATAACTTTGCGGCCTGTGGACAGAAGCCGATGATGAGACAGATGATGAGACAGATGATGATCCTTGCGGCTGTAATGGCTGTGGTTTCATGTAATAGAACTGATTACGCAGAACCATTCGAGAGAAGAATTAAAGATTATGACGGGACTTTCGTGTTTAAAGGACTTGAATGTAAAGTCTGTTCTGAGATTGACCTCGATGGAGATGGCGTGAAAACAGATGATATGATGGCTGAATTCAGAGCATTGGACAAAAACTCATCGTATCTGGAAAGTTCAAAAGTGGTCAGTATCCCATCCTTTTTTTCGAACGTCAATACGGCATTGATAAGAATTCCTGTTCAGAGAGGATTCATTGAGGATGGAGACGGAACTGAAAGTTGGGCTTGGCTCGGATTTGCGGAGGATGAAATTGTGTATGAATTTGACAACCATAACAATGTAAGTTATTATCTTCCAGCTGAATTTAGGGCATCGAACGATCCATTGTCACATTATGAATCAGTGGAAGTGCAATTTAAAGACGGACAGGTGCGCTATCGTGTAAATGCAACATTTTACGATTTCGCGAGGAAAGACTATGTTACTTGCCCGGTTACATTTATATTCGAGAGGGAATAAAATACTTTCCGGACATGACCGAGCGAGAATTCAAGAAATTATACAATCTGTATTTCAGACCTCTATGTCTATATGCCTTGCATTATGTCTCTGATGCATCTGTATCGGAGGACATAGTGCAGGACAGTTTTGTCGTCTTTTGGGAAAAGTATGTTGTCATTGACAATGACATGAACGGCGCTGCCGCGAAATCAGTCCTATTCGTGATAGTCAGAAACAGGTGCACAGATTGGCTGAGGAAGGTGTCCCCGTACAGGCTTTTGCCGGAGGATGCGGACGGACTCATTACAGACGGGGACGCACAAGAACGCTCATTTGACGAAGCAGCATTGTGGTCGATAATCGGCCGGCTTCCGGAGAAACGTCGTAAAATATTGATAATGAATAAGAGAGATGGACTGTCATATAAGGAAATCGCTGAAGAACTAAGCGTATCTGTATTGACAGTAAGAAACCATCTGGCATTGGCAATGAAAGAATTGAGAAGAGCGAAGCCTGTCATTCAGGTGATTCTGACCCTACTGATGATGCTGTTCCCGCTGATTTCATATGGGCAGGAACAGTCCGTACTTTCATCAATGAAAGCAATTGAATCCGGATTCGGATATAACTTTGTTTATGAATCATCCGTAAAGCGCCTGCTCGAAAACGAGACGAAGCAGGTAAAATTCGGCAGCAAGATGCTGGAAGATTGCCTCCAGGAACTGTTCGGAGACTTGCCGATAAAATGGAAAGTGCAGGACAAGACACATTCTATCATATTGATTGTCAATGATAACGTACGGAAGTCCGTCCCGAAGTCATACACGATCAGCGGATACGTCACCGATGTGGTCACAGGCGAGACATTGATCTCCGCCGAAATCCTATCCGACAGCAGAAGCGGCGCCGGCACCAACAATTACGGTTTCTATTCACTCTCACTTCCTAAAGGAGCGCATGAAATCAAATACTCATATATCGGATGCGAGCCGGTTTTCAGGGCCATTGACCTGAGCAGGGACACCACCATCAATATAGCATTGACACCATCATTGACATTGAAAGGTTCGGTCGTGTCCGCAAGAAAAAATGCCGGTTTTTACTCCACTTATAGCGGCTCCGTGGAAGTTCCAGACAAGCTTCTCCGCACTGCTCCGTCTGTCCTGGGCGAGCCTGACGTCTTCAAGACACTGCAAATGCTTCCGGGCATCCAGGCTGGGACATCATTTTTTTCAGGAATCTATGTCCGTGGAGGAAACGCTGATGAGAACCTGGTCCTTCTGGACGGAGTGCCGGTCTATAATGTATCGCACCTGTTCGGAGCACTATCGATATTCACTCCGGAGGCGGTCAAGAAAGTATCGGTATATAAGGGGTCGTTTCCGGCCAGATATGGAGGACGCGCATCAGGCATTGTGGATATAAGGACCAATGACGGAAACACCAACAAAACTACAGGCTGCATCAGCATCGGGCTGATTTCAGACAAGTTCCATCTTGACGGGCCGATGGGCAAAAAAGGCAATGCCACCTATTCCGTGAGCGCACGAGGAATGCACACCCTGTTCTTTGACAGAATCCTCAAATGGGCAGGCAGCGGAGGAAACTATGCCTTCTATGATTTGAATCTGAAACTGTCAGGAAAGATCGGCGATAATAACCGTCTCATTTTCAATGCCTATTCGGGTAAAGACTTCATGAGGAAGGATTATTCCGAGAAGCCATATCCGGATGACATTGACAGGACTGAAAGGAAGCATGATTATAAAGTCTGGTGGGGCAACAGCATCATTTCTCTCGGGTGGAATCACGTGTTTGGCGGGAAACTTTTTTCCGACCTGAACCTCTCCGTGAACGGATACAACGTAAAAACCAAATCGCAGGTAAATGAATTCCAGGAAGGGGCCAATGCCACGTCAGGAAAGGTTATAGATTTCAGCAATGTGTCGAAAATCAATGATATAAGTGTCGGTATTGACTTCGATTATACCCCGTCCTCAAGTCATATGGTCAGATTCGGCGGAGCCTTTGCACATCACAAGTACGCTCCGGAAGACATCTATACCAAAACTACTGATAACATTGACGGAAATAGAAGCGAGACTTATGCGCCGAACGTCGGCAGGATAATCCGGGGCGAAGAGATGACGGCCTACATTGAAGATGACATGTCCATTTCGGACTGGCTCTATTTAATCCCCGGCCTCCGTTTCAGCCTTTTCAATGTTGACGGACGCTGCTATCCCGGCCTGGAGCCGAGGCTGTCGGTAAAGGTCAATGCCGGAAAAGACATATCGTTGAGGGGTGCATACTCAAGAATGTCCCAGCATGTCCACCAGCTCGTTTCAGGCAATCTCAGTTTGCCGACTGACTTGTGGGTACCCGTAACGGCTGACATTCCTCCAGTCAAATCAGACATTTACACGGCTGGAATTGCCTATGGAGGCCTGAAAGGCTGGGAGTTTTCAGCCGAAGTCTATTGGCGCAGGCTGGACAATGTCCTGGAGACGAAAGACGGAAAGTTGGCCTTGTCCACTACCGAGAATTGGGAGGACAATGTCGCCACCGGTGTTGGACGGGCTTATGGCACAGAGGTTTACGTGCAGAAGACTTCCGGAAAAGTCACCGGAATATGCTCATACACCTTATCCAAATCAGAAAGACGCTTCCCTGACAAGGCGATAAACAACGGCAAGTGGTATCCGTTTGCCAATGACAGGCGGCATAACATCAGGATAGCGGCCATGTGCAAGTTCAATGACAGGATAGACGCAGCCGCCAGCTGGGTGTTCATGTCAGGCAACTATATGACCGTGCCGGAACGTGAAACCGTATATGTGGATCCGGAAGGAATCTTCCACTATCATCATTATGTCAGCGGCAGGAACAATTACAAGCTTCCGCCGACACATCACCTGGACCTTTCCGTCAATTTTACCAAGCATAAAAAGAAGGGCGAGCGAGTCTGGACGGTCGGGCTGTATAATGCATATTGCGCCATGAATCCCGACTGGACTTATGTCAATGACATATGGTCAAGGGAAGAGGCCGGAAAGGTTTTCTATTCGGCAAATATAACCAAGTTGTCGTTTTTAACTATTTTGCCGTCAGTTAGTTACACTTATCGTTTCTAATATGAAAGTTTCGTATAACATAAATAAGTGGAGAGTGTTGTTTGCTGCCATTCTCCTGATTTGCACGGTTTCATGTGAAAAACACATTGAAATCAGAAGGACCGGACCCGAGCGGGAACTTTCATTGAATGCCGCACTGACCTCCGGGCCGTCGGAGCAGGTCGCGTATGTCACGACGAGTTACCACAACAAGGTGCAAGGCGTAAAGGACGCGTTGCTGAAACTCTATGTCAATGACGAACTTGCGGCATTGTCAGACACTTTGCGAGAGGCCCATAATCATTATGGCAGCAATTCGGATGCAGTCATGATGATACCATTCCGGGCCAGATTCGGAGCCGGAGACAAAGTCCGTCTGGAGGTTACCGCAGACGGAATGCAGGCTTCGGCTGAAAGCATTGCGCCGGAACCGGCCGAGATTGTCTCTGTGGATACCATTCCCATAATCAAAACCGGCGGCGACCGCAAAATGGCATTGACAAAAATCAAGGTGCGTGTCAACGATGTTCCCGGCATAGACAATTATTATAGGATTGAGGCTTTTGTGAAATACAGCATCACGCGGGTTTATCTGGATCCGGGCGAGTTCGACCCGGTAGGGCCGCAATTCCTGCGAAAGGGGACAATCCGCGTCAAATTGGACAATAAAGCTGAGCCGATTCTTTATAGCGGTTCCCATGTCGGAGCCAATTGGGACTATGACCCTGATGACACGGACTACTACGCCAATGAGTATAACCTTTTCAATGACAATGCGTTCCTGGACAAGGACTATACTCTGACTCTCTATGCGAAAGACCTGCGCCAGTACTTCAGTTTTACAAATATAGCTTTTCTGCAAAACACGAAAGTCAGTGAAAAACGTACGCTTGTGGTCAGGCTCTATACCATGAACAAGGACATGTTCACCTATTATAATGATTGCATGTTCGACAATTCATGGCAGAGCATGAGCGACTTCATCCCGGGGATACCTTACCCTGACAATGTCAACGGCGGCAACGGCTTTGTGGGCGCTCTGAGTGTGAATGACTTCGAAATGGAACTGCCTTATATAGAAGATGTTTATAAGCATTATCATAATCTTTAGCTTATGGATAGAAATCTCAAATTCGTCATAAAACATTATCGTGACGGAATGTTCGAAATAAATAAATCGCGTGCCGAACTGAACGCAAGAATCGGAAAGGTCAATGCCGGTGCCAGCCCGTCCTACCGGGCGCGAAGATGGGTTTTGTCAATGTCAATGTGCGCGGCAATTGCCCTGTTCGCGGTCATTTCAGTCTATTATGTCCGGCTGAACTCATGGAGCGAATATACCGCGTCGGACGAAACCGTCAGATATGTCTTGCCGGACTCATCCGTAGTCGTCTTGGCTCCAGGCTCGGAGCTGAGGCTTCAGAAGCGCAAGAATATCAGGCATATGGAAATGTCCGGAAAGATTTTTTTCAATGTTGCACATGATTCGGCACATCCTTTCACCATATCCGTTTCCCGGGGGCTGCCGGTGACTGTCCTCGGAACGCGTTTCCAGGTGGACCAGTCGGATTCGCTCACCCGTGTGGATGTCCTGGACGGAAAAGTCAGTTTCGGCCGCATGACCCTGACCAAAGGAATGTCCGCTTCGTATCGTCCGGGGACTGGATTGCAGGAGATGACGTCCGGAGATGTGTTGAATCCGATGGCGTGGGCGACGGGGAGTTTTGTTTATGAGGAGTCCTCTCTAGATGACGTAATAAAGGATCTGGAGTCTTTCTACCATATAAGGATCAATGTTTCCGAAAGCGTGGACGGTAAGAGGCTTACCGGGACATTCCCGACAGCAGATATGGCATCAGTCCTGGAAATCATTGGCATGGCTTGTGATGTAAGGCTGACTATATGAAAAGGCAGATTATTTTATCATTAATCATCAAATTTTATCATATCAGTCATCAGGAATTCAATGTAGGATTTCATATCGGAAAAACGTTTTGTTTCTGCTTTTTCGTTTAAAAAATTCATCCTTTTGCTGAAATAATTTCCAGTTTTTATGCGTCTTTTATACTTTTACTATTGCCAATAAGGCTTGATGGTCTTTTGCACGAAAGTGTCGAATAATTAAAGGTAAACTTTGCAATTCTGATCTAGTTTGGCACGATTAATGCAAATAGGTAAGTCAAGTGAATAATATTATTGGTTGGTTATTATAATGGTTAGTTAGTAGTGTTTAGTTATGGTATCGCGTTGTAATGCTAGATGAGAAATCTCGCCAAGACGTAGATACGAATCTACAAGACGTCGCTCAGATTCCTGGGCGGCGTCTTCGTTTATAGCCATTCGTGTGCCGGGCCTCTGTCCGGGCCCAGATGAGGAGCATGGGCTCAACGTAAAATCCCGGTTGATTTGCATTTCATAGTGCGTCTGAGGAGCATGGGTCAAGGAAAAACCGGAGCATCTCGGTCCTCCCTTCACGATTCTATTCAGGAGGAGACTGTATTTGCTGTTTTGTCCCAACTAAAACGTTTCTGCGGAACAAAACGCCTCTTCATATACATTTTGTACGGTCTAAAACGTTTATTCGGGACCAAATTATGTGGACACCATCAGTCTGGCCCTGAAAACGGTGTAAAAATCGGCCTGATTTTACACCGTTTGTTTGAATTTGAAAAAACGGGGTAAATAATGACGTAATTTTACACCGTTTTGGGAGACGTGACTTCACACTACCGAGCACGACCACATAAGCAGACATAGGACACCTTTACCACTCAGAATGGCCACGTGGTGATGTCCGAGGCACAAATCAAGCTGCGCGGCTCAACCCGGAAAACGGTGTAAGAAAACGTCATTATTTACACCGTTTCAGAAAATTTGGACAAACGGGGTAAAATCAGGCTGTTTTTTACACCGTTTTTGGGAACACACTAAAGGGCGACCGGAACTTACGTTCTCAATCGCCCTTTAATTGACTGTATCGATAACTCTCCGACTAGCAGCAGAGAAGTCCGTTTGCGTGAAGGAATGCATTCACTGCAACAGCTGCGAAGCCGAGGCAGATGATGGTAGAAACGATGATACCGATAACCTTGAGTCTCTTCATCCAAGTACCGTTTGCAAAACCTACAGATTGGAACATGCTCCAGAAACCGTGGTTAAGATGGAACCATACTGCTACGAACCATACGATGTAGATGATAAGAACCCATACACTTCCGAATGTGTTTACGAGAAGGTCGTAAGGATTCATGGCCTCTTCGCCACAGAACTCGAGGAGCTGCATCTTAGCCCAGAAATGAGTAAGGTGGAAGAACAGGATACCGAGGATAACGATACCAAGAACAAACATGTTCTTAGCTGACCAGGAATCTGCTTTTGCCTTGCTGGCAACTTCATAGCGCTTGTAACCGCCGCGAGCCTTGACATTGTACCAAGTGAGGTAGCATCCATAAATAATATGAACGAATACACCCAGAGCAAGCACAGGTACCATGATGGTCACAATCGGCAGGGACATGAAATCACAGCCAAGCTGGAAGAGTCCGTCGAATGAGCCCCATTCGCCAGTGAATGAGTCAATAACAGAAAAAGAATTGATAGTCATGTGAAGCAGCAGGAACACTACAAGGAATGCACCGCTGACAGCCTGAATGAACTTTCTCCCGATGGAGTAGTGGAATGCGTTCGCCATTAGTTTGTAAAGATTAAAACCGTATTTTGATTATAGGGCAAAGATACGCTCTTTCTTGCAAGTTTCATAATATTTCGATAATTTTGTTTTCCGAACAGTTCTAAAAACTTTTCTTTTATATAATTATGTACAAAAGAGTGCTCTTGAAACTAAGCGGCGAAAGTCTGGGAGGACACGCCGGAAAGGGATTGGATACAGCCAGTCTCCAGGCTTATGCCGAGGAAATCGCAGCCGCAGCGAAGGCGGGACTCCAGATTGCCATTGTCAATGGTGGTGGAAATATCTTCCGCGGCCTGCAAGGTGTAGGAAGCGGCTTCGACCGCGTCGATGGAGACAAGATGGGAATGCTTGCCACCGTAATCAACTCATTGGCATTGTCAATGTTCATTAAGGAACAGGGTGTGCATGCGCAGGTGTTCACGGCCACTCCGATGGAGCCTGTAGCCAAATATTATATGAGAGATGACGCTGTGAAAGTCATGGAAAACGGCGGAGTCGCCCTGATTGCAGGCGGAACCGGCAATCCGTTCTTTACCACAGACTCTGGAGCAGCCCTCAGGGCATTGGAAATCGGAGCGGACGCTCTCCTGAAGGGAACCCGCGTTGACGGAGTCTATACGGCTGACCCAGAGAAAGATCCGAACGCCGTGAAGTACGATGAACTGACCTTTGACCAGGCTCTCGGAGACCATCTCAAGGTGATGGACCAGACCGCATTCGCACTTTGCAGCGAAGGAAATATGCCGATTATCGTATTTGACATGAACTGTAAAGGTAACCTTACCAGACTCCTGAAAGGAGAGAAGGTCGGAACCCTTGTTCACGTTTAACCATAAAAATAAAATACTATGTTACCAAGAGTTAATGAGATTGTCACTGCTGCTGACAAGAAAATGAAAGAGGCTGTGGCTTTCCTGGAAGAGGACCTCAAGACATATCGCGTGGGCAAGGCTAACCCATCTATCTTCAACAACGTACTCGTTGATTACTATGGTTCACCTACACCGGTACCTCAGGTTGCTTCAGTTTCAGCACCGGACGCGAAGACCGTCCTGATCCAGCCATGGGAAAAGAGCATGATCCAGAAAATCGAGAAGGCAATCATGGATGCCAACATCGGAATGACACCTCAGAACAACGGCGAGCAGATCCGCTGCAATGTTCCGCCTCTCACCGAGGATCGCAGAAAGGACCTTATAAAGAAGGCCAAGACAGCAGGAGAGAATGCGAAGGTCGTTGTCCGCAATGCACGTCGTGACGCTGTAGATACTCTTAAGAAAGCCCAGAAGAACGAAGGTCTTCCTGAGGACGCTCAGAAAGAGGGCGAGGAGGAAGTACAGAAAGTTACTGACAAGAACATCAAGGAAATCGATGCTCTCATCGCAGCTAAGGAGAAAGATATCATGACTGTGTAAGGATTCGGTCCGGAGAGCATATATTGATGGCTTTCAAGCAGTTATAAATAATATGAGGCTGCCCAAGTATCGGGCGGCCTTTTTTTGACTTTTACCGGCCATCTCTCTGACGGGGTGGCAAAATGGGGACAGTATGGAAACTGAATTCGATATTTTACCTGTGGAACAGTGGGGCCTTTTCCCTGAAGGACAGCGTCCGCTTCTTGTGGCCGGTCCATGCAGTGCAGAATCTGAAGAACAGGTCATGCAGACTGCAAAGGGCCTCAAGCCGTTAGGAGTCAATGTCTTCCGGGCAGGAATCTGGAAACCGCGTACCCATCCGAATACATTTGAAGGCGTGGGAACTCCCGGACTCAAGTGGCTGCAGAGAGTAAAGAATGAGCTTGGCATGAAGGTGGCCACAGAGGTTGCCGGGGAGAAACACGTGCTTGACTGTCTGGAATATGGCGTGGATATGGTCTGGATAGGGGCCAGGACCACAGCCAGCCCGTTTCTTGTCCAGGAAATAGCTGACGCACTGAAAGACAAGGACATACCTGTGCTCGTAAAGAATCCGGTAAACCCTGACATTGACCTTTGGATAGGTGCCCTGGAAAGGTTGAACCAGGCTGGAATCCGTAAACTCGGTGTTGTCCACAGGGGATTTTCATCCACGGAAAAGATTCCGTACCGCAACTCTCCTGGCTGGCAGCTGGCTGTCGAACTGCGTACCCGTTATCCGGAACTGCCGTTCTTCGCCGACCCGAGCCACATGGGAGGAGACAGGAAATACCTTCATGAAATATCCCAGAGGGCGCTTGACCTGGGTCTGGACGGGCTCATGGTCGAGACGCATTGTGACCCGTCATGCGCCATGAGCGATGCCCGGCAGCAGATAACGCCTGAGGAATTCGGACGGCTGATTTCCGGACTGATTGTCCGGCAGAACGACACGGACAGTCCTGATTATAAGGAGAATATGTATCAGCTGAGGGCGCAGATCGATGTCATTGACGAGAACCTTCTTTCTCTTCTCAATGCCAGAATGAATCTGAGCCGGAGCATCGGCCTGTATAAGAAGGCGCACAATATTTCCATTTTGCAGACCTCCAGATGGGAGTCGATTCTGTCCCAGATGATAGAGAAGGCCAAAGCCTACGGCTTGCCGGAAGAATTTGTGACTGAGATTTTCAATGCCATTCATGAAGAGTCTGTCCAGCAGCAGAACAGGATTCTGTCCGACCGGGACGCAGATTGACATTGACCTTACTTATTGTGCGTTGAAGTTGTCGAGAGCTCCGAGAAGCGTCTTTTCGAAGATTTCTTTTTCGTGAGGCGTTATGAAAGAAACCTCGATAGGGGCCTGGAACATTCTTTTCTTGAGTGTCTCAGGCATATTTTTGTAGCCGCGCAGGCGCTGGCTGTCCTTTTCCGTGGTGGCTATCAATGCTGTAGGCCAGTTCCTGGTGGCGTTCAGTATTCTTCTGATATCCAGTTTTCTGTATTTGTGATGGTCAGAGAACTTGAAATGCTTCACAAGTTTGTATGAATCACTGAGATATCTTCTGAGAGGGGTGTCTGAAGCGATTCCTGAGACAAGAATAACATTGTGTGAATAGGTATATCTCTTGTCGTCGTTTTCGAAGACAGCCTCGAGCGGGCAGTAGGTTATCGTCGTGAAGAGAATTGTCATCTTCTTTCCCGCCGCATTGGTTCCCTGACATGTATTCAGGTCGTAAGCATTGTAGCCCAATGACTTGGCCCATTCTACCTTCTCCCAGTTCTCCATATACTGCGGACACTTGGTCACGATGATGATGTTCGCATGGTGAAGCCTCTCGGGAAGATCCCTGAGATGACCGAAAGGAAGAAGCCTGTCTTTGCTTGGAGGTCTGTTGTAATCGACAAGGACAATGTTGAAGTATGCAGCGAGTGACCTGTACTGGAATGCGTCATCGAGAACGATGAGCTCAGGTTTTTCAATGTCCTTGTGCTCGCATTTTCTTGCCTTCCTTGAAGTCTTGACTGTCTCCGGGTGGAGAAGGAAGTTGCAGCCTTCTACCCTTGTACGGTCCACGGCTACAGTTACTTCCGGGAATTTGCGCTTGATCTGCAAAGGCTCGTCACCGGCGAACGCCGCACTGTCATTGACAAGAATCTGCTGGAAACCGTTGCTCTTCCTCTTGTGGCCTCTTGACAATACTGCGATATGATGGTTGTGCCATTTTTCGCTGGAAAGCAAAGTCCTGAGAATCATTTCCGTATGAGGTGTCTTGCCGGTTCCTCCGGCTGCGATATTGCCCACGCATATTGTCGGAGCCTTGCAGGTATGCACCTTGAACACGCCACTGTCATATAGCGCGTGCCTTATTTTCAAGGTCAGATAATATGGTGCCAACAATATTCTCTCAAGCATAGCGTGCAAATATAGTCAAACTCGCGGTAAGAACGAAAAAAATTTCATTCTTATCACGAGTTTATTTTATTTCAGCTATTTGGGATGGTTGTCCAACTGTCAGATAGACAGGACTGCAAGCACATTGATAAGTTCCCTGTCGATAGGTTTGTCTTTCTTGATGGCCCTGTCGATAGGAACATAGACAATCTGGTCATTGCTGATGCCGACCATGACGTTGCGCTGTCCTTCCTTAAGCGCTTCGATACTTGCATATCCCAGACGACTTGCCAGAATTCTGTCGAAGGCGCTTGGGGTACCGCCTCTCTGAAGGTGTCCGAGGATAGTCACGCGGACATCGTACTGAGGATACTCTTTGCGGACACGGTCTGCATAGTACATGGCGCCGCCGTCTTTAGGGCTCTCGGACACGATTACGATACTGCTGTTCTTGCTCTTTCTGAAACCGCGGCTGATGAACTGCTCGAGCTGATCGACATCTGTCTGGTCTTCAGGGATGATGGCAGCCTCCGCTCCGGAAGCGATAGCGCTGTTCTGTGCGAGGAAGCCCGCATCACGTCCCATGACTTCCACGAAGAAAATGCGGTCGTGGGATGTCGCGGTATCACGCAACTTGTCCACGCATTCGACGATTGTGTTGAGGGCTGTGTCGTAGCCGATGGTAGAATCGGTGCCGTAAAGGTCATTGTCAATGGTACCCGGCAGTCCGATAACAGGGAAGTCATACTCTCTGGCCAGTGCCTGGGCGCCGGTAAGAGAACCGTTGCCTCCGATTACTATCAGAGCGTCAACTCCGAATTTTTCAAGGTTGTCATAGGCTTGTTTCCTTCCTTCCGGAGTCTGGAAATCCTTGCTTCTTGCGGTTTTCAGGATAGTGCCGCCCCTCTGTATCGTGTTGCTGACACTCTCTGTCGTAAGTTCCTTGAATTCACCATGAATAAGACCTTCATAGCCTCGGTAAATGCCCATGACATTCATGCCGTTGAAAATGGCGCTTCTGGTCACCGCGCGGATACATGCGTTCATTCCCGGCGCGTCACCACCTGAGGTGAGGACTCCTATCGTCTTTATTTCCTTCATATTGTGTTTTTGTAATAATTGGTCAATGTCATCCGGACGCCTCGCCCGAAAATATCGGAGGAATTGCCGCAAAATTCAAGCCTGTTTTTGTAATTTTGCAGTCGGAGAATATAAAATTACAATAAAAAACGATTTTAGTTTTTACCTGCTGTTATATATGAAGATAGGAGAGATAGATCTTGGTGACAAGCCGGTACTTCTGGCGCCGATGGAAGATGTGACTGACGCGTCGTTCAGAGTCGTGTGCAAAAAGTTCGGGGCGGACATGGTTTATACGGAATTCATCCCGTCAGACGGTCTTGTCCGTGATGCTGCCAAGGCCATTGCGAAGATGAAGACGTCGGAAGAGGAAGCTCCGATTGCGATACAGATTTACGGAAACAATCCGGAGGCGATGGTCGAGGCTGCCAAGATGGCGGACAACGCCGACCAGATAGCCGGAGGGCACGGCTGTGATGTCATTGACATTAACTTCGGCTGTCCCGTCAGCAAAATCGCCGGCAGGGGAGCGGGTTCCGGAATGATGCGGGAGCCGGACAAGATGGTGATGATAACCGAGAGTATTGTCAATGCTGTCCGCAAACCGGTTACCGTAAAGACCAGGCTCGGCTGGGACGAGAATTCCAAGATAATCGTGGAACTCGCTGAAAGACTGCAGGATGTGGGAATCAAGGCATTGACCATACACGGCAGGACAAGATGTCAGATGTACAAGGGCGAGGCGGACTGGACATTGATAGGAGCCGTGAAGAACAACCCCAGGATGCATATATCTATAATAGGTAACGGTGACATAAATTCCGCTCAGAAAGCCAAAGACGCGTTCGACAGGTTCGGCGTCGATGGAATAATGGTGGGACGCGCGTCGTTCGGCCATCCGTGGATCTTCCGGGAAATAAAACATTTCCTGACCACCGGAGAGGAACTCCCGCCGATGAGTGTCAATGACAGGGTGGCCCTGGCCAAGTGGCATTTGTCGCTGTCTGTCAGGCAGAAGGGCCCGGTCACAGGTGTGCTCGAGATGAGGCGTCACCTGTCATGCTATTTCAAAGGCCTTCCTGACTTCCGTGACACGAGAGTCAAACTGGTCACCGAGCCGTCTGCCGATGAACTCGTGAAGATTCTGGACTATGTGGGAGAGAAGTGGGGCGGATGCCGGCTTGATGAGGCGGCCAGTGTTTATGGCCTGTAAATCTTGCGATTTTTCGTAAGATTTTTGTCTGAGTGGTAAATTGATGCTAAATTAGAGACTTGTCTTGAAGATATGTCAGGACAAGTTTTTTCCATTATGGCGTTCTGGAATAGAAATAAGATATTGTCTGACAAGGAGCTGGCAGAGGGAATTGTCCGCGGTGACGAGGTGTGCTATGAAAGGTTCTTTGAGAGATACTATGTCGTTGTCCGGAAGTTCATAATGAGTTTCATCGGCGACAGGGCAGCTGCTGAGGATTTGGCTCAGGACCTGTTCATAAGACTCTGGAACAGGCGGCTCAGCATTGACCCTCAAAAGTCATTGAAAAATTGGCTTATTGTATCGGCGAGGAATGCTGCTCTGAACTGGTTGAAAGCCAAGTCCAGCAGTCCGGAGGCTCCGATTGAGGCTGCTGATACTCTGGACGACGGTTCGCAGCCGATTGAATCGCTTTGTTTGCGTCAGTTGGAGATGAATCTGGACAATGCGATATCCGCATTGCCTGAACGGCGGAAGCAGATTTTCAAGATGAGCCGTCTGGATCATTTGCCTAACGAGGAGATTGCTTCCCGTCTGGGCCTGTCGGTCAGAACGGTGGAAAAACATATAGAGTTGGCGCTCAAGGATTTGCGCTCTGAAAAGTATTCTTCATGACAGTATGATGCAGATAAAGATGAAAAATTTTATAAAAAAACTGGGAAATCGTTACGTGTCAGGTCTGAAAACGTTGTACTATGTGTGTATGACTGATAACCAGTCACAGATAAACCATAGTATTAATATTTTTAGAGAAATGAAGAAAGTCGTTATCTCAGTAGCTCTTGTCCTCTCAGTGACTCTTGCCGGCGCGCAGGAAATCACTCAGGCGTGTAAAGACAGAGCTAAATCTCTGGTGGACCAGATGACACTTCAGGAGAAAGTGGAATATATCGCGGGATATCGCGACGGGTTCTACATAAGACCTGTTGAAAGGCTGGGAATTCCGGAAATCCGAATGGCGGACGGACCACAGGGCGTCCGAAACAACACTAAAAGCACTTTGTTCGCATGTGGCGTAGCTGCAGCGGCATCATGGGATCAGGCTCTGGCCTATGAAATGGGTGTCGCTCTCGGGCAGGACTCTCGGGCAAGGGGTGTGCATATCCTGCTTGGCCCTGGTGTCAACATCTACCGGAGCCCGCTCTGCGGACGTAATTTCGAGTATATGGGTGAGGACCCGTATCTTGCTTCCAGGACAGCAGTCAACTATATCGAAGGGGTTCAGTCTCAGGGCGTTATGGCGACCATAAAGCACTTTGCGCTTAACAATCAGGAGTATGACCGTCATCATGTCAGCACCAACGCCGACGAGCGCACCATGAACGAAATATATTTTCCTGCGTTCCGTGCGGCTGTCGAAGAGGCGAAAGTCGGTTCAGTTATGACCAGTTACAATCTTGTAAATAATGTCCATGCATCTGAAAGCGGCTTTCTTATGAGGGACAATCTGCGTGAGAAATGGGGCTTTGACGGATTCGTGATGTCTGACTGGACTTCCACATATTCTACTCTCGGAATTGTGAAAGGAGGTCTTGACCTTGAGATGCCGAGAGCGTTCTATTTCAAGTATGACCTTATAAAACCTCTGATTGACAGCGGGGTTATCCGCGAATCTGAAATCGATGAGAAGGTGCAGCATATTCTGCAGACACTCATCGCATTCGGATTTTTGGACAGACCTCAGTTGGACAAATCTATTTCTGAAGACAATAAATATTCTCGCGAAGTTGCATACAAGATGGCATGCGAGTCTGCAGTGATGTTGAAAAATGACGGAGTGCTTCCGTTGAAGGCGGGTCGTAAGAACCGCATTGTCGTTATGGGGCCTAATGCTGACCGCATCCCTTGTGGTGGCGGAAGCGGAAAGGTGGATCCTCTCTATTCCATCTCCTTGTATGCAGGACTTGGACAACTCGGGAAGAACTATCCTGTGCAGCTCATAGAACCTGCTGATAATCTGGACTATAATACTCCTGAAAATGTGGAGGCTCTGGAGTCGGCATCGTCAGTAATCATCTGCGCAGGTTTCGACACGGAGACAGAAAAAGAAAACCATGACAGGACATTTACATTGCCTGAAGGTCAGGATGCCATGATAAAGTTCGCGGCTGCCCATAACAGCAATGTCATTGTCGTTATATATTCTGGCGGCGGTTTCGACATGTCAGCGTGGAAAGATGACGTGAATGCCATCATCATGGGATGGTATCCGGGGCAGGAAGGCGGTCTGGCTCTCGCAAGGATGCTTGCAGGTGAGTTCTCGCCATCCGGAAGGCTCCCGATGAGCATTGAGGCATGTTGGGAGGACAATCCTGTACACGACAGTTATTATACCAAGGAGAAAGCCGAGAACAAACGCGGGTTCACAAACAGATATGTGACTTACAATGAAGGCGTGTTCATGGGTTACAGGGGATATGACAGACTCGGTACTAAGCCTCTGTATCCATTCGGATATGGCCTTACGTACGGAGATTTTGAGTATAATGATCTGGCTGTAGTGCCGTCAGGAGACGGTGTTGATGTGAAATTTACATTGACAAATCATGGAAAGATGGCTGCTGCAGAGGTGGCTCAGGTATATGTCGGCGAACTTTGTCCTTCAGTGCCGAGACCGGTCAAGGAACTGAAAGGTTATGCGCGGGTGCAGCTCGGTAAAGGCGAGAGCAAGTCTGTGACTGTACATCTCTGGAAAGAGGCATTCGCGTTCTATGATGTCGATATACATGATTTCCGTGTCAATGCCGGAAAGTTCAGCATAATGGTCGGCGCTTCTGTCGGGGATATACGTCTCAATACGGAAGTGACCAGATAAAGTAATTGATGAAGAATATAGAAGAATATACAGATTCCCAGCTTGAGGACATCTTTGATTCTCTTGATTCCGAAGACGAGTCAGGGGAGGCCCGCCGTGCTTATGCGGCGGTAGCCTCCAGACTTGGTTTCAGAAGACAGAGGAATACGATCCGCAAGGTGGCTCTGAAAGTTTCCGCAGTTGTAGCTGCCGCAGCATGTGCGGCCGGTCTTTTCTTCGGCGGAATTGCTTATGAGTCGGCTGCGGAAAGGAAGGTGTACTGGTCGGAAGTTACGGTTCCGGAGGGACAGCATCGTGATATAGTGCTGTCAGACGGAACTCGCCTGCTTCTTAAGGCCGGGAGCCGTATCACATATCCTTCTGAGTTCAAGTCGGATCGCCGCCAGATATTTCTGGACGGAGAAGTGTTTGCCGAAGTTTCCAAAAATCCACATAGGCCATTTGTCATCACCTCCGGCCAAGTTTCTGTAAAGGTGCTTGGAACAAAGTTCGATTTCAGGGCGTACAGTTCGTCGAAGAGTTCGGAAATCGCACTTGCGGAAGGTTCGGTGGAGATGCTTGTTTCATCCGGCAGCACATCTGTGACATATTCGATGATTCCGGGGGATGTCCTTCAGTATGACGGACATACTGGAAATGTGGCCAGAAGACGCTTCTCTCCTGAGTTTATAAGCCAGATGAGCACCGCCGGGTCTCTGCACTTCATGAATCAGCGGCTTGACGACATCGTGGCAGACCTGAACAGAATCTTTAACCGCAATGTTGTAATTGCGGACCGGAATCTTTCAGGAAGACGCTTCGATGCCTGGTTTTCCGAAGGTGAGGGGCTTGACGACATTCTTGCATCCCTGAATGCGGACGGATCCATGAGAATAACCAAAAGGAATAACGTTCTTTATATCTTCTCGCGATAAACAACCAACATAATTTTTTTCAATGAAAAGCGGTAACGTATTCAGTCGCTTGGGACGCTACGTCCTGGCGGCTATGGTTTCGGCTATTGTGTGCGTATCATCGTATGCGCAGGGCATTACGCTGAACTTGAAGAAAGTCTCTGTGCGTGAGGCTATTGCGCAGCTGCACAGGGAAGGCGGCTATTCTATTGTCGTCAATGCCGGTGAAGTCGATATGGACAGGGTAATCTCGGTCAATGTGACAAGAGGTACCATAAACGATGTCCTTAATCAGATTTTTGCCGGAGATAAGGTAAAGTACATCATCAAAGACAATCACGTTTCTGTGTTGAAAGATGATAAAAAGGCAGTTCCTGGAGAGGCCAAAAGCCAATCTTCCAGAAATGCCCGTCTGGAGGGCAGTGTGCTCGATTCGGCAGGGGAACCTCTAATAGGCGCGTCTGTGCGTATCTCCGGTACTACGAATGTAAGCATTGCTGATGTCAATGGAGCCTACGTCATTACGGACTTCTCCTGGCCGGCCGATATCGAGGTGAACTATCTCGGCTATGAACCGAGGACCATACATCTTACCGGAAACGAGAAGATGCCTTATGACATTGTCCTGAAAGAATCTGACAATGTGCTTTCAGATGCCGTCGTTGTCGGCTATGGCGTCCAGAAAAAGGCGAACCTTACCGGAGCAGTAGCGGCAGTATCGGCAGAAGATATGAAAGACAGACCCGTGGCATCAGTCGGACAGGCTCTCCAAGGTATGGTTCCGAACCTTAACATTACGCAGTCTTCCGGACAACCTGGAGCAGGAAGCTCGTTCAACATCCGAGGCAACACATCTCCTAACGGAGGCTCTCCGCTTATTCTTGTGGACGGCATGGAGACATATCTCGACCGTATAAATTCTAACGATATTGAAACTATTTCAGTTCTGAAGGATGCTTCATCTGCCGCTATTTATGGAGCCCGCGCTGCATTCGGCGTGATACTCGTGACTACCAAGAGCGGAAAGAAGGAACAAAGGCCGACTGTCACATTTGACGGCAGGTTCTCATTCTCTGCGAACACTGTCTCGACAGACTTCGAGACAAGAGGCTATTATTCTGCATATATTGCGGACACGTTCATGAAGACGAAGGGCGGTGTTCCTTATACAAGCTATACGGAGTATGACTATCAGCGTCTTTGGGACCGCAGGAATGACAAGACCGAGAATCCTGAACGGCCATGGGTTCTTACGGAGATGAGGAATGGGCGTCTTTCATACGTCTATCTCGGCAACTTCGACTGGTATCACTATGTCTATGACGAGAGCCGTCCTACTCAGGACTACAATGTCACTGTGCGCGGCGGCTCCAAGACTGTTACATATATGGTCAGCGGTCGTTTCTATCGTCAGAATGGTGTGTGGAGACAGTGTCCTGACGATTATACATCATTCAACACCAGGGCTAAGGTCGATGTGCAGATAACTCCTTGGCTGAAACTTTCGAACAATACCAAGGTATTCAACGGTACGTACAGTTACGGTGCGAATAACTTCAGAAAGCCTATTCTTCATGCACTTGCCAGCTTTGTCCCGGAGAATCCGGATGGAACAGCTGTGTCCCATACCGTTCTTACGAACTCTTCATCCCATTACATAATGGATGGATACAGCGCGATGATGCATAAGGGAAAGAACTGGGGCCGCAAGAGAACATTCGAATTGACGACATCATGGGCATTGACGGCGGATATTACCAAACGTCTGAAATTCAATGCTGATTTCTCATATAAATTTGGATATCTGCGTAATGAATTCAGGGATTGTTCTGTAGAATATTCTGAGTATCCCGGGGAAATCCTTCAGGAATCCACCAGCGCATTCAAGAACCAGTTGTCAGATATTGTCTATGAGCAGAACAACTACGTGACCAATGCCTATCTTTCATATGACAATACCTGGTCTTCAAAACATCATCTTTCCGCTGTCGCAGGCTTCAATTATGAGACTCGTCATTACAAGGACATCAATGTCGTAAGGCAGGATCTCCTTTCGGAAGACCTTTCTGACTTCAATCTTGCAACAGGAGAAGTCAGCAAACTCACCGGAGGTATCAGCGAGTATTCTCTGGCCGGTTTCTTCTTCCGTGCGGCATATGATTTCAAGGGCAAGTACCTCGCAGAGATTGACGGACGTTATGACGGAAGTTCGCGCTTTGTCGGCAACAATGTCTGGGGCTTCTTCCCGTCGGCATCAGCAGCATGGCGCATAAGTGAAGAGGGATTCTGGGACAGGATCCGTCCTGTAGTGAACAATGCCAAGTTCCGAGTTTCATACGGCTCTCTCGGAAACCAGAATATAGGTTACTACGATTACTATCAGAATATAAACACAAAGGGAACGATGGACTACACATTCGATGGCTCTACCCTCGGAGGTCATGCTACGGTGGATGACCCTGTGGCCTCAGGAACGTGGGAGACTGTTGTTTCCAAGAATATCGGTCTCGATCTTGGACTTCTGAAGGACAGACTTGCATTTACTGGAGATATGTATATCCGTGATACCAAAGGTATTCTTACGAAAGGGAAGAAACTTCCGTCCATTTATGGTGCGGCTGAGCCTAAGGTCAATGCAAATGATATGCGGACCAAGGGATGGGAACTTCAGATTGAATGGAAAGATTCATTCATGCTCGCCAAGCGTAGGTTCGGATACTATATCGGAGGAAATATTGCTGACTATACGGCCAAATATACCAGAACGGATAATCCGTCTGGACTTATCAGTGAACCTTATAAGGGCAAGCGTCTTGGAGAAATCTGGGGCTTTCGAGTGGGCGGTCTGTTCGGTTCGGACGAAGAGGCTGCAGAATATGCCTCCAAGGTAGATATGTCCAAAGTCTGCAAAGACTATTACGCGTCTGTCGGAATTACAGGCGTCCGTGGAGGAGATATGAAATATCTTGACTTGAATGAAGATGGAGAACTTAGCTTCGGACAGGGGACGCTTGAGGATCATGGTGACAGAGTTGTTATCGGAAACAGCCAGCCACGTTTCCTCTACGGATTTCATGGCGGATTTGACTACCGTGGCATTGACTTCTCCGTGTTCTTTCAGGGAATCGGGCATCAGGACTGGTATCCGGGCTCTGACAATATGCATTTCTGGGGACCATACAGCCGGCCTTATGTGTCTTTTGTAGGCAAGGACTTCATGTCAAATGTCTGGTCGGAGGATAACAAGGATGCCTATTTCCCTCGTCCTCGCGGATATTCCGCATTGAATCCAGGTGCGTTGTACTATACTAATGACCGTTATCTCCAGAATCTGGCATACCTCCGTCTGAAGAATCTCACATTGGGATATACTCTTCCTGAGAAATTGACAATGAAGGCAAAAATATCCAAGCTGAGAGTCTATTTCAGCGGTGAGAATCTATGGTACACCAGTCCTGTCAAGAAGCATAACAAATATGTGGATCCGGAACTTCTGGCTATAGCAAGCAATAAGAACGGTGATACATATTCCTTCTATAAAACATTCTCTTTTGGTGTTACTGTGACTTTCTAATTGATTGTATATGAAAAAGATATATTTATTATTACCGGTTCTTCCGCTTATTCTTGCCACAGGGTGCGATGACTTTCTGGTGAAAACCCCGAAAGACAGGATGACTCCGGAAACATTCTTCCGCACGGAGGATGAATGCCGTCTTTATACCAATGACTTCTATTCAATGCTTCCTGAAGCTGCTTCGGTTTATGAAGAAAGGGCGGACTATATAACAGGTATAGATGTCCCTGCTGAAGTTATCGGAAACAGGACGGTTCCGTCAACCGCTTCCACATGGAAATGGGATGCGCTTCGTAATGTGAACTTCTTTATAGAACATGCCGGGCAGTGTGAGGACGTGTCCGTAAGAAATGAATATCTGGGTGTCGCAAGATTCTTCAGAGCATTGTTCTATCTTGACAAAGTGATGCGTTATGGGGATGTTCCATGGGTTGACAAGCCGTTGGATGCTGACTCTCAGGAACTGTACAAGGCACGTGATGACAGGAAATATGTGATGTCCAAGGTCTTGGAAGATATAGACTTCGCTATCGCAAATCTTCCTGAGGCAAAGGATGTTTATCGTGTAACCAGATGGACGGCCCTTGCCCTTAAATCCAGAATCTTCCTCTTCGAAGGAACATTCAGAAAATATCATGGACTTGGCGACTGGGAGGACTGTCTTCAGGAATCGGCAAAGGCTGGAGAAATGTTTATCCGAACATCCGGTTATGTCTTATATGCCCAGGGGAAACAGCCATATAGGGACCTGTTCAACCTTCTGGAATCAGACCGCAGCGAAATAATCCTGTCACGTGCATATTCACAGTCTCTTGGACTTGTCCATGATGCCAACGGACGATACACGTCTGTATCGATGGGGCGTCTCGGCCTCATGAAGGATGTTGTGAACATGTATCTTATGGCAGACGGGACACGATTCACAGATAAGGCAGGGTACAAGACTATGCAGTTTGCGCAGGAATGCACAGGAAGGGATCCGCGACTGGCTCAGTCAATCAGAACTCCAGGATATACCAGAACTGACAAGACCATGCAGTTGGCCCCGGATATGGCGGCTACCGTGACAGGCTATCAGATTACCAAATACGTCGGTGCCACCAAGTATGATGCATATAAGTCATCAGAAAATGATATCCCGCTTTTCCGTACCGCCGAGGTCTATCTGAACTATGCCGAGGCCAAGGCTGAACTCGGGACATTGACCCAGAATGATCTCGACATGTCTGTCAATAAACTTAGGGACAGGGTCCGGATGCCTCATCTGGATATGGCGGCAGCCAACTTGTCTCCGGATCCGTATCTTCTTGACCCTGTTACCGGATATAGTAATGTGACTGGCGACAACAAAGGCGTCATTCTTGAAATCAGACGCGAGAGGACGGTGGAGCTTCTCTGCGAAGGCTTCCGCTACTGGGACATCATGAGATGGAAGGAAGGCAAGCGTTTCGAGCGTCCGTTCTATGGAATGTATTTTCCTGGTGCCGGCTCTTATGACATTGACGGAAACGGTACTGTGGACTTCGTCATTTATGACGGCAATGCTCCGGCAGCCGAAGATGGAGTCGTATATGCTTCGATTGACCAGCTTCATCTCTCAGAAAACGGAGTTTCCGGTTATATTACAGCCAATTATGACATAACCAGAAAGTGGAATGAGAATAGGGATTATCTGTATCCTGTCCCGACGGACGACATTGTCCTTACACATGGAAAAGTAAAACAGAACCCTGGCTGGGATGATGGTCTTGACTTTAACAATGAATAGTAATGAAAATTAGAAGATATTTGACAATACTGGCTGCTGTGGCCATGCTTTCCGGTTGCTACAAGAGTCCGGATATGCCTATGCAGCAGATTTCAGTTGACAAGGATGCTATCGTGTCGGCTGCTTCAGGTGCTGAATATACGGTTTCTGTCATATCCAACACCAAATGGAAAATTTTGTCCTCTTCTGAGGACTGGGTTTCGGCTTCACCGGAACAGAGCACAGGCAATACTGATGTCGTGCTGACTGTCAGACCTAATGACGGGGAAGCCCGCGAGATGGAACTGAAACTGGTATCTGTCTCTGACAATACAATCTCTTCCTCAGTCGTGATCCGCCAGGCTTCTGCAAAGGAAGGCGGTGTCATATCGATCAGCGAACTCAGGTCAATGAGCAAGGACGGAGAGAAAGTCAAGATGACAGGAGGTTCGGTGCGCGGCTTCATCGTGTCCAATGTCAATACGGAGAACTGGTTTGCGAACTCTATCGCTATCGAGGATTCGTTCACGTCTCCTGAGTCCGGCATTACGGTGATGCTTCCAGAGATGCCTTCTTATGCAGCAGGCGTTGAAGTAGCTGTACCACTGGCTGATGCCGTCCTTTATAGAAATGACGCGGGCTATCTTGTTCTGGAAGCTTCAGGGGCCGACAGTACAGATGTCACTCCTGTCGAGGTCAAGCCGTTGTCTGTCGATTATACGGCTCTCGCTTCAGGAAAATATGAGTCAATGTATGTAAGTTCTACGCTACAGATAACGGATGCCGGTCTTTCAGGAGTGCTTGGAGACTGTCCTCTGTTGGAAGATGAGGATGGAAACAATGTCAGGCTGAAAGTTATGGAAGAGTCGGCATTGGCATTGTCTCAGGCAAAAGATGGGTCGTGTCCTGTGGGCGGCCTCGGCGGTTTTGCGGCAGCAGTGCCTGAACTCACTCCTACTTCGTCCTCAGATGTCCTCTTCAATGGTATGCGTTTCGGTGTCAAGGTAGGTATCAGGCAGTTGCCTTATATCCTGTCATTTTATGCCAAGACAATGAAGAACAAGGATCTGAAGTACAGTACGGTAAAAGACGGAACTTATGCGAAACTGGGAACGGACTTCTATCTTAAGGATAAAGATGACAGGATTGGTGCTGTGATGGAGGCAAAAGCAACATCGGCAATGACTGGCTCAGGTCAGTTCCGTATGTCTCATTGGGCTGATGAAGGAGCGCATGACAATATCCCTGGCAAGTCTTTCACTGGTGATGATGGCTCCGGATATTATTTGACAGTGCCTCTCCAGATGGATCTGCCGTCCACTTTCCATGTGGCATTCGGAATTGCCGGTACTGGTGCGGCAGTGAAAAACTGGAAACTTGAGTATTCTTCAGATAAGGAAACGTGGAAGTCAGGAGCTGACTTTATGATTGACAAACCAATCTCCGGTTCAGGTTTCTATTACTATTATGACATCAAACTTTCTCCTGATATCAAATTCTCTGCCGGGCAGACCTTGTATCTCAGATGGACGGCTACGGGTAATACTTCTGTGAAGAATGACGTAACTGCAGGACTTGGCTCTGACGTCAGATTTGCCTGCTGCGTGGCTTTGTTCGGAGAGTACTCTGCTTCGACATCGGTTCCTTCAGGCGCGGTATATTATGAACCGTTCGACAATCTGACCGGAGGTCTTGATTACTTGTGGGGCGACAGGCTGGCTGCAATGATGAACTTCTGTGGAAGCGACATCGCCGACTGGACTGCAGCGCAGAGAAATGGCCTGACAGGTGAAAATGTACATCAGAGGCGGGGATATGCCCAGATTGGCTATGTGGAATCACAGGCTGTTGCGAGAGCCAAGTATGTGAACACTCTCGGCTCACTCACGACCCCTTCATTCGGGACTGCCGGAAATCTTGTCCTCTCATTTGATGCCATGTCTTACCATACACCTGCCGACAGGGCGAAAGCGAAAGCCGGAGAACCTGCCGACAAGAAAGGCGACCTTACGTCAGTAGTCGTGAAAGTCGTCGGAGGCGGTACCATCGATGGCAAGACAGAGGTCACTGTGGACGGCCTGACTGCAGACAAGTTCACAAATTTCAAACTTAATATAAAGGACGCGACGTCAGGCACTAAGGTGACATTTACAAGCGCACCTGCTGCCGGAGACTTCTCACGCTGGTTCATAGACAACATTCTTGTAACAAAATAACGTAATCATGAAACGTATATCATTTATTATCAGTCTTTTCGTGATGCTTGTAGCTTGTTCTGCATCACTTGACAATGCCGATTATATTCCGGGGCCGAACGGCTCCGGAAGCGATGACACTTCGGAAACCGAGCCTGATGTCATTGCCGATAACCAGATAAAGGTCATATCGTTCAATGTCAGAACTTCCACAGGTGACAAGAATACTTCCAATGCGTGGGACCTTCGAAAGAAGGCTATCCCTCCAATGTTCGCCAAGGAGAATCCTACCGTATTCGGTGTGCAGGAGGCACGCGAAAATCAGATGTCCTTCCTGAGATCGCAAGTTGCAGGATATGAGGGAATCGGAGTCGGTCGTGATGACGGCAAGACTGCCGGTGAAACAATGGGTATCTTCTATAAGACCAGCGATGTGGAACTGGTCAAGTGGGGGACATTCTGGCTTTCACAGACTCCGGACACTCCGTCCAAGGGCTGGGATGCGAAGTATTACAGGACCGCTACTTGGGCTGTATTCAAGCATAAGCCTTCAGGTGTCACATTCATGTATGTGAATACTCATTTGGACAATGCCGGCAAACTTGCGCGTCAGAACGGGTTGCTCCTTATCCGGGACAAGATTATCGAATATAACACTGGTAATTGGCCTGTCATCCTCACTGCTGACTTCAACTCCACGACGGATGATCCTATATTTGACAGTGTGAAAGGGCTAATGACAGATGCCCGTACAGCATGCCCTGTTACCGACAAGTATGGCTCATATAACGGATGGGGACAGTCAAACTCTGTCATAGACCATATCTTCTATCGCGGATTCAAGGGAATCTCGTTCCATACCATCCGTGACGTCTATGATGGTGTGCAGTACATGTCTGACCACTATCCTGTATCTGCGGTCCTGCAGGTGCAGAATTAACTCTCATATATATAATGGTGTTTCCCCGGTCCGGCATATGCCAGGCCGGGGATTTCAGTGTTTATGGCCTGTAAATTTTGCGATTTTTCGTAAGATTTTGTGGTTTGGAAAATTATTGCTACCTTTGCGACCCCTATAATGTGTAGGGATCGCAATTTTTATTATTAACCAATTAAAGATCAAGACAGTGGACACACAAAGCTACAAATCAGTTTTCTTGAATGAGAATACTGTAAACAAAGAGTGGGTCGTCATTGATGCTACCGATCTGGCACTTGGCCGTCTTGCAGCACGCGTTGCTCTTGTCCTTCGTGGCAAGACCAAAGCTGGCTACACGCCTCATGTTGATTGCGGTGACAATGTCATCGTTATCAATGCTGAAAAGGTTGCCCTCAAGGGTAAGAAGATGACCAATAAGGTTTACACTCGTTACACCGGATATCCGGGTGGACAGCGTTTTACCACGCCTAAGGAGATTCTTCAGAGCAGCAGACCTACTGAACTCGTAAGGAAGGCCGTTAAAGGTATGCTTCCTAAGACTCGTCTTGGTGACAAGCTCATCAACAACCTGTTCATCTATGCAGGTCCTGAGCATCCTCACCAGGCACAGCAGCCAAAAGAAATTAAGTTGAACGAAATTTAAACAGAGCAAATGGAGAAAACAGTAAACGCCCTTGGAAGACGTAAATCAGCTGTGGCTCGTGTTTATGTTGCAGCAGGTACAGGCAATGTGACCATCAATGGAAAGGAGCTCAAGGAGTACTTCCCTGACGAGACTCTTCAGTACATTGTAAATCAGCCATTTGAAGTTACTGCTACAGCAGGTCAGTTTGACATCAAGGCTAACCTCGTAGGAGGTGGAATCAAAGGACAGGCAGAGGCTATGAGACTCGGCATCGCTCGCGCACTCAGCGAGATCGACAGAGAGGCTTATCGTTCTGCCCTCAAGTCTGCAGGATTCCTCACCCGTGACTCAAGAGAGGTCGAGAGGAAGAAACCTGGTCAGCCTGGTGCACGTCGCCGCTTCCAGTTCAGTAAGCGTTAATCTTACCGACACATTGATTTACATGCACAGTCCGGTTCAGAAATTTTCGGACCTCGCGCGGGGTGCGAATTCCGTGCAAGCTGCTTGAAGATTGCCGAGACTGCGGAAAATCCAGGAGACCGGTCATGGGTGGCCGCTGCTCCGGGGTTGATGAAAAGAGCCCGACAGGTTATGGCTACAGCCTGAAGGGAAAGTGTAACAAAGAAACATCACTTAAAAAAATGCCAAGAACAAATTTCCAAGAATTACTCGAAGCAGGTGCACATTTCGGACATCTTGCGAGGAAATGGAATCCTAAAATGGCTCCTTATATTTTCATTGAAAGGAACGGGATTCACATCATCGACCTGCACAAGAGTATCGTCAAGATTGACGAGGCTGCAGAGGTAATGAAAGAACTTGCACGCTCAGGCCGCAAGATTCTCTTCGTTGCTACCAAGAAGCAGGCTAAAGATATTATCGCTGAGAAAGCAGCTTCAGTTAACATGCCTTATGTTACTGAAAGATGGGCTGGTGGTATGCTTACCAACTTCCCTACAATCCGCAAGGCAATCAAGAAGATGAATACCATCGACAAGATGAAAGAGGATGGTACTTATGAGAAACTCGCTAAGCGTGAGCGTCTTCAGATTGACCGCCAGAGGGCTAAACTTGAGAAGAACCTCGGTTCAATCAAGGATATGAGCCGTCTCCCTTCAGCACTTTTCGTAGTTGATATACAGAAGGAGGCAAATGCCGTTAAAGAGGCTAACCGTCTGAACATTCCGGTAATCGCCATGGTTGATACTTGTTGCGATCCTACCCCGATTGATTATGTGATTCCGGCTAATGATGATGCCGCAAAGTCAGTTGAGTACATCACCAACGCTCTTTGTGTTGCCATCCAGGAGGGATTGAACGAAAGGAAGCTTGAGAAGGAAAAAGAGGCTACAGCAGAGGCAGCCGAGAAGGCACCTGCAAAGAAGCTCCGTCCTCGCAAGGGAACAAAAGATGTTGAAGAAGCAGCTCCAGTAGAGGCAGTTGAGGCTCCAGCAGCAGAAGTTAAAGCAGAATAATTTTAAACCTATTTTACTATGCAGATTACAGCAGCTGACGTAATGAAATTACGTAAGATGACCAGTGCCGGTATGATGGATTGCAAGAAGGCTCTCGCAGAGGCTGAAGGCAACTTCGACAAGGCAGTTGAGATCATCCGTGAAAAAGGTAAGCTCGTAGCAGCTAAAAGAGCTGACCGCGAGACTACCGAAGGCGCAGTTATCGTTCGCATTGAAGGTGGCAAGGCGATTATCGTCTGCCTCGGTTGCGAAACAGACTTCGTATCAGCTACTCCAGATTTCAAGGCTCTCGCAAATTCTATAGCAGATGCAGCTATCGCTGCTTTCCCTGCTGATATCGAGGCTCTTAAGTCTGTAAAACTTAGCGACGGCTATACAGTAGAAGAGGAGATTTCTGCTCAGACAGGTAAGACAGGTGAGAAGCACGTTCTCGCTTACTATGCAGCTCTCGAGGCTCCATACATTGCACAGTACGTTCATAACAACTCAAAGGTAGCTTCTATCGTTGCATTCAGCAAGGAAGTTCCTGCTGAGATCGGTAAGAACGTTGCCATGCAGGTAACCTCAATGCACCCGGTTTCAGTTTCTGAGGCTGATTGCCCTAAGGAGACCGTTGAGAAGGAGTTAGCAATGTACAAGCAGCAGATTGCTGAGGATCCGAAGATGGCAGGCAAGCCAGAGGCTATGCTTGAGAACATCGCAAAGGGTAAGCTCAAGAAGTTCTTCAAAGAGCAGACTCTTGAGGATCAGGAGTTCATCTGGGACAACAAGATGACTGTCCTCGAGTATATCCACACTGCAGACAAGGACGCTAAGGTTCTTGCTTTCAGAAGATATTCACTCACAGACTAATTACTCTGTTATCAAGATAAGAGGCTGACCCAAAAGGTCAGCTTCTTTGTTTATAAGGATAGTATCTGAATGTGATGATAGGTATTGCAGAGGACACCATTCGCATTATTCGCTCCAGATCATCCCAACGTTTCCTGCGTGCTGTTCGATGACCACTTGTCGCTGCCGGACGCCCTCCCGATACCCGTATCAGCTGGTAGACACGCATACTCAACCCCTATCATCCTCCCGCTATAACCACATCAAAAAACAATAGCTATTCTTTTGATTATCAAAGGAATAGCTATTGTTTTTGTATGAAATATTTTGTATATTTGAAGTGCAAAAAACAAATATCACTCATACGATGACAAAGATACAATATAAAGATTACAATC
>ENA-OUOU01000082-OUOU01000082.1-human-gut-metagenome-genome-assembly--contig:-NODE-82-length-67973-cov-5.975235_pt1 | contig 67973 bp, 44 predicted proteins | sample MGYA00237936_ERZ548765 | MGnify/ENA primary metagenome ERZ548765 (study PRJEB26490, sample SAMN05356889) | human gut metagenome | biome: terrestrial biome; feature: human-associated habitat; material...
ACTCGAACCCCCGACCTACTGGTTCGTAGCCAGTCACTCTATCCAGCTGAGCTACCGGCGCGTAACACCTTATTAAATTGTAAATATGCGCTTTATACAAAAACGACTGTTTGGTTCGTAGCCAGTCACTCTATCCAGCTGAGCTACCAGCGCATTTATGTGTTGCACGTTTTTGTGCTTAGATAATATAACACAAATAAAACAAAAATGCAACACTTTTTTTATTTTTTATAAGGATTATTTGAAATATATTTTTCAAGAATATCTGCGGCAAGCTCCACAAGCTCCGGGCACGGGCGCTTTTTATAGTATTCTTTTGTGCGAGGCTCGGCAAGCGGCGAATCGGGGCCGGGCTTTGAAAGACCGAGAAGCTCACGGCATACTATTGAGCCGTTTTCCTCTCTAAATTCATTTGCTACAGCTTGAACTCGCTTATAAATTCCTGACTTATCGTCATCATAAAGTGCAGAGATAACGAAGGTCATACCGGAAACGGCTCCGCAAACTTCTCTCATTCTGCCCATTCCGCCGCCAAAGCCGACGGTTAATTTTTCAACAAGCGATTTTGGCATATTCATTTCTTCCGCAAAAGCAGCGGCAACCGCTTGCGAGCAGTTAAGACCGCTCATAAAATTTTCTTTAGCTGATTCGCCCTTTGTCATTTTTATCTCTTTTCTTTTTTAATATATTTATACCTATATTATTGGATTGCTTGTATTACTCGCCGAAAACAAAGTCGCTGCCTGAATTTGAAGCGGTTGTGTCAGGCGCTTGAGTTTCAACAGGTGAGAATTGTGCTGAAAAGCTTGCGTTTTGGTTAGCAGTGAAGGTGTATTCTTCCTTGCTGCTTACTTTGACTCCGTTTGAATACCAGCCGTCAAACTTGTATCCGTCGTCAGCTCTTGCAACAAGAGTAACCTTTTTGCCGTTTTCATACTTGCCGTCGCCCTCTGCTTCGCCGCCTCCGCTTGAGCTTGTGTTGATTATCCAAAGGGAAGCAGTGGTTTGCTTGGTGGTTTTTTCGGTAGTTGATTCGGTTGTGCTTTCTGTAGTCTTTTTCTCTGTGGTGCTGTATTTGTCGCTTGTAGAATCAGACTGTGTAGAAATTTTAGTAAGGTTTGAAGATGTGGTATTGTCCTTGTTCTTGTTATGGGCAATTGCCGCAACAGAGGCAATGATTGCAATAAGAATAACCGCAAGAACAGCAATAATTATGATGCTTTTCTTTTCGGCACCTTTATTTTTCTTTTCGCTTTCGTTATTTTTTTGATTATTATATTGATTATTATATTGATTATTATATTGATTTTCTTTATCATAATCATTATAGTTATCATTTCGGTTTTGAACTTGATTATTCGGCTCATTTACTGCTTTAAAAGTTTGAGTTCTGTCGTCGTCAATACCGTTTGCATTGTCAAAATCGTTTTCGTCATAAAGAGGAGAGCCGCAAACCTCACATATGTATCTGTTGTCATCGTTGTCTGCGCCGCAGTTTTTACATCTCATTATTTATCACTCCTTGAAAAATATATTAAAAATACTGTACTATAGTCTGTTTTCATCAAAATAGTATACCATAATAATGTATAAATCTCAATGTAAAAATTAATTTTTTAAAAATTATGACTTAATTTTAAATTTTCTATTGACATTTTGTGAGATTTAATATAAATTTAATATGTAGCGTTTTATAAAACGGATTCGTATAATTCTGAAAGGGGAACCCTGAAAATGAACAAATATGTGAAAAAAGGCTTGTGCCTTGTACTTGCTACAGGATTAATCGCAAGCTCATTTGCAGGATGTGCAAAAGTAAATTATGTAACTGAAGGTGCCATTAAGGCTATTCACCAAATTAAGGACGGCAGTTGGAAGAAACAAGCAGAGGGCGAAAAAGCCGGTTCTTCAGAAGATACTTCTGTTCTTGAAAAGTCATTTGAGGCAGGCAAATACGGCGGAGTTGAGTTTAAGTCACTCGACGATGTTGCTAACTATTATAAAGAGGCTTATGATTACACTAAGACTCTTACTGCCGAGTATGTCAATGATAAGGGTCAGACTGAGACTTTCTACAAGCTCCTCGGTGATGAGAAAATTAATGTAGGTAAGGTTATGATTGACGGCAAGGAAAATGCTGTTATTAACAAGCTCGTTCCGGGTATTGTTGACGGCTTATTTAAGCCAAATATTTACGGTCTTGTTCCTTGTAACAACCGTAACCCTAAGCTTGATAATACTAACAGCAGTGAAACCGACCCGGGTGATAAGGACTTTAGAAAGTCTTATGTTAAGGGTGAGGACGTTCTTGACGCTAACATTACAGATAACGGCGACGGAACTATCACAATGGTAATTCAGCCAAAGGCTGCTGAAATGAGTATGAGAGGCGAGGATTCACAGGGTGACTTCTTCGAGGTTCTCGGTGATATCAGTGCAACTGTTGCACAAATCGACGTTATTTCATTTGCTCAGGGTACAGCAGAGGATAACATTAAGGTTACATATAAGGGCGGTACCGTTACTTGCACAATCAATACTAAGACTAAGGAAATCACTAAGGCTGAGTATGATATGGTTGCAGAGGTAGCTGTAAACCATGCAAATGTAGCAGTTATTAAGGATAAGAGCGCATCTCTTTTAATCAAGTATAAGAACACATTCCCTGCTTCTGACGAAGCAACAATGAAGGCAAGGCAGTTTAAGAGAAAGTAATTAAGACTTTCTATGTTTAGAGAATTTAAGAGCATCTCGATTGAGGTGCTCTTTTTCTATGCAATTTTGGTTTATTTATCGTTATTTGTTAATAATATGTTTGTTGAATTAAATATAATAATGATTTATAATTTATATATAATAATTTACTGAGAGGGGTATATTATGCGCAAGGTTATTAATATTGACAAGGATTGGAAATTTTCAAAAGAGGCTTCCTCTGTACCAAGCACATTTCCGAGCGATTGGGAGAGCATTGATTTGCCATACACTTTCAATGGCGATGACGGACAGGACGGTGGCAACGATTATTATCGTGGCAAGGGATATTTTGCAAAAAGCTTGGCTAAAAGCGATATGCCTGACGGCGAAGAAGTTTATCTTCAGCTTGACGGTGTAAACTCAACAGGTACTGTTTATTTTAACGGAAAAGAAATTTGCGTTCACGACGGCGGATATTCTACCTTTAGGGTTAAGCTTGATGATATTAAGGACGAAAATTTGCTTGTTGTTGTTGCCGATAACTCGCCTAACGATTACGTTTATCCTCAGGTTGCGGATTTTACATTTTACGGCGGTATTTACAGGGATGTAAGCCTTATCGGAGTCGGAAAAAATCATTTTGACCTTGATTTTTACGGTGCGGCCGGCATTGCGGTTACACCTGAAATCAGCGGCGATGACGCAAAAATTACTGTTGACGCTTATTGCGACGGCGAGGTTGAATTTGAAATAAGCGACGGCAATGAAGTTGTTGCAAGGGCTAAGGCAAGCGGTAAAAATCCGAGTGCTAAACTTGAAATTAAAGACGTTCATCTTTGGGACGGTGTTGACGACCCGTTTCTTTATACCGCTGTTGCTAAGCTTATTGTTGACGGCGAGGCAGTTGACGAGGTTAAAACACGCTTTGGTTGCCGCACATTTGAGATTGATGCGCAAAAGGGATTTATTTTAAACGGCAGAGAGTATCCTTTAAGAGGCGTTTCAAGGCATCAGGACAGGCCTCATATCGGCAATGCGCTCTTGCCTGAGCATCACAAAGAGGATATGGATTTGATTTGCGAAATGGGTGCTAACACTATCCGTCTTGCCCATTATCAGCACGCTCAGTATTTTTATGATTTGTGCGACGAGAGAGGTATTGTTGTTTGGGCGGAAATTCCGTATATTTCAAAGCATCTTGAAAAAGGTGTTGAAAATACAAAGTCGCAAATGAAAGAACTTGTTTATCAAAATTACAATCACCCGTCAATAGTGGTGTGGGGACTTTCAAATGAAATTACAATGGGCGGTGCAACTTCTCCTATTGTTGAAAATCATAAAATGCTCAATGACCTTGTTCATTCGCTTGATAAAACAAGGCTTACCACCGAAGCTGTGCTTACTGCCTGCAATATTAATGAGGAATATGTGCATATTTCGGATGTTCTTTCATATAACCATTATTTCGGCTGGTACGGCGGCGATGTGTCAATGTACGGCAATTGGTTTGATACATTCCACAAGAAATATCCAAACAAGGCAATCGGTATGAGCGAGTACGGTTGCGAGGCACTCAATTGGCACACAAGTCACCCTGAACAGGGAGATTATACTGAGGAATATCAGGCATATTATCACGAGGAAGTAATCAAGCAAATTGCAAAACGTCCTTATCTTTGGGCTACTCACGTTTGGAATATGTTTGACTTTGCCGCAGACGCACGTGCCGAAGGCGGCGAAAACGGTATGAACCACAAGGGACTTATTACATTTGACAGAAAGTATAAAAAAGACAGCTTTTATGCTTATCAGGCTTGGCTTTCCGAAAAGCCGATGCTCCATATCTGCGCAAAGAGGTATGTTGACAGGGTTGAGGACGTGACCAAGGTTACTGTTTATACAAATCTTGACGAGGTTGAGCTTTTTGCAAACGGTGAGAGTGTCGGCAAAAAGAAAAAGGGCGAATTTCCGTTCTTCCACTTTGAAGTTAAAAACGAGGGCGAAACCACCCTTGTTGCAAAAGCAGGCGATTTAACAGACGAGGCTCAAATCAGAAAAGTTGACAAGTTTAACGAAGATTACAGGCTTAAAGAAGAGGGCGCGGTAATCAATTGGTTTGAGATTGAAACTCCTGCCGGTTATTACAGTGTAAACGATACTTTGGGCGATATTCTTTCAACCTTTAGAGGAAAAATTTGTGCAGTTAAGCTTCTTCTTAAAATGAAAAAGGCGCTTACACCTGACGGTCCTAAGCAAAAGGGCAAGAAAAAGGGCGCCGAGGTTATGGGCTTTAAGCTTAGTGATATCAACAAGACTATGATTGATATGCTCAAGGGCTTTACAGTTAAGCGTGGACTTATGATGCTCGGCGGCAAATTCACCAAGGAGCAAATTCTTGAGATAAACGCAATGTTAAATAAGGTTAAAAAGAAATAATATATGTTGAAAAAGCGCAAATACTATTATCGGTGATAATGATTGTTTTACGTTTTTGATGATGAAGTGAAAAGCATTGATGTTGATGAAATCGGCAAAAATATGCTTACACTCGGATTTATAACGGTTGGTGAGCTTGAAAGGCTTGCCGCCGTTTTTTCTTTGCCTAAAAATATTATTGAACTTTGCAGAAAAAAATCAGACAGCAGCTTTTTAACAAAGTTTATTAACGATGATTTTAGTTTTATTCGCATAAATATAATATGTAATAAAACAGAAAGCAACAACGAATTGGCAATTATAATTTCTAAAAATATGATGATAATTGTTAATATTTGCGATGATTTTTCGTTTAATCAAAAGTGCTTTTTAAACGTTCTTTCAAATACCGCCTGCGAAAGCGCAACGCTTGAAAAGCTTATTTGTTCGTTTCTTGAAACGATTGCAAAACAGTGTTCGGCTCAGTTTGATGTGCAAGAGGAGATAGCTATGCTTGAAAAAGAGGTTATTGATAAAAATGTTTGCAAAAATTTTGCTGAGTTGCTGATTGAAAAGAAAAGAGAACTTTTGCGCCTTCGTGCTTTTTATGAACAGCTTATTGATGCAACTGAGATATATATTGAAAATGAAAACGAACTTTTGGATGAAAAATCATATAAGCTTTTCAGGCTCTTTAGGGATAAGGCTGTAAGATATAAGGAAAATACGGATATTTTGAGAGAAAGCGTAACTCATCTTTGGGACGCATATCAAACAAGCATTGACGCAAGGCAAAATGAAATAATGAAACTTTTTACCGTCGTGACTTCTGTTTTTTTGCCTATGACCGTTATAGTCGGCTGGTACGGAATGAATTTTAAATATATGCCTGAGCTTTCCTCCCGCTTTGGATATCCGTATGTGATTTTTTTAAATGTTGCAGTCGTTTTTTCACTCATTTATATTTTTAAACGAAAAAGGTGGATTTGAAATTATAAGCGATTTTTAATAGACACTGACATTTCAAAATGGTATAATAAACTCAATCTTAATTTGGAGTTTGGATATGAAAATCATTGAATGTAAAAACAATATATTTGTTCTTGATATGAAAAATACGCATTACGTTGTCGGTGTTGACAAATTCGGCACGGATAGGCTGATTTATTGGGGCAAAAAATGCGACGTTGACGATTATGAAATTTTCACCTTCGGCGATGAAAATTCAAACCATACTTTCCTTGATGAGATTAAGCAGGAGTGTACGGTTTTCGGCAAAACGATGTATCGTGAATGTGTGCTTAAGGCGAATTTCTATGACTCGTGCAGGGAAATTAATGCAGGCTTTATCGGCGCAAATGTTGAAAAAGACAGGCTGACTCTTAATTTTAAGGATGAATATTACGGCTTTGTATATTCGATAAATTATAGAATTTTTCCCGATTGCGATATTGTTGAAAAGAGTATAACCGTAAAAAATGAAAGCAAAAACGATATTGAATTTGAAAGGCTTTTCAGTGCGGAGTTTTCTTTGCCGTCAAAGCAAGCATATACATTTTCAAACACAAACGGTGCTTGGGGCGGAGAATTTATTGAAACAAATGACACGCTTACGGCAGGCAGTTTAATTTTCGACAGCAAAAAAGGAGCAAGCTGTCATAACAACTCTCCGTATTTTATTGCATATCAAAATGCAGACGAGAAAAGCGGCAGCGTTTATTTTGCCTCGCTTGCTTATTCGGGCAATTTCAAGGTGATTGCAAATCGGGATTTGTATTCAAACACAAGAGTGATTTTGGGTATGAATGATTTTGATTTTTCATATCTTTTAAAAAGCGGAGAAAGCTTTACAACACCTTGCGTTTATGCGGGGCACACCGAAGGCTTTGGCGAAATGTCAAGGCAGATGAACACCTTTGCGATTAATTATCTTTTGCCTCGTCAGTTTAATGATAAGGCACTTCCTGTTTTATATAATTCGTGGGAGGCAACCGAATTTAATATCAATGTGTCGCAACAGCTTGAACTTGCCAAAATTGCCGCCGATTTGGGTGTTGAGCTTTTCGTTATGGATGACGGTTGGTTTGGCAAGCGCAATAATGACAAAGCCGGACTCGGCGATTGGGTTGTAAATAAAGACAAATTCCCCAACGGTTTGGATGAATTGATTGGCGGGGTTAATGCACTCAAAATGGATTTCGGCATTTGGATTGAGCCTGAAATGGTAAATCCCGATTCAGACCTTTATCGCCGCCATCCCGACTGGGCTTATCATTATGATACGAGAGTTAAAAGTGAGCTTAGGCATCAGCTTGTACTTAATATGACAAGAACAGATGTGCAGGAGTATGTTTTTGGCTTTATTGATAAGCTTTTGAGCGAGCATAATATCAAGTACATAAAGTGGGATATGAATCGTCCGTTTTCAGAAACGGGAGCAAAAAATCTTGCTTGCCCTAAAATGCTTTATTACCTTCATACCAAGGCGGTTTATGACATTGTTGACAGATTAAAAGAAAAGCATTGCGATGTTCAGTTTGAAGCCTGTGCATCGGGCGGCGGCAGAGCAGATTTGGGTGCGCTTTCACATTTTGACCAATGCTGGACGAGTGACAATACAGATGCAATTGACCGAATGACTATTCAGCACGGATATTCACTTTTGCGACCGATTAAGGCAATGCGTGCCTGGGTAACGGACATTGCAGGTATTAACAAGCCTTGTACTTTGGACTTTCGTTTTAATATCGCCATGCAAGGCGCACTCGGTCTCGGCGGTAATTTGCTTAAATACACCGATGACGACAAGGAAATTTCCAAGAAAAACATTGCTCTTTATAAAAAAATCAGGAATATTGTTCAGTTTGGCGATTTGTATCGTGTATCAAACCCCGATGATAACGAGGTTTTGATTAATTCATACGTAGAAAAGAATAAGTCAAAGGCAGTTATATTTATTGCAAGCAGAGGAACAAGATTTTTTAAAAAGAGAATTAATGTTCTTTTTGACGGTCTTGAAAAAGATGCAAAATATAGGTTTATCTTCCAAAATAAGGAATATGTTAAAAGCGGTGCGTATATGGCAAATGTCGGCATACCGGCACATATTCACGGCGCATATTACAACGAAATCGTAATTTGCGAAAAAATTTGATATTTTTTTATCCGTCAAAATTGCCTGTTTTGGCGGATTTTTTAATAATTGTAACCTGATGTTTACAAAAGAGTAACAAAAAAATCTTGATTTATCTTATAAGTTGATATATTATATTATTAATAATAATGAATAAGTGCGCTAAGGCGTAAATTTATAATGAAATACAAGGGGAAAAAATCGTGATAGAATTCAGAAATGTATCAAAGGTTTACGACAGCAACGGTACCCACGCCCTTTCAAATGTTAATATCAAAATTGAGGACGGAGAGTTTGTTTTCGTTGTAGGCTCTTCGGGTGCAGGTAAAAGTACATTTTTAAAACTCATTATGCATGAGGAAAAGCCAACTGAGGGTGAAATTATTTTTAACGAATATTCATCTGCCACTCTTAAGAAAAAGCAGGTTCCTTATTACAGAAGAGAAATGGGCATAGTGTTCCAGGACTTCCGCCTTATTCCTAAAATGTCGGTTTATGACAATGTTGCGTTTGCAATGCGTGTTATCGGCGCTAAGGAAAAGGAAATCCGTAAGAGAGTGCCATATATTCTTCAGCTTGTAGGTCTTTCTCAAAAGGCACGTTCGATGCCTAATGAGCTTTCGGGCGGTGAGCAACAGAGAGTTTCTCTTGCAAGGGCGCTTGTTAATAATCCTAAGGTTATTATTGCGGACGAGCCTACGGGTAACGTTGACCCTGAAATGAGCCACGAGATTGTAGGTCTTTTGACTAAGATTAACAATGCCGGCACAACTGTTATTATGGTTACTCACGAGCACGATTTGGTGCGTTCGTTCCAAAGACGTGTTATTGTTATTAAAAATGGAGAGGTTGTATCCGATACTCCCGACCCTACCCATGCTCAGTTCACAGGCGAAAACCCTAAAGCGGACACCGATATGTTCTTTTTTGACGAGGACGTTGAGATTGATAATGTTGACGTTTTGCCTAAGGACGAAAACGAAGAGGATATTTTTGATAACCTCGAAAGCGTTGTAAGCGACGAGAGCACAGAGGAAGAACAGGGAGGTGAGCAGTAATGACAGGTGCAAGTTTAAAATATTTAATTAAAGAGGGCTTTAGGAATACTTGGACAAACAGAATGATGTCTATCGCATCAATTTGTGTTCTTATGAGTTGCCTTGTTCTTATCGGCTCTGCTTCAATGATATTCCTTAATATCGATTCTCTTCTCGGCAAAATTGAAGAGGAAAATGTAATTATGGTTTATATCACGGATGATGCAACACCCGATGATATTACAAATATGCAAAACGAGATTACTGCTTGCGGAAATATTAAAAGCGTTGAATTTATTTCAAAGGAAAGCGCTTGGCAGGAGCAGCTTAACACCATGGAGAAGGCTCAAGCAGAATTCTTTACTCAGATAAGCTCCGATATTCCGCTTCCGAATGCCTATAAGGTAACGGTTGAAAATCTTGACAAATTTGACGAAACGGTTAATAAGCTTAAAAAAATACAGCACGTTGATACTATCAGGGAAAACAAAAATCTTGCTAAAAAGCTTGTTGCGTTAAGGCAGGGAATTACGGTTATTTCATTTGTTATTATCGCAGTATTGTTTGTTATTTCTGTTTTCATTATTTCAAACACAATTAAACTTACGGTTTACAGCCGCCGTTTAGAGATAAGCATTATGAAATCAGTCGGGGCAACGAATTCGTTTGTCCGTTTGCCGTTTGTGGTTGAAGGTATAATCCTTGGTATCACATCGGGCGTTATCAGTTTAGGCTTTGTGTGGGGACTTTACGAACTTGCGGTTAAAGAATTTTCTGATATCCTCAGTTCGTTTAACGGCTTAGGCTTCCTTAAATTTACCGATTATGCACTTCCGATGCTCGGAATATTTGTTGCTATCGGCGTGTTGACCGGTGTCGGAGGCTCAATTATTACAATGAGTAAATATTTAAATAAGGAAGGCAGTGAAATAAGTGGCATTTAGTATGAAACGAACATTGTCATTGATTTTAAGCTTTGCATTTTTTATATCAAGCTTTGGCAGTGCTTTTTCGGCTCAGGCTAAGTCAACATCACAGCTTAGAAGTGAAAAGCAAAAAATTCAACAGCAGATAGACAGCGCTCAAAGCAAGCTGAATAAGCTTTCTGCCCAAAAGCAAAAAAATGAGGAATATCTTGCAACGCTCAGGTCAAAAATAAACTTGATGCAAGACAAGATTGATTCTCTTGAAGATGATAAAGCTGCATTGCAAGCAGAAATTGATGCAATTCAGGTAAAAATCACGCAAACAGAACAGGATATTGCAGACGCTCAGGCAAAAATTGACCAAAAGCAGGCTGAATTTGACCAGACCTATCAGGTTTATTGCCAAAGGCTTCGTGCAATGTATATATCAGGCTCTGCATCTACTCTTGAGGTGCTTTTAACTTGCAAGGATGTAAGCTCAATGCTTACACGTGCGCAAATGGTTAAGTCGGTATCTCAGCAAGACAGCGCAATTCTTGACGAGCTTATGACAAAGATGCAGGAAATCGAGAAAGAAAAGAAAAAGCTTGAAGAAAAACGAAACGAATTAACTAACGATAAGCAACAGCTTGAATCTAACAAGAAGGAGCTTCAGTCAAGTATTGATGAAATTGATTCATCAAAAAGCGAACTTGATGCCGAGGTTGCAGAGTGTAACGAGGTTATGAAAAGCCTTTCAAGCCAGTCAAGCGAGTATAAGGAGCTTATTGAAACCAATCAGGCACAGCTTGAGCAGGTTGAAAGCGAAATTCGTGCGGCAATTGCTTCCGCTTCAAGGGGAAGCGGCTCAATTTCAGGCTCAACGGGTAATGGCTCAGGCGAGCTTGGTTATCCGACGGATTCGAGAAGAATATCGGCAGGTTATCCTAACTATTCATCGGGCGGATACCACGGCGGTATTGACTTCCCGGTAGGAACAGGCTCAAACGTATATGCTGCGGCTTCGGGTAAAGTTATTCTTGTTAAATATCTTAATTACAGCTACGGCAGATACATAATTATTGACCACGGCAACGGACTTTCAACGCTTTATGCTCATAATTCAAGCATTGAAGTAAGTGTAGGACAAAAGGTGTCAAGAGGTCAGGTTATTGCTCACAGCGGTTCAACAGGTAATTCAACAGGTCCGCACTGCCATTTTGAAGTTCGTGTAAACGGTAGCAGAGTTAATCCTAACAACTATTTATAATTTTAATATTTTTTATACTAAGGGGTGTAGCCAATGAAACAGAAGAGTTTTTTAACTAAAATTTTAGCTGTTTTGTTGGCTACTGCCTTTTTTACGGCTTCCCCTGCTCATATTGTTGCGCTTGCAACAGGCAATTCTCAATCCGATGAATATGCCGGTATGACGGCAGAGGAAAAACAGGCGGCAATCGAGCAAAAAATCAAGGAACTTGATTCAAAGCTTTCTTCTCTCGGTAAGGAATCAAAGGAAACCGAGGAATATATTAATGCGCTTGACGAAAAAATTTCTTATTTGAAAAAACAGCTTGAATATTCTGAAAATAAGATTGATTCCTCAAAGAAAAAAATTAATGATTTGCAGCAGCAGTATAAGGATAACGAGGCGCAGATTGCCGAACTTACAACGGATGTTGCAAATTTAGAGGTAAAAAATGCACAGCTTGAGCAAACGTTCAGCCAAAGCTTAACACTTTATTATCAGCGTATTCGTGCAATTTATGTCAGCGGCGAAACAAGCACAATAGCAATGCTTCTCACCTCACCCGATATTTCAACTCTTCTTACAAGATATGAAATGATTAAACGTGTGTCAAAGTGTGATAAGGAGCTTTTGCAGTCTGTTCAGTCGCAGGCAAGTGAGCTTTCAAAAACGAAACTTGAAATGCAGGATAAGCAATCTACGCTTCAAAATGACCAAGTTGTGCTTAAAACAACACAGCAGAATTTAACGACTTCTATTTCAACTCTTGAAACTCAGCAGCAGGATTATTCCCAAAAGCAGGATGCTTATCAAAGTCAAAAAAGTGAGTCGGACAAGCTTTTGAAACAGCTTGACGAGCAAAAGCAGACTTTCAGCGAATACAGAAATCAGGATCAGGCGGAGCTTAACGCAGTTAATGCAGAGATTGCAAAGGCGGCAGAAGCTTATAAAAAGAAGCTTGAGGCTGAAAAGAAAAAGACAACAACCATAAAGCCGACCGTAACCAAAAAGGACGAAAGCGAAAACGGCGGTGAAACTTCTACTACGAAGCATACGACAACTGCACAAGAAGAGAACAGCGGCAGGCTTAGGATGACATATCCTGTTCCGAGCCAAACAAGAATTACGTGCGGTTATCACGGCTATGCAGGGCATACGGGCGTTGATTTCTCCTGTGCGGCAAATTCAAAAGTTGTTGCGGCTGAATCGGGAATTGTTATTATTTCAAAAGACTTGACCAATTCCGACGGAACATACAGAAGCTACGGCAGATATATCGTAATTATGCATGATAAAACCGATTCTGCCGGAAATTATGTTTACACTTTGTATGCTCATAATAATTCAAGGCTTGTAAGCGCAGGGCAAAAGGTTAAAAAGGGACAGCAAATAGCTTGGAGTGGCTCGACGGGCAATTCAACAGGTCCGCATTGCCACTTTGAGGTAAGAACACCGAGCGCAAATTATGATGATTGTGTAAATCCAACCTTTTATTTACCGTGATAATGGTATATAATAGATATATATTTATTTTAAGGGAATGTGAAACGTGAATAAAAAAATATTATCATTAGCTTTGGCAGGTGTAATGCTTGTTTGCAATATGTCTGGTACAACGGCATTTGCTGCACAGGCAACTACACAGGCTGTGCAAGCGCAGGCGCAGACAACGGCGGCTCATAATGAAAATTCAACCTCCACAAGCGGCACAACAATGAGTGCCAAGGAGGCTGAAAAAAAGCTTAAAGAGCAGCAGGCAGAGCTTGAAAAAAATCTTAAAAAAACAGATGCTAAGCTTAAGGAACTTGAAAAAAGTTCTAAGGTTACAGAGGAGTATATTGACACCCTTGACCAAAAAATAGGCTACATAAATGAGCAGCTTACTCTTCTTGAAAACAAAAATCAAAAAATTCAGGAAGAAAAAAATGCACTTGAAAAGAAGATTAAATCAAATCAAAAGCAAGTTGATGCTCTTCAGGCGGAAGTTGACAAGGCACAGGCTGAATATGATGCGCTTTACAGCGAATTTCAAACGGTTTATAATGCGTATTGCTTTAGGCTTAAGGCTATGTATATGAGCGGAAGCTGCAATATTTTCACTGCACTTTTGACTTGTAAGGATATTTCGAGCTTTTTGACAAGATATGAAATGATTAAAACCGTTTCAAAAAGCGATTCTGCCTTGCTTAAAGAGGTGAACTCCAAAATGGCGGAGGTTACCAATAAAAAGAACGGCCTTGCAGATAAAAAAGCGGCGTATGATAAGAAAAAGTCTGAGCTTGATTCTCAGAAAAAACAGCTTTCATCAAAGCAAAAGAGTATTGAACAAAACAGTAATTCAATAGCAAATAAAAAGGCTTCTCTTGCAACTGATAGGGCTGAAAGTGATAAACTTTTGGCTGAACTTACGGCGCAGAATAAGCAGTATACCGAGTTTAGAAATGAGGACAGCTCTTTAATTGAACAGGTTGAAAATGAAATTCAGGCTGTCATTTCAGGTGTTAAGCCGCCGGAAGAGGCAACAACTGCTGTTGCAGGCAAAAATTCATCTAAAATTGACAAGATTGACCAAAAAGGCAGTGATGTTTATTCAAAGAGCAATGCCGTTTTGAATATGACGTATCCCGTTCCCGGTCATCACGGTGTATCGGCAGGCTTTCCGAATTATTCATCGGGCAAGTATCACGGCGGTATTGATTTTCCTTGCTCAACGGGTTCAAAGGTTGTTGCGGCGCAAAAGGGTATTGTTATCACCGTTAAAAGGCTTAATTACAGCTACGGCTACTATGTTATGATTTATCACGGAACGGACGCTCAGGGCAGAAGTGTTGTTACCCTTTATGCTCATAATTCAAGAATACTTGTATCTCCAGGTCAAACGGTTAAAAAAGGCGAAGCTATTGCAAAGAGCGGTTCAACAGGCAATTCAACAGGCCCTCACAGTCATTTTGAGGTTCGACTTAACGGTTCACGTGTAAACCCTAAAAATTATTTAAGCTAATGAATAAGATTAATTATCAAAAAGAATTAGACAAAATAATAGAGCAAAATGTAAGAGAGGACCGAGTGCCCTCTCTTTTGCTACATAGCTGTTGCGCTCCTTGTTCAAGCTATACTATTGAATATTTGTCGCAGTATTTTAAAATAACTGTTTTATACTATAATCCAAATATTTCTCCAAAATCGGAATATGAAAAGCGCAAAAGTGAACAGCTTAGGCTTATTGACGAGATGAAAACAAAATATCCCGTATCTTTTATTGACTGCGATTATGATTATGATGAATTTTTGAATATTGCAAAAGGATATGAAGCTTGCAAGGAGGGCGGTGAGCGTTGCTTTAGGTGTTACCGCTTAAGGCTTGAAAGAACGGCGGTCCTTGCAAAGAATAACGCTTTTGACTTTTTTTGCACCACTCTTTCAATCAGCCCGCTTAAAAATTCGCAAAAGATTAATGAGATAGGCTTTGAACTTGAAAAAAAATACGGCATTAAATGGCTGCCGTCAGATTTTAAGAAAAAAGAGGGCTACAAGCGCTCAATTGTGCTTTCCAAGGAATATAATCTTTATCGCCAAAATTTTTGCGGCTGTGCATTTTCTAAGGCGGAAAGTATTGAAAACAAAGAGTGAATTAATTATAATAAACACATTAATAAATGATTTTTTGGAGTAGATATGAATAAACCTCTTGCAGACCGTATCCGTCCTACTGAACTCGACGATGTTGTCGGTCAAAGGCACTTGCTTGAAAAGGGTAAGGCACTCAGAAGCCTTATTGATTCGGGCGATATTCCAAATTTAATATTTTACGGACCGAGCGGAGTAGGTAAAACCACGGTTGCTTCTATTATCGCAAGTAAAACAAACAGAAGCCTGCGCAGATTAAACGGTACTACCGCTTCGACTCAGGATATCAAGGATATTGTCAGCGAACTTGATACTTTTTCTGCGCCTAACGGAATTTTGCTTTATCTTGATGAAATTCAGTATTTTAATAAAAGGCAACAGCAATCGCTTCTTGAATTTATCGAAAACGGAAAGATAACGCTTATTGCGTCTACTACGGAAAATCCGTATTTTTACATTTATCCCGCTATTCTTTCCCGTTCAACCGTGTTTGAATTTAAGGCGGTTGAAAGCGAGGATATTATCCCTGCCGTAAAACGTGGATTTAATATTTTAAGCGAAGAATATCAGGTTGAACTTGACATTGACGAAGAAGTGTTAAAGCGCATTTCAATCGGTTGCGGCGGTGATGTTAGAAAGTCGCTCAACAGCGTTGAAAATTGCTTTTTTGCAACACCTACCGTTGACGGTAAAAAGCATATTGAACTTGACCTTGCAAAGCAGCTTGTTCAAAAAAGTGCAGTTCGTTATGATAAAGAGGGCGACGAGCATTACGATATAGTTTCCGCTTATCAAAAGAGTATGCGTGGTTCAGACCCCGACGCAGCGCTTCACTATCTTGCAAGGCTTCTTGAAGCCGGGGATTTGCCGTCGGCTTGCAGACGTCTTATGGTTTGTGCCTGCGAAGATGTAGGGCTTGCTTATCCGCAGATTATCCCGATAGTTAAATCGGCGGTTGATATTGCAATGGCAGTCGGTCTGCCTGAGGCTCGTATACCGCTTGCCGATGCTGTTATTCTTGTTGCGACAGCGCCTAAGAGTAATTCGGGCTATGCGGCTATAAATAAAGCGATGGCTGACGTTAAAAACGGTAATTACGGTCCTATTCCACGTCAACTTCAAAACAAGCATTATGACGGTGAGGACGCAGAAGTTAAGGGGCAGTTTTATATCTATCCCCATGACTATCCGAATCATTGGACTTATCAGCAATATTTGCCGGATAAGATTAAAAATAAAAAATATTACGAATTTGGCTCTAATAAAAATGAACAGGCGTTCAAATCTTATTGGGATAAGGTAAAAAATAAAAAATGACGAAAAAGCAGAGAGTATTAAACGTTATAGAACTACTAAAAAAAGAATATCCAAACGCAATTTGCTCTCTTAATTCGTCAAATGCGTTTGAACTTTTGGTGGCTGTCAGGCTGTCAGCTCAGTGTACGGACGCAAGGGTTAATCTTGTAACGCCGTCGCTTTTTGAAAGGTATAAAACGCTTGACGATTATGCAAATGCCGATGTTAATGACATTGAAAATTATATTAAGTCCTGCGGTTTTTATAAAAATAAGGCAACGTCAATTATCGGTATGGCAAAAATGATACGAGATGATTTTGACGGCAGAGTGCCTGATAATATTGATGATTTAATCAAACTTCCCGGTGTCGGCAGAAAGACGGCTAATTTGATAGTAGGCGATGTCTACGGCAAGGAAAGCATTGTTGTTGACACTCATATGATTAGAATTTCAAATCGTTTGGGGCTTGTTGATACAAAGGACCCAAAGAAGATAGAATTTGAACTGAAAAAGCTTGTTCCAAGTGATGAAGGCTCTGATTTTTGCCACAGAATAGTTCTTTTCGGTCGTGATACCTGCTCGGCAAGAAAGCCGCTTTGTTCTTCTTGCCCGTTGGCAGATTATTGTAAAAAAGTAGGAGTAAAAGCTAAATGAATTCAAATATTATACTTATCGGAATGCCCGGTAGCGGAAAATCAACCTGCGGCGTTGTTTCGGCAAAAATGTTACTTAAAAATTTTTATGACACCGATTTGCTTATTCAAAATCTTGAGGGGAAAAGTCTGCAGGAAATTATAGATAAAAACGGTGTTGAATATTTTGCAAAGGCTGAGGAAAGGGCTATTTTGTCCTTGGATATTAAGGGTACCGTTATTGCGACGGGCGGCTCGGTGGTTTATTCCGATAAGGCGATGGAGCATTTAAAAAGCCTCGGCAAAATAATTTATCTTCATTTAAGCTATGAGGATATGTGCAAAAGAATAAGTAATCTTGAAACTCGTGGCATAGTTTTTCAAAACGGCGAAACGCTTGAGGATATGTATAACGAGAGGCTTCCGCTTTATAACAAATGGGCACAGGCGGTAATCAATTGCGGTCAAAATACGGTTGAGCAAACGGCAAGGGCAATTGTAAGAGCGAGCAAGTGACAAATAAGGCATTATCATTTTTTTATAATTTGTGCAATTTGAATACTTGAACATATTATAAAAAAGTGATATTATAGTAAAAATATTTTTATATATTTAAGAATATAATTTAATACTTGTAAACGGAGGGAATTTTAATGAGCGAATACGGCGCAAAATTTGTAAAAGAGGGCTTGACCTTTGATGACGTGCTTCTCATTCCGGCTGAGAGTGACGTAACACCCGACAAGGTAGACCTCAAAACCAAGCTTACAAAGGATATTACACTTAATATTCCTGTTATGACTGCTGCAATGGATACCGTTACGGAATCAAGAATGGCAATTGCCATTGCGAGAGAGGGCGGCATCGGCGTTATTCATAAGAATATGACTATCGAGGAGCAGGCTGACGAGGTTGATAAGGTAAAAAGAAGCGAAAACGGTGTTATTACCAATCCTTTCTTCCTTTCACCAAACCATCTTGCAAGCGATGCTGAGGAGCTTATGAATAAGTATCGTATCAGCGGTGTGCCTATCTGTGAAGAAGACGGCACTCTTGTAGGCATTCTCACTAACCGTGATATGCGCTTTATGACAGATTATAACGTTAAAATTTCCGAAGTTATGACCCCGAAGTCACAACTTGTTACAGCACCAAAGGGTACTACTCTTGAAGAGGCTAAAAAAGTTCTTATGGGCTCAAAGGTTGAAAAGCTTCCTCTTATTGATGAAAACGGCAAGCTTTCGGGTCTTGTTACAATTAAAGATATTGAAAAAAGTGTTAAGTATCCAAACACTGCAAGGGATAAGGACGGCAGGCTTCTTTGCGCAGCCGCTTTAGGTGTAACAGATGATGTTCTCGTCCGTGCAAAGGCTCTTGCCGATGCAGGTGTTGACGCATTCGTTCTTGACTCTGCTCACGGTCACAGCCACAATATTATGAAGAGTGTTGAAATAGTTAAGAATGCTTTTCCACAAATTTCTCTTATTGCAGGTAATGTTGCTACCGCAGATGCAACAGAAGCACTTATTAAAGCAGGTGCAGATGCAGTTAAGGTCGGTATCGGCCCCGGTTCAATCTGTACTACCCGTGTTGTTGCAGGTATCGGTGTTCCGCAAATTACCGCTATATACGATTCTGCCGAGCGTGCAGATAAGTACGGCGTTCCTGTTATTGCAGACGGTGGTATTAAGTACAGCGGTGAAATCGTTAAGGCTATTGCAGCAGGCGGCTCTTGCGTAATGATGGGTTCGCTTGTTGCCGGATGTGAGGAATCACCGGGTGAAACTGAAATTTATCAGGGCAGGCAGTTTAAGGTTTATCGTGGTATGGGCTCACTCGGCGCTATGAACCACGGCAGTGCAGACAGATATTTCCAAAAGGGTTCAAAGAAATTTGTTCCTGAAGGTGTTGAGGGTCGTGTGCCTTATAAGGGAGCTTTGGGCGATACGATTTATCAGATGATGGGCGGCCTTCGTTCGGGTATGGGTTACTGCGGTTGTCATACTATTGAAGAGCTTAGAAATAACGCTAAGTTTATCAAGATTACAAGCGCTGGTCTTATTGAATCTCACCCTCATGATATTTCTATCACTAAGGAAGCGCCTAACTACTCAGGCTCAATCAGATAATTAAATCTATTAACTTTACGGGCGGATTTCGGCATTTTTGCTTTTCCGCCCATACTGTTTTATATCAATTTTAAGCAGGTAATCATATGGCTAAAAAAATCTCTAAATGGAAGAAGTTTAAAAGATTTTTAAAACGAAATATGACACCCACTTGGGCAAGGCATTTTTCCTATCAGGTTTTTGCTTTTCTTACAAGTGTTGCAATGATAGTCGGTGTTGCTGATTATGCCGTCACCAAGTCTTATGACGAAAGGAAGCTTTCTTTTATGGATGATTTTACTATTACTGCGCACACGGGCGCTTATGATACCGAAATGAATACTTTAGAGGCAGTCAAAGCAGCTATTAAGAATAATGCTGAGATTATTGAACTTGATATTCGCCAGCGCCCCGATAAAACGCTTGTTATGAGCCACGATATAGTTGTAACAAATAATGACGGCGCACCGCTTGAGGATGCCCTTGCGCTTATTAAGGACACACCCGATATGCAGATTAATTTTGATATCAAGGAAACCCGTGTTCTTAATTCTCTTCATGCGCTTTTGGTTGATTATAATTTGCTTGACCGTTCGTTCTTGACCGGAATTGAGGTTATTAACGTAAAGGCGGTTAAGGATTCTAATTGCGCAAATATGGATTATTATCTTAATTATAAGCCGTCAAAATTTAAAGCTTTTTCCGATGATTACAGGCAAAAAATTATTAAACTTTTGGAAGATACGGGCGCAATCGGCATTAACTGTAACTATAAATTTGCCGGCTCTCAGCTTTCAAATCTTCTTCATAAAAAGGGATATAAACTTTCTGTTTGGACTGTTGATACCGAGCGTAACGCAAAAAAAATGCTTGTCATTAAGCCTGATAATATTACGACCAAAGACCCCGAAATGATTAAGAAAGTTATAGCAGATTGGGGTAAATAATTTTTTTCAAAAAAAGCAAAAAAGGTCTTGACTATTGTTCTGACTTATGATATATTAATTAGGCGTTGGAGATACGCTGGTGTAGCTCAGTTGGTAGAGCAGCTGATTTGTAATCAGCAGGTCAGGGGTTCGAGTCCGTTCACCAGCTCCAATATGGAAGAGTTCCCGAGCGGCCAAAGGGAACAGACTGTAAATCTGTCGCTATTCAGCTTCGGTGGTTCGAATCCACCCTCTTCCACCAAATAAAAACCAATCACTTTTGTGATTGGTTTTTATTTTTGTATAAACAAAATCACCACGGCACTCATACCGCTGCTCCTCCTTTCCCAAATTAAATAAACCTTTTTGCCTCATTTAAAAGGGAGGCTTTTTTCTGTTTTTTCGCAATTTTGTCCATAAACATTGTTAAAAAATAAACAATCTTGTGTATATTGCCAAAATGGTAATAAAATCTTGCATTATAAGTCAAAATAATATATAATTATTATCGGTTAAAAATATTTATAATCATAATTAATATATGAGAGGTAAAAACAATGGACGCATTAAACAAAAAAACTATTGAAGACATTGATGTAAAAGGCAAAAAAGTTCTTGCTCGTTGCGACTTTAACGTTCCGCTTAAAGACGGCGAAATCACTAATGACAAGAGAATTGTTGCCGCTCTTCCTACTATCAAGTATTTGATGGAGCACGGTGCAAAGGTTATACTTTGCTCACACCTCGGCAGACCTAAGGGAGAATATAAGCCTGAATTCAGCCTTGCTCCCGTTGCAAAAAGACTTTCGGAGTATCTCGGTGTTGAGGTTAAGCTTGCCGAAGATGCTGAGGTTGTAGGCCCTAATGCCAAGGCTATGGCAGCCGAGCTTAAGGACGGCGAGGTTATGCTCCTTGAAAACGTTAGATACAGAGCAGAAGAAACAAAGAACGAGGAGAATTTCTCTAAGGAACTTGCTTCTCTTGCTGATATTTTCGTAAACGACGCATTCGGTACTGCTCATAGAGCGCATTGCTCAACAACAGGTGTTGCTGCTTATTTACCTGCTGTTTGCGGTTACCTTATCCAAAAGGAAATTAAGTTTATGGGTGGCGCTCTCGCTAATCCAAAGAGACCTCTTGTTGCAATTCTCGGCGGTGCTAAGGTTTCAGACAAAATCGGTGTAATTGAAAACCTTATTGATAAGTGTGACACAATCATTATCGGCGGCGGTATGGCTTATACTTTTATGAAGTATCTCGGCCATAACATCGGTACTTCTCTTCTTGAGGCTGACTGGGTTGAAAAAGCAGGCGAAATGATGAAGAAGGCTGAGGATAAGGGCGTTAAGTTCCTTATTCCTGTTGATAACAAGGTTGGTAAGGAATATGACGAGCATACTGAGGCTAAGGTAGTAAGCAGTGACGATATTCCTGACGGTTGGATGGGTCTTGATATCGGCCCTAAGACTCAGGAAGTTTTTGCAGACGCTATTAAGGGCGCAGGCACAGTAATTTGGAACGGTCCTATGGGCGTTTCAGAATGGGATAACTTTGCAGCAGGCACAATCAGCGTTGCTAAGGCAGTTGCTGATTCAGGCGCTATTTCAATCATCGGCGGCGGTGACTCGGTTGCAGCTGTAACAAAGCTTGGCTTTGCAGATAAGATGAGCCACATTTCAACCGGCGGCGGTGCATCACTTGAATTCCTTGAGGGTAAAGACCTTCCGGGTATCTGCGCACTCCAAGACAAATAATTTTGAATGTCGCAAATAAGCAGGCATAACCGTGCCTGTATTTATCAATAATCGTAGGGGCGACCATTGGTCGCCTTATACCAAAAATATTTTAAAGAGGTAACTATTATGAATAAGACTCTTCGTAAGGCAATTATTGCCGGTAACTGGAAAATGAACAATACTCCTGCACAGACAACTGCTCTCATCAATGAGATGAAGCCGCTTGTTGCCGATGCTGATTGCGAGGTTGTTCTTTGCGTTCCTTTCGTAGATGTTCCTGCCGCAGTTGAAGCTGCTAAAGGCTCTAATATTAAAATCGGTGCAGAGAATGTTCACTTTAAGGACAGCGGTGCTTTTACAGGTGAGGTTTCAGCTGATATGCTCGTTGAGCTTGGCGTTGAATACGTTGTAATCGGTCACAGCGAGAGAAGAACATACTTCGGCGAAACAGACCAAACAGTAAATCTCAGAACTCTTAAGGCTCTTGAAAAAGGCTTGAAGCCAATCATCTGCGTTGGTGAAACTCTTGAGCAGAGAGAGCTTGGTTATACAGAAACACTTCTTAAGTATCAAACAAAGATGGCACTTACAAATGTAACAGCTGACCAGCTTAAAAATGTTGTAATCGCTTACGAGCCAATTTGGGCAATCGGTACAGGCAAGACTGCTACTGCTGACCAGGCTGACGAGGGTAACGGATATGTTCGTGCAGCTATTGCAGAGGCTTACGGTGCTGATGTTGCAGAAACAGTCACAATTCAGTACGGCGGCTCAATGAACGCTAAGAATGCTGATGAGCTTACTTCAAAAGTAAACGTTGACGGCGGACTTATCGGCGGCGCTTCACTTAAGGCTGAGGACTTCTCAATTATCGTTAAGGCTGCAAGCAAATAATTAAACAAATTTTGGGTGGGTGTGTTTCGGCATACCCACTTTTTGTGAAAAACAATATGGAGGAATACTAATGAAAAAACCTGTTGTATTATGTATAATGGACGGTTACGGCAAGAATGACAGCGATTACGGCAATGCAATCGCTATGGCAAAAAAGCCTAACCTTGATAAGCTTATGGCTGAATATCCAATGACTTATATCGGAGCAAGCGGACTTGATGTAGGTCTTCCTGACGGTCAGATGGGCAACTCTGAAGTAGGCCACACAAATATCGGTGCCGGCAGAGTTGTATATCAGCCGCTCACAAGAATTACAAAGGCGTTTGAGGACGGCGATGCTGAAAAAAATCCTGCTCTTAAGGGCGCTATGGATAACGCTAAGGGCAAGGCTCTTCACCTTATCGGTCTTGTTTCACCCGGTGGTGTTCATTCTCATTCGGAGCATCTTTATCATCTTCTTCAAATGGCTAAAAATAACGGTGTAGAGAATGTTTACGTTCACGCTCTTCTTGACGGCCGTGACGTTCCACCTTCATCTGCCGTTGAATATCTCAATGAACTTGAGGATAAAATGAAGGAAATCGGCGTAGGTAAAATCGCTTCCGTAATGGGCAGATTTTACGCTATGGACCGTGACAATATTTGGGACAGAGTTGAAAAGGCTTATGCCGCTATCGTCTATGGCGAGGGCATTCAGGCTGACAATGCAGTTGAGGCGGTTAAGGCTTCTTATGAAACTGTTGACGAGGACGGCAAGCACCTTACAGATGAATTTGTGCTTCCTACCGTTATCGGCGGCAGCGAGGGCAGAGTTAAGGCTGACGACAGCGTTATCTTCTTTAACTTCCGCCCTGACCGTGCAAGAGAAATTACACGTACATTTGTTGACCCTGATTTTGACGGCTTTGAGAGAAAGAACGGCTTTTTCAAGCTTTACTATGTATGTATGACTCAGTATGATGCCGAGATGCCAAACGTTGAGGTTGCATTCGGCCCTGAAACTCTTGTTAATACCTTTGGTGAATATATTTCAAAGCACGGTATGACTCAGCTTCGTATTGCCGAAACTCAAAAGTATGCTCACGTAACTTTCTTCTTCAACGGCGGCGAGGAAAAGCAGTATGAGGGTGAGGACAGAATCCTTGTTGCTTCTCCTAAGATTTCCACATTTGACCTTATGCCTGAAATGAGCGCTCCTGAGGTATCTGAAAAGCTTAATGCGGCAGTAAGAAGCGGCAAATATGACGCTATTATCGTAAACTTTGCTAACTGCGATATGGTTGGCCATACAGGTATTATCCCTGCGGCAATCAAGGCTGTTGAAACTGTTGACGCTTGTGTTGGCTCACTTGCAAAGGCTGTTATAGAAATGAACGGTAATCTCTTTATCACTGCCGACCACGGCAATGCTGATAAGATGCTTGACGAAAACGGCGAGCCGTTCACAGCTCACACAACTAACCCTGTTCCGTTTGTTGCAGTAAACTGCGGCGAGGGCGTTGAACTTCGTGACGGCGGCAAGCTTTGCGACATTGCTCCTACAATGCTTCAAATGCTTGGACTTGACAAGCCTGCTGAAATGACAGGTGTATCACTTATTAAATAAGTAAATACAATAATAAAAGGATTAGATATTCGTATTAATTTACGCATATCTAATCCTTATTTTTTATCTTATATTTATGTTTATTGTTATATTGTCGGTTTAACTCTGTATACTACAGTCGAATGTTTAGGAATTGTTGCATTAATGGTAGTTCCTGTTGAGCGTTCATCTGTCCACAAATCGTGAAGCTCATAACCCGACGGAGCCTCCTCAATGCCTAAGTATGGGTCCTTAGTAAGGTCATCAAGCTTGAAGTTGACGCTTTTTGTGGAAGAAGCAGTATTGAATAAACAAAGCGCAACATCGCCGTTTGAAAGCGGACGGGCAATAATGTCAATACCGCTTTCCTTTTTAATTCTCTTAGCACTCTTGCCGAGTGAATCCTGGTCAACTGCAATCATATGTTTGTTAGTAACAATTTTAAGCGTTTCATTATCCTTATCGGGCATACCGTTTGATACAAAGCTTCTGATATCATTGCCAAGCATAAGCGGAGCGGCAAGCATACACCAAAGCGAGAAATGCGCTCTGTTTTCGTTATCGTCAAGCTTTCCGTTGCCGACCTCAAGCATATCAGGGTCGTTCCAATGGCCCGGTCCTGAGTGCTTATAAAGCTTCAAGGTGCGGTTATATATCATAGTTATGCTTCTCCAATTTGGAGCTATATCGGGCGTTGTGCGCCACATTGAGCCTGCTTTAGCACCCCAAAGATAAGGGCGAGCCATGCCCCATTCGCAAATGGAATATGTGATTGGCTTTTCTTCTGAATGTGTAACCTTAGCCCACATTGAGCTTGCTTCCTTAAGAGCGTCACCCATACGCTTATACTGAATATATGACGAGTCAATCGCAGTTGCTACAGGGTTTTTGATTGTCATATTGTTGGTGCCCTCTTTAAGCTCAACAATAATTTGTTGCCTGCCTAAAGGACTGAAACCCTTAGTTTCAGGGAAGAAAATTTCATACATTTTTCCGTTAATATGAATTTGCATATACTGCTTCTTTTTAGCCATTGACTTGTGAAAAACAAAGGTTAATACGTATTCACCCTTTTCGTCTGCGTCAAAATTAAAGCTTGCAGAGCCTGAGCCGTGGCTGATAAATCCGATTGCTTTTTTGCTCGGCACGTCAGACATTTTGATAATCTTTGCTCTTCCGGTAAACTCTGCGTCCTCCGGCCTTAAATCAATTTCAAAAGCGCTTTTTGGCTTGGTAATTACAATATGCTCAATTGCAGGGCAGTCACCGCTGATTCTGTTATGATGGCAAAAATCGTATTTAAAAAATTCACAGCCCCAAGACGCAATTGTTTTAGCGTCAAGCCTTTCGTTGCCGAGAGAGGCAGGAAGGTCCTCACATGTGAGTGTACCGTTAGAAGAATAAAGACCAACCTTTAAGCCGAGTGCGTTAATATCCTTAATAAGCTTAGGGATACCACGGCTGAATGTGGCGAGGTCGCCCTGAAGCTTTCCGTCACTGTCACGAAGGGAGCTTTGCCAGCAATCGTCAAGGTTAATAAATTCATATCCTGCATTTGCAAGCCCGCTGTCTTTCATAGCGTGGGCAGTTTGCATAATAATATCCTGGTCAATATTGTTCCTAAAGGTATTCCAGCTTGACCAGCCCATAGGCGGAGTTTGAGCAACCTTATTTTCAGAATATTCTTCGTCCTCGCTTATATCAATTGTAAGCTTAGTCGGGATAAATATTTTTTTCAAGGCGCAAAGCGGGCACTTGCCGTTTGCTTTCATATTTAAAAACCAAGAAATGAACACAACAATCAATATTGCCAAAACGGCAACTAAAATTATAGCAAGATATTTCATTATAAACCAATCTCCTTAAAAAGCTCCAACTCCTTTTGAGCCAAAGCCTGCGTATTTTCATCATCAAGTGAATTTACTGCATTTAACGTAAATTCTTTTCTGTTTTTAAAATTGTAAATTATTCGATAAATCCAAGCATATAAAATAAGCCAAGGTCTTCCGTCGATAAATTTGATATAATCAATTTCTTTAAGCTTTTTGTAAGGCGGAAAGAGAAGCCTGAGTTTTGCCATAAAGGGGGAATATTTTTTCCCTTCTTCAAGCTCTCTCCTTGCAACGGTAACGCCCTTGTTTTCGTTCTCATTGCCGAATGCACCGCAGTCGCAAAGGTATTTTTCAACATTTTTCGTATCAATTGCGTAATCATAACCTTCGCCGAAAAAGTTATGGCAAACGGTTAAAACGGTTTTACCGAATTTTTCAAGTTCAACTGCGCTTAAATATTCAAACACCTTTTGAATATCAATACTTGCAGTTTTAAGCATTACGGCTAAATCAAGGATAAGCTTAATTCCTGCTCCGTAGAATTTGAAATGGTGCGCCATGTGGGCAATCAAATATGCAAAATGAAAGCTGTCGTCAAATTTTCCGTCAAAGCCGTCAAATTCTGCATAATCAAAAGCGCTGCAAAACGGCTCGGTATCATAACAGCTTATAAGCTTTGTGTGCACCTCAAGCAAAACACCGTTTTTAACATAGTTATAAACCGGCCCATTTTCCTTAACACAGTCAAAACCGTTAGATATAAGCAATTTTTTAATCTTGTCCCTGTCCTCAGCCTTGATTAGAACGTCTATATCGCCCATAGCACGGCTTTCAGGCACGGGATAGTATTCTCTAAGTATTGCGCCTTTAAACGTGATATACGGGCACTGAGCCGACGCAAAAAGCGTTTTAACCTCTTTTAGCATATTAACCTGAGCGTTTGAAAGAAAAATTAAATCAAAAAATTTATTTTCAAGCGCATTAAAGAAGCCTTCGGGCAAATCGCTTTTATTCTTTGCATTTAAAAGTGCACAGTGCAATACACCTAAAAGGTTATGCCCCTTTGCATATAAAAACAATTTTTTATAATTAACGTCTGTATCGAAAATAAATTTGTCGCCGTTTAAATAGTGGCGGCAAATGTCAATTAAAACCTCATATTCCTTATCCATATCAGTTGAAAACTGCGTTGCCGACAACAAGACTTAAAACAGTCATAATAAGTCCGGCAATAAATACACCGAGCGAAATCACAAAAAAGCTCTTTTTCTTATCAAGATGGAGAAGAGATGCAAGAAGTGCACCTGTCCAGCCGCCTGTACCCGGAAGCGGTATGGCAACGAAAATCAAAAGCCCCCAAATTCCGTATTTATCAATTTTATCTCGCTTTTTAAGCGTTTTGTCCTCAAGCCAATAAACAAACTTGTTTATTCCGGGAACTTTTTTTAATAAATCGAAAATCCAATTGATTAATAAAAGTATGAACGGTATAGGTAAAATGTTACCTAAAAAGCTGATAATAAATCCTACAAAAGGATTCATTTGCAAAAGCACAATGGCTGTAAACATTCCGAGCCTGCATTCCAAGATAGGGCAGACTGAAATAATAAACACAACAAGCCAATCGGGTATTCCGTGCGCTGTTAAAAACTCTTGTAAGTTTCTGCAAAATTCTTGTACCATATATCAGTTCTCCTTTTTGTTGGTTGTTGTATTTTGCTTTTTATCTGCATTTGATTGCGACTCGTTATTTTTGTTTTGAGCATTAACGTTGTTGTTTGCCGCATTTTGAAGTCGCTTTTTTTCCTGATTTCTTTTTCTCTTTTTTATTATTTTTTGGCGCACAATTTCCTCTTTGTGCTTTTCATAATAGCGCTGAGCTCTGAGTTTGTTTTGCTGTTCAATCCATTTTTGGCGCCTGTACTCGGCTATTCTTTCCTTGCGCTCTTGCTCTTTAAGTTCGATTTCTCTGTCAATAGCTTGCGCAGTGGGAGTGTTTTTATTTACAATAAGCTTTTGCTTAATGAGAAAGTCAACGGCTTCCCTCAGTATTTTTTTATCATTTTCAAATGAGAGGTGGCCCATAGCCTGGTCATATGCAAGCCATCTGTAATCGTCAATTTCCTCCTCTTGCATTGTCGTTTTTAAATCGTCTGTCGTTGCAACGAATATAGAAACTTTTTTGTCAACATTATTGCGAAGCGTATATTTTGATATACCCTCGTAGCCGAGATGAATTTTAATGTGAAGCCCCGTTTCTTCAAGAACTTCTCTTCTTGCTGCGTCGTATTTTGTTTCACCCATTTCGAGGTGACCTTTAGGAAAGCCCCAATTCGCCGAGCGCTTATTTTTTATAAGCAAAAAGCGAAGCTTGCCTTTAATACTCCTGTATACTACTGCGCCTGCGCTTGATTCGTAGTAGCAGACAAGTTCATATTCGGGAAAATCGTTTTTAACATCAATGTATTGATAAATGTCTTGATTAATGTAGCGTGAACTTCTTGACGCCATAATCCAAATAGTTTTTAAATCCGTGTTCTCCGGGTCTTTAGGAACGAGTGCCGCTATAATTCGTCCGTCGAAATTGCAAACCGTGTGAGTCACTCCCATAACAAAAGCGTAACGGTTTTTGTATCCCTTGATTTGAACTAAGTTTAAAGGATATACATAACCGTTCTCATCGACAGAATTAATAGTTTTAACAACTCTTCCTTGGGCTGTTTTGCCGAGAAACATAACATCACCACCAAGTAAAAGATATAATTCGTATTTATTATATCTTATTTTATATTGTAATACAAGAATTTTATTATAAAAACGTGAAAAATGATATTTAATATAAAGCAAAACGGACAACTCCGAAGAGTTGCCCGTTTTTATTTTTTATTCGGTTTGCAGATTTAGGTTTATGACATTGTCTGAAGTAAATCAACAAGTGAAGCAATAACCGTATCTGTATCACCCTTAAGAACAGGAAGTACCTGGTCTACAACACCTGAAACTGTTTCGTTGCCGCCAACAAGACCGGTTACAAGTGAACTAATCTTCTTGAAGTTGTCGCCTGCGTTTACAGTTTCGATTAAGTAGCTGAGAACTGCGATGAGAGTTTCTGAAGAGTTACCCTTAACGTAAATTCTTGTGCCGTAGGTAGCAGCCTGTGATGCGTCGGTAATTACCTTACCGTGGCTTGCAAGCTGTAACCAATTAATGTCGTTAAGCTTAATTCCAAGCGGTGTGCCCTTAATCTTAATCATTCCAAGAATGTTATTAAGAAGAGGAACGATAGCGTCAGCGCCGAGGAGCGGCTTAAGTGTTGCGTTAATATCATAGATATCAAGCTTGAAGTTTGATACGCCAATCTTGCCGAGGAGAGAGTTAAGGTCAACCTTAAGTGCCTTAAGAAGGGCAGGTAAGAGAGTGTTGAGGTCAACTACAGGCTTGACAGCGTCTATAAGTGCAGAGATAGGAGTGAGGAGATTGTCAAGAATCTGGCAAAGTCCGTTATTACCGATGAAGAGTGCAAGGTTTGGAAGCATTTCAAATAATGTTTCGAGAGGAGCATTGAGAATATCCTCAACCTTATCCCAGATAGGATTGATAATGTCAAGAAGAACATTATCATAAGCTTTCTTCATATCTTCTCTGTACTGATACTGAGTCTTAACGTTATACATTGAGAATGCTTCCATAAGAGGAACGATTGATGATGTATAACCGTTAGAACCAGGGATTCTTACGATATCGAAAAGACCGAGGTATGCGTCATTAAGAAGTACATCAAGTACGCCGAATACAGGACGAAGAACTGCAACGAGTGCATGGAAGAATGTATCTCTGTCCTTAACGCCCCACTTAAGAGCTGATGTATTAACCTTTGACCAAGAACCAGCCTTAGCGATTACGCTTGCATTAGCTGCATAAGTTTTGCCGTAAGTTTCGTCTGTAAGGAGCTTAGCAACATTACTTGTTGAGAAGTCGATACCTGTTTGTGCAAGGAGGGAAACGAGTGAGCCGTCGCCAACCTTAACCTTTTCAACTGCACCGTAAAGACCGGTGAGAAGTGAGTTAACAATGTCATCCTTGAAGAGGAGGCCGCTGATTAAGTTGTTAAGACCGCCTTTAATTAAACTGCCAACAAGGCCGTCAAGCATAGGAGGAAGATTCTTAAGGAAGTCAACGTCTACGCCCTTAGGATATGAGAAGTCGAATGAGCCTGTCTTATATGCGGTGTAATCCCAGAATGCATTAGTAGGTTCGCCTGTTAAGAAGTAGAATACTGCACGAACGATATCATCTTTTTCAGCCATGCTGATTGTAGTGAATACACTTGAGATGATTGACTTGAGCATACTGTTCTTCTTAATAGCGCCAATTGAAGAAACAAGTGATTTGATTGGTTTAGCGTTCTTAATAAGAGTGTCTGCCACATAGCGGAGAACTGCAACGAGAACCTCGCCCTTGTCAGCAATAACTTCCTTATTAGTGAACTTGCCTTCGGCATTCTTAGCATGCGACTTAGAGGTTACAACCTTGCCATGAGCAGCGATTGTTGACCACTTGAAATCAGGAAGCTTGATGCCTGTTTTCTTAAGTAAGCTGTTAATAAGCGGAACAACGATGTCCTGAATGTTGCAAGACTTGAGGTCTGCAAGCTTAATGTTAAGCTTAACGCCCCTAACCTTAAGCAAGCTTGTTAAATACTTGCCAAGGTCCTTGCCAAGAACCGCTGAAATAATCTTATCAACATCTAAACCTGCTGACTTAGCAGTTTTAACAATGTTTGTAATCGGAGCAAGGAGATTATCAAGAAGCTGGCCGATACCGTTGTTATCAATGAAGTATGCAAGGTTAGGAAGAACTGATGTAATTGTTTCAAATGGCTTGTCGAGAACTTGGTCAACAAAGCTCATAAGAGGATTAAGAACATCAAGAAGTACGTTATCCTTAGCCTTCTTGCAATCCTTCTGATACTGTGCAAATGTCTTAATCTTGCTGTTGCTTACCTGAAGAACATCAAGAAGAGGAATGATTGCACCTTCATAGCCGTTAATGCCGTTTACGCCGACATTGAGTGCGTTAAGGTCAAGCTTAATTGTTGAAAGCTTAGAGTCAGCATTCATTGAATCCTTAGCTGTAAGAGTAAGAACACCTTTCTTAAGCTCATAGGTAAGAGCAATCTTGCTTGCTACCTTGCCGTCGCTTCCCTTAATATCAAGAGATGTTGAAGCCTTTGCAATTGTGATATTGCTAAGATCAATCTTTCCTTCATTAAGGAATACGTTGAGAACACTGTTGAGAGGACGAAGAATTGCAACGAGTGCATGTACGAAGCCCTGCTCAGCCTTTGCGGAGCCATCCTTGAAGCCCCAGTTGATTGTTTTAACCTTCTTCCAGCTCTTAACCTTCTTGAGGGTTTTAGCTGCTGAAGAATAAGTTTTACCATAACTCTTATCCATAAGTAAGCCTGCAACGCCCTTAGGTGAAACAGTAATGCCTGCCATATTGAGATAAGGTGAAATAGTCTTTTTGTCAAGTGCACCATAAAGTGCCTTAGCAAGTGAAGTGAGGTTAGCGTTTGTAAATACCAAACCGCTTACAACACCCTTAAGATTTGATGCATCAACTACGCCAAAGTTAGTGAGAAGAGCCATAACTGCGTCAACTGCACTGTCAAGCTGGGTGATAGCAGATTCAGCATCATAAGAAGAAATACCGTCAGGGTACTTGAACTTTAATGAAGTTCCCTTGTATTTGCTGTAAGCCCAATAAACTTCTGTAGGTGACTGTGTGAAGTCGAGAAGCTTGCCTACAATCTTAAGAAGTCCCATACCGTCAAGCTTACCTGTTTCGATATACTTGATGAGCTTCTTAACGCCTGAGCTTACCTTGTTGTTGCCCATAATCAAACCGATGATTGTGGAAAGGTTATGATTTGTCTTTACAAATTCAACAACATAATCGAGTACGTATACAAGTGTTTGAGCAGGAGTTGTTGTCTTGCCAAGCTTGTTCCAATTAATGTTGTTAAGTTTAATACCTGTCTTTGCAAGAAGGGTATTAATAATAGGAATAATGTTGTTGCCTGAAAGAGCATAGCCCTTAACCTTAAGTCCAAGCTCTTGCTTGTCGTTAACTGTGATTAAATCACCGAACGTCTTAGAAACGATACCTTCAAGCAGCGCTGCAAGTGACGGTGATGCGGCACCAAGCTTATCACTCTTAATCTTAAGAATGTTGGCTGCGCCGTTGAGCTCGTTTGCAATAGCCTTAACTGCGCTTGAAACAACAGAAGCAAGTGTAGGAGTTGTTGTATCGTCTAATACAACGCCAATAGCCGACACAAGATTGAGCAATGTTGTTGCAGGCTTTTCAAGGAACTTGTCAAGAAGTGAAACTATTGGATTAACAATACCTGTGAATACTTCATCACGGTATGGATTGCTCTTATCTGCAAACTTAGTAGGAGTATCAACTGTGATGCCTGTCTTTTGAGCTATTGTATTAAGAACAGGGTAGAGAGCATTTTCATAAATGCCTGTATCAATAAGAACTACGCCGAGGATAGAGGTGAGAAGTCTGAGTGAGGTTGAAAGACCTGTCATAAATTCATCTCTGTTGCCTGCTGTGATGCCCCAATTAATGCTTACGTTAAGAGTACCGTTGTCATTAACTGCGTCACTCCAACTGTCAAGCTTAGAAAGCTTCTTGCTTGCGTTCTTAATGCCTGTGTCCTTAATTCTTACAGATAATGAGTCAGGAGAAATAAGTCCGTTGACTGCTTCACTGATAAGATTGTATTTTGCTGTCACGTCGGCAGTACCATTATTATATGTATAAGAGTATGCATACTTGTCTGTAAGTCCTGCAACAAGTGTTTCGACGAGAGCATAGGTTCTTACTACTACTGTTGTAAGACCTTCGTTTGTGTAGATATCCTTAGGATTAACGTTACCATTTGAATCTGGAGTACGTGCATCCTCGCCATTAAGATAATATAAATAGGTATTAAGTAAATCAATTGTTGCGTTTGATGCATTTGCACCAATGTAATTTGAAAGTAATGAAATTACGCCGACAATAATGTTACTTGTCTTGTTGATTGAATAGCCGTTTACGCTTGAATCCGTAAGGAGAGATGACAATGTTTTATCAAGCTTAGCTATTGTGTTATCAACGTTCTTCATATCGCTGCTCTTATGTGCTGAAATATCAACTGAAGAGTTAGGAGTTGCAACTGCCTGTGTAGTGGCAGGTGATGAAGAATTATTGTTATTGTTATTATTGTTGTTATTGTTGTTATTTGACTTGAATGAATTGATAAGTGCCTTAACAACGTCAACAAGCTTGCTTACATTAGTAATAAGGAAGTAAGCGTTATCTCTGTCAAGACCTACAAATCCGCTTGATTGCGGTTCAAATGTGAAGCTGTACTTGCTGTCACGTGTAATCTGGAAGATACTGTTGAAAAGGTCTGTAAGAGCACTTGTTTCGGTGAAACCGCCTACTGAATTGAGAAGACCTGTGATAATAGGAAGGTTCTTTTCAAATTCACTGCCCTTAGAGCTGATTACGTTGTTTACAAGACCGAGAATAGCGTCAAGCCAATCCTCTACGAATACACCTACAAAGCAGTCAAAAATCTTTGTTGGGTTTGGATTAGCGGCAAAATCCTTGAACTCTGTCATCTTAGAGTTGCTTACTGCGCCGTTTGAATCCGTAACAATCTTGCCCTTGTAGCAATATGTCCATGCATCCTTGCGTACGCCGTATTTGTCAGCTGCAAGGTTTTCCATAATGTCAAAGAGCTGAGGAATTGCAACCATAAGGTTGTTAAGACCTGAGTTGATGACTTTTCCTCCGTCATCATGGCCCTTAACCTGGTCTCTGTACTTAGGAGTGCTAACGTATGTGTCAACTGCAGTAGTGAAGAGGCCAGCAATTTCTGTTACCAATTCATAAAGACCTGCGCCAACCTGTCCGTTCGAAGCTGTGATTGCTTTCTTAAGGATACCCTCAAGGTCGCTGAGCTTAGCATACTTGAGAGCCTTATCGGCAATGTAAATACCTGTAATCTTAGGTACGCCTGCTTCATATGTGTATTTAACGTTAAACTTAGTAGTGCTTGAAACGTTAGCAAGTACATCTGCAAGAGAACCGCTTACGCCATTATAAGAATAGGTATAAGAACCGTCGCTGTTCTTTGTGTATGTGATTGCTTTGCCGTAGCTATCTACAACCTTGTCATACTTAAGTACGTAGTCAGGAGTTGCGATAATGTCGCCGGCTGAGAAGTTCTTGGTTACAAAGGTATCGTCAGAAGATTCTGAAATGTAGCCTGTTTTCTCATTACCGCCGTTCCAATAAGTACCGCCGAATTCCTCAAACTTGCCATCTCTCTGGAGCCAATGCATAAGCTGAGGAAGCATAGCGTTGAGGTCCCAAGCAAGCTGACTGATACCGATATATGAGCCGGTGTCTGCAGTCATATTTTTGAGTGGCTCAATAAGGTCAATAACAGAATAGAGGAAGCCTTCTTGGTTATTTCTTTGCGAATTGCCGATTTCAGAGAAAAGAATAGGCTCAAGAAGTTCGTCAATTACTACTGTAAGTAAAGGAAGAAGGTTTACGACTGTCTTAATCGGGTCGTTAACAAGATTCTTCCAAACATCGGTAAGAGCGTCCTTAAGATTTACGTTTGTCTTAAGAAGTGACTTAAGCACAGCGTCAACCGTTTTACCGATATCTGTACTTGGGTCAACGATATCGCCGATTGTGTTGTTGAGAATAAGATTTGTAATCTCGGTACCTGCCGAACCTGTAAGGTCAACATTTTTACCGTTGAGAATTTCCTTTTGAGCGTCGGTAAGAACGATACCTGAAGTTTGAGAAGCTTTTTTCTTTACAATATCATCAAGTACGATCTGAACGTTAAGAAGGAATTTGAAAGAATACTTATAGCTGTATGTATAAGTAGTGTTATCTGTGCCAAGGTCATTTGTATCAACGCCGAGGTATTCAGATGCAATCTTAGTAACAATGTAGTCGTAAGAAGCTGCAACCCATTCGTTGATTAATGGCTTGCTGTAATTATTTGAATTAGTTACAGAGTCAGACTTAAGTGCATTAATGCCGACACCCGGGTCTGAACGTGAAGCATCAACAAGTGAATTAACAGGCAAGTATTTTGTTTTGTCAATATGTGAACGGTTTTTAGCAAAGCCGCCAAATGAACCTAACAAATTATTGTAATTTGTTGAATTCTTTTTTTGGTTAGCTGCAATAAGAGACCAAAACTCTGAAGTGTAACTGCCTTTAAGTGAAGCAGGAACAATGACTGTCTTGTTCTTTTTGTCGGCATATTTATCGTTAAAGGTAACTTCGCCGTCCTTAAAGTAGTTTGTTACAACATTAGTGGTGGCGTTTGCACCGCCGACGCTGGAGAAGAATGCACGCAACTGAGTAAGTTCGTCATCGCTGATGAAGAAACTGTCACCCTCTTGCCAATTTGCATCATATCCTTTTGGAAGCTTAGCATTGATTTCGGAATTAAGCTTGTTGAGGTCAACGCCGTTTCCGTTATTACCGAAACGTACAACCATACCCTTAAGTATATCAGTGTAATACGGAGAAGTGGTTGTGTCGACATTACCGTTCATAAGTGCTTTTTTGCACAAATCAGTCTCAATAGTGTTGCCTACTACATATTCGGTATATGACTCAATTTGGTAATCTGTTGTCATGCCCTCTTTTTGTGCAAGAGTCTCGAAAGAAGCATCTTCGGCAACGCCTAATTTAGCGGCAACAGCTTTTCTTGCGATTTCCTTAACAGTGTCATAAACATTGTTTTCAGTGTCGCTTACTGTGAAGCCGTTAAATGTCATAGGAACCTGATAAAGCGATGTGCTGTCAACTGTTTGGTTAAATGTTGCACCGCCGTCGCTTATCAATCTGATAAATTCGCTTGCTGAGATGAAGCTCTGACCGAGACCGAAGTCGTAGTAAATAACGTCAGCCAAATCGTTAAGCTTAACATTGATACCGTATGTTGCATACTTAATGTTAAGTGTGCCCATATAGTTGTTAACAACGGCTTGCTCATCAGCTGTGAGCTTAAAATCAAAGTTCTTCAACTGGTAAAGTGTGGCAGTATCATAAGTGTCACCGATAGCTTCGCCGTTAAGCTTAACTGTTTCAACAGCACCGCTTTTTACAGCTTCGGTATAACGCTTAGCAATTGCTTCTACCTTATCACTGTCTGTACCTTGCTTTATCTTTTGAGCATAAAGGTCGGCTAAATACCAAAGGCTGTTTGTTGAGAACTTGATAGTTTGACCTGCGGCATTGTAGCCTGAAACGGTACGTTCGCTTTCTTTACCGTATAACCATTCGTCAAGCTGATTTCTCGTGTCTTTAGATAAGTCTTTGTTGTCTTTGTACTTTAAGCAAAGGGCAGTAAGTGAAAAATAATCAATTGCGCCCGTTGAACCGCTTAAGTAGTTATAATCTTCAGGATTACCCATACCTGTCTGAATATAACTTGTTACAAAGTCTGACTGGCTTGTCTTTGCAAGTGCGCCGATAAGAGTCGGCTGCAATACGCCGAGTAAATCCTGAAGTGTTGTTTCGCTTACGATTTGCTCTTTTTCTTTGGTGGTAAGTTCCGCTGCGGTCTTACCTAACTTTTTAGCACCCTTTTCATAAACAGGCTTGCTTATTGCCTCAATGCCCATGAGAAGGGAAGGCAGCTGGTCTGCCAATTTGTTAAGTGTGTCGAATGCCGAATCGGCGTCAACACTTGTCGTTTTCCAAAGCGGGTTGTCATTACTCTTGGCGAACGCAGTAAATCCAACCGAGCATGTGGTCACGACCATTACTACAGCTAAGAAAAAGCTGAGTATCTTTTTGCTCGTTCTCATATAAATCTCTCTCTCCTTTACATATGATTTACGAACTTGTCGTATGGTAACGCATTTTTTGGATAATGCGCCGAGCAGTATTTGTTCACAGTTTCTACACAAAAAACTGCTTTTTAGGCGCAGGATATCCACACGCGTATTAACAAATACAATATATTTATAACAAATAAAAACTTATAAGTCAATAATTTTATAACATATTTTGAATTTATTGTGAATTTTCACATATTTTCGCATTGATTTTTGACGATAGAGAGTTGCAAAATGGACAAAACAACATAAAAAGTCTAACAAACATAATTCGACAGGAAATTGACTGTAAAACGTAATATAATCCATATAAAGTCGGGTAAAATTCTGTTCGATTTGTAAAGGCAAACATCTTTACAAATGTAAATTTTGTGTAAAGTATCACAGCTTTACTTGCGGAAAATCAAGCGTTTTTTGGCGCCGAATTATAAACAAATTGTAAACTTTTAGTTAATAATTTGTGCAAGGTGTCAAAAATAAGTTTGCTTTTTTGGACATTGTTACAAAAATATCATTTGTCGTTTGTCTTTATTGACTTTTTTGTTGCCTTATGTAATAATTATAATGTGTTTAAAGCACATATTGCGCAGTTTTTGGTGCAACGGTTTGGCTTTGCCGACCTTCAGTCTAATTCAGATTGCCTGATGGTCAGAGATTGTGACAGGCTCCCCTGCAATATGTTAACACTTTATTATTCAATTATTTTAAATTTAATGGAGGTGAAAAATGAAAACGAAGGCAAAAAAGTTTTCACATAAGCTTCTGGCATTATTTATGGCAGTGCTTATGGCAGCTTCCTGCTTTACCGGTGCTTTAACTGCTTATGCTGATACTATGAGCAGTGAAAAGACATATGCCGACGATTCAATCGAATATAACGATTTGGCGTGGGCTATTCTTTCCGATGAACAGGTAGCTACAGCTTTACTTGACTATGCTGATTTGATGCTTGCCGAATACGGTCCGCAGATTGATAAGCTTCTTGAAAACCTTCCATCAAGTATTACCCAGTATATCACATGGGACAGCAACAGCCGTACACTTAAGCTTAATGCTTTTGGTCTTGTTAAAAAAGACATTCCGGTACGTACTCACAGTGTTGATGAAATCTTCTTTACACTTAGGGGTGTCGCTGATCTTCTTAATCAATACGGTAACTTACTCGGTGATGCCGGCAACCTTAACTTTAAGGCTGTTGCCACTAAGGATTGGAATATCACAAGAGAAACTGCATCTTCAACTGATATTTTAAGAAGCGTAATCGGTATTTTCCAAAACCTTTCTTGCGACTATAACGGCACTGATATTTTAGGCAAGGTGCTTAGAGGTGAATTTACTCTCGGTACTCTCGGTAACGTTGCAAACCTTGATGTATATAAGATTATAGGTAATCTTTTGGGCTTTACAGATACGAAGTATAAGACAAACTTAGTATACAATGTTGCTCAAAACCTTATTTTCCAATATACTAATTGGTATACAGAAGATGAAATTAATAATTTCAAGAACGGTACTGCAACATGGGTTTATGATGACCAGCTTATTAATAAACTCACAACAGAGCTTCTTGATAAGATTAGTGTACTTGTTACATATAATCAAGAATACACAGATGCTGATTCGCAAACAGCAATTCAGGATACATCGGCTACACGTTATTTGAAGATTAAAGCTGAAATGAAGGCAAGCGGTTCTGACTACGCTACTGCAGCTGCAAAGCTTGGTTATGACCCTAACCTTATATATTCAGATGAATTTAAAGATGATGAGGGTAATCCTCTTAATGTTCTTCTCTTTGCTTACGGTGCTCCTGACAAAAACGGTTATGCAACAGAATCAACCACAAAGGTAACACTTAAGGCAACCGATAATCTTTTTGATTTCAGTTACAGAGCTCTTGACCTTGCTTGGGATACAGTTCTCAAGGGTACAGTCAAACTCCTTCACGTAAATGACGGATTTGATAAGGGTCACGGCGCTAACTTTGATAACAACTATTATTATTTCTTCGACCAAAAGGGCGAGTGGAATGATAATGATGTTGCTGCAAACTATGCACAGCCTAAGCTCGATCAATGGGCAAATGCAGTATATAAGGATTATAAGTTTGACACAGCAGATGATTTCCTTGCTTATGTTAAGAAGACGGTAACTTATGACCGTACAGCTGCCGAGAACTCAACAGGTTCTTGGAAAGATATCGACGCAACGAGACTTTTCGCTAAGTTAAGATACAGCCCACTTGCTGATTACGGCTTTAAAGTAACAACAGGTCCTATCAATCTTTACTTTGCAGAAACAGGTACTCCAAACCTCGATAAGTTCTTTAGCGATAGCTATTCAAAGTACAGCTCAATGGTAGCAGGCTTTAATGACGCACTTGTTGCAGCAGTTAAGGACTTGTTCCCACAGAGCGGCAACGTTATCGGTACACGTCCTGAAATGACAACAACCGGTGATTTTGCAACTATTGACGCAGCAGCAATTAAGTCAATCGTTTCAACACTCGTTGGCAACGCTTGCAAGATGGTTCAGTACACAGCAGACGCTACAGACGCTAACATTCTTAAAGCTTTCTACGCAAAGAACGGCGCCAGCGCTGCTCTTACAGAGAAGAATCTTGAAGAAGCAATGATTCCTATGCTCGTTGCTTGTATCGGTCAGGTAAATCTTGGCTCAGGCAAGCTTGAGAAAATCATCCATCCTTCTGATTGGGACGGATGTAAGGATGCAGAAGCAGTAGCTTATGTATGCCTTAAGGAGTATTTATCATACTCAATGCCTAACAAGGATTATTCAAAGCTTGTAAAGATTGGCAGCGACGGAACAATCAATGCAACACTTGAAGGCACAATTCTTCCAATGGCTCGTGACGCAGTTGCTTATGTAATTGAGGCTTACGTTCCTCTTGAGGACGAAAACGGCAATACTTGGAAGACAGAGTCAGCAGCTGTTGATTCTAAAACAACACTCTTTGACCTTCTTAATTCTGTAGTTTGCTACTACGGTGGCGACCATGCAATGGAGAAGGCTGTAAATAAGGGCGAAAGAGCTATGGGCGTAGGTGCTCTCCTCGGTATTTGTGATGAAAACGGCAACAGCCTTATCACAACAAAGAATACTCTTTGGGAAAACATTAATGCAATAGCTAATAAGCTTATGCCTGTTCTCGGTACACTTCAGGGTACAGGTTATGCTAAATTCAATTCAGAGGAACTTATTTGGAACAACATTGTTCTTTCATTCCTTGATATTGGTAAAGAAAATTCAAAGACAGGTCTTTGCGGCGTATCTAACTTCCTTAACCAGTTATTTACAATCGTTTCTGCAGAGCCTATCCAAAAGACTTCAATCGTCGTAACAATTTATGATTTACTTAAGGATCTCATTAACGGATTGTTTGGCGCACGTTACAGCGGACAGAGCTTTAAGACAGTCGTTCCTGATGCTACAAGTGCTCATCCGTTTGATGATTTCTTCCAGGTTAAGGTACTCGCAGGTACAAGCAAGAGCTTGGGTGCATTCCAAAAGCTTATCTGTAACTTCGTAGAGTTCGGCGGATACGGTACAAACGGTCCTAAGACCTACTCTGATTCTATTATCAGAGGTATCTGTTTTGCAGTACAGGCAGTTAACAGCTTCCTTCCTAATGCATTGACTACACTTGGTCAGCATCAGCTCAAGATGGCTACTGCTTCATTCGGTTCTAACACCGTAACAGGTTGTATTTCAGGTGAACCTTATGATGATGTACTTACTGTTACAAACAACTCGGTAGGTATCAATGCATCGTACATCAAGGACGGCAAGCCTACTCAGCTTTCACGTTACTATGTAAAGATTACAAGCGTGCTTCAATATGATGTTTATAATCCGGAAACTCCTGAGGAATTATCTTTCCCTGAAACTCCTATTGAGCCGGGTAAGAATGCTGAACTTAATATTTCAGCTCCGTTCGAAGTTTCAGGTTCTGATACAACAAACACATGCCGTGTTGTTGTAAATTATGATATCGTTGATGATCAGGGCAATGTTCTTTATGGAGGCAATACTGTAACAGCTTATAAGCTTCTTACAAGTGAAGTAAGCTTCAGAAATGCTCTTTATGATGCTGATTATAACTTCAACACTACATTCCAGCAGACAGACGGCACTGACAGAGAAGAAAACGGTGTAACCGTTCATTCTCTTACAGGTATCGGCGGTAATATCTCTGCAAACTATCCTGATAAGATGGTTATCGCTTCTAACAAGCTTAACGAAATCGCTCAGTATTCATTCTTTATGAAGGGCGGCAGTAAGGAAAAGAGCATTGACGGTGTATTCTTCTTTGACAGAAAATCCGGCTATGAATCAAATAACCTTACTACTGCAGCTAAGGCATTCGATGATTCTAATTTAACAACAGTAGATATCGGTGAAAATAACGCTATTGCTCGTTGGGATAAGTCAACAGGTGATCTTCTTAAGATTGGTATGTATGACTATCGTGTAGAAACATCTGCAGGCTCAGGCGAGTTCGGCGAATGGCAGCGTAACCGTACAAACGCTTCTACAGGTAGCGGCCTTGGTGCTGTTGACTACTACAGAGGTTATACTTCTGAGGAAATCGGTAACATTTCAAAGCAAAATGAGGGCAAGGAGATTGAAACAAGAACTCACGTTGCATTCACTCTTCAGGAAGCACTTGATGCTAAGATTATTGCCGGTTACCATATCAATGAAAGCGGTATTTATGATACAATGTATCTTAAGACCGGTGGCAAATATAACTATGATAACATCTTTAATATGGTTACACTCGGTACCGGTATTGATGCTATCTATATAAATACCTCAAAGCAAACATTTGGTTCAAATGCTGTTAATAACTACAGACCGTTTGGTTTCGACGGTGAGGCTACTGTTAAGACCGGCACTTATGATGTTAATGTTAACTTCTATAATTCAGGTTCTTATAAGACAGGCAGCTTCCAGCTTGTTATCGGTGAAAGCGGTTCAGCCGGCTCACTTGATAAGAACTATAACGAACTTGCCAATATCATGGCTAACTATAAAACATCCGACTTCAAAGAGGATGCATCTATCGGTTCAGTTTATGATTTGGCTAAGGATGCTCTTATGAATGTACTTAGCGTTCAGTCAGCTCCTTACACTGCTGAATCAGCTCTTACTCAGTCAGATAAAACAGAGTATGCAGTTACAACTTCAGTTACAACTTCCGCAACAGGCGATCGTGCATATGTTCCTTACTCAACCTCTAACGAAACAGTAACATTTACTGTAAAGGGTACTCAGGTAAGCTACACAATCCCTGAATCGGTTAAAGCAACTGCTTATGTCGGCGGCACAATAGACGCTACAACAGGTGCAACCAGTGGCGGCGTAAAGGGAATTTACTATTCCGATGAGAAATGTACAATGCCTATTTACTCACCAAAGCCGCTTACATCATCAGATGTTAAGAATGGCAAGGATGCTGCATTGGCTAATGTAACACTCGGTCAGGACGGTAACTATTACCTTACTAACTCAGTTAAGTATGCTACAAAATGGGATCTCGATACATATCCTGGCGGCCCATGGCAGAGACCGACAACTACTCAGGATACAAACAAAGATAACGAGCCTCTTTATAATCAGGTTCAATATGTATACAGAAATGCTGAAGGCAAAAAGTGCAACTCAGGCGATAATTGGGCATGTAAGTTCCCATCAGCTGAGTATCAGCTCATTCCTAACTCAGGCGAGATGGACTCAGTAGATAATCGTGGTATTGCTACTCAGGCTAATGACAGACTTGAATATGTTCTTAGCGTAGTTAAGTCTCACCTTATCAGCTCATCATCAACACTCTACAATGAGATTTCTGAGCTTAGAAATGGTCTTGAAGAAATTAACTTTGATATTCTTACATATAATAAGATGGTAGAATATGCAAAGAAGGCTGAACAGCAGTATACAGTTGACGTTGATTACGTTGACGCAACAACAGGCAAGACTGTTGAAAGAAACGGTATGTCTTATGTTGACGCTGCTAAGCTTATGAATGACCTCAAGAATGCAGGTACTAAGTTTACTTATACCACAGCTTCTGAAGTATCTTCTGTTCAGGCAAAAGAATACGTTAAACTCTTTAACATATTCGCTTCTGCAGTTATTGAACGTGGTTACCAGGGCAAGCAGCTTGAAAATGAAATCAAGTGCGCATCGGGTAATGCTTACTCAATGCTCAAGGCAACACCTGCTACATACAATGAGGACGGTACAGTTGCTACTGAAGCAACCGTATCTAAGAATGGCGTAGCAGCTAACCCACGCTTTGGTTCATTTGATGCATCAGGTAAGCTTGTTAACGAAGGCACAACAAAGTACTCATCAGCATCTTGGAACAGATACGTGAGAGCTCTTGCTGCTGCAGTTGACCTTGCTAACTATGGTAACGGTTCTTATAAGTATAAGAATTCCGGCACATTCAATATCAATGACCGTAAGAACTATGACGCTCAGCTTGCTAAGATTTACAATGTTGATACTGAACTTCAGGCAGCTGAAATCGGTCTTACCGAGTTTGAGAGCTGTGAACTTACTGTAACTCCTGTTGCAGGTGCTACAGTAACAATCGACGGCGTTGCTTACTCAGGTCCTGTAGCTGTAGAAAAGGGTCAGGTTGTTTCAATCAATGTAACAGCAGAGGAAGGTTATACTCTTAAACCTGAACTTACTGTTAACGGCGACAAACTTACATTTGACGATACAGCAACAGCATTCCCATATGAGCTTACTGTTACAGGCAATACTACAATCGTTCCTTCGGTTGAGTCATTGGCTCCGTCAACTCATAATGTTACTGCTTCACTTGTTGTAGCAACATCTTCAAAGGGTGCTACTAACAATAAGGGCGTAAACGGAACATATAAAGTAACTGTTTATGACAGTGCAAACACTCCTGTTCTTGAAAAGCCATTTGACCTTACAACTGATGCAAACGAGATTAGTCTTGACCTTGCACCTGGCACATATACAGTAACAATTACTTCTGAATTCGCTCTTGCACGTACAGTAAGCATTGTTGTTGGTGACGCTGATATTGCAGGTCCTGCAATTGCAATGGTTGTTTGTGACTACAATAAGGATGGCAATGTAACCGGCGCAGATGCTACTGCTGTATATTCAGCTGCTTCTAAGGCTGCTGATCTTCGTTATGACCTTAACGGTGACGGCTCGGTAACCGGTGCGGATGCTACAACTGTTTATGCTATTGCATCATCTGCTATCGCACTTCCTGCTGTTACTATTAAGTAATATTAGCTTCTATACTTCTTAGGGGCGAAAGTCCCTAAGAAGTTTTACTTGAAAATTACGATAACTTGTGTTATCATTTAATTAAGCAGAGCTATGGCTTTGCTTTGTCTTGATATATTCGGCTTTTGCCGTTTATATACTATGCCCGCTTTGGGCGGGGAGGCTATGGGCAGTTTCGTTTAGTAAATATTTAGTGTTTCACGGTGTTTGGCTTTTGCCAAAGTTGCTTGGTTTCATATTTTTATGTTTTCTGACCGATTTTGTCTTTGCCCTTCACGGCGATTCTGTTTCTCCCCAAATTAAGCAATTTTTTTCAACAAGGAGGTAACACCAATGAATACAATTGCAAGAAAACGAGTAGGTGTTATTTTCGGTACACTTGCGTTTTTGGCTTTTGTTGCGCTTGTTGTGTGCCTTCCTCGTACTTCGTATGCTGCTGCGCTCGGAACGGAGAGCCCGAACGTTTATTGCACATACACAGATTCTAACGGCAAACAATACGACGGTGATAAGTTACCTGCCGGTACATACGACGTCAGCTTTTATTTAGAGGGCGTCACCGAGTTATCGGTTGTGCAGGTTACATCAACCTATTCTTCGGATGTATCGGTGCAGAGTGAGCCTAAGGCTCTTCTTTCTGATGAGGTTGCCGGCGTATCTTCGATGGGAACCGTAACGAATGATTCTAATTTGGTATTCGGCTTTGTTTCAGATGCTGACACTTGTTCATCTGTAACAAAGGACGGCACGTTGCTTGCAACCTTCTCGGTTGCTTTTGCAAAGGATTGTGACGCCGCTGATGTTATTTCGGTTTCAACAGACCCAAATAAGACTTTCGTTTTGGCTAATTATAATGACGGATTTGACGATGAGTACGCTCTTGTTACCGAATCTGCCGATTATCCCGGTTCTCTATATTTAATGACCTGTGACGTTTCACCGTCAACCGGTCATAGCGTAAACGGTTCGCTTGTTATTATGACAGATGCGAAAGGCAATACTGCCAACAGTCCTGTTTACGGTGAATATACGGTTAACGTATATTCCGATTCAGCTCGTACCGAGCTTGTCGGTACAACCACATCATCTCTTAAAGATGGTGTAAACGCTTTCTCTATTGATTCGTTAAAGGACGGAACCTACTATCTTTCAATCTCGTCTGATTATGCAATAGCTCGTAATGACGTTACCGTTATCGTAAACGGTGCCGATATTACTAATGCGGTTATTCCTATGATGGCATGTGATTTTAATAAGGACGGTATAATTACAGCTGCCGATGCAACAAGTGTATATCTTTTTGCTTCAAAGCAAACGGATTTAAACTATGACCTTAACGGTGACGGCGTTGTAACAGGTGCCGATGCAACAGCAGTTTATGCTTGTGCATCTAGTTCCAATTATTATAGCGGATTAGAGATAAAGTGATTTTTTTCAAAATAAATAAAGGGGATTTCTAAGTGAAAAAGACATTTAGAAAAGCAATAGCTGTTCTTCTTGCAGTTCTTATGGTTGCATTCTCCGTTCCGTTTTCTGCTTTAGCAGGTACTCCTGATGCACCTGATATGTTCGGTGCAACAGATTATACTGTTACTAAGAACAGAAAATGGTGGGTTGATGATGGCGTTGATACAAGCCTTTCAAAGCTTCAGTCAACTCCTGAATATTGGAGTTATAACAGTGACGAGTCCTATAACACTGAAGGCTCATGGAATTTTAAGTCCGGTGGTAGAGTTGAAGACTATGCTAACAGTGGTTATGAAGACCACCGTAACGACTATAAGCCTGTAGTTGCTGCCACTGTATCTTCACAGGGCACTAATGCAGGAATTGCAAAAGCTTTTGCTGATAAAAAAGCTGGTAATAAAAACGCTGTTACTGACTATGTAAAAGATTATATCGATAATTATTACGGTGTAGATGCTTCACATACTTACGAAGCAGTTAAGGAAGCCGGAAACCTTCTTAACCCGGCTAAGCTTAAAGCAGGCGACCGTATTGCTGTAACAGTTGAATTTGGTGGTTTTGACGTTCTTCAAAACGGTCAGTTCAAGGGTAAGTTTAATAAGGACTATCTTAAAGCGGCTGCCTATTCTTCAAAGCCATCACGTAGTGATACTTGGAAGCCAGTTGTATCAGGTGCAGCAGGATGTATCGCTGATGGTACTCAATTTTATCCGACTGCATTAGCTTTTGCTGGTAATAATGTAAATGTTGAAGATGGTACATTCTATGGTGCAGTTACAGGTAAGGCTGCTGTAGCAGGTGATCAGTCAGTATCTAACTATATTGGTATTGGTGATGACGGCACAAAACCATTCGGTAAGTACGGTATTGTTTCTTTTGTATATAGTTTTGAAGTTCTTCAGGATTGTGACCTTTCAGATGTATTTACATTTGACACAGATATTGCAGGTACAGAGTTTGAGCCTTATTACAGAACTTCAATTGACGGTACAGGTGAACCAAATAACTGTAATGCAGTAAATCCTGAATTGTTCCTTATTACACATGACGATACATATAGCACTTTTGCTAACTGGGCATTAATTTGGACAGATTATGCAAAGGAATCAACACCTGAAACTAAGACTTATACTATTACATTTAATGACATCAACGGCAAGACTGTTGATACGCAGACAGTTAAAGAAGGCGATACTCCAACAGTTCCTTCAACAAATACTGCTGCAACTGTAAATTATAAGAGCGACAATAAGCACGAAGTAACAACTTACTCATGGCCTGCAGTATCAGCTGCTACTGCAGATGCAACTTACACTGAGGTTGCTACTACAGCTGAGGAAAATTGTAACATTACTTATGCAGAGACAAGCAAGCATACACTTGTTTCAGGTACTGTTCTTACAGGAACATGTACTGTATGTAATCATGTAGATACTCAGACTAAGGACGATAAGCTTGATGGTACAGCTTACTATGCTGCACTTGATGCTGCAAAGGCTGTTGACGGTACTAAGTACACAGCAGAATCTTATGCTAAGGTAACAGCTGCTCTTGAAGCTAACGCTCAGGCTAAGGTTGAAGCTTATACAGATCAGGCACAGGTAACTGCTGCTGCTACTGCTCTTGAAAATGCAGTTAAGGGTCTTGAGGCTCTTCCGACATCAGATGTTTATACTTACACATTCGTTGGCGGTAAAACTCAGACTGTAACAGCTGATAAGGGTGCTGCTCCTATAGCTCCTACTAACACAGCTGCTACAACAGTTGATAATAAGAACGGTACTCATACAGTAACAACTTACACTTGGGAAAAGACAGGCGAATTCACATTTGCTGAAAAGGCTAATGCTGATACTAAGGATTGTACTTACGGTGAGTACACAACTGTAACTGCTTCTACAATTGCTAAGGCAGGTACTGAAAAGGCTACATGCTCAGTATGCGGTCACGAAGATGTAAGAGACCTTGCTAAGCTTGACGGTACAGCTTACTATGCTGCACTTGCTAAGGCAGAGGCTGTAAAGGCTGACGATTACACAGCAGAATCTTATGCTAAGGTAACAGCTGCTCTTGAAGCTAACGCTAAGGCTACTGTTGAAGCTTATACAGATCAGGCACAGGTAACTGCTGCTGCTACTGCTCTTGAAGATGCAGTTAACGGTCTTGTTAAGGTTTATACAATCACATTTACAAACGCTGCAGGTACTGTAGTTGATACTCAGAAGCTTTCTGCAGGCGCTACTCCTGTAGCTCCAAAGGCAAATACTGCTGATACAACTGCTACACCGGCAGGTAATAAACAGCATAGCCATACAACTTATAGCTGGCCGGCAGTTTCTGCTGTAACAGCAAACGCTAACTATGACGAAGTTGCTAAGGTTGTAACAGAAGATTGCACAAAGGGTAAACCTGTTGTAACAGAGCCTACACTTGATAAGCCGGGTTCAGAAGTTACAAGCTGTACAATTTGCGGTCAGGTTCTTGAAACTAAGGTTCTTCCTCAGCTTAAGGGTTATGATATCACAGTTGCTAAGACTGCTTACGGTACAACAACTCTTAACAGCGAGGACGCAACAAACGGTAAGACTACTAAGGTTCCTGCTAACTCAACTGTAACTCTTACAGCTCAGGCTAATGAGGGTGCAGAGTTCGTAGGTTGGAAGGTTGCTAACAAGCTCGTTTCAACTAACGAAACATATTCATTCACAGCAGTTGCTGATACAGAGGTAACTCCTGTATTTACAGAAACAGCTGAATCAACATTCGTAGTTGTATTCATTGATATGTACGGTAACGTTGTATCAACTCAGGAAGTAGCAAGCGGTGCTGACATTAAGGTTCCTGCAACTGCTCCTATCTATCCTGGTTATACATTCAAGGGCTGGGCTCTTACAAACGATGAGATTACCGCTCTTACAGAAGGTAAGACCATCAGAGCTATCTATGAGAAGGATGCTACTCAGACTTACACAGTTAAGGCTGCAGGCGCAACAATCACAGTTAACGGCACTGACTACACTGACAAGGCGGAAAATGTTGCATACGACGCTAAGGTAACAGTTACTAAGGCAGGCGCAACATCATGGACAGTAAACGGCGCAACAGTTGGTTACGGTGAATCATACTCATTCTTCTGTGCTTCGGATATCGAACTCACAGCAGTTACAAAGGCTGATGACACTTCTAAGACTCAGGTTGCTATCGTTTCGACAACTCGTCCTTCAGCTACAGATTGTGACGTTCTCTTTGTTGCAACACGTACTGTTGCCGATAATGAGACAGTATATAGCCAGGGCTTCGTATATGGTAAGAATGTAACAGCTTCTGACCTTACACTTGAAAACGTTGGCAATACTGCATCAGGTACAAATCCTGGTAAGGTTAGAGTTATTTATAACAACATCAACGCTTCACAGATTGGTTTGAACTACGGTCTTACTGCAAAGACAGGCGTTGCCGGCGCAAGAGCATTCGTTGTTACTAAGGATGCAGATGGTAATGTTCATACTTACTATTCAGAAGCATCACTTTACGACTATAATGCTTAATTAACACAATTTAGCAAAGCTTTCACCTCTGCCTTAAGGGGTGGAGGCGAGCTTTGATAAATTAAGGAGGACACACCTAATGAAAGAGCTTTATACAAAGCCGGTGTCAGAGGTTAATGAATTTTCTCAGACAGCTGATGTTATTACTACATCCGGTGGTACTGACTGGGGCTTCGGTGGAAATGACTAATCTGACACTTTGATTAAAGCATTTGGAGACGGCAGAAATGCCGTCTCTTTTTGCGTTTTAAAAACCTTGAATAAAAAAATAAACTAAATATTAATCATTCCCGAATATGACATTTTGCCTTTAATTGTATATTGACAAATAATTAACAAACATATAAAATGAAATTGTAATTTATGACATAAGATGTATATTTTAGAGGGAGAATACTATGTCAAATAAGGAGTATGAATACAAATTCGATACTGTCAAGCCGCCTAAGGATAGGGTGTACGATGACAGAGTGATGCATTATTATGAAAATCATTCAAACGAGCCTGCACGTCCTTTGATTTTGGCACTCGGCAAGCATATTACAGACAGAGTTTTGTATAAATTACCGTGGCTTCCAAAGGTAGGTAAAGAGCTTACCGTTAACGACCCTGAGTATTGGGGTCTTGCTTCGATTGTAACAGACGAGATGGCAGAGGTTGCCCTTAAGATGAAGGTACACAAGGGTATGAAGCTTAAGGAAATTATAAAAGCTACGGGCAAAAGTGCCGCTTACCTTGAGCCGCTTCTTAAAGAAATGGCAAATGTAGGTCTTGTTGAATTTAATTGGGAAAATCCGGAGCATGAAAAGCAATATATGCTTCCTATGTTCGTTCCCGGAAGCGCAGAATTCTTTAATATGAAATGGGATAATATTTGTGAGCATCCGCAGGTCGCAAATTTCTTTGAGCGTATGACTCAGCTTCCGCTTGAAGCAATTACGCCGATGGTGCCTCCGGGAGGCGCCGGAATAGGTATGCACGTTATCCCTGTTGAAAAGGCAATTTCAATGGAAAATCAGTCTGCTGATGTGGAACATATTTCTCATTGGCTTGATAAATATGACGGCAAATATGCGGCAGGTCCGTGTTCGTGCCGTTATAGCCGTGCAATGTGCGGCGAAGGCTGTGCCGATGACCCTGAGGATTGGTGTATCGGTGTAGGCGATATGGCGGATTACCTTGTTGAAACAAATAAGGGCCACTATATCACACGTGAAAAGGTTATGGAAATTCTTCAGCGTGCCGAGGATAACGGTTTTGTTCACCAAATTACTAATATCGACGGTGAAAATAAAATTTTTGCTATCTGTAATTGCCAGGTAAAGGTATGCAATGCGCTTCGTACCTCTCAACTTTTTAATACGCCTAATATGTCACGCTCGGCGTATGTGGCTAAGGTTGAGGCTAAGGATTGCGTAGCCTGCGGCAAGTGTGTTGAATTTTGCCCTGCCGGTGCCGTTAAACTCGGTCAAAAGCTTTGCAAAAAAGACGGCTCTGCTGTTACATATCCTAAGCAAGAACTTCCCGACGCAGTTAAATGGGGCAAGGAAAAATGGTCGCCGGATTATAGAGATAAAAACAGAATTAATTGCTACGATACAGGTACGGCGCCTTGTAAGACTGCCTGCCCCGCTCATATCGCAGTTCAAGGCTATCTTAAATTGGCGGCACAGGGCAGATATACCGATGCTTTGGCTCTTATTAAAAAGGATAACCCTTTCCCTGCAGTTTGCGGCAGAGTTTGTAATAAGAGATGCGAGGAGGCTTGCACAAGAGCAACTCTTGATGAAGCGGTTGCTATTGATGACGTTAAGCGCTTTATCGCTAAAAAGGACCTTGACAGTAAAACAAGATATATTCCTAAAAAAGTAATTCCTTCAAATAGGGGCGAGTTTAAAAATAAAATTGCCATTATCGGCGGCGGACCGGCAGGCCTTTCCTGCGCATATTATCTTGCACTTACGGGATACAGGCCTATAGTGTTTGAAAAGAATGAAAAACCCGGCGGTATGCTTACTTACGGTATCCCGTCATATAAGCTTGAAAAGGATGTTGTTGAGGCGGAGATTGACATTATTCGTGCGCTTGGTGTTGAGATTAAATGCAGCGTAGAGGTAGGTAAGGATATCACTCTTGACGAACTTCGCAATGATGGATATGAGGCATTTTATATTGCTATCGGCTGTCAAGGCTCAAGAAAATCGGGGGTTAACGGCGAAGACGCAGACGGTGTTATGAGCGCTGTTGATATTCTCCATGAGATTGCCGAAAATCACGACCTTGACCTTAAAGGCAATAAAACCGTTGTTATCGGCGGTGGTAATGTTGCCGTTGATGTTGCACGTTCAACTAAGCGTTGCGGCGCTGATGTTTTGGGTATGTTCTGCCTTGAAAGCAGAGAGGAAATGCCTGCGAGCGAAGAGGAAATTTTTGAAACCGAGGACGAGGGTATTCAAATAAACAACGGCTGGGGCGTTAAGGAAATTCTTGAAGAAAACGGCAAGGTGACAGGCGTTGTGCTTAAAAAATGCACAAGTGTTAAGGATGCAGACGGCAAATTTAACCCTCAGTATGACGAAAATGATACTCAAACAATTGAATGTGACCGTATTTATCTTTCAATCGGTCAGTCAATTGAATGGGGGAACCTTATCGACGGCGAGGCGGTAGAACTTGGCAGAGGTAACGCTCCTCAGGCAGACAGTCTTACTTATCAAACAGAGCAAAAGGATATTTTCGTCGGCGGTGACGTTTACACAGGCCCTCGCTTTGCCATTGACGCTATTGCTGCCGGCAGAGAGGGTGCAGAGTCAATCCATAGGTTTGTTCATTTCAACGCAAGCCTTACAGTCGGCAGAAACAGACGTGATTTCATAATGCTTGATAAGAACGATATCCTTGTTGACAGTTACGATAATTCCTCACGTCAAATCCCGAATATTAATAAGAAAATTGACGCTAAATCTTCGTTTAAGGATGCTCATCTTCCCCTTACAGAGGAGCAGGTTAAAAAAGAAACTGCACGATGTCTTGGCTGCGGTGCATCCGTTGTTGACGAAAATAAGTGCATAGGCTGCGGAATTTGTACTACCAAGTGCGAATTTGATGCAATTCATCTTTTTAGAGATAATCCCGAATGTAGCACAATGGTTAATTCAGATGATAAGATGAAAGCAATTTTGCCTTATATGATTAAGCGTAATTTCAAGATTAAAAAAGCTCAAAAGGCTAAAAAGGATTAATTATGCACGAACTTGGTATAGTTTTTCATATCATTAACGAAATTGAAGATGTAGGCAAGGAAAATGAGCTTAAAACGGTATCGTCTGTTACGGTTGAAATAGGCGAGGTTTCGGGTGTGCTGCACGATTATCTTGAGGATTGTTGGAAATGGGCTTGCTCAAAGAGTGAGCTTATGAATGGGGCAGAACTTAAGGTAGAAGTTATCCCGGCAGTAACGTATTGCGAAAGCTGCAAGGGAAAATACAAAACCGTAGAGTATGGTAAAATTTGCCCTTACTGTCAAAGCGAAAAAACCTATCTCCTTTCGGGTAATGAAATTATGATAAAGGAAATTGAGGCACGGTAGCATATTAATGCACTCTGTCTTGATGATATGATTTTTATTTAACTTTTTTAGAGGAGGGGGAATGACAATGTTATTCCAAATTTACGGCGATATGGCCGGCTGGCAACTTCTCGGCTGGGTAATGGTCTTTGTCGGTCTCGTCGTTATGAATGAAATTGCAAGGCGAACAAAAGCAGGCGGAATTTTTTGCTTCTTTGTTTTACCGGCAGCACTGACGGTATATTTCATTGCAATTTATATCGGTGCGGCTAAGGGAGTTGATTGGGCACTTCAAAATGATACCTATGTTCATATGAACAGCTGGTTCCATTATGCAAAGCTTTATGCGGCAACAGCAGGTTGTATCGGCTTTATGATGCTTAAGTATAAATGGGGCATCGGCAAAAAAAATTGGTTTAAGGTGTTCCCGTTTGCAATCGTCGCTATCAACATTCTTATCGCAGTCGGTTCTGACTTTGAGTCGGCAATTAAAGGCGGAATTTCAGGCGGCTGGTGGCTTTCGTCTGAAAATGTATGGCTCTATGGTGGCTGGTGGAACTGGGTGAACGGTATCGCCGGTATTATAAATATTTTCTGTATGACAGGTTGGTGGGGTATCTATTCCTCAAAGAATAAGCAGGATATGCTGTGGCCTGATATGACATGGTGCTACATTTTAGCTTATGACCTTTGGAACTTTGAATATACTTATAATAATCTCCCTACTCACTCTTGGTATTGCGGCCTTGCACTTCTTCTTGCTCCTACATTTGCAAATGCATTTTGGAATAAGGGCGGTTGGATTCAAAACAGAGCTAACACACTTGCACTTTGGTGTATGTTTGCTCAGGTATTTCCGCTTTTCCAAGACAAGAGCCGCTTCTCGGTTCTTACATCAGTTTATGCAGACGGATATATGGACCCTACAGTTCCGCCAACAAACGCAGATCCTAAAATGCAAGGCATAATTGCCATTATTGCTCTTGTGGCTAATGTTTGTGTATTTGCTTCTATTATTAAGCGTGCAAAGGAACAAAAGAAAAATCCTTATAAAAACGAAATATTTACTGACCAAAAAGATTATAAGCTTGCACTTGAAAGAGCAGCCGAAAAGGCTCGCAAAGCAGCTTAATCTTTATAAAAATTCAAAAAACAACGCCGTCGATTATTCGACGGCGTTTTAAATTATTGATGAAGTGGATAAACCGTGCCTCGTTGTCGTTGACTCCGTATCATTCAAAATCTGCCGTACAGTTGTGTATCAGATTTTGAAATAAACCGTAGGGGCGACCATCGGTCGCCCGTTTTACAAACACGGAATTTCAATCGGGGTCCCCGAAAAGCAAAAGCTTTTTGGGGAAAAGGAGTGAATTGTGCGAAGCACAAGAGACACGTGGCTTCAAATTCACTGCTCCGTTCCGTCGCCAAATTTGGAGTATCTTGTCACAGGTTCGAGCCAAAATATCCGAGTGACACAAGAAAACAATATGACGGGCTCTCATAAGAAACAAAGATACTACGAAACAGTCCACCGGACTGTTTCTCAGACTGTCGATAAAGTGGCTAAACCGTGCCGTGCTTAAATATCATAAATTGAAATCGTAGGGCAAGGGCTTACTCTTGCCATATTGATATGAAAAATAACATTTATAGAAAATCACCTTGAACGTAGTGTTCAAGGTGATTTTGGCACTTTTCGCCTTTTGCGAGTGGGCAGTACCAACGTACAGCTCCACTCACAAAAAACGAAATTTATCTCACTTTCTCGAAGTCTCCCAGCGTGTAGAAATTTGTAATTGGACTTTTTCTACACGCTGAGAGCCGTAAAAATTACGGCTCTGCAAAATCAAATATTATTTGGTTTTTATGGTTTTTACTTTGGACCATGAGGAATAAACCTTGATTGTTTTTCCTTGATATTTTACGTTTTTGTATGTGCGAATGCGAACGTAATATTTTTTCTTAGCTTTGAGCTTTTTAACAGTGGTTTTTGTGGTTTTCTGCTTAGAAATTGTAACTGTCTTTTTATTCTTTTTAAACTTCTTATCGGTTGCAAGCTGAATTTGGTATCCCTTGATTGTTTTTACTTTTTTCCACCTTACCGTTATTGCTTTTTTGCCCTTTGAAAGCTTTGAAATTGAAGCCTTTTTGTACTTGCTGTCAACCCAATTTCCGGATACCTTTTTCGCATTTTTTGTTGGCTTTGAAGCCTTTGTCGTAGTCGGTTTTGTGGTTGGCAGCGTTGTAGGAGCAGAAGTTGTTGTGGTAGTAGTTGTATAATTAGGATTTTTCACCTTGTGGCAAACTAAACAAAATTCCTCATTATTGTCAAACACGTGATTATCGGTTTTTGCAAGTTCTTTTGTTTCCAAAGTTCTGCCGCATATGCTGCAAACAGTAGATAAAACACCTGTTTCGGCGCAAGTTGGCTCTTTTGTTATTTTTTGAATTTCAGTACACATACGAAGTTTTGGGTGTTCCTTATACTGTTTATCGCTTGTTGCCGCAGATATGCTCGGTTTCCAAACAGGTGCGTAGTGCGCATTATTCATATCACCGCCGGTATAAGGATAAGCGGCAAACGAAAAATTCGGAGCTTTTGCGCTGATTTCTTGAGCGGTTTCTCCGTCCAATGCATAAATGATTTTTGAAACGCTGTTATCTCTTTTTAAAAATGTAATAGTGTAAATATATTTAAACGGGTATTTATGATTTAAAGCCCATTCCTGAGTTTTTGATTTGTCAAAACCGTAAAAAGTAACATCATCTTTTCCGATAGGTAAAATTCCCTGCGCACTTATTTGACACGTTTGGTCATAAATAATTACACTTTGCAATTTATCAGCCTTGCTGAAAGCATAGTCTTGAATCTCATCAATTCCGACATTTACAATAACTTTTTTGATTTTGTCGCCAATGTTTCCATAATCGTAAGATGAAGCGCTGACAGTGCCTTTTCCGGTAAAGGTGAGCGTTCCGGTTGCCTCGTCAAAGCTTGATTTAACGCTTTGCTCCGCCCTTGCCGTAATGTTAAGCCCGGCACTCATAGTAAGAAGCATAACAAGGGATAAAAAGATTGATAATGCCTTTTTCACATAAACCACCCTTTATAATAAGTATATGTTAATTATAACAAATAAAATAGTATTAATCAATATACATTATTGATTAAATATCAATATAGATATTCATTGAAATATTTTAACAATTCATTAGGTGTAACATTTAAACATTTACAAAAAAGTGCAAATTCATAGTCGGTTACCTGACGTTGATTTTTTTCTATCTTACTAACCATTTGTTGGTCGATATTAACATTCATTAACTGCATTTTTGCCGCTAATTCATTTTGGGATAAGCCGCATTCTTTTCTCAATTCTGCAAGTCGTTTGCCTATAATGTTTTTATTACCGTTAAAAGTTATTTGTTTCACATAATCAGTCCTTACGTTATATTAACGTATTGACAATATCATATATTTATTGTATAATTACGTCACAATAACGTAATCGTTAATTAAAATCAAGGAGTAAAAGATAAAAATGAAAAAGAAAATAATTATACCGATTTCCATTGTTGTTTTAATCATAATTTTTATTGTGAGTTTTTCTATGTGTTCTTCAAGCAATTCGCAAGATTATTATGAGAATGATGATTTTAGCGAGACAGATGGATTTACAGAGGATAATGAAATTGAAGACAATATCAGTTCTGTAGGAAATGAAACACTTCAATACCCGTCTGAAAATGACGAATGGAATATGACGTGTATGAAACATATATAACGCTGAAAAAATATAAGGGAAACAGTAAAACGGTGAATATCCCGTCCGAAATAGAAAATAAGCCTGTAAAATCAATAGGCTCTAAATGTTTTAATAAAGATGACCAAGGCGTTTATAATGATACACCGCCTCTCAAGGAACCCGAATTTACTTCAATTAACATTCCTGATTCGATTGAAGTTATTGAATCAGCGGCGTTTAAAGGTGTTCAAATATCAAAACTGATAATTCCCAAAAGCGTATATTTTATTGACGAGTATGCATTTGCATATAATGATAAATTAGAAAACATAATCTTGCCCAACAGCATTACCGTAATTAAACAAGGAACATTTATGAATTGCACAAATTTAAGTTCAATTCAATTACCTGATAATCTCGAAGAAATTCAGGGTGGGGCATTTGAAGCAACGGGATTAGAAAATTTAGTTATGCCTGATTCGGTTGCAAAATGCGGCGACCAAGTATTTGCTTATTGTTCAAAGCTGAAAAGTGTAACATTGTCTGAATCGTTAATAACAGACACTAACGGAAGTGAAATGTTTGAAAAATGTTCAAGTCTTACGGAAATTCATTTTTCAGGACTTGAAGCAGGATTGAATGAATATGACATTATTGGGGTAAATATAGATAATTTAACTATATACGGCAAATCAGGTTCAAAAGCCGCAACTTCTGCCACAAGATTAGGCATAAAATTTGTTCTTGAATAAAAATAAAAAAGTGACCATAAGGCTGAATTAACAGCTTTTATGGTCACTTTTTTATTTGAAATATTATTTTTTTCTGCTTTCTGCTTTAAGCCTAAGTGACTTGTCAAGAATAGTCTTTCTCAAACGGATTGACTTAGGAGTTACCTCCAAAAGCTCATCGTCAGCCAAAAATTCCATACTCTGCTCAAGTGAAAGGGTAGTAGGCGGAACAAGCTTTAATGCTTCGTCAGAGCCGCTTGCACGTGTATTTGTAACATGCTTTTTCTTGCATACGTTGCAAACGATGTCCTCATCCTTAGCACACTCACCGACAATCATACCCTCATATACTTCAACACCAGGACCTACGAAAAGACGTCCTCTATCCTGAGTGTTCCAAAGACCGTAGCCTGTCGTAGTTCCTGTTTCGTGAACAACGATTGAGCCTCGATCTCTTGTTTCGATATCGCCCTTGAATTCCTCATATCCGGCGAAAAGCTGGTTCATAATGCCGTTGCCGTTTGTATCGGTCAAAAATTCAGAACGGTAGCCGATAAGACCTCTTGACGGAATTTTAATTTCAAGGTGGGTCATACCTGTTGAACGGGTATCCATATTCTCAATTTCGCCTTTGCGTGAGCAAAGCTTTTGCATAACGTTGCCGACGTATTCCTCAGGCACTTCGATAATAGCAAGCTCCATAGGCTCAAGCGTTCTGCCGTTTTCGTCCTTTTTAAGGATAACCTGCGGACGTGAAACCTGAAATTCGTAATTTTCTCTTCTCATAGTTTCAATAAGGATTGAAAGATGAAGTTCACCTCTGCCCGATACCTTGAAAGTATCCATAGAGTCTGTTTCCTCAACTCTCATTGATACGTTCGTTTCAACTTCTTTGAAAAGTCTGTCACGAAGGTTACGGGAAGTTACATATTTGCCCTCCTTGCCTGCGAAAGGAGAATCGTTTACCATAAAGTTCATAGAAATTGTAGGCTCGTCAATTTTAACGAAAGGAAGTGGCTCAATGCAGTTAGGGTCGCATGCTGTTTCGCCGATATTGAGGTCGGCAATACCTGCCACGCAAACTATATCGCCAAATTCGGCATCGTCGCAGTCAACTCTTTTAAGACCTTCAAATTGATAAATCTTAGAGAATTTAACATTTTCCTGAGTTCCGTCCTGCCTGCAAAGAACATAAGGAGTGTTTACCTTAATTGTACCTCTCTCAACTCTGCCGACGCCGATTCTGCCAACATAATCGTCATATTCAAGAGATGAGAAAAGGATTTGAGCAGGGCCGTTTGGGTCACCTGTCGGGGATGGTATGTATTTAAGAATAGCTTCAAGAAGCGGTCTCATATCGCCCTCTCTTACGTTAGGGTCAAGGCTTGAATAACCGTCCTTTGCAGAAGCGAAAACAACAGGGAAATCAATTTGGTCATCATCTGCACCAAGCTCTATAAAGAGGTCAAGCACCTCATCAATAACCTCCTGCGGTCTTGCACCGTCACGGTCAATTTTGTTTACAACTACAAGCGGGGTTTTCTTAAGGCCTAAAGCCTTTTTAAGAACGAAACGTGTCTGCGGCATACACCCCTCAAATGCGTCAACAACAAGAATTACGCCGTCAACCATTGTAAGTATACGCTCAACCTCGCCGCCGAAATCAGCATGACCCGGAGTATCAACAATGTTGATTTTTGTATCTTTATAGTGGATAGAAGTGTTTTTTGAAAGAATTGTAATTCCACGCTCTTTTTCAAGGTCGTTGGAGTCCATAACTCTTTCCTGCACTGCCTCGTTATCACGGAAAATACCGCTTTGATGGAGCATTTCATCAACAAGGGTAGTCTTGCCGTGGTCAACATGGGCAATGATAGCAATGTTTTTTATGTCTTTTCTTGTACTCAATTAAATCACCTTATTTCAAATTCTGCGTTATTTTGTAATTTTAAAGCTGTCACGCAGTGCAACCGTTCTGTTAAATACAGGCTTTTCGTCTGTTGAATCCTTATCCTTGCAGAAATATCCGTTTCTCATAAACTGATACTTAGCGCCGACTTCGCAGTTGCCAAGCGCTTTTTCAACATAGCCGCTTACAACCTTTAATGAGTCGGGGTTAAGGTTATCTTCAAATGAGCTTACGCCCTCCTCGTCGCTTGGGTTTGCAACGTTGAAAAGTCTTTCATAAAGTCTTACCTCGCAAGGCACATTTTCCTTAGCAGATACCCAATGTATTGTGCCTTTAACTTTTCTGCCGTCAGGGGAGTCACCGCCAAAGGTTTCAGGGTCGTAGGTTGCGTGAACACAACAAACCTTGCCGTTTTCGTCAAGGTCATATCCTGTGCACGTTACGTAATAAGCCTTGTAAAGTCTGACTTCGTTGCCGACAAAAAGACGTCTGTATTTCTTAATAGGCTCGACCATAAAGTCGTTTTTCTCAATCCAAAGCTCTTTGGTAAACGGAATCTTTCTTGTGCCGTATTCAGGGTGGTCAGGATGATATTCGCACTCAATTTCCTCAACCTTGCCCTCAGGGAAATTATCAATAACAAGCTTAACAGGGTCAATAACAGCCATAGCTCTCGGTGAGTTAGTGCCGAGATTATCTCTTACGCAAGCCTCAAGAAGCGCAAAATCAATAACGCTGTATGCCTTTGACACACCTATTCTTTCGCAAAAATCACGAATAGCAGCAGCAGGATATCCTCTTCTTCTCATACCGCTGATTGTTGCCATTCTTGGGTCGTCCCAGCCTGAAACAATATTGTCCTGAACAAGCTTTAAGCACTTTCTCTTTGAGGTGAGTGTGTAGTTAAGATTCATTCTTGCAAATTCAATCTGCCTTGGCTTTTCACCCTCAATAAGTTCGTCTACAAACCAATTGTAAAGCGGTCTGTGATTTTCAAATTCAAGTGAACAAAGCGAATGGGTTACACCCTCATAAGCGTCTGAAAGCGGGTGCGCAAAGTCATACATAGGATATACGCACCATTTGTCGCCTGTTCTGTGGTGGTGAGCATACATAATTCTGTAAATAATAGGGTCACGCATATTGAGGTTAGGAGATGCCATATCAATTTTTGCCCTAAGCACCATTTTTCCCTCTTCAAATTCACCCTTTGTCATTCTGTCAAACAGGTCAAGGTTTTCATCAATGCTTCTGTCACGGTAAGGTGAATTTTTACCCGGCTCGGTAAGCGTGCCTCTGTATTCTCTCATCTGCTCAGGTGAAAGCTCACAAACGTAAGCCTTGCCCTTTTTGATAAGCTTGATTGCACATTCATATAAGAAATCAAAATAATCCGACGCATAGTAGAGATTGTCCCAATCAAAGCCGAGCCATTTGATATCCTCTTTTATGGCATCAACATATTCAGTGTCCTCTTTAATCGGATTTGTATCGTCAAGTCGGAGATTGCATTTGCCTTTGTATTTTTCTTTTACGCCGAAATTGATGCAAATTGCCTTAGCATGACCGATATGAAGATATCCGTTTGGCTCAGGAGGAAAACGTGTTTGAATTTTTGAATATTTGCCTTCGGCTAAATCCTCGTCAATAAAATCATGAATGAAATTTGACGGTGCTTTTACTTCTTCGTTCTTTTCTGCTTCTGCCATTATTTATTCTCCTTGTAATATTCAAGTGCTTTTGTAAGTCTTTCTTTAACTCTCTTTTCGCCTAAAAGAGCGGTGATAGAGAAAAGGTCAGGAGTGTTAGTTCTGCCTGTTAAAGCAACACGTATAATTGTTGATACGTCACCAACGTGACCTTTGAAATTGTCAGGATTTTGCTTGTATTCCTTAACGTTGGGAGTACAGCCGCACGGCTCGCAAATTGATTTAATTCTCGAAAACCAAGCGTCCTTGTCATCATTTAAATTAACTTCATCAATGTATTTTTCAAGAACGTTCTTTGCAAGTTCATTTGTTGCATTTCCGCAAAGCTCATAGCAAGGGGTAAACGTTTCATCATACATATAACTGATATAATCCGGAATATCGGACCATTTTGCGAGGTCCTTTCTCGGCTTCTTGTTTTCTCGGTCGATATTAAGAATATCCTTTGCATATTGCTCGTCCTTAGCATAAAGTGCTGCAAGCTTTTCGTCATATTCCTTTGCCCAAGCATTTGATAATTCAAATACTTCTTCGGCGCTCATTTTGCTTATAACGTTTTTGGAAATATCGGTAAGCTTAACAAAGTCAAACAATGCGCCCGACGCACTCATCTTTTTAAGATTGAACGGAAAATCATAAATGCTTGCGTTTTGATTTGCCCTTCTCCAATCCTCAAAGTTAGAGTTCAAAATTGTCATCATATATTCGTTTACCGAAGCGGCAGGGTAGCCAACCTCAGAATAATACGAAACAGCAGCCTCAGGGTCTTTTCTCTTCGAAAGCTTGCGCTTACCGCCGTTTTCCTCCTTCATAATCGGAGCAACGTGGGCATATTTAACAGGCTTGAAGCCAAGTACCTTAAAAAGCTGAAGGTGAAGAGGAACGGAGGCAATCCATTCGTCACCTCTTGTTACGTGTGTTGTCCTCATCAAATGGTCGTCAATTGCATGAGCAAAGTGATATGTCGGAATTCCGTCTGTTTTAAGAAGCACAACGTCAATAACATTTTCAGGCATTTCAATTTTGCCCTTGATCATATCGTCAAAATAACATTTTTTTTCGATATCGCCCGGCGATTTTAATCTTAATGTCCACGGCATTCCGTTTTCAATGTTTTGCTTTATTTGCTCAAATGAAAGGTCACGGCACTTTGCGTATTTGCCCCAATAACCTTTTATATCATCATTTTCTTGCTGTCGCCTGATTTCGTCAATCTCCTCGGCAGTGCAAAAGCACGGATACGCAAGCCCTTGTTTAACAAGGCTTTTTGCATACGTTTGGTAAATTTCTTTTCTTGCGCTTTGGTAATAAGGTCCGTAATCGCCGATTTCATTTCCTTCGCCGATAACGCCTTCGTCAGCCTTAACTGTGTAAACCTCAAGACCTTTGAGCATAGCGTCAACAGCACCGTCAACTTTTCTTTTTTGGTCTGTATCCTCAACTCTTACAAAAAATACTCCGCCTGTGTTCTTAGCCGTAAGATAAGAAGCGAAGCAGGTGTAAAGATTTCCGAAATGGAGATATCCGGTAGGACTTGGTGCAAATCTTGTTACTCTTGCGCCCTCTTTAAGCTGCCTTGGCGGATATTTTTCCTCATAGTATTCAGGTGTTTTGTCTATGCTTGGAAAAAGCAAATCAGCAAGTTCGTCAAAATTCATCATTTTCTCACCCTTTCTCACCCTTATGTATAAAATTCCAATTTAAAATTACATAATATTACATAAGATCTATAAATATTCAATATTAAATTATATATTTTTTATTATTTAGAATATTATTATTGAAAATAGACAGATTATGTGATAAATTAAACTATAATCTATATATTATTTTAGATTTTGGGGTTTTAAAATGGGTAAAAGAATAGCACTTTGGGATAATCTTAAGTTATTTTTGATTTTTTTGGTTGTGCTTGGGCATCTTTCGTTTGATTATTTTGATTCAAGCCAAATGTTTCGCACAATTTCAATGGTTATTTATACCTTCCATATGCCGGCATTTGTATTTATAAGCGGGCTTTTTTGTAAAAGGAGTGTTAACAGCGATTCTCCGCCGATTAAGCGTTTTTTCTCTTTTATGATGCTCTATTTATTTTCAAGAATACTTAACTACATACCTAATATCATCTTCGGCGTGCACTCGTTTTTTGACGTGCTTTCTGCCAAGGACGAACCGTGGTATATGATGGCAATGGCGCTTTGGTATATGGTTGCATGGGCAGTAAGAAAGATTGATTCAAAATATATATTTATTACAAGTATAGTATTCGGATGTTTTATCGGATATATGAAAGGCAATACCGATTTTCTTTGCATTATGAGAGTGATAACGTTCTTCCCGTTCTTCTATGCGGGTTGTGTGCTTGATTTGGATAAGGTCAATAAGGTTACGTCAACTAAGGGAGCAAGGATATTTTCGGCAATATATTTTTTCGCTTTTGTACTCATAATTACGCTTACTGTTGACTACTCGCAGGAGCTTTTCCCGCTTTTAAGCGGACGAAGAAGATATTTTGCGCTTGATGACAGCCTTGCCGATTTCGGTTGCCTTTTGCGTCTTGCATATTATGTTGTGGTCGGGCTGTTAATATTCTCTATTGTGTCCCTTTGCCCACGCAAAAAACTCAGAATTACTTCCGGCGGTAGGAAAACACTTCAGATTTATATTTATCACCGTCCGATTTTATATATAATGGAAAATGCAGGTCTTTTTTATCTTATTCATCAAATTGGTGAAGGCTGGGAATGGGTAGCGATTATCCTTATCTTTGCGCTTACGGCACTTTTGTGTTTTGGTTTTTGGCAAAAGCCGATTGATTTTATTATGAATCCAAAATTAAAGGAGAAAGAAAATGCAATTACCAAATGACCCTGTTATGCTTATGAGTGTTATTAATCTTAAGCTTCGTGATTTTTACTCAAACCTTGACGCTTTGTGTGAAGATATGAATGTTGATAAAGGTGAACTTTCAGAAAAGCTTTCCTCGGCAGGCTTTGAATATGACGAAGAGCATAATCAATTTATATAATATCTATGTATAATTTATTATTTCAGCCACAGTTTTTTACTGCGGCTGAATTTTTTTGCAAAAAAGTATTGACTTTTTGAAAAATATGTGTATAATCTAAATTGTAATCGATACAAAATAACATTCGTTACAAATTAGCACGAAAGGAAGTGAGCAAATGCAGACGAAGGAAATAACAGAACTTTTTAAGCAAAATGGTATTAAGGCAACGGCGCAAAGAATTGCTGTTTATAAATATCTTTATGAAAACAGGATTCACCCCGATGTTGATACCGTTTATAAAAATATGGTTAAGGATAATCCTTCTTTTTCAAAAACTACTGTTTATAACTGCTTGCAGGCGCTTACCGACAGCGGGCTGATTATTCCGGTTGTTATTGAGAGTGAAAAAATCAGATATGATGCCAATCCTAATTTTCATTCGCATTTTAAATGCAGATGTTGCGGAGGAATATTTGATTTCACTTGCAAAATCAGCAATGTTGAGGGCATTGACGGTTTTGATATCGAGCGCAGAGATGTATATTACAGCGGAATTTGCAAAGGCTGTAAAGGAAAAACAAAAAACTAAAATAATTTTAATTTAAAGGAGTAATTTATTATGGCTAAGAAGTATTATTGTCCGGTATGCGGATACGAAAGTGACGAACCTATCGATGTTTGCCCTGTTTGCGGTGCAAAGATGGCAGTAAGAGAAGAGGGCGAAACCTCTTGGGCTGCAGAGCATAAGGTAGGCATTATCGACGGTGTCAGTGAAGAAATCGTAAACGGCCTTCGTGAAAATTTCCAGGGCGAGTGCACCGAGGTTGGTATGTATCTTGCAATGGCAAGAGTAGCTCACAGAGAGGGCTATCCTGAAATCGGTCTTTATTGGGAAAAGGCTGCTTATGAAGAAGCAGAACACGCTGCAAAATTTGCTGAAATGCTCGGTGAAGTTGTAACAGATTCAACTAAGAAAAATCTTGAAATGAGAGCTGCTGCAGAAAACGGAGCAACACTCGGCAAAACTCAGCTTGCAAAGCTTGCTAAGGAGCAGGGTCTTGACGCAATCCACGACGCTGTTCATGAGATGGCAAGGGATGAAGCCCGTCATGGAAAGGCATTCGAGGGTCTTCTTAAGAGATATTTTGCATAAATTTTAAATAAGAATTTGAAAAGGCGGATTTTATCCGCCTTTTCTTTTATAAAGAATGGCGGTTTGTGGCTCAAAATAATAAACAGTCGTCTAATATACGGCGGTTAATCTTATAAAAACAACAAAATGTTTGACAAATTGATTAATTTGTATTATTATTGCTGTACTAAATAACTAACGAGGCGAATAAGATGGAAACTGTGTTTACAAATGCAGATTTTATTTCACTTGACGAACATAATAATACATATTCCGTTATGGTTGTAAAAGGCAAGAATATTGTTTATATGGGTTACAGTGTACCGCTTGCTTACGATGATGCAAAAATTGTTGATTTGGGCGGCAGAGCTGTTCTTCCTTTGGTGAATGATAAAATGTGCTTGACCTATAGGAATAATGCAGAGTGTACTAAACTTGAAGCAGGGCAGTCGGCAGACTTTGCCGTTGTTGATAAAAATATACTTAAGGATAACCAAGATTTAAAGGTGATAAGTGTATATATCCACGGTAAGAAAAAAGATTGATATAAATGAAAAATTCCGTTTGAGATTTTCAAACGGAATTTTTTTAATTCACTTTATTTTTTAACTCTCTGCCGTGGATTATATTTTGCGTGTTTTCAAGAATGTTTTTATAAATTCTTTCAACAGTTAAATGTGTAATTCCTGCGATATGAGGTGTTAAAATCAGTTTATCCTTAAGCTTTATATCAAGCAAAGGATTGTCCTTTTCAAGCGGTTCGGGAGTAAAGACATCAAGCCCGGCACCTGCGATTTCGCCTTTTAACAGGGCGTTTTTAAGTGCATTATTATCCACCAAATCCCCACGTGACGTATTTATTAAAAATGCGTCGTTTTTCATTTTTGAAAGGAAATTATCATCAACCGTATTTATTGTATCCGGTGTTACCGCAAGGTGGAGAGATACTATATCGCTTTCGCTTAAAAGCTTGTCAAGGTTTACATATTGAACGTTTAGCTTTTCTTCAAGGTTTTTATATCTTGTGCGGTTTGTATAAATAACTTTAGCCCCTAAGGCATTACAAAATTCAGCCGTTTTTCTTGCAATATCGCCAAATCCGATTAAGCCGACGGTACATTCGCTGAGTTCTTTTTTTACACCAAAAGAAGCTTTTTTAAACTCAATTTGCCTGCCGTTATATATTTCGTCAACACCCTTTGAAAAATTCCTTAAGCAGCCGAGCATAAGAAACAGCGCAACCTCGCTTACCCCTGTATCGTTTACACCCTTATTGTTGCAAACAGGTATGCCTTTTTTTGTGGCATATTCAACGTCAATACCCTGATATCCTACACCTTCGCTCATAATAAGCTTTAAATTCGGCATTGAGTCAATAAGCGTTTTGTCAAGCGTGCCCATAGCGTCGATAAAAAGTAAATCCGTATCAAATCCGTCTGATAAAAGTCTGTCACTTTCGTTTAATTTAAAAAATTTAACATTATGTTTTTTTATTTCAGGTATGCAGTTAAAAACTTTTTCCCTTGTAGAAACGCTTGAAAAAAACGTTATATTCATATTTTCACTTCTTTTGCAGTCTTTTTAAAAAATATTATATCATTTCAAATACTAAGTGTCAAAAACATTTCGCTTTGATTTGCATATAATAATTTGAGGTGATTTTATGTGCGGCATTGCCGGAATATTAAGCAGCGATATAGATTTAAGAGGAGAAAAGCTTCTTGTTGAAAAAATGGGAAAAACTCTGAAAAAAAGAGGTCCCGATGCAGCAGGCCTTTATCTTACACCAGAGGTGGCGCTTGTTCACAGGCGGCTTTCGGTAATCGATGTTGAAAACGGCGCTCAGCCAATGCATTTCGGCAAATATGTTATAGTCTATAACGGTGAGATTTATAATACGGATGAAGTAAGAAATGAGCTTGAAGGCTTCGGTTATAGGTTTGATACTCATTGCGATACCGAGGTTGTATTAAAGGCTTATGATAAATGGGGAAATGAAAGTGTTAAAAAGTTGAACGGGATTTTTGCCTATGCAATTTATGATAAAAAGGAAAACTCACTTTTTGCCTGCCGTGACAGAATAGGTGTTAAACCGTTTTTCTATAATAAAACAAAAAATACATTTTCTTTCGCAAGCAAGATTGATACGCTTTTGTGCCAACCTTATGTTAAAAGTGCGGTTGACGAAGAAGGACTTTATGAGATATTTATGCTCGGCCCCGCAAAAACAATCGGTAAGGCAATTTTTAAGGATATTTGTGAACTTCCTCCCGCTTTTTGCCTGACATATAAAAACGGTGAAATCAAAACATATCCTTATTGGAAATTAGAGGCTAAGGAGTTTAATGAAAACGAGGAGACGGCGGCAGAACATACCTACCTTCTTGTTAAGGACTCGATTGAACGTCAGCTTGTAAGCGACGTGCCACTTGCAACATTTTTATCGGGTGGGCTTGATTCCTCAATTATTTCAAAAATTGCGAGCGATAAATATAAGGAAAGCGGAAAAACGCTTGATACCTATTCGGTCGATTATACGGATAATGACAAATATTTCAAAAAAAGCCTGTTTCAGCCAAATAAGGATTCGGATTATATTGACGTGATTTCAAGCTATATAGGCTCTAATCATCACAATATTGTTTTAAATAATGTTGACGTTGCGAATGCGCTCGAGGAAGCGACAATCGAACGTGGCGTTCCCGGATTTGTTGATATTGATTCTTCACTAATGCTGTTTTGCAAGGAGGTAAAAAAAGATTTTACCGTTTGCCTTTCGGGCGAGTGCGCCGACGAAATATTTGCAGGTCTGTCTCTTATACACATCT
>ENA-OUOU01000103-OUOU01000103.1-human-gut-metagenome-genome-assembly--contig:-NODE-103-length-59182-cov-14.573241_pt1 | contig 59182 bp, 59 predicted proteins | sample MGYA00237936_ERZ548765 | MGnify/ENA primary metagenome ERZ548765 (study PRJEB26490, sample SAMN05356889) | human gut metagenome | biome: terrestrial biome; feature: human-associated habitat; material...
CACGGGAACCGTAGATGGCTGTAGAAGAAGCATCCTTCAATACAGTCATGCTCTCGATATCAGAAGGGTTGATCATACTGAGGAAGTTGCTGCTGTTACCAGAGATACCACCCTGCTCCAATGGCACGCCATCGAGCACGATAAGCGGGTCGTTGCTGGCATTAAGAGATGCACCACCACGCACACGGATGGTACTACCGGCAGAGGCAGAACCACTGTTAGACATAATCTGCACACCCGAAACCTTACCGTTGATCAACTGTTCTGGAGAAGAAACGAGACCTTTATTAAAGTCCTTCGATTTCACGGTAGCTACGGAACCAGTCAGGTCACTCTTTCTTGCCGTACCATATCCGATGACCACGACATCAGCCAGCGCCTTGCTGTCAGATTCGAGTTTCACCTTCATATTGTCTGAGATAGAAAGTACCTTATCAATATAACCGATATAAGATACCTTGATCTTCTTGGCTGAAGAAGATACCTGAAGACTGAAGTTACCGTCAAAATCAGTAACTGTACCGCCCTTTTCGCCTTCCACCATGACAGTGGCGCCAATCAGAGCCTCACCATTCTGCGCATCAGTCACCTCACCTTTGATGGTTCTTGTCTGCGCCATGAGTTGCAGACATCCGATGACGAACAATGCCACGAGAAGCAAACTTCTCTTTGCTAAATTCTGGATTGCGTTCATTGTTTTACTTTTAGGTTGCGTTTTACGTTTAAAATTGTTTTCAGTTGCAAAAGTAGGAAAAAAAGAAGAAAACAGCAGATAGATTTAAGACAAAAATAATGAAAAAACGGACAAAAGCAAATCTTTATCTAGCTTTTGTCCGTTTTGTCATTAAAGAGGCAGGAATCTTTATCGGATTCTCACCTGATAATTACCTTCTTCACGCTTACATGTCCATCAAGGCTCACCTTCCTGACGATATTGATTCCCTTCTGAGGTGCAGAAAGACGGGAACCAGCCAAATCATAATACTCGATGCGAGAGGAGCCGGTTTCTGCTAACATGTCGGTATGGGAAATACCGGTTGTAGCACCTGCCATTTCCTTTCCTTCTGCATCGTAGGTCTTAGCTGTGCTGTAATTCTTGATGGCATGATCGAATTCAGACACATCCACCATAGGAATTGCAGAGGTATAAGCCTTCCAGATTTCTACCTTACCTGCGCCAGAATACTTCTCGCAGATAGCAGGAACATCCACTGTCTTGTCGAGATAACGCTGGGTGTAAGAAGAAGCGGTCTGAGTAGGGACCCAATCGGAAGATGCTAATGTAACATGACTATTAACCTTTGCTCCATCAATATTGTCATATCCAGTCAACAGGTTGGAGCATCCCTTGAATATCACATCATAGCCATCAGCCTTGTTAACATGTAGCCCCTTTTCACCCTTCGACATGACAGGAGACTTCGTATTTTCAAAATAACAAGCCTCAATGTAACCTGTTGCCTGGTCGTTAAGACGATAACCATCCTGACACTCCTTCATATAGTTATTATAATAATGCATATGCCCACCTCGCTGTTGAGGAAGGCGGGAGCCTTGGATGTTGTTGAAGAAATTGTGATGGAAAGAAATAGTACGACAACCATCATAAATGTCGCTATTACCTTTACCAAAGAGACAGCTCTTGTCATGGTCGTGGAAATAATTATAACTGAATGTCATCCACTGTACATTATTCTTGCAGTCAAGCAAACCATCATAGCGGTCTTTATTGGCTGCACCACCATTGAAGAATTCACAATGGTCTATCCAGATATGTCCACCCCAGTCGGTCTTGGCACTTACCTTATCTGCCTGGATTCCGATGCAGTCAGGGTCACCCACTTCTACCTGTGCTCCATTACGCCAAGCCACAATCTTATTCTCACCTGTTCTGAGCACAGGAACGCCCTTCATGGTGAAACGGCAGTTACGGATAATAATGTTATCAACCGACTGCATCACGAAAGTGATATGAGAAAAGAGAGGAGCCTCACCTGTTGTTGGGTTCACCACGCCAATCAAAGTCTTGTTAGGAGCAACCATAATGCGCTCGCCATAGACAGACTCCACGCCAGACTTACCACTCTGGTCATCAAGCAAACGACCAGTACTCAGATCATCCACATAGCACTTGATGCCTGTAGTAATATCATGATCTACGATAACGATATATGGGTCAGTTGCCTGGAGATAGGCCTGCAATTGAGAGAAGTTGTCAGCCTTCACCACCTTACCACCGGCACCACCGGTAGTTCCTCCGACACGATACCAGTTGGTACCAGGAGTACCTTCATAGGCAGCGAAGCCATCCAAAGAGAAATCACGACCATCCTGGGTCTGTGCATTTGCCATCATAGAGAAGCTACAAAGCAAAGCAGAAGCCAAGAGAGTTTTACGGCAAACAGCCTTAAGCTGTGCAGAAAAAGTAGAGTTTGTTTGTTTCATTTTAGATAAGATTAGTTTTTGTTTCTAAAAAAGGGCTGTCCTCTTCAAGAAAAGACAGCCCTTGAAATTATTGTATACATCCTTCCCTCATCGGGCAAAACACATCAATTATTCTGTTACTGGTACAAGTTTGATGAGAGCGATTGCGGAACTACCATCCTTTGCAATCTTATGAGCACCTGCCTCAAGCACAACTTTAGTTGGCTCACCAGTTTGCTCTGTACCATCTACTAATACATTTTTATTTTTAGCAGAAGTACCATAATATACATACAGAGTCATCTTCTGAGATGTGGTGAAAGAAACCTCTGTACCAGTCTCCATCTTAAGACTTGCAGAATAAGTAGTACCTTCAATAACAGTTTCTTCTGCTTTTACACTCTTAGCAGAACCAGTCAAAGCAAATGCGCTGTTAGATGGAACAGCCTCTTTTCCGTTTGCAGTAAAGCTACAAGTTACTGTACCCTCAATAGGAGTTACAGTGCTGCCACCTTCTGAACCACCTGTAGAGCCACCAGTGCTACCACCTTCGCCAGAACCAGAACCTGAGCCAGAACCACCTGTCTCACCACCTCCTGTTGAGCCACCAGTATTATCTCCAGTAGAATTGCCATTACCACCGATTTCCAACAAATCTGTATTCTTGTAATTAACAACAGCATTCTTCAAACCAGAATTTACGGCATAAGAATCATCATCCTTTGAATTATCAAACGACCACTGCAAATCACCATGATTCAAACGACCTGCGCCATAGAAGCCCGTTACCTTAGCAGGAACATCAATAGCAGCGTCTGGAGTGTAAGCATACATTTTAGAAGCATCTGTATCGAAGTTGTTATAAGAAGTACCTCCCTTTACTGTCTTAACATCAGTAGGTACTTTATCCTCTCGGTTCTTTACATCATAGCAATCGAAGCTTGTGGAATTTACAGAATAAGGAACATACTGGAACTTACTTGTTTTTTCTGCAAAGATATTACCATATTCCTTAATCATACCTCCAGTCTCACCAGAGAATGTACCATCACCCTTAGCATCTGTACCCTGACCAGAACTCATCATAGGGTCTTTGGCATTACGGAAGTAATTGCTTTCTACAAAGGCACTCGAACCAGTAGTTGCACCTACACCATACTTGGCATTACCATCGTAGTAGTTGTTATATACGTGAACCGACATAGTACGTATACGTGGATGACGAGAGTCAGAGTGATCGAACCAGTTGTGGTGATAAGTAATCCAGTTTTCATTTGTTTCACTCTTCATACCACACAACGAAGACTTACCGCTATCCCAGAAACGGTTGTATGCGATTGTAATATACTGAGAGTTACCCTTCAAGTCGATAGTACCATCACCCTTAGCTTGATCAGAATCTCCACCAGCCTGACCATAGAACATATCCATGTTGTGAATCCAGATATGCTGGTTCTTGGTATCAAGAGACAAACCATCATCAAGACAATTCATAATCGCGAAGTTACGGAACTCAATACCCTTTGCATTTCTAATCAAGAAGCCGAAGCCATGCACGGTAGCATCATCACCTACACCTTCAAAAGTCAGTCTCATCTCATCGTAACCACTCTTACCCTTTACCTGAATACCTTCAGAAGAACTTGAGATTTTATCCAAATCAGAAAGTCTTACCGTACCAATGATACGAAATACGATAGGAGTAGGATCATTACCCTTCTGATAAGCATCAAGGATTGCTTGGAATCCAGTCACTTTTGTTGGAGCCTTACCTGCATCCAAAACTATATCTGCAGAAACGGTCTTTGCTGTCTTGGCAGTAATATAAAGAACTTTTGCGCCAGACTTCAAGGTACCATCGTTGTTATAAGCACCTACACCAGGCTGGTCATAATTAAAATGAGCAAAACCGGCACGATCATAATTTTTGACTGACAAATCAGAAGCTGTATTTGCAGAAGCCTCGATTTCTTCTCCTGCTGCATTCACAGGAACAACCTTCATAGAATAATTTCCTGCCTTCAAGCCAAGAGCGTCCGCACGATAGTAGTTAGTATACTTACGAACTAACTGTGCATCTATCTTCTTGCCATCAACATAAACATTGTAAGAAGCTGCACCATCAAGAGCCTCCCACTTCAAGTAAGCAGACTCCTGCCAGCCTTTAGCTTCAAGGATTTTCACTGCACCTGTTGGATTTTCTATAGTACCATCTTGACCCTGTTCAGCCTTCTTTGCAAAACTGATTTCCTTTACAGTAGCATCATACTCATCATTTGCTGCACCAGACTTAGGAGCAACGATGGTCTTATCTCCCTCGAAAGTTACCTTGCTCAAATCTTCTGTATTATAATAGTTTACAGAACCACTAGTCGTAGTTACAAACATCTGATTCTTATAAGTATTACGGCTAACAGCATTGTTTACCTTATTAGATGCATCTGGGTCTACCGGTTCAGGAATTACAGCATTAGGATCCTTTACAGAAATGCTGTAAATCCACATGCCACCATCAGTAGTAGTCAAAGTTACATTACCAGCCTCACTGACAGTACCCGTGCAAGTTAATTGGTTTGCAGACTTCGTACCAAAGTTTGTCGTACCACCCACATTAGAGCTAACATACAAACCACGTGCTGTCTTGCTTTTTCCACTCTTGCAAACTACGGTTATTACCCAACCTTTCTGGACGTCAGGTATGGTAACAACAAGACCAGTACCATTCAGCTCTAAGTATTCACCTTTGTAGTTCAAGCGAATTTTACCATTGGCATTAGCAGCAGTACTTCCATCGGAAGAAGCCTTAGCTTCCGTACACTTAAAGAGTAACCCATGTGCAAAGTAGAGCTCTGTACCATTAGCTGTCAAAGCTGCATTATCCAAAGCTGCAAGGAAATTATAACGGCTCTTTGTTGCATCATTATACCAATTGGTAGCATCTGCATTAATCAAAGCCTCATCTGCATCACCGATAAACGGATCACGACCTGCAAAATCCCATGTCTGTGCCAAAGCTGCACTCAAACTCATCAGGAGGAGTGCCAAAGTAAATACGATTTTCTTCATTGTTCAATCCTCCTTTTTTACTTGATGATTACTTTCTTACCATTAATAATATAAACACCCTTAGACAACCCCTGGAGGGAAGAACCTACATACTGGCCCTGAAGGTTATAAACCTTACCTTGCAATGCTTTCTTTATATCTTCTACCTGGCTGATGCCGGTAGTTTGATAAGTGAAAGAAAGGGTTACGGACGACATGTCCCCTATATCAGATGTGTTATCTGCATACTGAAGAACAACATTGTCACCATCGAAGGTAATCTCTGAGACAGTCTTTTCTATGACCTGACCATCAATCTTAACCGTCTGTTTGCTGCCGGCAAATACTGCCGTAGACAACATTCCAGCCAACAATAATAAATAAGCTTTTTTCATTTTAATGAATGTTTGTTAGATTTATTTTTTTTGTTTGTTTTTGAATTTTACAATGCAAAAGTAGTGAAAAAATATCTATTATAAACCATCCTGGCACATTTTTCTTACGCAAACGTTTACACAAGTGTAAAATGAAACCTTTTTAAAAGGGCATAAAAAAGACTGAATCCTGTTACGAAGATTCAGTCTCATAAAGAAGTGGTACCACCAGGAATCGAACCGGGGACACAAGGATTTTCAGTCCTTTGCTCTACCAACTGAGCTATGGCACCATACTCTTACAGATGATTTCTCATTTGCGGGTGCAAAGGTACAACAATTATTTGATTCCACCAAATTTTTAAGTGAAAAACTTTTCAAAAAAGATAAAAAAGTGCTTTTTTATTTGGTATTATGGAGATTTTGGTGTACCTTTGCACCGTCTTTGTACTCATAAGTACCACAAAACGGGATTTAGCGCAGTTGGTAGCGCACGTCGTTCGGGACGATGAGGTCGCTGGTTCGAGTCCAGTAATCCCGACGAAATGTCGTCAGATGTACCATAAACACTGAGGATTTGCCTCAGTCGGGCAAAAATGGTCGGTACAATGTCGGTATCTCTCCTATATACATTATTAATAATAGGCTGTATCTGAGAAAAATTAAAGATATGGCTAAAAAAAATTATGCTCCAAATTCGAATGACACAGTACTTAGTAGTGTCATTGGCTGGAAACCTCCAGTTTTTCATCAAAGATCAGAATGTTATATCTCCTTCATGGCGTTTGATCCAGGGATCAACCGCATGAGGAAGAAAAAAATTATGCTTGACCATATCAAGGGCAAGCGTAACCAACGTGTCTATGCCGATCAGATTATGAAGAATCTCACCGAGAAACTTATGGCAGGATGGAATCCTTGGATAGAGGCTCTGCAGCCTCTAGAATATACAAAGTGGGATGACGTGCTCGAGAAGTATAAGGCTTATCTAACCAAAATGTGCAATGAGGGAAGTATGCGTGAGGAGACTTTTGTAGACTACAGCAGTCGTGTCAGAATCCTTGAAAAATGGAAGAAAGAAAAAAACATAACTCTCAATTTTTCTTATCAATGGGACAAAAGTAATGTGAGCAAGTTCCTGGACTACATTTTCATCGACAGGAACAATACTGTACTGACCCGCAATAACTATCTTGCCTGGACTAAGAGTTTCTCTGCTTATCTGTTAGCTCGAGGGTATATACCTAAGAACCCTACAGAAGGCCTGGAACGTATCAAGAACAGGCAGAAGAAAAGCAGAGATGTCATACCTGACTGCACCATGCAGCTCATCAGAGATTATCTGATGGAGCACAACAGGCACTATCTGCTGGCGTGTGAAATCATCCACTACCTCTTCATCCGACCTAGAGAGATGTCCTATCTCAGAATCTGCGATATCCATGTCAAGACTCAGACAATCAGTCTGCATGGAGAGAATACGAAGAATGGCAATGATGCCGTGATCACGCTCCCGTCTCATGTCATCAAGCTGATGATGGAACTCAACATCTTCTCTCACCCAGGACAGGACTATCTCTTCTCTGACGGGTTCTGCCCAGGACCTGAAAGAAAGAACGAGAAAATGTTCAGAGACTACTGGACTCGAGTTCTGAGAAAGGAGCTGAAGCTCTCTCCCCGCTTCAAGTTCTACAGCTTGAAAGACACAGGCATCACCAATATGCTGCGGGCAAATGCCGACGTCTTATCGGTCAGAGACCAGGCGAGACACTCGTCCATACTCATCACCGATATATACACACCAAAGGATATACAGAAGGCGAATGAGTATATCAAGAACTATCAGGGAATCCTATAATATAATAAGGTGGAGGGCTGACTGCTCCCCACCTTATATATATTATGAAAGCATATAGAAGTAGCCGGTATAGATAGGCTCGATGGTATCATCCTTGACTTCCATTTCTATCTTCTCGCAGACGAATCGCTTATTCCTGATGATGTATATCTTCGATGGATCCGGAATATTAGCTGACTTGAATTTCACTTCCATACAGTTTCGGTTATCAATTTTGATAACTTCGCTTTGGAACTGATTTAATGATGTGGTACCGGCAGTATCAGAATTGAACGATAGAGTATAGAGATCTCTATCGATGAAGGCAATGCCATTGTACCTATAGTCTGCATTGACTCGGTAATCTGTCAGGAATTGAGGCCATCTGGATTTCTCACCTACCCACGATATCTTGCCGTATGGCTTGTCATATTGCTGCACTCTACCTGGTAAGATGAAGAAGATGCTCATCACTTCCTCTTCGTCTTCGCTCTCGTCCATGGCCGACTCGTCATCGATGGCATCCTGTACAGAAACGTAGCTCAGACCATCCTCGTCAGAATCGAACTCCTTGGCGTCAGACTCTCTGGTATTGCTGATTGACAGCAGGCAGCGCTTCTCTATCCAGTTGTCCTCAAAGACTGCGCTACTCTTGAAGTTGATATCTTCTGCAATCTGTGCAGCAGGAGAAATCTTCAAGTCAACATAATCATCAGAATCCACGTCTCTGATAAGTGGAGACCAGATGCCTGCAAGTTCCCACTTGCGGCTACCCTCTTCACCTATATATATATAGTAATCTCCGAAATTATGTATGATAGTCTGCCTTTTCTTCTTCTCTGACCAGCCCATAGTTGTCGCTGCGAATTGCTTGGAATAGCCTAGCAATTCCTGAGATTCTACCTGCTCGAAATTCTCGAATACCTTCTTAGGTATGACCTCATAGTCTCCTCTGTTGGCAGAATCGTCGAATTTATATTCGAGATTCGCTGTCGATGAAGTACTGAAGGAGCCATCCTCGTCATAGTCTGTCGCATACTCTTCCAGCGGCTCTATCACAACCGAATCGGCAGTACTCAGCTCTGAGGAACTGACAACGGAACAGGTCTTGCCCACCTCATCGAAGTAGATGGATGCGTTGAACAGCTTCCGAAACTCCTCGATGTATGTGTAGGATGACCAGTGCGGAAGCGCTCTGCGAAGCTCTCGAGACTTGAACGCTGACGCTATATACAGCTGGTTCCACGGCTTGACATCTATGTCATTCCTGATAAGCCTATATCCTTCGTGTTCGACAACTTTTTTGAAGATGTACATCAGATTTGGTTGTACAGCGGTATTCTGGATGAATGCCGTCTTTTGGCCACAATGTCTTCCTGTTCGGTCAACTCCTACGTAGTTGGCAATCATCTCATAGGTCTCATCGTGTACCGGCATATAGCACCATTTGCCTTCTACACCGAGGAATTTGGTCTTGTCGGTGCTCAGGATGAAGATGTCAGTGACCTTTGATAAGTCGTTGAATTTGTTTTCAACAGACTTATCCACATTCGAACCAGGGGCATCAGCGATGCCCAGGTCAATCTCATCGATGTAGTGCTTTGTCATCTTGTTGTTGAACTTGATGCGGGACTTTCCGCCAACAATCTGCAGTTTGATTTCTCTATCATTCACTGAGAGTATGGTACCGACACCGCTCATGATGAGCTGGCTGTTACAGTACAGCTTGCAGTCATCGTATTTGGCGACAATCTTCTTGACCTCCAAGCGTGAGACATTCTTGAAAATTACACGGTTCTCCAGGATATTCATGGGGAAGGTGATGTCATAGGTGTACTCACCATCATCGGTGACATACTGGTTGGCGTATGTCACCTTGATGGATGATGTAGAAATGGGATAGGCCTTATGGCCATTGATGATGCATGTTATCATATTCCACTACTTATTGTTTAAAATGCGCTGATAATCCTGCAGTCTGCGGTGCAGACCTCTACGTCCAGATATCGGAACTTCAACTTCAATGCCATCGTCAAGAGTCTGTGTCAGACGGCTGACGGCTGCATTGACACCATCGAGGGACTGGCGTACTTCGGTGTTATCATTGTTGACATTGACAACAGGAGCCACCACGGTACTACTTCCCTGTCCCAGAGAACGTGTGATATCATCAGCGGTCAGCGAGCCAACTGTATTAGAGCGCTGTGCCCTATCGATGAGGTCAAGAGCTGGACGGATGGATGAGTTGTTGACGGCATTGTGATTAGCCACGAACTCGCCTTCATGTACGACTCCTGCTTCCTTTCGGTAGCGGTTGCCACCGGTGTAACCACCCTCGTAGTAACCTGCAGCCTCTGCCTGGTGCTGCTTCTTGATAGCAGCAAGCTGTATCATACCTGCAGCTGTGGCCATACCTGCTGCAATAGGAGCTAATGTCCAACCTATTGTTGGTATAGCTGCAGCAGATGCATAGGCATTGATAGCAGACATTGCTGTAGATGCTATCGCCTGCGCAATTTCTATCTTCATGGCTTTTTTGTTAGCCTTGGACTTCGCAGCGGCCAGTTCTTTGTCTCTCTTCTCCTCCAACTTTTTCTTTTTCTTCGAGTTGTTACCAGCTGCAGCAATCTGCTTCTCGTAGTTCTTGCTGATCTTGGCCTGCTCGAGGTCAGAGCATGCCTGAGCATATGACGATGACGCAGATAGAATACCGTTGATACCATTGTAAACAACAGCTGTCTTTTCAATCAGGTCATTGAGGAAATCTGAGGTGATCTTCCCTTTCGCCTGCATGTATGCAGCATGGTTCTGCTTGTCGTTGCCATACAACTCCTTCAGCTTCTCCATGGTGTTTTGGTAGTTCTCAACTTGTGAGGAGAAGTATCCACCCAAAGTTGCATTGCCGGTCGACTGGGACTCACCTGCAGCAGCCCTGGCACTGTTGACCATCTCAGATGACTTATCATTGATTTTTATTTGAGCGCTACCGGCTCCATGGTCATCAGCATCAATCTGCGCTCTTTGGGCCGCGAACTGCTTGGTTATCTCCAACTTCATCTGCTGATATTCCTCCTCCTTGATCAATCCATTCTTGTAGAGATTGTCAAGGCCATTGAGGTACATAGTTTCCTGTGCCTGCAGGTCTTGCTTACCGAACTGCTGACGCAACTCCTTCAGCTGGTTCTGGTATGTCTCCTGCATCTGCAGCTGGTGGTCGAGCTCAGCCTGTTCCATCTCAGCCTTCAGATCCAGCCACTCCTCGCTGCCCTCTCTGTCTTTGTAGAGTGCAAGACGTTTTTTCATGGCTTCGACATCATTCTTATATAGGGCTTCATTGAGAGCGGTATCATTCTGATAGATTTTCGAATTGACATCATAATATTGTGCTTTGATGCTAGCCTCCTTCTGCAGGCGTTCACGCTCAATGGTCTGCTCATTCATCTTCTGAATGGCAGCATCATGTTGCTTGACAACATTGACCTGGTTGTCGAGCAACTGCTTATACTCGTTGCTCTCTTCACCATATAGCTGCTTCAGCTTTGCAAAGCCCTTGATCTGTATGTTTTGACGGTCATCGATGAACTGTTGATAGGTTTTCTTGCCTTCTGCATAGGCTTTGGCGTTGTCTGCCATCAGTTCGTTGGTCTCAGCCTTGATGCTATCGGCAGCCTGCTTCTGCTTGCGTTTGGCTTCAGCCTGGCGCTTACGTGCCTCGGCTGCAGCTGCCTTCTCTGCCTTGACACGAGCCTTGCGCTCTTTTTCTGAAACCTGATGAGTGACGGCTGTACTCTGCTTCTTAATGATTGTACCATCATTGCCCTTGCCATTGTAGCCATTGTTGCGCCATGGTTCCGGATCGCTCACTTCGAAATGCTGTGACTCTAACTCGTTGATTTTATCAAGGAGACGCTTCTGATACTGTTTTTCCTTGTCAATCTCTCTCTCCAAATCCTTTTGAAAATGTGGATTGCTTGCCGCAACCTTTTTCGAAGGGAAAGGATTGAAGGAATCTAATACTCCCTGTAAAAATCCAGGTTTATAATTTCTTCCCTCTTCTAGCCAATCCTCTAGATCAGCACTCTTTGCTATAGACTCAGCTAACTTTTTCTGTAGGCCATCGATGATAATCTTCTTTTTCATTACATCAATGTAAGCCTCAATCTGCCTTGTAGCGTTGCCTGTGCGCACTGCTTCCTCGGTGATGTTACCGAGGTGCTCACGCATCAGCTTGCCGTTGAGTTCCTCAAGGGCTGCCTTGCGGTCAGACTCTGCACTGGTGTTTGACTGGATAGCAGAAACGAGGCGCATGATGGATGCCTCCTCTTCTGCTGCCTGCTTGTTGGCATCTGTCACGGCATCATTGTAGTCACGCTGAGCTTGCTCAGCTGTGCTCGTCTCTTCAGAGAGTGTGACGATTGCGGCTGTCAGTCCGGCAACAACAGCAATCACGGCAGTGATCGGGTTGGCCAACAACACTTTGTTCCACAACATCTGCGCAGCAGTGGTCAGTTTTATTTCACGTGTCAACGCCATCTGAACGATTGCCATGGTCTTGAGAGCAGATGTCTTAAGACCCACAAGGACGAGATGCGCCTTTTCGCGCAGAATCATGATGTTGAGCCATGCCATTTGCGCCTTCTCTGCTATCAACTTTGCCTTAGATACTGCAGTATAGGTGACGATGGCGGCTGTCAGCACAATTAATATGCGCCAATAATCCTTGACGAAATCAACGAGTGTGGAGAGTGCCCGAACTCCGAGACTAGCTGCAGATATGCAATATCGTGCTGCAGGATAGAGTTTCTGGCCCAATTCGATGGACAGATCCAGGAACTTCTTGCTCGCCTTGTCAAGTTGAGCCTGTACACTCTCGTTCTGTGTCTCGAACTCATTGAGGACGGATTTTCCTTCGGAATAGGCTTCGTTTGCCAGGTTCTGGGCAGTCTTGATGTCATCGAGTTTATCTGCGAGGACGGTTAGGACACCAGTAGCCCTGGATCCATCCATCTTCATTTCTTCGAACATTGGTGCAAGGTCGGCAAAACCGCCCTTGGCTCGCATGGCTGCCAGGAACTGGAGAAGTGCGCCGTTGGCGTCCTCCTTTAACGTCTTTGCGAATTCCTTGACATTGAGACCTGCAATCTGAGCAAATTTTGCGGAGTCCTGGAACATCTTGGCCAGAAGGTTCTGCACAGCTGTTGCCGCCGTCTCATCCTGCTGCATGTTCTGGTCAAGGACAGAAGCGAGACCCATGATCTGTGCCTGCGTGAAGCCTGCCTGCTTGCCGACACCTGCCACACGGGCGGTGAAATCAACAAGATAACCGGCAGAGGCAGAGGAATTCTGAGCCAGTTCATTGACTGCAGAACCTGTCGCCAACATGGCACCTCGCAGACCTTTGGTCTTGTCTTCGCCGAACATCTGGGCGAGCTTGCCGATTTGGGAGACTGCCTTGTCTCCGAGGTCATCACCGAGGGCGACATTGATTTTATCGGCACCATCGATGAACTCCTCAACTGCAGCAGTCGATGTGATGCCGAGTCTGCCGGCATCTTCGGCTAGTTGGTTGAGCTTCTGGCGAGGTGTGCGGGTATCCATCTTCTTGAAGTCTTCGTTCATACGCTCGACTTCCTCGGCTGCCTGCCCAGTGTACTTGCGGACGTTGGTCATTTCATCATCCATTTTGGCATACTCCTCCACACACTTCTTGACTGTGAAGGTGATGCCGGAGATGGCAGCGACGGCTCCCAGGGCGATGCCCTGCATGCGGTTGAACCAGTCAGCCGAGCGTTTGATCCAGGACTCCTGGGCAACGCCCTCGGCTCTGACTGCCTGCAGTTCTGCCTTCAGCTGCTTCGCCTTCAGCTCCATCTGTTTGAACTGCTCGGTACCACGCTGCATGCCCTGCATCTGTTGGTTGAGAGCCTTGATGGAGTACTCCAGGTCACGGATGGAGGAGGTCTTGAGGTTTGACATGGTGTTGTTGACCAGCTGCATCTGACGCTTGGTCTCCTTGATGTCCACATTGGTGCTGTCTATCTCCTTGTCATACTTCTGCATGAGGGTGACCACCTTCTGCTCGCTCTGTCGGATGCGTTCCAGCTCTGCCTCGACCAGCTTCAGCTGCGAAGCTCGAGAGGCGTACATGGTAGATGTCGGGTCGTAGTCAGCCATCTGACTACGTAGCTTGGAAGCTGTGAAGTTGAGGTCATTGAGTGAAGCATGTTTCAGGTTTGACACCGTTGCGGTCATGCGTCTCGCTTCCTCATCAGCCTTGCGTGTCGCGCCCTTCAGGGCAAGCATCTGCTCCTTAACCTTGGAGAGTTGAGCGTCCAATTTTGCAAAGTCTGAAGGGTCAGATGCTGCCTTCATCTGCCCCTTCAGATGTCTAGCTGCCTTCTCCAGCTGTCCGAGGCTTGCACTTGACAGATTGTCGAGTGTCTCCTTGACGCTCATGGTTGAGTTTTTGAATTGCTTCATCTCTCGCTCTGCGGCCTTAAGATCCTTGGCGAGGGATGCGCCTAAACGGGAATCGCCCGCCGAGAAGGCATCTTGTTTTGCCTTCTTCAGACGAGCGACCTTATCTTCAAGCTCTTTGAGGCGGTTCTTCGCCTCCTCTGAATTTAGCTTGATGACTGTAGTATATACTTCTTGTCTTGCCATTAGCGGTTGACCTGTATATAGTTGTTATATAAGATAGTGGAGTTGGGATTGAAATTGATCATCTTGATATTGTAGCCATCGGTTCCCCACTTCCACCATAGAAATCGATGTTTGTAATTGCGAGTTACAAGGCATTGCAAGCTGTCTCGCGCTCTATATGTAAGGATGGAGTCTGCAGTGTTGAGCTGAACGCTCAACCACTTGTCGCTATACTTGTATAGCGAATTCTCACGAAGCGTCTTGACAGAGCCTTCGGTGACTACCGATGTGCGCTGATCCGCCATTATCTGGCTGACCTTGATGTTGAGATCTTTCAGCATATTTCTGTCTGCTGCAAACTCCTTGTACTCATCAGGAGGCATCATGATGACCTTCTGCGTCACGACCTTGACTGAGTCACGGATGGTGTCACGCTCAGCTGGAGCATACTGCAGCTGAAGTTTGTTGAGCTGTTCTCGCAGGTTCTGCTCCGCTCGCTGCTTTTTATACTCGTAGTAACAGTCTTTGACTATGCAGGTCACCATCAGAAATACGAGGATGAACCCTAAATTTTTATTAAATCTACTCATCAGCTCAATCTCTTAAATGTCTGCGTATTCCGGAATAGCGTCGAAGCATGGGCATTCCTTGATGCGCTCCCATGGATCGACTACTCCATTGTGGTTCTTGTCAGGCGAAATGTCACGATGTCCCATGATCTTGGCATCAGGGTAGCGGCTTCTCAATTCCTTGAGCAACTCACGCAAACCTAGTTTCTGGGCCTCTGTGCGGTTGTCGATAGCCTTGCCAGTGCGGGATATTCCGCCCATGTATGCCACGTTGACGGAATCGTAATTGTGCCCCTTGACTCCGTTGGACGGCAGGTCTTCTGTCATGAGCTGCGTGCGCTTGCCGTCAGCGGTCACTACCCAATGGTAACCTGGATAATGCCAGCCTTTGTCTCTGAACTCCTTGAGCAAGGCATCGACAGTCCATGACTGTCGGCTTGCTGTACAATGAACGAAAATTTTCTTAATCTTGCGTGCCATTTTTATTATTGAAATATTTATTGATAATGTCTTTAACTCTGGTGTCAAAAGTCAGTGCGAAACCAAAGACGGTTGCCACGTAAACCAGACTCTGCCCAAAGTACCACAAGACGTTAGACGTGACGTCGTGGGACATAAAAAAGCTGATGTACACGAGCACTATGCCAGCAAGCAGAACTATGCCAGCAGAGCTGTAGTGTATCCAATCCTTGGTATTTCTCTGCATATCTGTACCTGATTTTATCTGGCACAAAGGTACATATAATATAAGAAATATAAAAATACGGCAGGAAGAACGATTTTCCTCCTGCCGTATCTGATAACTATGAGATATCCCGGTCGAGTAACTCTCTGGCCATCTGCTTAGCCTGCTCTCGCCACTCCTGGAATACCTGGTACTCTGTCTCGTGCTCCTTGTTTCCATCACCATGGTTGCACAGGATGGCTTCGACATCGCCTTGGCTGTACTTAGTACGAACCAGACCATTCACGAACTCGCGATAGCTTGCCGACTTAGCCTCAATCTTGGTGGAGCCGTCGATCTCACTGCCCTCGTAGCTGTAAGCTGTTACTGCCTGACTATCGCCATCAGACTCCGACATATTGGTGTCTGGGTGATAGTTTTCAACTCTCTGTTCACTCAGGAACAGGAGAAAATGCTTGCTGTCATATCTCAAGTATGACATGCGGCAAAGATAAAATTTCTTGTGCATCTAGATAAACTTATAAAATTTCTTTCCAAACTTGTTGGTGAGTTCCGCTGCAACGGTGTAGAAGCCCTTTTCCAGCAGTTCCCACTCCTTGCGTGCCTGGTCAACCAGAATATCTGAGCCAGTAAAGAGCCACCACGACTCAGGTTGCCAAACCGGCTCCTCAATCTCATCGCCATGTTCATCGAGTTGTCCTGTCTTCCGGACGTGATCGATGAAACGGAAGCGGATGGCGAGGCGGTCCTTAGGCACCTTCTTGGTGACTATGTGCTTGACGCCCTGGTCGTCAACTTCTTCAACCTGCTCCATCTTGAAGTCGACTCTCGACTTATCTATCTTGTAATCCTCTATGAGGATGAGGAACTTGTCATAGTCCTCAATGTTGTGGCACAGGATATCGCCTGGATGCTTCTTCTGTGCCATGCTCATGCCCTCGAAGGGAACCTCTCCCTTGCGAGCCTTCACAATCTGACCATACTTTTTCATACCGATTTTATTTAATAAGTTTTTTGTATCTGCGTGTTTGGCAAGGCCAAGCCTGGATGCTGCCTTGCGCTGGATCTGTTCATCGCTAAGTCCACGTTTGCGCAATCTTGCCACCTGGGCACAGAGTGCCTGCTTGGTGCGCTTGCGCAAAAGGGCATGGTCGGCAAAGATCTTCTGTCCACAGAAGTCTATGCCGTCACATGTACGATGAATATTCCAACTTTTATTGATGCTCAGCTTCCAGTCTCTAGCCAAGTGCATGACTGCAAGCTCCGCCATAAGGCGTAAGAAGACCTTATCTTCATGCATGATGAAGATATTGTCCATGAATCTATAATAATGTTTGAGTCCTTCGCGGCAAAAACGGTCGAAGCGCTCATTGAGGGATTTTACCCCCCCACATTTAATACTCTTGCCTGCTGCTCCGAGCGGCATGTGAGGAGCATGTCCGTGACGTAGCGAGCCTGCCAGTAGCCATGTTTTTCAGGATCTTGGAGTATATCAAAACACCGCATGGCGAGATAGTCAAACCTCGCCAGAAACAGTTGTCCCAAAAGTTGTGTGAGCTTGACACCCAGCACTATGCCGTTGGCATAGCTGTCAACGACCTCGTCAATGAAAGCAAGCAGCTTGCGGTCCTTGATATACAACCTATACTCTCTCTTGAGCAAATTGTGCTCAACATTCTGGAAATAATGGTGTATATCTATTGGCAAGCAATAGAATGTGTCTTGCTGTGGCGATGTAAAGATGTCCTGCTTGATAATCTTGTAGAAGAAATGCGTTCCACGCCTCTTGGTACCAGCTGGACTGTTGTAAGGAATCTTGGCTCTCAGCTTATCTTCACTGGTGTGCATGGCTGCATGCTGAATGACATGATCGCTAACAGGCAACTTGTTGACTACGCGGTGTTTGGGCTGCTCAATCAGCTTTGCCTCATAGTCTGAAGTATGCCATGTCTGATGGGTATAGGCATTTAGCAGGGCTTGAAGATTTGCCTCAAACTCTGCTTCGAACGCTTGTATAGATAGACGGGACTTCTTGTGCCGGGAAAAATCAAAGAATGCTTCACGAAAATTTTGCAAAGTCTCCACCTCCTGTGAAATGTTGCCTAACCTCTTCACTTGCTTTTAAAATTTTATGTAAATATTAAAAAAAGGTCGGTGTCTGTATAAATGTCTGTGTCTGTTGTCTGCTGTCTGCTTTTCTAATGTCCTAACTTTCGACCGGATGACCCATTGTCATCATCTACTTGCTATTCTGCTAAAGTGTATGTTTTGCCATGAGGCAAGGCCTGACTCCCGAAATCTCTGCAGCTAAGCAAACTAACCTGCAGTATCTTGTTAAGTTGAGGGCCGCACCGTAGTTCACATTGGAATCCGAGACAGCATTGTTCACGTTGAGCGTCGAAAGACCGCATTGACCACCATTGTTAGCGTTGCCACCACGAAGACACAGGCGAAAACCGGCGCAGGAATCACAGCCTGGTTTAATACCGCCTGCAAAGGTACTGAAAAAAATCGGAATGAAAGAATGTCAAAGAGCGAAATTTCAAAAAAAATCGACCGCCCAAGGGGGTAAGGTTTGCTCGCTACGCTCGCAGGGTGCTCAGGATTACCCTTGGTTCCGCTGGGAAACCTTGGCCAATCCTGCACACTCCAGCTCACATCAGCACACCTCTGTCCACTCTAGGCCGCCTTGTAATACACTGGTTCCAATGACCATTCGGATGCTGCTTCGCAGAGGGCCGCACCGCAGACCACATCGGAACCCGAGACAGCATTGCCCACGTGGAGCGCCGAAAGACCGCATAGACCACCATTGCCAGCGTAGCCACCACGAAGACACAGGCGAAAACCGGAAGTAGCTCCTGACGTATTCCAGAAATAGCTAGTCCAATAGGTTGTCTCGGTTCCACCTTTACGAGTCGGGAAGTTTTCGAGGTGCTCCATACACAGCTCCTGGATATAGCCTTCGCCTTTAGTCTCCGACTTGCTATAAGCTACCATTCCATCCGCACTACCTAAAGTCCAGGTTCCATAGATGGATGGAGCAACGAGGTGTACAACCGATGTATCCTCGTTGCACTGCACCTGCTCATCATCCATCATACGCCAGAGGTTACCGAAACCATTCTTGTATCCGAAGAAGCTAGGAATCTTGGCTGTATAGACTACAGTACCATCATCCTTCTTGACCTCGTAGCTTGAAACACCACAGGAGTCTCCGAGTTCGATGCCGACAGATATCGGGATGACCGGACGCCATCCGTTGTATCCACCCCAGTCTGGCATCTGTGTCACGCCAGTGCCTAGACCACCTTGGAACAGGCCATTCTCATCTTTAGCAGAATTGACAGCAGCCTGGTCGTAATGAGTACCGAAGATGACACCGAACAGTACTGCGATGGCAGCTGTATGGCGCATCGTTGTACAGAGCCATCCGGTACCATTCTTGCGCGCTGCTGCTCGAAAGTACTCAGTAGTCTGCTGAGTTGCTGGCTTGCCCAGCATGGTGCGGTTCGTATTGTCGAGAGTCGCATCATTGTTTCCGCCTCGATAGTCAGCGCCATCGTTGATGTAGCTGACGAGCTTGCCAGTACTGCGCTCGAGTGTCGCGAATCCAGCAGCAGAGATGCTGCCTATCGGAATCTTGTAGTTGAACTCTCCCTGAATAGGCCAAGGGCTAACCATTTCGTAGTGGAGTCTGCCTACGGTCTTGATCACCATGTACCACTCTTTTCCCCAACCCCACTGATAGTGCCCCTCGGTACCATCGAGTTTGGCCGCCTCGCCAGTCGCATACTTGTAATGATCCTTAGAATCAAGTTTTCGACGAGTATGGTCATTCTTGACCAGATAGCAGCCAAGTCCGAGTTCCTGGTGTAAGTTCTGCAGGAGCTCGAGGGAGCCTACATAGGCAGCGGCCTTAGGCGTAGCGTTGTCGAGGTTCCACACTCGACCGCACCATGGATGCTGACCGAGCTGCACCGCATTCTTGATAGTCATCTGCTCAGACTTGCCCGACTTTTTGTCGAAGACCTCGATAATCTTGTCGGTTGCAGACATGTCTGACTGAGGCAGGTCATCGACCTGCTGAGCATTGTCGAAGGCTGCGATGATAGCCTTCAGCTTCGTCTCTTCATTCTCTGTAAATGCCATATTACATTATATTTAATCGATTAAACAATTCGGATTTTATTGCCGTTTTTGCGAATCTTTCCTTTTGCAGAGAGTCGCATATATGGTTGTCTGACGTTGATGGTCACCTCCTGCCATAGCGGTGTGTTGGCGGTAGGAATCACCCAGAACTTGGTCTTGCCTGTACCCTTGACGGTCAAATTTCCGGAAGGGTCAGACATAACGGAATCACCCTCTACTCTCTGATAGAGGACACTCTGCGGCAAGTATGCCGGCAGGATGATAGCCTCAATCTTCTGCTTCTGCTTGTTGCGGATGCTGATCTCTGTCTGATAGCTGAGATTCATGCGAGAAGGAGCGATGAAGCCAGTCGCAATCTGACCTGCGAGACTGTTCATCTCTGCGATTTTCTCGTCTGCTCTTGTCGCAGCCTCCGTTGCAAGCTGCGCCTTCTCCTCTGCAGCTGTAGCCTGCTGCTGTGCTTCTGCTGCCTGTGCGGTTGCAGAAGCAGCTGCAGTATTGGCAAGATTCGCAGCCTTGTTGGCATCATCGGCTGCACTCTTGGCCTTAGTTGCCGCAGTCTTGTCTAGCCAAAGGCGCCAGGAGTCGCTGGTGTCTGATGGCTCAGATGTATTGCCATCGATGAGAGATGCGTACACACCATTGGCTGTGTGGACGATGTCATTGGCATCGTAGCCCTGAATGATCTCTCCCTCGAACTCGAAGGAATAGCCTTTGACCCACGCTCCCTTGTCGGTGAAGGCAACATTGCCCACCACAATGATATTCGTATTATCTGCCATTATACCTTGATTACTAATTTATTTCTACGTTTGACAACGTGCTCAGAAACATTTGAGCCGTAGTCGATCATCAACAACTTGTTCCTGGACTGCCGGAAGGTTGGGTACATCGCACCACCTCTTGCGATGATACCGGTATCTTCGTATGCGTGAGTCTGCAGGTTCCACTGCCACCAGTTGCCGTTATCTCCCATTTTAGGAGGGTGCTCGTTGAGCTCCTTGGCGAGGTCTGTCTGCGTCTTAGAGCTCTCTATGGCGGTAGAAGTATTTGTCTCTCGCAGATGTTCTGCAGATTCTCTCCTCTGCTCTGCACCAACTCTGCCATGCTCTGCGACAACTCTTTGCACTTCAGCGTCACTCCTGCTCTTCTCTGCAGCCTTCCTGTCATTTTCAACTTTGACTCTCGAATTTTCTGCTGAAGCTCGTGCAGTTTCGGCAGACGCTCTCTTCTGCTCAGCTGAAGAGCGTGAAGACTCAGCAGCAACTCGCTTGCTCTCAACATCAACTCTACCCTGCTCAGCCTTGACTCTCGCAGCTTCTGAGGTGGCTCGCATCTGCTCTGCAGTCTTGCGAGTTTCCTCATTCTGCTCTATTGTCTTCTTGCTTGCAAGAGTGTCTGTAGTAGCTTTCTTGGCTGCTTCGGTCGCAGTCTTGCTCGCTGCGACGGCATCATCTACTTGCTGCTTCTTTGTCTCCAGCCCCTCCCGAGCCTTGTCTGCATTGGAAGCAGCTGTATTGGCGGTTGCAGCAGCCGTATTGGCTGCTGTGGTAGCCTTCTTGGCTTCCACCAGCTCCGCATCAAGATCTTTCGAGAATACCTTCATCGGTACGATGACCTGCTTGCGAGTGCCTTTGTTGTCATCGTAGAGGGCGGGAACAGTGTTGATATGGTCAAGATCATAGACCATTTCACACTCAAAGATGTTCTTCGAGTGAAGTTTCATCTGCTCTACAATATGCGGCCATAAGGCTATGCTGACCGAAGACCAATCAGAGTTCTTGATTGCATCTTCGATGCTGGTACCCACCTTCACATCGCTCATAAGCACCTCCTCTCTTATTCGGCATTCTTGATGCTATCAAGCCACTCAGGAATTGATGCCAGAATCTGAGCAGTCACTTCCTTGCCGACATCATCCTTCTTGATAGAGATTGCAAGATTGCCGTTCTCTACATTAATATTACCTAAATACTCACCATTCTCACTGCTGATGATATATCCTCTTATTATAGTTTTATCTCCAGCGATATTACGCTCGAAACTCACTTTCACACTCTCGTTGAGCTCAATCGGCTCAAATTCGGTTGTCACCGTCTGCTTTGCTGTTTTCATATTATAAATATTATATAAGTTATTAAAATCAAGACCAGTTCAAATCATATTCACCACTCCAGAAGACTCCGGCACCAAGGCTGGTTGGCTTCGGATTCAGGAATTTCGGATTTACGTAAGCGCACGACAGGCTTTCGCCACCTTTCAACTCATGCCAACCACCGATGTCTGCAAAATGAATTGTCTGTTTATCATTACCATTAATGACTCGCCATTCCTTGCCGTTACCCATTCCCTCGAATACGTAATAGAAATCAGAACTGCAATTAATGACAACCATATCAATCGCCATACCTGAAGCGTCTCCATAACTAGCAAAACCATACAGAGGTATTTTATAGTATCTTCTTCCTGATACCATACCACTTTCGAGTGCAATATAGACCCCAGTATTCTCTGTATTGTCAGCATCCTTGGTGTATATTCTCATGTGTGTGCCGAAAACCCATGCCATTGTCTTTTGCCGATGTCCGAACATGCCTCTGCACCAAACATCTGCCGCATAAAAGCGATAACCACGTTTTTGGGCACTATCATATCCCTGGTGATACATGTCTCCCGAGAACCACATTCTGCCATCCGAGCCAAACTGTATATTACCAACAACATTACCGTTGCTGTCAACACAATCAAGTGTTTTAAAACTGCCGTGTACTCCTGTAACCGTACCGCTGAATGTACCATTCTGACACCAAAAACTACCAGTTGAGTCAAGTTTAAAGTTCGGAGTTGTGATGGTAATCTGACCGCCCGAGAAGTTCATGCAATGACCGGTAAGATTTATCTTGTCGGCTTGGATGGTAGCATTGGAAATCATGTTTCCAGCTGTATCCTTCGTAATGAAAGAACTGATTTCACTTTTTACGACACCGCCTTTGTTTGTGAATGCCGTTGAGAAAAGCCCGGCAAATTCTTTATTCAATACCGCACCGGCAGACGCCAGCAGCTTGCCGTTTGCATCAAATCCTCCGGCAGCTACACTCCAGCTACTACTATTCTGCTTAACGGTAGTAATAGTAGAGGCGTAATCGCTTCTTATACCGCTGCCAACTTCATCTGCATGACTTCTAGCACTACTGATATACTTATTGAGCGTCTCAACGTTCGCCTTCAACTGTTCCTGCGTAGCAGCCTTGCCAACTGTCAGGGTGATGGTTTCAATATCATGCTGAATCTGTGTAATACTGGACGTATTCGCATTCACCATTTCTACAGTACTGGTAATTCTGCCAGATAACTGCTCGATGCTAGAGGATACTGTAGTGTTGTTAGCGTAATCTTGTCTACCTACCCACTGCCTGATACCCTCTGCTGTCTGACTGATGGATGATGTATATTCGCTTGTAACGGTACCATACTGATCCTTCAGCTTCTTGTCCACCGATGAGGTGATGCTGCTCGATGTCTGTACTATCAGCGATGAAGTATCTTCGCGATTCTTCTTATCTTTCTTATCTACATACTGCCTGATTTCACCCTTTTCTGCATCAAGCTCGAAGCCTACCTTGACTGCTTTCTTATTGACTGTATCGATGTTCTCACCCAGCAACTTGATATTGTTGGCCGTCTGCACTATCTGTGTGCTCACGGTCTTGGACAGCTCGCTGAGCGGCTCATCGGTGAGAGATGCAATTGCGAGATAGCAATCACCACTGTATTTGATGACGAAGTCACCGGTACCATTCCACACGCCCTCTATTGGAATAGTTTTCCACGCTCCAGAGTATGCGACACTGACAGCTCTCTGCTGTAGGGTATTCTGCTTACCTCTCACGTCTTCGCAACCAGCGAAGCCAATAGTCAACGTGCCAGCGGTCTTGGCATAGATGCGAATGCTGATGTACAGCTTGTCCTGCACATCGGTGTACCCTGCCTCTGTTGGAGGCAGCTCTGCGCTGCTCTTCTCTCCGGCAACATACTCCTTGTGAGTTCCTGGTTGTCTAATCAGCGCATTCTTCTGCCTGATGCCGCAATTCTGCACACGGAGAATCTGCCTGCCATCGACCTTTTCCAGCGAAACCTTGCGATTTCCGCTTGTGGTAGGATTTCCGTTGACCATGACCGGCAATCCGGAAGCGTCGAACCAGAAGACGGATTCGTCAGTGGAATCTATATCCCAACCTGCGATGATCTTATTATCAGAATCGGTAATCTGCTCCAGGAATTGGCCATTCTCGAGATAATTTTTCTCGTTTGTCAGCTCATAGCTGGTTTTGGAGAATCTTGAAGAGAACATGTTTTCGAGAACCTGAAACTTGGTGTCGATGCTCTCACCTGTTCGGCTCAGAACGAACTCGCCTACCGCATAGAGGTTGTTGAGATATTCGCCGAACCCCTTCAGTTGGCCAAGAACAGGATGTCTGATGCCTTTCAGATTTCCGATTCTACCCTTCAGAGCAGAATCCGGATTGGTTTTCATGCCATGGACAATATCTATATAAGGAGTATCGCTGCCTACGGTCATCACCTGAATGATGCCCTTACGGTCTGGGTCTGACACGTTGTCCACTCGCACGAAGGTGTCACGCTTCGTGATCAGCTTCTCCGGTGTCGCTCCTGCCATGGAGCTTGTGAAGTTCTCGAACGTCACCCACGCCAGCCTATCCTCACCCTCACCTTCTGTTCCTACCTCTTTCACCAGGAGCTCGTAGTTCTTCGTGACATAATGGTCATTCTCCTCTGATGGAAGACCATTATACTGCTGGACCATGATGTAATCACCCTTGCGAAAAGAGTTGTACATACGTCCTTCCCTGGTATCGAGATATACCCTGCCGCTCTCTGCGTCGTAATGATCCACCTCCATCATAGCCGTGAAGATGCGGTTGTCGTTCTCGCCCAACAACTGGGATATAATCATCTCGAAGATGCGCATGGATCCTCTCACGATGAGGTTGTCAAGTTCCAGGTTATATTTGTTCTCGAGAACACCAGCCGCATTCTCGACCGGCTCGTTCTTCAGCCGCCAACCTTTGCCCGTGAGGAATCCTGCAACGAAGTCCGGAGAACTGAGGTCTCCTGCGAAGACGGAGTTGCCTCCAACAGACAGGCCATTAGCGTTGACATCGTGAGCATCAATATCATGAGAGGTGATATCGCCATTCTCGTCGAACTTGTAGCCTGCACCTACCCTCAGACCTCTGAGGAAGGTGATGAGACCGGCAGCTTCATCGTCCTTGACCTTCGAAAGATATTTGCCATCGATCTTCTTCAGAAGCTCCTCGATGGTCGTATGCATCTCGTCTGAGGCGAAATGCAGCAGCGAGAGAAAAGCGGTGCCTATGCGGTATGCCGTATTGGCCTGCAGGCGTCGCTCATCTCTGATACCCTCGAATTGGGTCTGAAGATCATTCTTATCATATTCTACTGCCATATTGTTTTTTTTGTTTGCAAAGATATAACTTCGATGAAATCGATAAAAATACGCTCCCTAGAGGTTGCGTGCTGCTCCTATGCCCCTGAATATCTCGGTGAGGGCTGATGCCATCAGACCATTGTACCGGTCGCCGTAGAAGGTAGCCTCATGCTCGTTGAGCTTCATGACAGATGAGTAGTACTTCTGAGAGAACCAGTCACGTCTGCCTTTAGGTTCGCCACCTGCGACACGACCGCCCCAGGCAGGGCCCACCTTCTTCGGTTTATCGAGATTGTTGTCACGACGGTATTCTTCGCCCAGGAAGTTGAGGTCTCCGTTGTTGATGCGGTGGATTTTCTCTCCACCCTGTGCCTCGGTCCACTTGTACCACTCATGTGCCGGACCTACTCCTGCAGCTACATAGATACCGTACTGCAGGAAGTTGTGTTCAATTGTGGTCACAGAGCCTTGCTCCAGGTGCGCCTTGATGGAAGCGTAGAGGCGGCCGGTATCGATGGTACGAAGCCGCTCCATGCGCTCTCGCCAGTAGTCGCCCATGGCATTAGCCCATCCTCGCTCATATCTGAGGAGGTCGTCTATTTCTGCGTCTGCCATAGGCTCTCGTCATACTGTATATCGATAGGTTCGTCTGATGTGACCATGAAGTAGAGTCCTGTGACGCCATTCATGGACCATCTGCCCAGTTCGCTCGAATAGACCTGCGTGAGGTCCAGGAACTCCATCTGTCCGTCGTATGCCTCACGGCTCTTGTCGTGTAGTATGCGGCTGAGGAACTGGCGGAAGATATATCTGCAGATATTCATTTTCGCCTCTCGGTCTGCCATGTCATCGCGTCGGTACCCTGCCAGGATCCAGACGGTATAGACGTTGCGGTCGAAGAAGCCCTCTCCGATGGAATGGGTGTTGCTGTCAACGGTGTCTGACACCATAACGAAGTTTGATGCTTTACGGAACTGCTGCATGACTCCCTGGATGGAATCAGGTCCGGAGCACTCTGTTGCGACAAAATTATAATCCCTGCAGGTTCTGCACTCGGCAGCCAGCTGCTTGAAATAGGCGATGGAATCGAAGATTTTCTCTGTCATGTTCTGAATATTTAATTGTTTTGCCTATTACGCTTCCTAAACTCCTCTGCCTCCCGAGCCTTATTGTCCAGTTCCGTGAGTGCAGCCCAGCAGTCGGTATTATAGACTGCCTGCAGTTTGGTCACGTCACCATCGGTAAGTGCCCTGATCTGCGCCTGCATGGCTGGCAGGATGTCCTCACGCCGCAGTTCTCCACCCTCTTTGGCTGGTCTGAAGAAGTGAGGAAAGTTGGCGGCGAAATACTCCTTGACGCTCGAGAACCACATGAAGACTCCGAGGAGCTCATAAGGTTCGAAATTGGCGGTTTCATCGGAAGAACCGCCTGCTGTCCTGTACATGAGATGCGCCATTTTCAGCAGGAATCTGTCCTCCTGCTTGAGCATGAACAGCTGGTAGTTCTTCTCGATATTGAGGTAATCGTAGAAGCTGATCTCGTGAAGCAGGCTGTTTACTGCCGTCAGTTGAACGTCACTTGCAACCTGTAGAGGCCTAAAGTCCGTAAAGGAGTCTATGAAATCGAAGTTTTTGAGCAGGGAGAGGATTTCTGCAGCGCTGATATACAGGACTCTCTCGCGCACTTTCCCAGTCTTAGTATCGCCATTTTCGTCGCTTTCACCGCATTTAACGCTGCATTTCCACCCGGTTCGGGTGTACTTATGTACGGTAAGACCGCAGAACCTTGCGAGAAGGTAGCATTTGACAACGGTATGATCCTGGAACGTCGACATGATGCTAAGGACATAGCGCAACTGATCCTCTGAAAGTTCCGCCCACGATGACGGCGCCTTGAAATTGAACTCTTGTGTACCATCTTTATGAATTAAAAACGAAGGCAGGTTTTGATTTTTCATTGTTGAACTCTTTGAAATGGTTAGCCTTAAATGCCGATGAATTCGCATATAATGGGAATTTATCGAGGTTTCTGTCTAGATACGATAGCAGTCTTGCACGCTCGTTGGAGTATGCAGACAGCATGCCGTTGGCAAGCATTATCATGCAGCGCATCAGCATGAGGCGCACCTCGTTCTCTTCCCAATTACTTTTACGCTCGCATCTAACCTGTGACATGATGTCATCCATCTGCTCATCAGAAACAAGCTTGCGTATGGTGGCATCTGCCTCTTGCATGGCTGCCAACTTGGATGCCCACTCCTTGGATGTCATGCTGGTCTCTCCCGTGAGAAAACGGTAAGCGTCAAAGCTCCAAACTATCGTCTGTATGCCCTGCTTTGCCTGTAGGGTTTTCCCCCAACCCGGTACGTTGCAGAGAAGTGCCAGGACTGTCTGCTGTGATGAGATGAAGGCTACACGGCATTGCTCAATGAGTGCCTCTACTCTGGAGGAACTTGCAGGAGAGACTTCGTTGTTGGCCACAACGCCAAAGCCTGTAGGAGTGAGCACGAGGTCGAGGTGTCTTACTACGCTGAGGAAGGCATCGAGACATACAGTCTTGATTACTGCTTCACGCAGCTCCTCGCTGAGCTCGAAAGACGCCTCGCTGGTCTCCAGTGCCGCCTCTCCTACCTCGCCCAGTATCTGCTGGCAGAGCCGCAGATAGGACTCCTTAAAATGCGGTTCCACCGACTCGAACACCTCAGAGTGAGAGCTGGTGGCTGCAAGGATGCTCTGTTCGAAGTCATCCTTGCTGATCTGAATCTTCATTTTTGCCATGATTTGTTACGATTGATGTCTGTTGGTCCTTATTTTTGTCGAGTGTCGTGAGTTCTATCATCGGCACATCTACGGTCACTCCTCGTTCGGCATAGCCATTGTAGTGGGAGATGACGTGATAAGGCTTGCACATGATGTCGTGGCAGGCCTTCTCGAGCGACTGCTTGAGTATGAAGAGCTCTCGCTTGTCTGAGCCGGAGTTGTTCATCTGGCTCTTGCCCGGCGTGGCTCCGATGAGGTTGGGATGCACGCCATACGAGAAGCAGAGGGCATTGGATGCCTCGCTCATGTCGTCTGCCCAGTCGCCACCCTCCTTCTTGCTACCCTCGGAGAGGTTGATGATGCGCACCATGCGCTGCTCCTTGCCGTTTGGGTCGAAGTAGTAGCCCGTGATGAGTGCCTTGCCGGCATTCTCCGGTCCGCACACGAAGTTGATGATGTTGTCCTTCTCCTGCAGGATGCGCTCCTTGCGCTTATCCGGGTCGATGATGTCCTCGTTGTTGCAGAGCTCTTCCCAGTAGTCGCGGTGCACCTCTATCTGGATGCGAGGAGCGGACGTGTTCTTGATCATGTAGCGCTTGCCGATACCGATGAGACGGTAGATGTCGTACCAGGCATCGTCGAAGACGCTGGCATAGTATGGTATCGGATAGTACTGCAGTCCTGGTGTCGGGATGCGGGATATGATGGCAAACTTGCAGTCCTTGCCCATCTCGGGTGCCTTGCCCATGATGCCTGTGTATGGGTCGGGAGCCTTGCCCATGCGCGCCATGAGGTCGCCCAGCGGGTCGTAGAAGTCGAGCAGCGGAATGACCTCGGTATGTACCGGCGACATGACGTTGCGGAAGTCGCCGAAGAAGACATGCTCTATGCGCCCCTTGTCATTTGGTACCTCCAGGCGGCAATAAGAAACGTCCTTGTGGCGGATATTGACTATCTTGGAGTGGTCACGGCTCAGGATGATGACCTCTACCGACCAGAAGAAGAACTTCATGTCGGTGGCCTGCTGCATAAAGACCTCATGAATGGAGTTCTTCAGGCAGAAGTCGCGGATCTCGCTGTCGGTGGTGTCCTGTTTTGTCTCCCGGTCCATGAAGCGTAAGCCCTGCCCGTAGCAGCACTGGACGTTGAACGCCATAGCTCGCTGCGCCACCATGTTGCGGCGCATCAACTGCTGCAGGATGTATGGCATGTCGTTGTCATCGCCATAGTTGATATACTCGAAGAGTTTGCCGTCTGAAGTCTCCAGGATGCCTGTAGTGGCATCGCCCACCTCTCCGGAACCCAGGAAACTGGTATCCTTTCCATACTGCTGCTCGATGGTAGTGGAGTCTGTTACCCTGCTCACGCCCTCTGCCACGAGGGCGTAGCGACTGTAGGAACCGCTGGTTCCTACTTGCTGAAGCTGATATTTTTTCTGTTTCATGTCATAAATATACTGGTAAGCCCAGGAACTGGTGAATGTAGATGTCCGGAACGGTGCGAACCTCGGCATTTGCCGGGTTGACGAGGCGGTGGAAACCGCCTCGCCAACTGCTGCCCCTGACCAGCCATCCTGTATAGTCGACGGTCTCGCCGTCTGATGTCCACGCCTTCAGGTTAATTGTAGAGCGGTCTCGCTCTGCCTTTGCCAGGAGGCGCAGCACCTCTGTGAGGTGGTAAGCCGTGCGTCTCATCAGTTGAAGGTGTTGTCGAAGGTGTTGTCGAAGATACGGCCGGCTCGCTGCAGGTCAAGCACGTTGTGCTGGCGCTGTGCGTAGGTGTAGCTGAAGGTGAAGCGTGGCACGCTGTCGCGCAGGTTGTCACGCTTGGACTTGGAGTCTGAGAGGGTGACACGCTTGCCCACCTTGGCAACGCCGCCGATGAAGTTGACCAGATAGACCTCGTCTGAGCGGAAGAGGTCATCTGCCCAGTTGGCCATGTCTGTGCCTAGAAACCCCGTATCGGCGTTGAAGGTGCGCTGCTCTGTGATGCGGTAGTTAACCCTGATGCCGCCCATGTAGGCTGCATCGCGGGTGTATTGCGGATCAACCTCGTGCTTTCCCGTGCAGTAGATGAGCTCCTGGCAGCCGAACGAGTTCGTGAAGAGTAGGGTCGGTGCCACGTCACGCTCCTCGCTGTCTATGATGAGGGTCATGGAGCGTGAGCCAGCCTCTACCACGTAGTAGAGAAGGTCGGTGCCCTCGGTCTCGAAACGAGACGGAGAAACGTCGATGGTGGTGTAGATGTCATTGCCGCCGACGGCTGGTGCGGTAAACGGTTTCGTAGTTCTGTCGGCGTAGTGTGCGGTGACTGTTGCCGAGTCCTTGCCCATGTAGTGAAGATACTCCAGTCGCCCCATGTAGGTGGTCTTGTGCCCCTCCAGCAGGGTGAGGAAGTGGGTATTGAGGAATGTGGAGCAGTCCACGCCCACGATGTCCACGGTGGAATAGTAAACCTTCAGGGTGGCTTTCTGCGTATCGGTGACTGTAGCCGAGTCGGTGTCTCCGGAGTCCGGAACCTGCTCCTCGGCGATGGTGATGGTGGCTGTGACTGCCAGCCTCCGGCGTGCATAGGGACGGAAGATGTCGGCAAGGTCGCTCACTCTGACCTCTCCATCGGCAGGATAGAGATACTCATCGTAGATGATATCATCACCTATCTTGATGGTGACGAGCAGGCGGGTCTTGGCCGTAAGAATATCGATGTCGGGGATGTTCTCAAGGAAGAAACTGCCCGACGGAAGTGATGTGATGGTCATATATTATCTTTTTTGATGCAAAGATAATATGGAGAGGATAAAAATAAAAATACGGCTGACTACCCTCACGGGCGGCCAGCCGTATCAAAGCTTTTCAAAACTTTGTAAAATTTTTCGTGCTGCAAAGGTACGAAAAATTATGCATAACACATGGTAGTATAATAAAATATATGAGTTTTTAACTTAAACCAGGCTGTCTGGCCTGACAACTCTCTCCCAGATAGCCCATGCCACGGTACCGTCTGGCTGCGTGGCTACCTGATAGTCATGCTCCACCATGTAGCGGTTGATGGTGTCTGTACCTACACCGCCCATGTCATCAAGTTCCGTGGCGATGTCCTGGGTGGTCTTGTAACTCTTCTTGTAATCAAGACCGGTTTCTTCATCCTTCACAGGGAGGCAGCTGCGGAAGTGGAAGTAAGCGTCGAGCAGGTCCTCCTCAAACTGCTCGCTGATGAAATTATCTGTATTTCTTGGCATAATCGTTAATTTTTAAAGGGTTATACTTAAATTCTGTTATCTGGGTGCTGTCGGTTTAATGCCGTCTCATAGAGGTCTATCCAGTAACCGAGTCTGGAAGCCCAAATGTCGTATTTGATCTGAAGTCTGCAGGTACGTAGTTCCTCTTGCTCCAGTTCTCTGAGGTATCTGCCGGCTATGCGGTGGCAGTCCAGATTGACGCAGTATCGTGACTGGATCTTGGCGTACTCCACCAGTTTGTACAGTTCCTTGCGTTTAGTCTCAAGCTCCCAGTAGCGTTTCATGAGCGCATCGCGGATGCGACGGCGTTTGAAATATAGCAAGAGAATGTCTCTCTTGACTTTCTTCTTATTCTTTTTCATACCTAATCGTTGTTGATGGTTTTCCACTTGTCCAAAGTCATATTGTATGGCTCAACCTCTTTAGCTCCATACCTAAGAGCATAATAGCGATGATCATACCATCGGATAATAGTCTGCTTGTGTGACGCATCATCGATGAAAACAACAGAACCCATTGTATTGTAGTTTCTCTGAAATTTGAGTTCCACCTTATGGGCGTTCATTTTTTTGCCAATATTTATGAAGTATTTGCACTTGCTGATGTCCTTGGTTATCAGCTTTGCTGTGCGTCTTCTGCGGTTTCTACTTTTCTTCATCATGCTACCTCCCCTCCGAAAATGAAACCACCAATCATGAGCATCGCCATCACAGCTGCGAAACCAACCATGGTGAGCACAACCTCTCCATAGGTCACGGTCTCCCCGCAGATATAGCTGAAGGTCTCGCTCTTGGTCTTGGCGAGCTTCTTGATTTCACACTTGAGGGTATTGATACCCTCCTCAACGCTGATGCCTGCAGGTCTCACCTGCGCATCACTTAATAAAATAGAATTCTGCATATTGCATCGTCTTATAAGCATTAACAGCCGATTGTACAAAAGGGTGGCGGCTGCATTCCCCGTTGCTTATAAGACGATGGCTTATCCGGAAGGACAAATCAGATCTTACGGTTCATGCAGCCGCCATGTATTGGGCATATCTATTTTCCCAGTTGGAAAAAATTATTTTCCCAGTTAGAAAAAAAGATTTTCCTAGGCATAAAAAAAGCCTGCGGCTAAGAAGCCATAGGCGAAACGGTCGCCTTGCCGGATAGTTTACTATCGTCTTATAAGCGTTGGCAAAGGTAAGAAGAATATTTGGAACCGCCAAAAAAAAAGCGAGAAATTTTAGAAGAATCTGCAGGGAATATGTTTTAGAGCATAAAATCGGGATGATTTGAGGAGGAGAAGGAATGAAAAGGAATGAAAAGGAATGATTTTCCGGAATCAATCGGAATCAATCGGAATCAATCGGAATCAATCGGACAATGACCGGGAATAACCGGAAAAACGAGCGAATTACGACCGAAAACGACCGGAAACGACCGCAGGATCTCCCTTCGGTTCTGCCACTTCGAGGAATGGATTCCTCGGAAATTCCCCGATTTTCCGTGCATTTTCCTCGATTTTCCACGCATTTTCGTGAAAATTCCACGGAATCTCAATAAAATTCCGTATATTTGCATCGGTTTAACGAAATAATATATATTAAGGTATGGAAAGAAAAGATTTATTTTACGACATTATAATCACACTGGCCAATGTTGTTTGCGCCATCGTGTCTGTATTATGTGCCCTTATAATTTTACTGCATTGTAAATAGTAAGGGCAAGTGTTATCAGCATCGACACAAAAGAGACCGTAGCACTAGCTATACCCACGAACAGCTTATACTCCTTCAGTTTCTCCATCAGTTTTTGACGTTTGAGGTATCTAGCCAACCCCATTTGTGCAGCCTTGCATCCCTTGTCTGTAAGCTGAACCCTCCAATCGTAATCTCCTGTATAAACTATCAAGCCATCAATCTCCAACATAGTCACCACATCATTGGCAAGAACTCTGTCATCAGACAACTCGTCAACATAAGCTAGCATTGACTCTCTGACCATTGCGGTTTCATTTGAAAGAAGTTGCTTAATCGTTGCATCTGCCACTCTCATCTGTCTTTCGGAATAAACCATAATAAAAAAATGTTTTAATGTGAACAATAAGAAATCCCCGGCACGGCTCTGTGTCGGGGACGTTTTTTGGTATTTCTGCGCCACAAGGCTATGGCGACTTTTGTCTTATGGGGAATGATAAGCCCCAGCCTCATTTTTATATTCTGTCTGCAGCTGCACGTATGCGGTTTGAAACCTCGCAGAGTGCGCCGCGGAGCATGTTCTTTTCATCTTCGGTGAAGCCTCCCACTCCACCATTGCCATCGATGCCATCGAGCTTGTGATAAAGCCATGATGCCGACTTGCCGAAATATGTATGTGCTATCTCTCGCCACGACACGAGCATCTGAATATCCTGGATGCGCTGCTTTACTTCGCTATCCTTGGTCTGCTTAACTGTTGCTACTGCTACTTCCATAATCTTATATTTTTTAATGCCCTCCCCGAAGGGAGGGTCTGTTGTTAATACTTTGTGTAATACTCAGGCGGCTCAATCATCTCATCGAAAAGTTGTTGAGCATACCATAATAACTGCGGGTTGCCCCTAGGAAAAGACTTTTTGTAATTTCTGATAGCTGCTATCAGCTCTTCCTCTTTGTCACTCACTAAAATTTTCTTCATATCATTATTTCTTTAAGACAATGCAAAGATACTACAAATTTTCGTATTATCCAAATATTTACTACGAAAAAACGTATTATTAAGTAAGATTTAACATTTTAGCCTTGAAAACTTGTGGAATTGCCGGAAAAACATTATTTTTGCAGCGGTTAAACGAAATAATATATATTAGGTATGGACAGAAAAGAATATATGAACTTGGAGAAGCGCATAAGGTTTCTCCATATTACGGTAAATTTTCTCATTGCTATCTCTATTCTTCATGGACTTTTGTTAATACAGCTGCAATCACCCCATCTAAGATTGTTGCTATCCACCCTATTAAAGCAATTAAAATAGAGACTATATATGTGAACAATGAAGTCCCCGGCACGGCTCTGTGTCGGGGACGATGTGTTAAATAAAGATAGCCTAAATAGCAAGGCTAAGCGAGCCAAATTTCTGAGCCATATCCTGTAAGGCACCTTTGAGAGTAACAAGCTCATCAGGAGTAAACTGCGATGCCTTTCCGTTGACTATGTTTCCGTTCATCTTATGTGCTAGCCAAGAGCGAGACTTGCCAAAGTAAGCCTTTGCGATGTAAGCCATGGAAACCATATCTGTAATCTCACCAAACTTTTCTGCCATGGTCAGTTCCTTGACCTTCTGCTCTGTGGTCTTAGCCATGTAGCCAACTGCCACGGCAAAAGCCTTAGGGTCTGACTCCTTGAGTGCATCCATCTGACGGCGAACCTCCGCCTTATCCTCTGCGGTCTTGGCAGCTCTGTTTTGTGCAGCCAAAGCCTTCACCTTATCAATCATCTCTGTATATTCCATAATCTTATATTTTTTAAGTTTAAAGGAATGAGTGCCCCCGAAGGGGCTTTCTCATTTCTTTTTGTTTTTAATTTTGTTTTCCAACTCTGCGATTTCTTTTTCTGCTACCCTTTTGAAGGTATCGGGGAACTCTTGCCAATACTCCAGGTAGAAAAGCAAATCGTCTTCATTTTCCTTGAGTTCCTTAGATTTTCGTCTTGCCATATACTATCTTTATTAACACGATGCAAAGGTACTAAACTTTTGTTGAATAACCAAATATTTTCGCGATTATTTTCAACATTTGTGTATTATTTAACATTTGGCTACGAAAAAGCCCCCGATGCGTCACGCACGGAGGGCTCAGAGATCTTTACTAAAATTCCTACATAATTATATGAAAACACAGCCTATGTCAGAACACGGCTGCCTGTAAATCATCCTTTAAATGTCCCCGACACGGAATCGCGTCGGGGACGGTTGTGTGAACAGATAACCCTATGCTAACTGCAAAGAGCTAATGCGTTGTCCAATCTCCTGGACGGCACGATTGAAAATATCTTTCTGCTCGGAATTGAGCGTGTAAACATGACCGCGAACCTTAGAGCCATTGAGACGCTGAGAGAGCCATGCTGCGCTTTTGCCGAAGTAATTCTGAGCGATGTACCGAAGTGGCAACAACTTGTAATCATCCTCTGCAAGTTGCTCACGCAAAGCTAGAACTTCACTCTGAAGTTGCTCCATCTTTTGGTTGATGAAAACCTTTGCCTCCTCTTTGTCACTATCATCAGCATTTAATTTGATGTAGTTTAAAATTTCTGTTTTTCGAGCTTCGCTCTTTTCGTCTTCCTTGCCTGCAAGAGAAGCGTATTCCTTAAGTAAATCTGCGTTATTATTCATATCTTATATTTTTTTTAAATCCCCTCCCGAAGGAGGGGAAACATTTTACTTCTTTTTTCTTTTCTTAATCAGAACTGAAAGCTGGTCTAAAACGCTGTCTGTAAACTTCCAATAAGTTTCATCATCAATGTGATAAGCTTCTCTCAGCCTGATGTAATCACTTAGCAGTTTCTTCTTAATTCTAATCTGCTTTTCTAGCTCTTCTTCATTCATCTGTTGAATTTTAAATTGTTAAACATCTAGTTATCTATTCACGATGCAAAGATACATAAAATTCTTTTAATAACCAAATAAAACATAAACTTTCTTTTATGATTAACTCATTTTTAACATTTCACCCCCATCAAACACGGTTTTTACCTCTTTTTCTCATCATTCTTGAATGATGTCAAACAATGTTATTACCTCTTTTACCCCGAAATGCAATGTAGGGGTTCGCTCGAAAACGGCTCGTTTCTTGTGGCAATTTCATGGAAATTGGCATAAGTAGCCGTTTTCGAGCGGGCAATCAATGGCAATTGATTGCAAAATTTGGGCATTTTGCACAAATTTTCCACGGTCATTTTTGCCAACTTGCTGAAAATCATGGATTTTTAGAAAGTTGAAGCAAAAAAGGGCGTGCCTTGCTGTAAGCATAGCCCCCACCGCCCTACGCTCGGAGGCAATTGCCACGGCTGACTGGAGCGGTATATGTAAGGGTTTTTTCATGTGGCAATTGCCCCTTTCCCCGACTGCTGCCCCGAATTGCCATCGCTCTCGCTATCTCTATCCCCTTCCCTTCATCCGCGGTTATCAGCAAGTTTGCAAGCAAGTAAAAGGGCAACGTGTTCCTATCACGTTGCCCATGGTGCCTATAGTCTGCCCTTGTCGTGATAGCTGTAGAATGCTCCATCTGTTACTATCACATGGTCCATAAAGAAGAGGCGCATGACTTGACAAGCCTTGGCTATCTGCTGGGTCAGCACATCGTCCGCCTTGCTTGGCTGCGTGTTGCCCGATGGGTGATTGTGCACGAATGCCATGATGGTTGCACCGCTCAAGACTGCCTCCCTCATGAGGATACGAATATCCACTGAAGTCTCTGTTATCCCTCCCTCGCTCAGTTTCACGCTCTTGATGAGTCTGAAATTTTGGTTCATCAATATGACGTGTGCCTGCTCTACCTTGAGGTCTGCCATCTGCGGAAGCATGTAGTTGTATATGGCTAGACTGCTGCCCATGTCGGGCTTGCTGCCCAACTTCTCCACTGCCCTGCGCTTGCCTAGTTCCAAAGCTGCGAGTACTGCCAACGCCTTGCAGTCGCCTATTCCCTGCACTACCTGCATTTCGTCCATGGATAACTTTGCAAGGTTACTGAGGTTATTGTCTGCCATGTTCATCAGTTGCCTAGCCTGGCTTAGGCTTTCGGCTGTTCCTGCCCCTCTGTTGATTACCATGGATAACAATTCGGTGTTACTGAGTGAATCGAATCCGTAATTAGCTGCCTTGAACTCTGGGCGCTCGTCTGCTAGTATATCATTGTACTTCTTCATGTTACGCTACTTTATTATAGTTGTTGTTTGATTTCTTATTGATATTAACACCCTGTGGAAAACATCTCTTTGAGTGTGCAACTGCCTCATAAAAGCCTTCTGCCATCTCCTGCAACACGCCTCTGTTGCTTATTGGGTCGTGGTGAATGGTGCGAGCCAAAAAGATTTCTCTCTCCACATAAGCACCTGCCGCCTCCAACTTTCTTCTGAAGTCCTCGATGGTCTTGCCACTAGTCAGCAGGTCGTCGAATAGAATGACCTGCTTGCCCTTGAAGTACTCGCCATCAACTGAAACGTGATAAATGTCTTCGTTAACAACATGGCTGCCTCCGTTGTGGGTTGGCTTGCGCTCTCCAAAAATGTGCACGTGCTCATTTGCGGTTGCGATGCCTGCTGCATTGAGGATGGCTGCGAGATAGCCGAATCGCTTGTTATATTTCCATTGTGTGCTGCAAGGAGCAAAAACTACAACGAAGTCCTCTAAGATACTGCTATACTGCTTTGTAAGATAGCGAACTAGCCACTCAGCGCAGATTTGTACCGCCTCCTTGTCGCCTGCCTTGAAGTCGTAGACGAAGCGGTTGTTTGCCATCTGCTGTGCCTTGTCAACGCAAAGGTTGATGTAAGCGTTTGGAACGTACTCCAAAAAATAGTTCTGTCTCATATCGAAAAATTTTATAAAGTTTGAAATTGTATTCTGGTAATGTTTGGGAGCCCAGAGATTTTTTCCCACTCCTGCTGTGGAGTATTTTTTTTAATTGCATTCCGTTCAAAGCCCGGTGTGCCCTTTCGATTTTTCCTGTGCTTCACAATGCGCTGGCAGAGGCAAACAGGTGTGGGGTTCTGTGTTGACAAAAGGTAAAGGTTTAGTGTAACGTGAAGAACCTTTGGCTTTTGTTAACCCAGGTTCATACACAGGTTTGAATCGCCAGCAGCTAACTTTGCACAGGAAATTTCGGATGGGAACACATGACGGGCGGCGGAGAATGCAATAAAAAATGTACGGAACAGCATCAAACTCACCATCGGAGATACCGCTTTCTCACACACCAAGAAAGAAAAAAGGCTGCCTACTCTCACGAGCAAGCAGCCAAGGAATCATAGCATAAAAAAAACTTAAAGCAATAAATAAAAAAAAGAACGAAATATTCTATCGAGGGTAATAGTTGCTCATGCCTCCCGTATAGAGGACGGTCTGAGGGAACTTATCCACGCCTATACAGACGGTATCGAAGGCATCGGAGAAGTCGGTACGGTTCTCCAGCCTGTCCTCGTCTGTCTCCACGAGCTTCTCTCCTCGCTTATCCTTGCCGTTGTTGTAACAGCCGGCACTCTCGATGGAGATGATCAGGTCCTCGTTATTGTCCTTATTGATGAGAACCATGTGGCGCGCATGTCCCTTGAACATGCGGTCGATGAGCAACTGCTTCTCAAGATGGTTCATCGGCTTGCCGATGTAGACCTCTGTAACGAGCCAGCCATTCCTACGTAGCACCTTGGTGATAATCTGGTAGAACTTATCGTTGTGGGTTGCATAGGAGTTTCCCACGAAGGTTGCATCGTAGTAGAAGATGGCTCGTTTGTTCTTGAGATACTTATAGTAGTCGCAGAAGTCCTGAGCGAGCTCAGGCAACTTTCTGTCATACTTTACATAGAATGAGTTGACGATGCGCAGCTTGGTATCGGAACCCACCTGCCCGACTACGAGACAGTTGATGTTGTTGTTGGCATCGGAACCGATGATCAGCGGTAAACCGTCCTCCAGGTCGCCATCCATGCGGCAGTCCGGCTTGTCGTGCTTAGGGTCGAACTTATACTGCAGGTCATTGAGAAACCTGGTGTTCGGCGCCGTATAGAAGTTGCGATCCTCGTCAAGTCCGGAGTAGAAACCATCCTGTGCGATGCCGACATGCTGGCACATGATGCTCGTGAGGAAGGTCATCTTTGGCAGGTCTCGCTTCATCTGTCTGATGAAGTCCTCGCCTAAGACAGCCAGGTTCTGGATGCTGGAGCATCTGGAGTAGACCAGAGCATAGGAGCGGAGGGAGTGCAGAACTTTCTCATACTTTTGCACCTGCGACATATAATAATCATATCGCTCTGGGTGAGCAGCCAGCTTGTGTCGGATGCTGTGCAGATGCACTAGGACTGTCTCCATGGTTGCTACCAGTTCCTTGTCTTCCTTTTTTTCCCAGCTCATAAACCAGGAACCTTTTTTGGTCGCAGATGTATCTGAAGTAATGGTCAGACCATGATGGAGACAGCAGCCTCCGAACAACTGCTTGTTTCCACGGTTTGCCGGAAGCGTCTCATTGTTAAGCTGTTCCCAGTCGATAAACTTGGCCTCGTCGATGAAGACATGGTCGAGTGAGAGGGAGTTGGAGGTACCGCTGCGGTCCTGAGAGATGATGTTGAGGTAGCTGCCATTATAGAAGGCTACGGTATTTTCCCAGTTCATGGGCTGGAAATGTGGTTCCTGCCAATGCAGCGCCTTCCATGGTTTCTTGCCCACTATGTAGTGGACATCGCGCTTGTAGCCCCACTCCTCAAGGTGTACCAGAGCAGAAGGAAGGATGTTGGTCTGGCATCGCTTGACCGATGGCGCTACCATGCCCAGGCATGAACCCGGCATGTGCTGCACGGCATAGAGGATGCGGCCAGCCTCGACCACACCCTTTCCGGTACCACGGCCCCACTCGCAGACCAGCGTCTTGGGCATGAGCTGCAGGACGCGCGACTGAACGTCGTTGAAAAATAACTCCTTAGGTCTTGCTGTCATCATCTGGCGGAAGTTCTTCGAAGTCAGCATCCTCGATGTCCGGCATCGAGTAGCGTTTCTCCATTTTCTTGATTTTCGCACGAAGATTAGGAATCCTCTGCAAACCAATTACTGACGGATCATCCGTCATGCGGAACTCGACTGGTACAATCTTGTCGAAGGCAAGTTCCGGCTCGTCAGGCGTATCGGTTCGGTTATTCTTGATGCGGTTTTTCTGCATCACGGCTAGGGCACGGAAGTCCCCTGCAGCCTTGGCAGCCTTGCGGTCCTCGTCTATTTCCTGATTGACTTTCCATCTCCAGAATTCCTTTGAGGCGGCGTTGAGGTTGCCGAGCATGACCTGGCAGAGATGGATATCATCGTATGCCTGGGTCTCGCTGACGCCGAACATGGCCTTGTCCTGATCAACCATCTCCCTGACGGTAAAGCGTGGATAGCGCAGCCAGAAGGCGTAGCAGCCACGCAGCCGCTCCACTCTCGCCTTGACGATGGCAGAGATGTGAAGTTCCTGAAGCTCATCCTCGTTGAGAGGCATGTACTTCATGTAGTCATCAATGTTGACTGGTAGACTCATATCTAACTGAGGTTAGCCATAATCTGCGAGAGTTGCGACATGATGGACTGGTAGGCTCCAGGAGAACCTACCTTAGCGAGTGCGATATTATTGATGCGCAGCTCGTTAGCGGTCTCCGCTAAACCTTTGAGGTAGCGGTGTCGATAGGGTGAGCGCGGCTCCTGCAGCTCCAACTGCATGGCCATGGCCTCGTCGGGAGACAGTTCCATCATGATGGGCACCTCATCGACCGGTGTCATGGCCTTTGCCAGGTCATAGACCGTCTGCAGGTAAAGCTCACTCTCTTCCAGATAGGGAAATTGTTGTCGTATCATCCAGCAAATTATTTAGCATGTTATTGAGATTGAGATAAACATCTCTGTCAGTCGTGATGAACGTGCACTCAGCACGGTCACCATAGGTCTGGTTCTGAGATGTTATCACGGAGACTAACCATTGAGCGTTAGCGACAAGCATCACCTTGGAGTGGTTGAGCGTCAGCCTAACTTTATCAAAAGCCTCTGTCATCAAGCGACTTAGCTTTAAAGTTTTACTTGAAGCTTTAATGTCTGCCACTAACACTGAGGAGTTAATCAACCCTCGCTTGCGAAGGTTGATGACTCCACAGAGGAAGGCATCGGATGTGGAGAAGGTGGTGACGGCAATGTGCGCTGCACCTGTCTGCTCCAGAATCCACCCCAACAGCCCAAGGGTGTGAAGCCCCTGACCCAGGAAGACCTGCGAGCTACTCTGCCTGAGCGGTTTCAGGACTTGCTGTATCTGCTTCGCCCTCATCTGTAACCTCCTCTTCTGCACTCTCTGGCTGCTCCTCGCCATCGGCTGAAGCCTGCTGCTCCATGTTGATGCCAGCCTGCTGAAGCTTGGCGATGGTATCAGCGGTTATCTCTGCCTTGGCAGTAATGAGGAGCTGCACACGCTCATTGACCTTTGCTCGCAAGGCGTCAGCTTTGTCGGTGTTGCCAGCCTCCGTCAAGCCAATGAGCTGGTCAAGGTTCTTGGTGATGTAGGAGCGAGCATTGCCAATCTGCTTGGAGGTGATGGCAGCTACTGGCTGCTCCTCTGCTTGCTGCTCCTCGGCATCACCCGGCTTGGCATGGTCGTAGACGTCCATGGCCTGCTTGTATGCATAGTACTCCTCCTTGAGCGTAAGGAGCATACGTTTGAAGTCTTCGTCAGCAGCATGCAAGCCCTCGTATCTGTCACATGACATCTCGTAAGCTTTGCAAGCCTCAAAGTGTTCCTTGATTTTCTTCCACAGAGCGCAGTTGTTTTCCCAAATAGCCTGGATGTTGTCAGGCAACTGGTCATGGTCTGCTCGTTTGCCCTTGGCTACGATGGCTGAAGGCACGATGGAATCGAGGTTTTCTGACTCCACGACCGGAAGATGAGGTGCTAGCTGCTTTGCAATCTTGTCTGCTTCTGAGGTCTTGTCAACCGCAGTCTGAAGAACTGGCGTGACTGCCTTGTCATAGTTGCGGACATCATCGATGGTCATGCCTTCGATGCGATAGTTGAGATGTTTCTGCAGCTCATATTTGAGCAACTCGAGTTTGCCCTGAGGGTCGAAGTTGATGAGTTGATAGAGGTGGCGGTTGTTATTCATCTGCAGAAGGAGCAGCGCTCCCTCCCTGATGTTGGCATCGGTATGCTCGCAGTCAAACCACTTCTTTAACTTTTCTGTGAATTTCGGATCATTCATAATTATGAAAATTAAAAATGGCGAGACGAGCTCATGTAAGCATCGCCCCGCCACTGATAGTAGTTATGTAGGAAAATCGAATCCCTTGTTAACGGCCGTCTGTACTAGCAGCGACCTCCACTGGCTTGCAATCCTTACCAGAGATGGTACCTTCAGCAGTTGTGAGGGTACCGAAGTAGAATGGAGGCATGGTCTCGCAGTTGACAGAAATTTCAAGTGTGGTGTTGGTCTCGTCAGAGATACCTGCTCCAGAAGACTGAGAAGGTGTCACGTCGACCTCGAAGGTCTCGTCACCGAACTGGCGAAGCTTTCCGTTGCGCTCAGGAATCATAAAGATACCGTCTTCGTTGAGAAGCAAAGAAGCGAGTGCAGACGCTTCCTCCTCTGTACCAGGGAGGACAGCTGTTGCCTTGAGGTTCATGGTCTTACAGCCATGTTCACCCTGCGCCTCTGGCGAGAAGGAACTCTTGTCTGTGATGAAGGCAATCTTAATCCAGACCTTGTCTGCCTGAATGGTGTGGCTATCTTTGATGACGAGATAGTCCTTGAGTGATGTTGCAGTTTCCTTCTGCGGCTCTGCGAACTTGGTGATGTAACGCCGTGGGATAAAGAAGCCGTAGGCTCTGGTACCAGGCATTCTCTTCTCACCAGGACACTTCAACACATCCTCATAAAGGTCTGTGGTTGAAGCACATGTTTTCTTTGTTGCCATATATCAATATATAATATAATGTATAACCATGGACAGCTATCCCTTACTCAGAAGGGATAGTGTCGTAACCGAAGAGGATGCGTTCCTTGGAGATCGACTCGAACTGAGTACCGAAGTACATGGTTGCCACGAAGTCAACCAGGAAGTGAGAGTCAAGAGATTTCTCTACGCCAAAGTTCGCCTTGTCGCCCTCGGCGGCCAAACCGATGAGCATGTTGCTTCCTGGAGTGATGATCTTGTAGCCCGCAGGAACGTTGTCAAGACCCACAAGGGTGCAGTTGCTGGCTCCATCCAACTTGTTGTGGTTGAACTCATTGTTCCAATTTACCGTGCCGTACTTGTCTCGATAACAGCGGCGGTAGAGCGTGAGTTCATGGCTGTTCATGAACATGTATGTATTGATGCCCTGCAATTTTTCATCGGCAGCATCATAGAATGCTTCGATAGCATCGACAGCGTTGACACCAGTCATCGCGGTTGTATTGAAGAGGTTGCCCTTCTCAACAGAAATCGCCTTGGCCTTGATGTCCGCATCGCTGATGGTCTTGAAACCATCAGCGAGGTCTGCGGTACCAGAGCCAGCTGGGTTTCGCTTCATGGTGAAGAGGTACTTGAAGAGTGCCTCACCTATCTTGCCTGCCAGGAACATTCCAATCAGTTTGGTGATTGGCTGGTTTTTGAGCGCATCGCCCTGGAATACGTTGGAGCCATAGATAGACTCACGAACTTTATTTGGCTCAAAAGGCTTGACGCATGAACCAAGGAATGTTTCCAGGGTACGGCCTGTGATGGTAACGCCATTCTCATCTTTGCGAGTAAGAGAGTATGGCCCGAGCTCCATGTCGCCTGCGAGCTCTCCGACAGTCTCCTTGCCACGAACGCCCACGCGTCGGCTCATGAATTTTGCAGCCTCGTCAAGAGCGCGCACAGGCATCTTAATGATGTCCTTGCGGTACTTCGCAAAGCTGGTCTTCAGTTCATCAGGAGTAATCTCAATTGTATTGTCTAAAGCTGCCATTTTAGAATATCTGCTTCAAAGCATTGTAGATTTCACCAGAGTCAACGTTGTCAACCTCCGGCGTGACGTCATCATGGGTATCAGAACCCGGAGCGCCCTTGAGATCCTTGATCTCCTTATCCTTGGCCTGGATATCCTTGTCCTTCTGCTCTACCTTCGCCTTCAGGTCCTTGACCTCCTGGCTAGCTTTGTCGAGCTCAGCGGACTTGTCATCCAAGTCCTTCTGTTTCTGGGCAAGAGCATCCTCGATTTTCTGCATCTCTGCATCGGTGAGAGTAATCTTCTCATCGGTAACCTCAAAATCCTCCTTGCGATTGAGGAGGGTCTGAAGATTGAGGAATTTCTTCTTCATGTTAGAAATTTGTGAATTATTCTTGAACATATCCCTGAGAGAGGCGGCAACCTTCTCGAGAAATGTTTTGGATGGCTCATCAGCGGTCGCTCCCGTCAATGGCGGCAAACCCATGTTGGAGCAGAAAGCGTTGGTGAAGCGCTTGGAGAGATTGGTCTGACGCGTCTTGTCTTCGTCATCAAGGTCTCTGACCTCATCTACGAGGCCCAACTCTAAAGCTTGCTCCGGACTCAACCAATTCTCCTTGCCCATCTGCTTCAGCATCTCGTTGCTGGACTTGCCCGATCGCTTGGCATAGACGGAAGCGATGACCTTGTCAATGGTGTCGAGGTCGTTGCGCTGCTTCTGCCAGAGTTTGATGATTTCGTCAAGCTTCTCCTTGTTGGCAGACTCCCATACCGTGACTCCTGTGGAGGCATTGTGAATGAGCATGGTGCTGCCGACTGACATGTCAACATGTTTGGCACCCATGCACAAGACTGTAGCGATGGAAGCGGTCATGCCCATAATGTGGACGTTGACATGTCCATGGTCCTTGATAAGTTGATAGATGGTCAAGCCCTCATCAACATAACCACCCGGCGAGGAGACGGCAATGTCCACCTCCTCGTCAGGGTGAGCGTCAAGGTAGGCCTTGACATCCTTGGAACGTGTACCGTAGGTGCCAGACCACCAGTCGTAGCCGGCTCCGATTGTACCGCATATCATCATTCCGTATTTCATGCGCTTATCTTTTTTGATGCAAAGATAATATGGCAATTGCCAACTGAAAAATACGTAAATCAGGCTAATAAAGGCGCTTTTCGGGTGCTACCCCACTGAACTGTGTACTCGATCATGGCAGAAGTACCAAGGGAATCAGGGTGGACATCTGACATATTAATAATAGGATATGGCCGCTCCCTGTTGCCAATGAGATAGCGCTTGCCCTCGATGGTGGTGACCAGATAGGCATAGTTGCCGCTCATGTCCAGGTCTTCGCGGCATGTGCGGAAGGTGAGTTTATGGGTGTAGAACCGCTGACCATCCTCTATTTTGTCTGTGATTTCCAGTTTGGCAGGCTTCTGACACTTAACAACTGGCCAATAATAGCTCTCGGGAATGTCAAAAGTGAGGTTGCCTAGAAGTGTATCGAAAGGCAACTCGCTGACAGGAATGCGCTGCACGTTGCAGATATAACTAAGTCTTTTCATAAGCTGTAAAAATTTCGCATCTGTTCGCATCTGTTCGCACCTGTTCGGTGTTGAACAAAAACAGGGCTAGAGTAGATGAGATTTTTTTATGAAAAATCGTCTTTTTTGCATCTTTTAAGATTAAATAGATTGATGCCCTTATCCTGATAGGCCTTGCGCATGCGATACCACTTCATTCGGATAGTCTCTGCAAATTCAATATCGATGCCCTGCTGCACGCACCAGGAACGGAAGGCAGACATCTTCTTGCACGACATGTCATTGAGGTCTCCGAGGTCGCACCACATGTTAAGACGAAAGAGGTCGTTGATGCTCTCGGTGAGTGCCTGCTTGGCATGACCGTTGAGAAAGTTGTAGGTCTCCGGGTTCTTGGCCTTAGAGTATGGTATGCAGATGGCAACATCTCGCTCACCAGGTTTCTCAGGTTGGTTGTTGATTGGGCGCTTCGTGATGAACCGACGCAGAACAGCATTCTCGTTGCTGTTGACCGGAAACTCCACGGGGTCGCCGAAAGAATGGGTGAGCCACTGTTTCAGGTATGGCTCGACCTCGACATAAACTACGAATTTGCTCATATTTCTATAATTAAAAACACCGCAAAGTTAGGAAAAATAATCGAGATATTCCTATATTTATAGGGAAAAGTTGTCTTTTTCATACCAAAATTCCTTGTTTTAAGGGAAAAACTGCATTTAAAATTCAAGGAACCCATTTTTGGGCAATTCAGTTGTGGCAATTGTGGCAAAAATGTTAAGTGCTTGATTACTAATATTATAAGTCTTTTCTTATTGACACAAATATATAATAGAATTGCCACATTGCCACAACCTTTGCCACACTTCTCCTCTCATTGCCACAAATTGCCACAGAATTGCCACAAGCATATATGCTCTTAACTCTCTGATTATCAACGTTGCCACAATTGCCACAAATGCCACGTGGATTTTAAGTCGTGTGTGTGATGTCGGTGAAAAACTCAGTGACCTTCTCGGCACACTCCCCTATAGACACAAAAAAGCCCCCAGAGGAACCACGTTCCCCTAGAGGCTGCTATCGATATGATCTAAACAAAAAACTTATCCCTACTATAAGGGCAAAGACTGCATGCCATTGGCCTTCAGCTCAGCATCTGTCATGGCCATGGGATCCTTGGTCTGTGCCTGCTCACCATCAATCTCGGTATCAAGGTCGATGCCATATCGGTTTGACACCATAATATAATCAAAACAGAGTGGCCTATCCTTATAATATATCTTTTGACGGCCTGTGATGTTGCCATTGGCATCTGTCTTCTCGACTGTCTCTGGCAAACCGTTAGGTGCGAACTTGACAAATCGCTCCGGGTTCTTGGTCGCACCATAGAAGTCGGCACCTATCTGAAGGTAGTGCAACAGAGACTCCTTAGGAAGGAGGCTCTCATCCATCTGACGGCCCAGTTTGCGGTAAACCGCCATGGTGATGTCCTTGCGAATCATCAGGATACTTTTAGGCATCGCCCAGTTATCAATCTTGAGTTTGTTGGTTGCCAAAGTGCCGCAGGTCTTGATCTTGAAGTCCTGGTCTTTCTTCAGCTCGCCCATCTGGACAGCCGCATTGACTATGTTCCAGAAGCCAGCCACCTCATCGGTGGTGTTGCACATGCTGTTCTGTGTCTTGACTCCCTTGACAATAACTCCCAACAGGTCTTCGTAGGTGAAGGGAAAATCGATGTAATCCCTGATGGCAAGGAAGGCTGCCAACGGCACTTTCCAATTGGTCATGATTCGGTCTAGGATGCTCTCACCATCCAAACGCTCCTCCAAATCATCAGATGCCTGTTTCCAGGCATTGCCGAAGCAGGATTGAAACTGCTCCCTGTGCTTCAGCAGCTGAAGGGTGATGTGGGTGGCACCTATCTGGCGCATGCGCTCCAACTCCTCGAAGTTCTGCTTTTCCTCTCGACTATGCTCACCCTTGTCAAAAGTGAGATAGATGAGTCGGCTGAAGAGGGCGATGTCTGCAGTAGGCATCTCCTGGCCAGTGAGGATGACGCCTGAGTCAACCTTGGCCTGCACGAGCTTCTTATCCTTGTCCATGTTCATTTTGGTGCGACCTATACCATTCCACAGATCCTTGAGCCACTCCACCTTGTTCTGTGTGATGGAGTTTTTGTACTCATCGATGTGTACCAGGGCGTCGCTAACTCCTCCGACATAGTCGGAGAGTGCTGGCATGGATGCGTTGGTGATAGACAATGGCTCATACTTTGTTTCATATTTATAGAAGAAATTCATCAACGTCGCAGCGAATTCTGTCTTACCGCATCCCTTCGGGCCAAAGGCATTGAGGAGCGGAAAGGAACGACTCTTGCTGATGACGATGTCCCGGAAGAGTGTGGCGACATAGAAGCACAGCCCCACCTTGGCGTTGTCGCCAAAAACCTGCACTACCTTTGCAAAGAAGTCTGACTGACTTGTCGGGTTGTCAACCATCTTCTCATGCCGGAACTTCTTCTCACTCACATATAATTCGCGGCTATCTTTATTGAGTTTGCTCATTGCCGGAAGATAGAACTTGCCGGCTGTAAGTCTTAGGATGCCCATGTCATCGATAGGCATCCAGGAACCATCCTCGATGGCTCCGTTACAGAAAGCGTAGAAACCCTCCCGCTGCCACCCCAACTGCTTGATAGGGTCTGCGGTCTCTGTAACCCTGCCCAGATAACCGAGCAGTTTGATAAGTTGCTCATCACGGGCCATCCAAACATAGTCACCGATGCCGAAGAGACGCTTGCGAAGCGAACTGGAAGAGGTAATCTCATCCATGTTGAGCTCGATGAGACGTGCTGGCTCATCGCTGTTATTCTTGATTTCAAAGAGACGGACAGGGTTAAAGTCATCTCTGATGTGGAAGAGTGGCTTCAGCTTGAAGTTCGACCACTGCACCTCACTGCCCTCCTTATTATATGCCCAATAGCAATTGTCGTGTTCGGTGAAGCCGAACTCACTGAGCATTCTGGCATCACCCTTGCGCTCAGCCTCCTGCTTCTCAGACAATTCAGCAACTTTGGCACGCTTCAGTGTGTCCATCCACTCCCTCCTGTGCTTATAGGTGGAGATCAGTGTGCTGAGGTAGCTGTTCTGCAAGTCCTCATCCCTGATCATCATGAGCAGCGAGCAGATGTCGCTGATAGCCTCCAGTCTATCCTCGGTAGTCAATTCCTCTATATCCTCCGGACTTGCCCAGTATCTGCGGCGGCAGTACCAGAAGACAAACTCCTCCTCACGCATCTGCGAGAAGTGCCCCTTGTCAATAATCCACGAGTCTGGATCCTCCTTCTTTGGAGCCGGATAATCTATCGGTATCTCCCTGACATTGACCGTGAAACCGACCTTCAATGCAGCTCGGCCATTGGCAAAGACATTGGCTGTACCTGCAGGGAACTCATTACCAGACTTAAGTTCATCGGCATCGGGGATGAATGTCACTCTCTTGCTGATGCGGTAGAGTTGCTTCAGCTGGTTTTCGGTCCACGAACCACCGAGTGATGCTACTGTATTGAGAATGCCGATGGACTGCAGTTTGAGCACATCTGGAGCACCCTCGACGAGATAGAACTTATCTCGTTGACGCGCCTCCTTCTGTGCGAAGTTGATGCCAAAAACCGATGTATCCTTGCGATAGACGAGACTGTTCTTGAGGTTGAGGTACTTGCAGACATCCTTGTTATCGGACATGGTGCGAGCCGTGAAACCTATGACCCTGCTCATCTTGTCATAGATAGGTATAGTATAGCGGTCTCGCAGCATAGGAAACATGCCACGTTCACCAGTGCCTATAAGACCAACCTGCTCCAGGATATCGAAGTCCAAGCTTTTGTGCTTGGCCCAGGCAATGAAGCCTTCTACCGGTGCATAACCGATGCCAAAAGTACCGATGGCATCCTTGCCCCATCGCTTGCAAACAGCCTCACGTGCCTTGATGGCAGCGGGATTGACCTCCTGAATGCACTCTGTGAAGTAGCTCTGCGCATAGCTGAGAGCTATGCGCAGGGACTCCTGCTCCTTTTGCTTCTCCTCTTCCTCCTTGCTTGGTCGCCACTCGTCCTCAATCTCCTCGTTGAGATATTTCTTGGCGAGTTCCTTGCAGGCAATCGGGAAAGGAAGTCCATTCTTCAGCTTGCGGTAGAGGCTGATGACGTTGCCGCCTGAGCGGCATGAGCCAAAGCATCGCCAGCAGTTTGTGCCTGTGTCCACATAGAATGATGGGGTATTCTCGTTGTGGAACGGACAGCAAGCCCAATGGCGGTTACCTTTCTTCGCAGAGAATTTAATGCCTTCATCCTCGGCTACATCTAGAATGGAGACATCACTAATAATGCGATCTACTATCTCTTGTTTAATCATATCTTTATATTTAGTGCTGCAAAGTTAACTTAGAACTTCTGAAAAAGAAAGTACTAAGATAACCTGCGCATGAACTTATCAATGTCTACATTGACAAAGTAGCGAATCTGACGCTGATATGCGTAGTCTCGCTCCATCATCAACTGCTGGAGGATGCCCTTATATTTGCCCCCCCGCTTGTCGAATGCCGCTCTAATTTCGCGGTCTGTCCAAAACTTAATTCTATTCCTCATAACTTCGGTTTATAAAATGAACACTTTGAGTTGGCCATGAAGAACTCATAGTCATGCTCTGACTCTATCTCGCTGTACAGCTTGCGGTGTGAACATCCCCAGAACTTGCAGGTTCTGCCACTGCTGCGGGCACATGTATTGTGACACTCTACGAATGTCTTGACTTGTTTCTCCTTCTTCATATCCTCACACTTCTATATCAAACCATGGTAATCTGACTGATTTGGATATTGGATCCAATTTTGATACCTGCAGACATTGCCCATTGTCTAACCACCAATACTCCATGACTTGATTAATACACATGTATGCTAAAATGCCATAATCATTCTGCACATAAAAATCTTTATTCTCTAATGTTGCGAATCTAGAGATTAATAATATAATTTCGGCTTTTATTTCTCTACTGCTCATAGAATATACATAAAACAATAAATTTATACTCCACATAAATCTTAAAGCAACTGCACCAGGAGCCATTGATGCAGTTGCGCTTGTAGCGGCATCGATGGCAAATCATAGGTTCAGCTGATGTACTACCTTGATGATGTCTCTCGTTGACTGCAGCCCCAGTCGCTTGGTCATTTTGCGAAGCTGTGCTGATACTGTGTTCTTGGATTTGCCAAGAATCTGGGCTATCTCTCTAGCAACATAACCCTGTGCAAAATACTTCGCTACCTCAAGCTCTTTAGGGAAGAAAGGAGTCTTCAGCTTTGGGAGGCAGACTATGTTCTCTCTAGGACATATGCCCCTGAGAGGGCAATCGACTTTCTCCAGGTGCAGAATGGTTCCATCAACATCGAAACAAAGTGTATCGTTGGAACCCAGGTTGCAACGGATAAAACGATCTGTAATTAGATACTTGAAATAAAGTTTGTTAGGCTTACTCTTGGCGTATAAGTCTGCCAGGTACTTATACGCCTCTGGGTAAAGTCGACTTATCAACTCAGCCATGTGGTTGATGATATCCGGGTGCTCTGTATTGTAGCTGAGCACCTTGCCATCATGGCCATAATAACACACTACTCCAAGTGGAGACACGAAAAATTCTACTTGCTTTTCCATAAGCTTTGATTTATAACTGTTTGTACTACCAAGAGATCTCTTGGATTGAACTTGGTCCTGCCGGTCAACTTCTGCTGAACAGTATTGTAGCAGAAACCATACTTAGTCATGAGAAACTGAATGAGCTGACTCTTCTCTTTTTTGGAAAGAGTCGCGTAATAACCTTCAATAGTTAATGCTCCTTTTTTAACTTCATTTTCTTGCATATCTCAAATTTAATTGCTAAATTTGTGGGCAAATATAAGAAGAATTATTGAAAACTCCGCAGTTTTAGGAAAGAAATCCTATTTTTGCGGTTTTATTTAACTTTCATTTAATGATATTAGGTTATGTTTAACGGAGATTTAGTGAATCGACTGCTCAAGGAGCAGAAAAAAACAGTCGGTGAAATGGTGGCTTTTGTCTTCGGTCAGAGTTCACACATATCAACGAGCTACTTCAAGGGTCGAACTTACATTGACTCTCGATACCTTGAAAGGTTATCGGAATATTTTGAGGTTCCAATAGAGGACTTCTTCCTCTCAAATGAAGAGTATGATGATAAAAAGTTAGAGAATACGAATGTGCATCACATCAGCAACTCAACTGTCAACATCAACAGTAGCCCTGATGTATTGATGGGTGTCATTAACAACCAAAAGGCGATGCTCGACCAACAGGCTGAGCAGATTAAATGGCTGCGGGACCAAGTACAACTTCTGACAAAAAACATCGTACAGCAATAAAAAAGACTTTTCTCCTCTCTTATTTCATGTAGCAACCGACTAATTTACAGGCTGTTGCTACACCCAATAAGGGAGCGAAAAATCGGTACAGAATGTAAAAAACATCAGATATCGCATATTGATTATCAATAAGTTATAGGAAGGGATTGGAGCCAATGCTATCCAGTAATCCCGACCAAACAATCATATAGACATAAAATCCGCAAGCCTATGAAGTTTTTAAAGGATTTTTTTTATATCAATTACCATGAACGGCGAGCATTACTCGTAATCCTGACCCTGCTCGTTGTAAGTACCACAATGATTTTCATTGTAGGTTCTAAAGAAACTATGCCCTCAGAAAAACAACAAGCCCATAACGATAGTATCATCAGACATGCCACGCGGCAACAGCCAGGCTATTATGACGAAGGACTTCAGTCGAGCGAAGTATTCGCCTTTGACCCCAATACGGCAAGCCAATCTGATTTCCAACGGCTGGGACTGGAATCATGGCAAGCCAGAAACATCATCAAATATCGAAATAAAGGAGGTATCTTCAGGACACCTAGAGACTTTGCACGGGTTTACGGACTAACCAAGAAGCAATTCGAAAAACTGCTGCCCTTTATCAGAATTGGTAAAGACTACCAGCCGGCTGCCAACTTTTACCCAAGAGAAAGATACAACTATGACTATCAAGAGACGGCTATAAGAACTAGAGAAGAAAGGAAGAAAGACACTACCCAATACAGTTATCCACGAAAACTGAAAGAAGGTCAGTATATCAACATCAATTCTGCTGATACGACCGAACTGCAGAAAATTCCCGGCATAGGCTCTTACTATGCCAGAAGCATCATCCGATACAGAGAGCGGTTAGGCGGTTTCGTTTCCATGAGCCAGATACAAGAAGTGGAAGGCGTGCCCGAGACAGCCCTCCACTATATGAATATTGATGCAAAACATATCCGGAAAATGAATGTCAACCAGCTCAGTTTAGCCGAACTGCGCAAACATCCTTACCTTAACTTTTACCAGGCAAAGGAAATCGTAAACTACCGCAGAACCCATGGTCCGCTGAAAAGTGCTGAAGAACTGCGTCTCCTCAAAGACTTTCCACCTGCCGAAATAGAAAGAATCAAGCCGTATCTTGCCTACTAGGGGCAAGATAGCCTGACTGCAAGTTTGCCGGTTTTGCTAAATGACGCCAAACTGGTGCAGGAAGATAAGCAGAATACAGATTGGGCAGATGAAACGGATAGTGAACAGGAAGACCGGGAAGAAAGTTCCCTTCAGGGTTCCCCAGTTAGTAAACTCATCACGCACAATCTTCTTTGGCACATACCATCCCAGGAACAGACAGGTGATGAATGAACCCAACGGCATGAGAAGCTGGGCAGTAAAGTTGTCACAATTGCTCAGGAAATCCTTGCCGAAGAAACCCAAATCAGGTACGGCGCCCTGAGAGAGCGAACAGAATACGGCTATGATGCAGCAAACGATGGTCTCGAACCAGGCTCCCTTGGCACGGCTTATCTTACCCTCCTCATAAATAAAGGCGGTACCTATCTCGTGCATCGAGATGGTAGAAGTCAGGGCTGCCAATACAAGCAAGGCATAGAACAACACCGAAATCACATAACCGACAACCGGCATATTACCGAAAGCCTGCTGGAATACGTTTGGCAAGGTAATGAAGATGAGCGAAGGACCGCTGTCTGGCTGCACACCTACCGAGAAGGCTGCAGGGAAGATCATCAAGCCTGCCAATACGGCGATTACCGTATCAATGGTCACAATCTGAGTAGCCGACTTCAAGAGATTGGTCTGTCTGTTGAAGTAAGAGGCATAAGTACACAGACAAGCCGTACCCATACTCAAAGAGAAGAACGCCTGTCCCAGCGCTTCGAGCAACACATTTTCATCTACCTTAGAGAAATCCGGCTTCAGCAGGAACTCCACTCCCTTCACCGCTCCCGGCAGAGAGCAGGAAGCTATCACAATCACAATCAACAGGAAGAAGAGCATAGGCATCAGTATCTTGGATGCTTTCTCTATACCATTGCGCACACCGCGTACTACCACCATGTGGGTAAGCAGGATAAAGCCTACTGCCCATAAGGTAGGACGGATAGGATCGGCTGCAAAGGTCTGGAAATAGGTCTTCACATACTCCGCATCGCCATGAACACCGCCCATGATACTGGCATAGAGATACTGCAGGCACCAGCCAGCCACTACAGCATAGAACCCCAGGATAATCATAGAGGTGATGACACCCATCAAGCCCAAAGCACCCCAAGCCTTATGCTTTCCCAAATTGGAATAAGCTCGGGCGGCATTAGAAGCGGAATGACGACCGATGATGAATTCACTCATCATGCCAGGCAATCCGAGCAAGATGATACATACCAAATAGATGAGAATGAAGGCGGCACCACCATTCTGACCAGCCATATAAGGGAAACGCCACACATTACCCAAACCGACTGCCGAGCCGGCTGTGGCAAGAATAACGCCCAACTTACTACCAAAATTTCCTCTTGTTTCCATTATCTAATTCTTTAATGTGTAGTGTTTGTTGTTTTCCGAAGAAACGGCAGATGCTACACCTTATTATATATAGTTATATCTGATTACAAATACTTTATCCGAAGACACCAAACTGGTTCAGGAATACCAGGAAGATGAGGACAGGACAAACGAACTTAATCAGGAAAAGATAAATACTGAAGAGACGGCCCTTCAAGGTTCCCCAGTTAGTAAACTCATCCTGTACGATCTGCTTAGGTACATACCAGCCCAGGAACAGGCAGGTAAGGAATCCTCCCAGAGGAAGGAATATCTGACCCGTAACGAAGTCGAACCAATCGAACAGCGCCTTTCCGAAGAACGAAAGCTTATCTGTTGCACCCAAAGAGAGCGAACAGAAGGCTCCGATGACGGCACAGGAAACCGTAACGATGGTAGCACCCTTCTTGCGGTCTATCTTCAACTCCTCGTAGAAGAAAGAAGTATTCACCTCATGAAGTGACATCAGCGAGGTCAAGGCAGCTACCGACAGCAATACGTAGAAGAGCAGCGAGATAATCCATCCCAATAAAGGTAACGATGCAAACGCCTGATTAAAGACATTCGGCAAAGTAATAAAGATGAGCGAAGGACCACTATCCGGTGATACTCCTACAGAGAAGGCTGCAGGGAAAATCATCAGACCAGCCAGTACTGCTACCAGCAAATCGATGATGGAAATCTGCAAAGCACTCTTAAAGAGATTGGTCTGACGGCTGAAGTAAGAGGCATAGGTACAGATACAGCCCATACCGATACTCATAGAATAGAACGACTGTCCCAAGGCATTCAGGAACACGTTTCTGTCTACCTTTCCGAAATCAGGCTTCAACAGGAACTCCACGCCCTTACCTGCATCCGGCAACAGACAAGCTGCTACCACAATGATCAAAAGCAGGATGAACAGGATAGGCATCATCACCTTAGAAGCCTTCTCGATACCGCCGCGCACACCATGAATAATCACGAAATGACAAATCAGGAATATCGCTACCGTCCACATAACCGGACGCACAGGATCAGAAGAAAACTCCTTGAAGTAATTCGCCACAAAGGTAGGATCACCATGCAGTTCGCCCATGATGCTGGCATAGACATACTGCAGACACCAGCCCGAAACCACCGCATAATAGCCCGTAATCAGGAAACCGGTAAGCACCTCCAGGTAACCTACCCACTTCCATGCCGTACCATTAGAGAGTTTGGTATAGGCACGTGCGGTATTTGAGGCACCATGACGGCCGATGATAAACTCAGAAATCATACATGGAATGCCCAACAGGAGCACACTTCCGATGTATACCAGAATAAAGGCTGCGCCACCTTCCTGACCAGCCATATAAGGGAAGCGCCATACGTTACCCAAACCTACGGCGCCACCTGCTGTAGCAAGAATCAATCCAATCTTGCTACCAAAACTTCCTCTATTTGAATCAGTCATTTCTATCTTTCTATTACTAATTTCTTATTTTTTAATTTTTCTTCGTGCAAAATTATAAAATAATTCTGAAATAAATGAATTATTTGAAAGCAAAAACGCAAATTTAGTAATATTTATGCTATTTAGTCTGTTTTAGAGCGCAGAAATGACCTTTTCGATACATTTTCTAACGATATTCAGCCGGCAAGGTATCACGCCACTTCGAGAAAGGATTGACCAAGAGATGCGAATTGTAGAATCGCTTGTCGCCTGTTACCTCCATACCGATGAAATCAGGTTTCTCATAGGCTTCGGTCTCGCTTGCCAACTCCACCTCTGCCATGACCAGACCTTCATTATCGCCATAGAACTCATCTACCTCGAAGGTATGACTGCCACTTTTCACAAGATAGCGACGCTTATTGATGACGCCACCCTGGCAAAGTTGCAGAAGATGCTGCGCCTCGTCCATCGTTATCTCCTTTTCAAACTCATAGCGGGTCATGCCGCCATTTACCGACTTGCCCTTAATGGTAAGGTAAGCCTTCTCATCCCGTGTGCGAACCCGCACCGTAGCCCCCTCGGCAGGAATATATCCCTGCTGGATATGACTAGAAGAAAAGGCGGCGCTTTTATAAGCGTCGCCCTTCTTAACGATGAATTTTCTTTCTATCTCTAATCCACTCATTGTTTTATACTAATGTTGTTGCATAGATGGCAAAAAGAATACCGAGGACTATCAATCCACCGAATATCCACTTGATTACTTTCTCGCCTTTTGCAGCCTGTTTCTTCTGATAAGCCTCATGTTTGGCTCTTCTTAAGTCTTTATTTCCACTCATAGTCGTATATTTTTTAGATTATTATTGTTGTTCGTCATCATTCGTAGGGAACTCCATCAGGTATGCCTTGATGAAATCATCTATCTTGCCGTCCATCACGCCATCTACATCCGATGTCTGATAGTTGGTACGGTGGTCTTTCACACGACGGTCGTCGAAGACATAACTTCTAATCTGGCTTCCCCACTCTATCTTCTTCTTACCAGCCTCAATCTTAGCCTTAGCCTCCAGACGCTTCTTCATGGCGCGGTCGTAGAGTTGGCTCTTCAAGAGCAACAATGCCTTGGCACGGTTCTTTGGCTGGTCACGGGTCTCGGTATTCTCGATGAGGATTTCTTCTTCCTCACCGGTATCAGGGTCAGTATACCAATAACGCAGACGGACACCGGATTCAACCTTGTTCACATTCTGACCACCGGCACCACTCGAACGGAAGGTATCCCAGGAGAGCTTGGCTGGGTCAACATATACCTCGATGGTATCATCTACCAGCGGTGTTACGAAGACACTGGCGAAACTGGTCATTCGCTTGCCCTGGGCATTGAAAGGAGAAACACGCACCAGTCGGTGCACACCATTCTCGCTCTTCAGATAACCATAAGCGTACTCACCACCCTCAATGGTCATGGTGACGCTCTTGATACCAGCCTCATCACCTTCCTGCATATCGGTGATGGTAACCTTGTAGCCATGAGCTTCAGCCCAGCGCATATACATACGCATCAGCATCTGTGCCCAGTCCTGGCTTTCTGTACCACCGGCACCGGAATTAATCTTGAGCACGCAGTCCATCGGGTCTTCCTTCTGGCGAAGCATGTTCTTCAACTCCAGGTCTTCTATGGCTTTGATGGCCTTGGCATAATCGGCATCCACCTCTTCCTCGGTCACCATTTCATCTTTATAGAAATCGAAGGCAAGCTGCAGTTCATCGGCATAAAGACGTACAGTCTTATAACCGTCGAGCCATTTCTGGATGCCCTTCACCTTCTTCATCTGCTCCTGAGCATACTTCGGGTCTTCCCAAAAGTCTGGAGCCTGGGTGCGGAGCTGCTCCTCTTCAAATTCTACTTTCTTCTGGTCTATATTGAGATAGTGATGCAGAGCGTCAGCTCTGTCCATCACATCCTTCAACTGGTCAGCTGTAATCATTAACTCTTAACTATAAACGTTTAACTTTAAACTTTATGATTACTCCTCATACATCTTGTCAATCTCCGCCTTGTAGTTCTTGTTGATGATAGGGCGGCGAATCTTCAAGGTATTGGTCAACTCACCCGACTCCATAGAGAAGTGGTGAGCCAGGAGGGTAATGCGCTTGATCTGCTCATAATAAGCCAGATGCTGCTGGAGAATCTGGATACGGTCCATCAGCATCTTCTGCACCTTCTCGTTAGCACACAAATCTTCACGGCAGGTGAAGGCGATATGATGCTCACGTGCCCAGTCCTCCACGAGACGGAACTCTGGAACGACGAGGGCTGATACGAACTTGCGCTGGTCGGCAATAACAGCCACCTGATCGATAAACTTATCTACCAGGAGCAACGATTCTACCTGCTGCGGAGCGATATATTTTCCGTTGGATGTCTTGAACAGGTCCTTGATACGCTCGGTAAGATAAAGTTCGCCATCCTTCAAGTAGCCGGCATCACCGGTATGGAAGAATCCATCCTTGTCGAATGCCTTCGCATTGGTGGTATCACGATGATAATAGCCCGGAGTGATGGTAGGACCCTTGAGGAGCACCTCATTATCCTCACCTATCTTTACCTGAATGCAGGAGATAGGGCGACCCACCGAACCCAGACTGCGTTTCTTGTCAGCATGATCGCAAGATACGGTAGCAAGACTCTCGGTCAGACCATAACCCACCACCATATTGATACCGATGGCATGTACAAACTCCTCTACTTCCGGACTTACATAAGCACCCGCTGTAGGGAAGATATTCGGTTTTTCCAAGCCCAACTGCTTGCGAACCATGCTCAAAACAGTCTTGTTGATAATTCTATATTCCAACTCCAATGTCAGAGGAGGGCGCTTGCAGTTTGCCAGATATTCTATATTCCGCTTCTTTCCTACCGCCAAGGCATGGTAGAAGAGTTTCTTCTGAAGAGGACCGGCATCATCCATCTTAGCCTTTACGGCGATATACACCTTCTCCCAGAAACGTGGCACACTACACATACAGGTAGGATGCACCTCTCTCATACTCTCCTGAATTTCATGAGGATAAGTATTGATGATGAGTTCGGCACCTTCGCTCAAGCAGAGGTAAGACCAGGCACGTTCAAAGATATGGGTGAATGGAAGGAAATCGATGACGCGGTCCTTGTCTGTAACAGGCACACACTCGTCGTTTGCCTTCAATCCTGCATAATACTGACCATAGGTCAGCATCACGCCCTTGCTATCTCCAGTTGTTCCACTGGTATAGAGGATATTAGCCAAGTCATCCATACTTGCCTGCTTGTAGAGTTCCTCTACCTCCGTCTGACGAGGAAGATTCTCACCCAACTTCAGGAAGTCCTTGAAATAGAGGGCTGCAGG
>ENA-OUOU01000109-OUOU01000109.1-human-gut-metagenome-genome-assembly--contig:-NODE-109-length-58046-cov-12.269904_pt1 | contig 58046 bp, 49 predicted proteins | sample MGYA00237936_ERZ548765 | MGnify/ENA primary metagenome ERZ548765 (study PRJEB26490, sample SAMN05356889) | human gut metagenome | biome: terrestrial biome; feature: human-associated habitat; material...
CGCAGAAAGGAGAGTTTATGAGAACAGGGCTTACGAAGCAGGAAAAGACCACCGAAATCTACTTTGACGAGAAAGAACCCACCATCTATATCCGCACACACAACACCGACCTCAAGAACAAGCTGACCGCCTATGCCGCAGCTCACCCCGGCGAGTGCCGCCAGACCGACGCAGACCCGGAAACGGGCTGCATGGAGTTTGAAATCCGCAAGGGGCGTTTCTCCTTTCGGCTGACTGCACCGTATAGCGAGGAACGTCGCAGGGCAGCAAGCGCGGCAGCGAAAAAGTGCGGTGTTCATAGAAAAGTTGCACATTTGTATGGAGACAGTAATTGAAAAGTTCGCACTTTGCATGGTATAATCATATTGGATAGTTATATCGTTCAAAGGCTAAAAGTGATAAGTGGCGATGCAAGGATATGCCGCTAGAAAGGAGCGGAAAAATACGCAGGGGGATAATCCGATGATTGAGCTGCGAGCCATCAGTGAAGATAACTTCAGAGAATGCCTGCTTTTGAGAGCAAGTGTAGAGAATGAGGATTTTGTCGATCCTGTGACCTATTCACTGGCGGAAGCATGGGTTTACTATCAAGACACAAGGCCGTTTGCCATATACAGCGATGACACGATAGTTGGGTTTGTTTCCATGTATGTGGGAGAAGACAATTATCAAATCATCAACTTCTTAATTGACGATGCATTTCAGAGGAAGGGATATGGATCAAAGGCGGTAAAGCTCTGTATTGAGTATTTGCAAAGGGAATTCTCTGCCTGCAGAATCTCTGCTCCGGTAAAGATGGAACATATTGCTGCGCAGGAGTTCTGGATAAAGCAGGGCTTTTGTCTTTCCGATACGATTGAGGATGGATATGTATTTATGAGACTCTTTTTGACTTGACAAAAAACGAACCCATGCATAGCGGAATGAAATGATTTGATTGAGGTACTGAAGATGGCAGAAACTTATTATAAACCATGTTCGGAGTTTGACCGTTGCAATGAACTGATCGAGAAATACTGGAACACAAAGCAGTTTGAGAAGTGCTTTGAAGGACACATGGAACTTGCTGAGAAGGGCTATCCCCTTGCCGAATGTCAAGTGGGCTACTTTTTCTATGACGGGATCGGTGTGGAGAAGGACGCGGATAAGGCGTTTTATTGGACGCAGCGTGCCGCAGAGCATGGTGATAGAGATGGACAATGCAATTTGGCATGGTTTTATGAAGATGCGATCGGAGTGGAGCGAGACATCGAACAGGCTAAGCATTGGTATCGACTTGCGGCGCTGCAAGGCCATGATTTAGCAATCGAGAAGTGCAAAGAAATTGGAGTCACATTGTAATTACACATCGCAGCATAATGAGCAGATTGTCAAAAAATTTGAATTTACCGAGGAGAAAACAGAGATGATTGACGAGTTACAGTTATACATTCCTCGTTCAAATGATGGATGGTTCTATGTGAAAATGATGTCTGATCCGGAAACGATGGCTTATAACGCGCCTTGGTTTCCGCCTGATGGATGTATTCCTGACCCGGATTCAGGGTGGGTGGAGTTGCAGAAATCTTGGATTGGGAAAGCACCGGAGAGATTCTATGCTTTTCTACAAAGAAAGACCGATGGGGCCTTTGTCGGAGACGTGAATTATCATCATAATCCGAAACAGAGTTGGTGCGATATGGGAATCGTGATTTTCGCGCCGGAGAGAGGAAAAGGGTATGGCAAACAAGGACTTCGCCTATTGTTGGATCGTGCGTTTAAGGTGGACGGAGTATCCTGTTTGCACAACGATTTTGAGGATGCCCGCGTTGCTGCATATCGTATCCACAAAGCGGTTGGTTTTCGGGAAACCGGAATACTTGACCGAATCATTCATTTAGAATTGACCCGGGAAGATTATTTGAAAGGCATTTCTGTCTGCTGCGACAAATGAGGACTTTATCGGGATAAATTCCAGTTTAACGAACAGGAGATGATGATCGCATGAAAATCCTATATGAACTATCTTGGCTATGGGAAACGCTGGGCATTGCACTTTTGGCTGCGGCTGTCTGCGTGGCTTGCGCCGCGCTGATCTGCAAGGCGGCGAAGAAGGAACTCAACAAAAAGGTGTTAGCGGTCATAGGGGCTGCGGCGTTTGTGGGCGCGATTCTGGCGGTCATTCTGATCGCCCGGACACCGATGCCGCTTTGATAAGACAGGAGGCTTTTGCTATGGATAAGGGAAGATATTCGATCATATTCAGCAGCTTGACCGGTAACACGAAAAAACTTGCCGAGACAATTCGCGCAGTGCTTCCGGCAGAAAACTGTGATTATTACGGTGTGCCTGAAACGCAAGAACTGCACTCTGAAATACTCTATATCGGATTCTGGACGGATAAAGGCAACGCGGATAATGCTACCTTGGAACTGCTGTCAAAGCTGAGAGGCAAAAAGGTTTTCCTTTTCGGAACGGCGGGCTTCGGTGGCAGTGCGGCATATTTCCAGAAGATCCTCGATCACGTTAAGAAGTCTGTTGACCCAAGCAATACTGTGGTCGGAGAATATATGTGTCAGGGTAAAATGCCGCAGTCTGTATGGGATCGCTATATGAAAATGAAGGCACAGCCGGAGCATCCGGCAAATATTGATGCGTTGATTGAAAACTTTGACCGTGCGCTTTCCCATCCGGATGAGGACGATTTAGAAAGACTTAGAAAAATCATTTTGGGATGACAGCTTTGACAGGAGAAATAGAAAATGGTTGTACTTACCGAGCAGATAGAGATTCCGGCTTCCTATGAAAAATTAAAGGCATGGACTGCCAACTTTGAGGAAGAGTTTGTGAAATGGAGTCCCTACCACATCGAATGCAATCTCTATAACGGGAACTATCATGCGGGAAGCAAGGTCCGCTTCCGCGAGATTGTTATGGGGCTGGACTACGATGTGACAGGCACGATTACGGAATGCGAACAGGATGAGAACCACTTCCGCATTGTATTCCGGAGCGACAAAAAGACGGCGTTCATCACCTTTGAAGGGAAAAGAACCGAAACAGGATGCCATTTCTCTCACACCGAGGCTTTCGGCATGACAACGCCGGTAATTGGGGCGTTCATGAACTTCCTGATCTTCAAGGTGTTTTTCAGGAAAAAGGCAAACTGGCAGCTTATCCGGGATGATATGATTCTGGATAACAGGTATTTATATGACATTCTGACCGAGGGAAAATACCCGGAAAGAATCCCGCTGGACAAGCTGCTGACCGGCGCGAAGTAACCGAATGGGAGGGCTTGATCATGCCGCTTCAAATCGTCAGAAATGACATCACAAAAATGAAGGTGGATGCTATCGTCAACGCTGCCAACGAGTCGCTGCTGGGTGGCGGCGGTGTGGACGGCTGCATTCATCGCGCTGCAGGACCGGAGCTGCTGGCAGAATGTGAAACGCTCCACGGCTGCGAAACCGGGAGCGCAAAGATCACGAAGGGCTATCGTCTGCCCTGCAAATATGTCATTCACGCAGTCGGTCCGCGCTGGTATGACGGACGGCATGGTGAGCGCGAACGGCTGATCTCATGCTATCGGACTTCGCTCATGCTGGCGAAAGAATACGGCTGCGAGTCTGTTGCGTTCCCGCTGATTTCTTCCGGCATCTTCGGCTATCCGAAGGATCAGGCTCTCAAGGTTGCGATTGACACCATCAGCAGCTTCCTTCTCGAAAACGAGATGACGGTGTACATCGTCATTTTCGACCGTAAAGCCTATCAGATCAGCGGCAAGCTGTTTGCCGACATTGCAGCGTACATAGACGACCGCTATGTAGACGAGCATACCGATAGTCGTTCCGAGCGGCTGCGCAGAATGAACGCCTTCCGGATGGACGAACCGATGCCCTGCGAGTCATCCGTTTGCGATGAAGCTATTGAAAAGCTCACAGCTCCTATGGCAGTCAGCTCCAAAAAAGCAGCAACACTCGACGATGCACTGGGACAGATTGATGAGAGCTTTTCGGAGATGCTTCTGCGGAAGATTGATGAACGCGGCATGACGGACGCACAGTGCTACAAGAAGGCAAATATTGACCGGAAGCTCTTCTCGAAGATCCGCTCGGACAAGACCTACAAGCCTTCCAAGCCCACCGTCATTGCATTTGCCATCGCTCTTGAGCTGCCACTTTCCGAAATGAAGGATATGCTCATGAAGGCGGGCTTTGCACTCTCCCACTCCAATAAGTTTGACATCATCGTGGAGTATTTCGTGGAGCATGGGAACTATAACGTCTTTGAGATCAACGAGGCTCTGTTCGCCTTTGACCAGAGCTTGATAGGAGCATAATCTGACTATGAAGGAGGCGCAGAAGATGAAACAACGCACCTACATCGCAATCGACCTGAAATCTTTCTATGCCTCCGTGGAGTGCCGGGAGCGCGGCTTAGATCCTCTGGACACAAACCTTGTTGTTGCGGATGAGAGCCGGACGGACAAGACCATCTGCCTTGCCGTCACGCCCTCCCTCAAGAGCTACGGTATTTCCGGACGCGGACGGCTGTTTGAGGTCAGGCAGCGAGTGAAGGAAGCGAATGCCGGACGGCAGCACGGCGCGCCGGGACACAGGCTGGACGGCACATCACACTTCTTCTCAGAACTGCAAGCAAACCCGTCTCTGGCGATTGACTTCATCATCGCGCCGCCTCGGATGGCGTACTACATGGAGTACAGCACCCGCATCTATCAGGTTTATCTCAAGTACATCGCGCCGGAGGACATCGTGGTCTACTCCATCGACGAGGTGTTCCTGGATGTGACGGACTACCTGAATACCTACCAGCTCTCGGCCCACGACCTCGCCATGAAGATCATCCTCGATGTGCTTGAAACAACCGGCATCACGGCAACCGCAGGAATCGGCACGAACCTCTTTCTCTGCAAAGTGGCAATGGACATTGTGGCGAAACACATCCCCGCCGACAAGAACGGCGTCCGCATTGCAGAGCTGGATGAAATGAAGTTCCGGCGTGAGCTTTGGACGCATCAGCCCCTCACGGACTTCTGGCGCGTGGGTCGAGGCATTGCCAAGAAACTTGAGCAGAACGGGATGTTCACCATGGGCGATGTTGCCCTCTGTTCAGAGCGGAACGATGACTTGCTTTACAAGTTGTTCGGCAAGAATGCGGAATTGCTCATCGACCATGCGTGGGGCTGGGAGCCGACCACCATTGAGGCAATTAAAGCGTATCGTCCCAGCTCCAACAGTCTCAGCTCCGGTCAGGTATTGCACTGTCCCTATGAGCCGCAGAAGGCGAAGCTGGTTGTGCGGGAAATGACAGACTTGCTTGTGCTGGACTTGGTGGACAAGGGACTTGTCACCGATCAGATGGTTCTCACCGTGGGCTATGACATTGAGAACCTGACCGATCCGGCACGACGGGCAAAGTATCACGGCGCAGTTGAGACAGATCATTATGGGAGGCAGATTCCGAAACAGGCGCACGGGTCCATCAACCTCGACGGTCACACATCATCTACCCGTAAGATAATGTGTGCTGTGTCAGAACTGTTTGACCGGATCGTGGACAAGAATCTACTTGTCCGCCGTATGTATGTTGTGGCAAATCATGTCCTGCCGGAAGCCGAAACACCGAAGAAAAACGACGGCGCTGTCCAGCTTGACCTTTTCACTGACTATGCCGCCGAAGAGGAAAAGCAGAAAGCTGAGGACGCCGCTTTGGAGCGCGAGAGAAAAATCCAGAAGGCGGCTCTCGCCATCAAAAAGAAGTACGGAAAGAACGCCATCCTCAAGGCGATGAATCTTGAAGAAGGCGCAACCGCCAAAGACCGCAATGCGCAGATCGGAGGGCACAAGGCATAAAGGATCAAATAAATCGGAATTTGCGGAGGTCAAATATGGTGATTACAGAAATTGTTGATGGTAAGATGCTTTATATGGACTTATTGTTGCTGGCAGATGAGCAGGAAGATATGATTCACCGCTATCTTGAAAAGGGAACCATGTATGTACTTGATGATAATGGCGTGAAAGCAGAGTGTATCGTTACCGACGAGGGAAACGCGATTCTTGAAATCAAGAATATTGCTGTAAAGCCAGAATATCAGGGCTGCGGTTACGGAAAAGCCCTAATTAACTTCTTAATTCACCGATATACAGGGAAATACTCTATTATGCAAGTAGGGACAGGAGATAGTGCGTTGACTGTTCCGTTTTATGAGAAATGCGGTTTTACACGCTCTCATTGCATCCCTAATTTCTTTACTGACCATTATGACCATCCGATATTTGAGTGTGGCGTTCAACTTGTTGACATGATATATTTGCAAAGGCAGTTATAAATCCCCGGTTACATGGAAGGGAGATGCACAATACACATGAACAATCGATACGACGAGATTATCAATCTCCCTCACCACGTCTCCAAGACGCGACCACAGATGCCGATGTCAGATCGAGCAGCGCAGTTCGCGCCCTTCGCAGCACTCACCGGCTACGACTCCGCCATCAAGGAAACCAGTCGTCTGACCAACGAAAGGATTGAACTTGACGAGGAAGCTCTGACTGCATTGGACAGGAAGTATCAGCTTCTCATGGATGTTTTTGATGACGCGCCGGAGGTCACCATTACCTACTTCCAGCCCGATGAGCGGAAGGCTGGCGGCAAATACCTAACAGCAACCGGCGCGGTCAAAAAGGTCGATGATTTTGAGCGGCGGATCACCATGCTGGACGGCACAAGGATTCCGATGGATGACGTTCTGAGTATTGACGGAGAGCTGTTCTCATCGCTGGAATAATGTCGTTTGCCATGCGGCCAAACGAAGTGAATACCGAAGTACAATATGACTGTAAGGTGAGACTCCAAGCGTAAGCGCACAATAATCACCCGCCCGGAACCCCGTCATAAACTTACAATGCGGTGCAGCCTCTTGAAAGGCAGCACCGCATTTCCTATTTATCATCCTCCAGCATACGATATCCGACGCCAAGCTCGTTGATGATATAGCGCTTTTCGCCGGGCGTCACGCCCATTTTCTTTCGGATATTCTTCATGTTGACTTGCAGCTTTTTGACGCTGCCATAATCCGAATATCCCCAGACCGTGCGGATGATTGCAGCATAAGTCAGGACCTTTCCGGCATGGATAGAGAGATAGGCCATGATGTTGTATTCGGTCTGGGTCAGGTCGATTTCGTCTTTGCCGACAAAGACCTGCCGTGTATCGTAATCGATCAGCAAGTCCTGAAGGCGGAATTTCCCGCCAGGGGTACTTTCATTCTCTTCGCTGTGCCGATGGCTGCGGAGAACGGCGCGGATACGGGCCAGCAATTCCTCCGTGCCAAAGGGCTTCGTAATATAATCATTCGCCCCCAGATCCAGCGCCTCCACCTTGTCCCTCTCGTTGGAACGGGCGGAGAGCACAATGATGGGCACGGTATCCGCCTTTCGCACCTCTTGAATCAGACTCATGCCATCCCGATCCGGCAGGCCGAGATCCAGAACGATGAGATCCGGTCGATGAGAGGCGTACATCATCATGCCGAGCGCACAGGTCTCCGCACAGAGCACCTGATAGTCACTGGTTTCCAGATTGGCTTTGATAAAGCTTCGGATGTTGGCTTCATCCTCTACGATCAGGATCTTGAATTTGTTATTGCCCATCGTCCTCACCCCCTCTTTCCAGAGCAAAACGGAATACCGCACCGCCGCCACTTCTGTTTTTTGCGGTAATGTCACTGCCGTGAGCCTTGACGATGGCGGCGCACACAGATAGTCCGATTCCCATATTGCGGCGTGTCCCGTCCACCGGCGCGGCGGACTTTTCATAGCTGCCGGTAAAGATCTTTTGAAGCGCATCCTCCGGGAGTCCGCAGCCGTTGTCGGCGACCTCAAATACCGCCTTGTCTCCCACGAGAGAAACGGAAAGCGTCAGCTCCGTCATGCCTTTTGCGTGAAATACAGCGTTTTCCAGAAGATTCAGCAGCACCTGCTCAATAAGGAGCGAGTCCATGGGAATGTCCACAAACTCGTCCGGTATCTGTGTGATGACCTTCTGATTCGGATGCTTTTTGGAAAACTTCATGAGAACCGAGTCGATCAGCTCATCCAGAACGGTGGGCGTTTTCACGACCTCCACCTTCGCGCCGTCGATCCTTGTGACAGACAGAAGATTCTCCACCATGCGGATGAGCCATTCGCTGTCCTCCTGAATTTCTCCCAGCAGCTTGAGCTGCTGCTCCTTTGGCAGCGCGTCATACTTGGAGATCAGTGTAGAGGATGACCCGTATATGGAGGTAAGGGGCGTGCGCAGGTCATGGGAGATCGCCCGCAGCAAATTGCCCCGCATTCGCTCTTTTTCATTCTCTGAGCGCAGCTTCTCCTGATCGCGGATACGAATGTTCAGCGTGCTGGTGGAAACGGCAACGACCAGCATGATGACGGCAGATAGGATGCTTTCCTCCACGAAAAAGTCAAAGGCATAGTACGGATAGGTGAAGGCGAAATTCACCGCAAACACGCTGACGATGGCCGAAATGATACCATAGCAATACCCATGCGTTTTCAGCGAGATCAAAAATACGCCGAACACAAAGATCATAGGTACCAGCGTCTGCGTGGTAAAGAGCTTCTGAATCAGCCAATTGATGGCAAATACGCTGCAAAAAATAAGGATCGAAAATAGAATATCCTTTTGTCGCTGTCGATTCTTCATCATGCTTCTCCTGAAATTTATTGCGGCATTATGATACCATGCAGCGAAGCAGAATGGCATCATACGCCATGTTTTTCGATTCCGGGCGAAACCCGGGAGAAAAACGGCTTAAATCAGTGTATAATAACTGCTGGCCGTTATTATACCGCATAAGCGGAAACGCTTCAAGATTTCTCACAGGACGATATTGCCCCGTGCTTGTTTCTTTACCGAATCTACACCGGAGAAATGCTATGATATAAGCACACAGCAAAAAGGAGGAAGAAGTCCGTGGAAAACGACAGCAGCGACGATAACGGTAACCGCCCTTATATGGCCTGTTCATGTGTGGCATATCTACGCCCTTTGCTGCGGTATCGGGTATAGATGTGTCTTTTTTGCATAAAACAATAATATGAACAGGAAATAAAGGAGTTTTATATGAATTATTTGGGAAGCATTTTCGCAATGGTGGTCTGCATCGCCATGTCCGCCTATTTCAGCGCCACAGAAACGGCGTTCTCGTCCCTGAATAAGACCCGCCTCAAGGTGTTGGCGGACAACGGAAACAAGAGGGCAGCGCTGGCACTCAAGCTGTCCAATGATTATGACAAGCTGATCTCCACCATCCTGATCGGCAACAATATCGTGAATATCATGGTGGCGTCCATCGGCACACTTCTGTTCGTCGGGCTTTACGGCGACATCGGCGCGACGGTTTCTACGGTCGTCGTAACAATCGTTGTTTTGATTTTCGGTGAGATCACCCCCAAGAGTGTTGCAAAGGACACCCCTGAGCGCTTTGCTTTGTTCAGTGCCCCGTTTATCCGCCTTTGGATTTTGGTCTTGACGCCGCTGAATTTTCTGTTTTCCCAGTGGAAAAAGCTGGTGTCCCGTTTCTTCAAGACGGATGACAATGCAAAAATGTCCCACGAGGAGCTGCTTCTTTTCATGGAGGATGTGGAGCAGGACGGCGGCATTGACGAAAACGAGGGTGAGCTGCTGCGCAATGCTCTTGAGTTCCGCGACCTGACAGCGGCTGAAATTCTGACCCATCGAATGGACCTGGAGGCCGTGGACATCGGCGAGAGCCATGAGGAAATTGCCAGAGCCTTTACACAGTCCCGCTTTTCCCGCCTGCTGGTCTACCGGGATACCATCGATCAGATCGTCGGCGTTCTTCATCAGAAGGACTTCTATATCAACGGCAAGATGACGGATCAGCCCATTGCAGAGATCATGACGGAGCCGCTGTTTGTCTATCAGCACACAAAGATCCGGGATATTTTGAAAATGCTCCAGCATCAGAAGTCCCATGTCGCCGTCGTTGTAGACGATTTCGGCGGAACGCTTGGCATTGTTACGATGGAGGATATCCTGGAAGAACTGGTTGGTGAAATTTGGGACGAACACGACGAGGTGGAAGAGGATTTTGAAAAGCTGGACGAGAATACCTACCGCGTGGACTGCTCCGCCAGCGTGGAGGATTTTATGGAATTCTTTGACGTCAAGCTGGAATCGGACAGTGTTTCCGTCGGCGGCTGGGTCATGGAGCAGCTGAATAGAGTCCCCAGTAAGGGCGATTCCTTTGCTGTGCAGAATTTGGAGATCACGGTCTCCGAGCTGAGCGCGTACAGAGTGTCGTCCATTACCGTCAAGCAATGTGACCCCATTTTGGAATGTGCGCAATAACAGTGTGGAGGGAATATGGCGAAAAAAACACAGGGTACTGACACCAAGCGGCACGATATTGCCGTCCCGCCGGAAAACAGACAGCCCGACAAAAGCATTGCCCGATACATCATTCGCGCATTGCTGCTGATGATTCTTTTTGCTTGGGCTTTAATGAACCTCGATGCCGTAATGAAATTTCTCGGAAAAGTGATCTCGCTGTTCTCGCCGTTTCTGATTGGCGGAGGTATCGCTTTTCTGATCAATGTTGTCCTTAACCCACTTGAACGCTGCTGGAACAGAGTGTGCAAAAAGGCCCCTGTAAAGCTGGCAAGGCCCGTTTGCCTCACTTTAAGCGCTGTTCTTGTGTTTGGGATTTTGTTTGCCGTAGTGTTTATGATGATTCCGAGTCTGCGGGAGTCCGGCGGCGAGTTTATTCAGAACATTCCGATTTATGTTGATGAAATTGGGGGCTGGTGGGCAGATACTGTTCACTTTGCAGCAAAGTACAACATCGTTTTGCCGGAATATGCAATCGACTCTGATCTGCTGATTGAGAAAATTACGGCCTTTATCAACGACGAAGGCAGCGGAATCATTACAGTAACATGGGGCGCGGCTACATCCATCCTTTCCGGCTTGGTTGACGTGCTTTTGGCGTTTGTTTTTGCGTTGTATCTGCTGGCAAAAAAAGAAGTGGTTGCAGCCCACTTAAAAAAACTGATCACAGCGGTGCTTCCACAAACGGGGGCAAAGCGGCTTCTGAGCATCGCTTCGCTGACGAATCAAACCTTTACCAACTTTGTCAGCGGACAGCTTACCGAGGCCGTCATTATTGGAGTCCTCTGCTTCCTTGGAATGCTGATTCTGAGGATCCCCTATGCCGGTGCCGTTTCCGCATTTGTTGCCGTTACCGCGTTGGTGCCGATCTTCGGCGCATGGCTCGGCGGCGGTCTTGGCACATTTCTGATTCTGTTGGCAGAACCCATCAAAGCGGTGTGGTTCATTGTTTATCTGCTGATTCTACAACAGGTAGAGGGCAATCTGATTTATCCAAAAGTTGTTGGAAAATCGGTGGGCCTGCCCGGACTGCTTGTGCTGATGGCTGTCACGATTGGAGGCGGGGCGTTTGGTGTCTTGGGAATGCTTTTCAGCGTTCCGGTCTGTGCGGTGCTATATAGTCTCTATCTGGAGTTCATGCAGAAATCAGACGCCGGGAGTTGAATCTTTCACGATTTATTGCCTTTGAAAAAAGAAATATGGCAGCTATCAAATAGCCGGACACATAGACACAGAGCCGATAACCCGCAGCCGAGAGGTCAACGGTTTATCGGCTCTATTCCTTTGATAGCAGCTGCGCTGGCGAACACGGCAAGACCGTTATTTTCGGCCCCGCGGCGCAGAACGGCGGTTTTGAAATATTGCATTTCAAGGCACACTTGGCAGATGCGTTTTGCACCACTCGGCGGTTGCACCCGGCAACTCGGAGATCACAATTTGGCAATCGTCCAATTTCTGCATCAGCATTCGCTCCATGGTGTGCGCATAGATGCAGCTCCGAATGTCCAGAACGATTTTTTCATCATTCATCACTGCCTTTCCGAATTAAAACAATTGCCAAAACACCCCCACCAATCACCGCCGTGGCAATAACGGCGACGATCCACCACGGAAAAGAAAACCTCTTGCTCTCCACGGGAGAATTATGCTCTGTATTTTTTTCGTGGTCATCTTTTAGATCGGTACTCATGTCTTTTTCCGGCTCAACGCTGCTTTTTTCATCATTGTCGCCTTCAAGACTTCAGCTGTATTTTACCGGCTCTGTCATAGTTGCCTTACAGACAAGGCAGCTATAGGTCTTTTCACCATCGGCTTTTGGAGTAGGTTCCCTGGTTATTGTTCCCGCATCCCAATTATGTCCCACCGCAGGCACCTCTGCCCGTTCGGTAACGCCGCAGTCGCATTCCCGCGTCTTAATACCAGACTCCTCGCAGGTTGGCTCCGTAGTTACCATCCACTGGCCAAAGCTGTGGATATGGACAGGGTTGTTTTCATAGAATTCCACCCGGATCAAGCGGCTGTATGTGGGCTCACTCTCTGCACCTCCCGCCACATTCCACGCAGCATAGCAGTACCATTTCACACCCAACTCCTCCGGCACCTGATAGCTGTCTCCCTCTGCGTAGTCAATGGCGCGAATCATCGCCATGTTTTCTATATCCGTGACATACCACTGATATTTCAGCGTACCGCCGTCGGACGCACTGGCATTGGTATACAAAGTGATCCCACTGCCGCCGATATAGCTATAGCAATCCGGCATTTCCGCCTCAATCACAGGCTTCGCCGGGCCCGCCGCCCAGGCTGCGGTGACCGTTACTCCCACAAGCATCCATGTAATAAAAGCAATTATCAGTCTTTTCATACTCTTACTCCTCTCGGGAACCGTTATCGCAAATCCTGCCGTTTGGCGGCAATTACATCAGGATAAAATGCATACCCGTTTACACCCCGGAGGCTTTCCACGATAGAAAGCTTATCGCTTTCATAATTTTTCCAAAGCTCCAGCGCCTCCTCCGAAACCTCAGATGCATAGGAGGCAATGGCGTAATGATCCCGGGCCGTAATAAACCGCACATCCTCCCCGGATATAAGCCGGCCAGCCTCTATTCGTCCCTTATAAGCATCCGATGCATAGCCGTATGTATCGCTGTCGATTATAAAAAAGGTGAGCTCACCGCCGCCGGTCTTATCAACGAAAAATGCCACCTGGTTTTCGGAAAAGCTTGCCGTAACGGCACCCACCCAGCTTTCCGGCAGTGTGATCTCATAGGTGCCGTTGCTAAAATGCACCGAGCTTATTCTTTCGGTTGTTATGAGCTTACAAAGCTCCTGTGCAAATGAGGAATAGTTTTTCGGAAAGCGGTTGGTTCCCTGGGCGTTTATCTCCGTCCCGTCCGCCAGCACGACCTCAAGGCACATACCGCTGCCGTCAAGGGCATGGGAATCGTAGCCTCGAAAGCCTTCCCATTCCGCTATTTTGTAATTGCCGAATAATGCGCACAGCTTTTGAAAAACGCTCTCATCTGCGTCAATTGCGCGAACGACATTGCGGCATTCCACATTTCCGGAGGTCTTATCATCCCACATTTCCGTGCTGATGTAATACTCCAGATGAACTCCGCTTTCCGTTTTGTATCCCTCGTAAACGCGGCGCTGCGCCGTCATATCGGTTTGCACCAGCTGAAAGCTTTTGAAATCCATAGGATCCCCTCCGTAATACGCATTGCCGTCATCATTCGCATGCTGCTTTTTTGCGCAGGCGGAACAGAACAGTATCAGTAAACCTAAGCACAGGCCCCATATGATTCGCTTTTTCATGGATCCTTCCTTTCCGAAAGGCACCGAATTTCATTCGGTGCCTTTCGGAAAGAAGCTTGCCGCAGCAAGCCTCTCCCGTTTATGAATTGTACATAGGGATCATCCGTATTCGACTCAGGCCCTTTCCAGAAGGATCATTCCCAGCCCATACAGCAGGCACCCGTCCTCTGTGACGGAGATCTCCATGAAGGGATCCACCGGCTCCCCCAGTGTCTCGCCCTGAATCCCGGTATCGTAATAGAACTTGCCGTCTGCCTCCTTCCAGGTGGTGCTTTCGATGGCGGCGTAGCCGTCCTCCCGGACCTCCACCCCTTGCTTGGCAGCCTCCTGGCGCATCTCCTCCGGCACGAACATAAGTGTGTTGAGCATACCGTCCTCGGCAAACTCCGTCCGATAGTTCATCAGCTCGGCGCTGCCCTCAAACCGCTCCTCCTGCGGCGGGTTGTCAGGGGTAAAGACCTTCACTCCGTCCGGTGTAGGCACACGGATCTCCTTGACCTTCCAAATTCCCCGAATATCCATATTTTCCCTCCTTGTCAAGCCATCATGCCCACGGATCGGCAGCCTTCGGCGTGCGCACACCCGTCAGCAGATACTGCTCCCACAAGAACCACTTGCCGTCGCTGCCCCGCTGGCGCATCTTGATAGGACGGGGAGCGTCTGCTCCGCCGCAGGGGATAAACAGCTTCATATACCCCTGCTCCTCGCCGGACACATGGTTGCTCTCAATGGTGATCGTATACGGCTGGGTGGGTGTGTAGTTGTTGTCCGGTGTGGAGCCGGCGAAATAGGTAAACGGCAGGTAGGTCTTGCCATCGCGGAAGCGGTCGTTCAGGAAAGAAATTTCCTGTCCGTTCAGCGGACGGGGTCCGCGCAGCCAATTCAGCATCTCCGTTCCGATGCTCTTGTCTGCCGCATATGCACACAAAGCGAGAACTGTAAGTGCCGCCGTCTTGAAGGGCGTGTCGAGGCTTGCCTCGGGAAGTGCCTGCATTTCGGCAAGGCTCTCCGGCAGTGCTGCAAAGGTAAATCTCTCCCGCTTACTGCCCAGGGATTGTGCGGCGGCATTTACCGCCTGCCCGGCTGTGCTTTTCAGCTTATCAAAGATACTCACGGGTTATCTCTCCTTTATAAAGTATTTTTTGCAGGGGGAAAACTGCATCAGAATTTACCGCCCCCGCCGCCGTGGGTCGTGCCGGAGGAAGAGGTGTGGGTGCTGCTCCCGCCTCCGGAATCATCGTTCTTGGGCTTCGCCGTGCGTGTGACAGTGTTATACAGGAACAGATCACGTCTCTCGTTAATGTTCAGACTGTTGTCCTTTATGTAGTTGCTCGCAGCCGCCTGGAAGCGGACCGTTTTCAGCTTTGCTTTCATTCTGCCTACAATGATGAGGGATAGGACGAAGCCCACAACGATGGCAATAGGGATCCAGATAAGGGAAAGTGGCTCCTTGGGCAGATTCTTTACATCGTAAGGCTCGCCGGTTCTTGCCTGTGTGATGAAGTCATCGCAAAGATCGGCGAATTTATCAAAGGCGCCCGCAAAATTACCGTCGGACAGATCTCCCTTTATCTGCTTGCCGATATACTCAATGCCCGCGTCCGTAAAGACCGTAATGCCGTAGCCGCAGGTGGATATGTACCAGTCGTTGTCCTCGATGCTGATAAGGAGCAGCGCGCCGTCCTTGCTTTCGCCGTAGCCAAAGTTGCCGTAATCATAAATATCATCGGCATAGTCCCGCGGAGTTTTCCCGTCCAGCGTGTCAGTGGTCAGCACAACAATGTCCATTTTCTGACGCTCGCTGAGCTCATTAAGCTTTGTCACAAGCGACGATTCCTCGTTGCCGGAGAGCAGCCCCGCCAAATCCTGCACGCGCTCATATTCGCTTGCGAAGCCATCCGTCTGCGCTGCAAAGGCGGGAGTCACTATACAAAGGCACAGAATAAGCGAGAATAACAGTGTCAGTATTTTCTTTTTCATTCCGTCCCCTCCTTAAATCAGCCCTATCAGGTGCAGGCCCCACGCAACGCCGTAGGAAGCCACTGAGAATATCGCCGCCAGCAAAAACGTCCAGCGCTTGGCCGCAGCCTTATCCACCGGCAGGTCACCGACGAATTTCCCGGTCTGACCGTTCATAGCAAAGACATATTGATTGCCGTTCCATGTGGTGTTCAAAAGCCACACCGGATAAAGCGCATACCGGGCCTTTCCGCCATGGAACTGCACATTGGTGTTTTCCGGCGTAACGGTGGTATATCCTTTTACCGTCTCGGCAAATACCTCCTCGGTAGACCGCTTGACCCGCTGATTTGCCCGGTCAACGCTTTCCTCGGCGGTCACATCATACTTATCCGCCACATAGCCGGCAAGATAAGCCGTCTGGAAATGCACCGCATCCGAAATATTGTACGGCTCAATGGATTCCATCAGGTCATCCGCCATTTTAGAGGAGCCGTCCACCGGGACATGCTCAAAGCCGACGCTGCCGCCCCGATGCACCATAAAGTGGCTGGTTTCGGTGTAATCGTAGTCGCTGTCGCTCCATGTGCGGACCTTTGTGGCACGATAACGCACCTGTGCGTCCACATCGGTGTCGAAAAGCCAGAAGGGTACATAGACACCCTTGATCTCGTCGATATGGTTCTGATCCTTGAAAATCTTTGGCAGCAGCCGCTTCCCGGTCAGATGCTTCATCAGCCCCGCCTTTGCCGCCTTTTTATCCAGCTTGAACGGGATCACAAGATCCGGCTTGAGAGCACCTGAGAACTGGCCCATCATCACCACGGGATTGCCGCAGAAGGGGCAGGCAGTAGCCGCTGTGTTGGCATCGCCTACGATCTCGCCGCCGCAGGACTTGCACACATACGAGCGCAGGCCGTCGGTTTCTCCCTCCTGCCAGTCTTCTCCGGCCGAGGTTTCCCATTCCATATTGTCTGATTTTTCGCTCTGCAGCTCGGCGTCGTAGCCCTCCAGCGCCTCCATTTCAAACTCCGTGTCGCAATAAGGGCACTTCATTTTCTGGAGTGTGCTGTCAAAGGCTATCGCGCCGCCGCAGCAGGGGCATTTATATTCCTGCAAGGTTTGCATGAATAGATCTCCTCTCTTAAAGAAATTCACCCATTAAATGCCGCAAGGGCCGCATCTGCTTTCTGAATCCACTCGGTGCGGTCGCCGTAGATTGCGGCATCCAGGGAGTCGATTGCCTGCGCTGCCTTGTCGCCGGCATCGGCCTCTCCCTTTACCGTGGCAGAAAATCCTGCCGCGATATCCTTAACTGCGGTCATCTGCTGCTTCCAAACGTTCGAGGCGTTGCCGAGTGTATTCTGTACGCCGAACAGCGTATCGAAGTATTTTTTGAGCGCTTCAAAATCCTTTCTGTTGTTCATGGGGAGAACGAATTCGTAAAGGCCCTGCGTATTGGTAAAGCTGAGTCTTGCAAAAGGCTTCTTCTCGCTCTTATCGCCGTTTTTAACGAGCTGCTCCTCATACTTATAGCTGCGCAGGTCGGCAATGCGGTACACGCAGGCGCGGGTGGTCTTGCCGAACATCATAAACTTGTAATCGTTCTGCACATACGCCATCAGCCCGATATCCGCTGCCACATAGAGATAGGTGCCTAAGCGCTTCAGCTTTTTGCTCTTATCCTTTGCTTTCTCCCTCGGAACGAAATAGTGCTCCCACAGCTTGGTGCCGCGCTCCACCTGTGCAAGATGCGCCTTGACACTCGGAAGATTGCTATGCACATAGTCATATACCTTGAAGCCCTTTTTCCTGCAGTTTTTGCGGCAAATGCAGTTGCCGTCCGCCAGCTTTTGCGTTTGGATCAGATTGATGTCCGCACCACAGATAGCACATTGATTAGCCATAAATTTCCTCCTTTTTCTGACAACGTCGGTTTGTTTTTAGCTTTTCTTGCTTTTGCATAATGATATTCAGCTCGTTGCTGTATCCGGTGGAGTCTCTGCTGAGCTTTCAGCGTCCTTGTAGTATCTGTCGGCAAGCACATAGAGATAATCAAGTGCCCTGTCGCCGAGTTCCGCGTCCTTCTCCATCGTGCTTCCGTCACAGAAAGTCATTCCCAAGCTGCGTACCGGTACGTCAGATATGTGAAAAAAACGTATTGGATTGCGATGCTTGTAAAGCTTCTTTATCTCGCCATCCTCGCTAATGATCTGAAGGAATCCCGCTGCATCCTCCGCCGGTACCGGAAACGATTCGAAGGAGGCATAGTGCTCCTTCTGCTCTCCCACAAGGCAATCCGCAGAGAATAACCAGCCATTTTCTTCCTTTTTTAAAGCAAAGCAATACACCGGGTTCCTTTCCGTTCCGTAATAAACGGTATGGATCAAAACAAGATCATCAGCAGTAAACTTTTCACTTTCGCCGCAGCCCAAAAGCCCGAAAATCGGCAGGAATGCAAGCACAACCGCTGCAGCAATGCGCGCCTTGCGCTTCATGATTTACCGAAGCGGCCTGCCGCACTCCGGGCAGAATTTCGGCATACCCTGTCCCGCCGAGGGTCTCCACCCGCAGTTTGTACAGCCGGAGCTGACTACAGGCTTGGGGGTGCCGCAGTTTGCGCAGAATTTTCCGCTGCTTTGCGCGCCGCAGGACGGGCATACCCATGTCTCGCTGCCCATAGCATTGGGCGCGGAAGCAGGTCTTTCCTGACGGATGCCTGTGCTATCCACCCGATTCATCGTACTGCCGCCGTCCCAAACCCGGTTTCTGTTATCCCGGCGCATCAGAATGTCTGCAAGCTCGTGCATTCTCTGCTCATATTGGCGGTACAGGTCTGTATAGGGGCTGTCGGGTCGGTTGCCGTCGCTCAGCTCCAGTTCGATCTCACTAAACCATGGAGAATCCACCCGAATCGTCACATTGAACTCATAGTCGCAGGCATAGCGGGGCGGCACATAGCTCTTCTCATTTCCCTCGGAGTCCTTGTAAAAGATCTCCTCCTTATTCTCCCGGATATCCGTGTCCACCCCAAGTACCTGCGAAAACGCAATGAGGTCAGGATTGCTGCTGCGCCAGTTAGAGGTCCCGGTAACGATGAACCGCTCCCCTATAGGATCGATGTATACCTTTTTGCTCCCGTCAAAGGTGATCGACGGGGCAAAGCCGGCAAGCTTCTTTTCGTTTTCCGCACGGTAAGCAAGCTGGCGCTTGATGTCCTCCACCGTCGAGCTCCGCCGTTCGCTGAAAAACGGCGAGAGCTTTCTTGCGCAATCCTTACAGAGATTCCCGTCCTCCAGCTTGCGGTTTCCGAGAAGTCCGATTTTCTCACCGCAGATGTCGCAGTATTTTTTGTCAAACAGTCCCATAATGTGATCCTCCGCTTATTAATTTTTTTGTACAATCCATTTTGCATTGTTGACCTGTAAGCCGTACCCGCAGAACGAACAGCAGTGGTTTTCATCAGGCATGAAATTGGCGCCGCAGGACGGGCAATCCTTTTCGGTAAAGAACTCGCCGTCCGTTTTTCGCTTTTCGGGATATCTTGCCCTTTGCATGAGCAATCTCTTTTTAAATCTTTCTGTATACGGCTTCTGATTTTCGGGAAGAAAGGTTTTTGTTCCGAAAATGTCAGCCGTAACGGTTGTTGTTTCTTCTGTGTGGGCAACTTTTAAAAGCTTAATTGTACCAACGCTGAAATCAAGCAGGTCTTCGCCGTTTTCATTCTCCCAAAAGTGTTCGTTTAAGCAGGCTCTGAGATAATTCTCGGAATATCTTACAATTTTTCCGGCAAGCTTTTCTTGCCTGATTTTCCCGCAGATGATCGGTGTAACGATTCCCCCGAAAGTCAGAACCGCTGCACCAACGCCGGCGGCAAGGGAAATCTCGGTGTCCTTGATCAGATATAAGCACAGAAAGACACATAAGAAAAGTATGGAGCCGGACACAAGAAGCTGTAAAAAACTTTTCAGGTTTGTACTGATAGATTCATAAATCTCAAACGACTCGGTCTGCCAATCGTAAAACTCGTTTTTTATAACGGCGCCGCAGTATTCACAGGTAACCTGCTGACTGTCAAGCCTGACTCTTGCACCGCAGGACGGGCAGGTTATGCTCAACATATCGTTATAATAGCTTTTCTTATTTTCTTTTTGATCGGTGCGGCGGACGTGTCTTGACTGAAGTATTCTGAGATATGAATTCTTACGGTATATCTCGCTCTGAACCATGCTGCCTTCGGTTGACTCAAAACGCTCCAGTGTGCTGCACATTAAAACCGATTCCCGCCATTCTCTGCCGTCATCGCTCCATGTTTCAAAGTTGTTTTTAGGAATGGGAACAACATCTGTAACGTAAATTTTGCGGCAAAGCTTATTCCTATGAAGTCTGTTGATTTGACTGACGGTTTTTTTCCGGAATGCCATATCCATTCTTGCCGGAAGAAGGTCTTGATCCGCATTCCCCAGCGGTATCAGAATTCTTTCAAAGGCTTTTCTCATATCTCTTCGGATTTTTGAATTCTGAAGGGGCGTTTCCTTTTTCGCAAGCAATCTTTCCAGTTTGGCTTTTTTGGAGTTTTTGGAGCTGTATTCCGAAAAATCTATGGTAAGTATCCTTTTACCGATATAGAATGTACATAAAATAGCAAAGGAAGCCGCAATAATCAGTGCTACTGATAAATCCATAAAAGTACCTCTGATTTATTCCTTGCTGATCATTTCGTTTTCGCTTTTCTTTTTTCGGTTGTCTTTTACAACGTCACAGATCATTATGACAACAAAGAATAAGCCGACGGGGATTGCCGCACAATAGAGCAGAAAATCAACGGGACTTCCCTCAGGCGAAAGCTTGTAATCACCTTTTGAGGTTTTATAAACCTCGACGTCTATTGTGTCGCCTTTTCTCAATTTATCATAGGTATATTTTTTTTCATAGCTGCTCGACCTTGACCAGACACGTTCTTCATATTTTCCCTTATAGGTTTTTCCGTCAATAACATATGAAACTTTAAATTCATATGTTGTATAACGAACATCACCGGAATCATCCTTATCGTCCTTGGTTGAAAAGTCAACAATGACAGCCGGAATTTTCCGTATATCGGTTGAGTTTTTATATTCCCTGCTGTCGATTCTGCTTGTAACAATTCCGATTACACCCGCAATTATCAAGCCGATGCCGGCGACCATGATAAATATGGTCATTTTAATGTCTTTATTTCTTTTACTCATAACAGGATCTCCTTTTGCAAGCAAATGCAAAACCACTCTTTAACAAATCACACAAAAATTCTATGCCGTCTTGCCGGCAGGGAAGCTTATCCTGCTGCGCAAAAGCCTTTCGGCGGTATGAACGGCTTTTTGTCTAAGCCGTTCATACCTGGCCGAAACAACACTTCCGTTAATACGGTTCCCGCTAAGCAGCAGTTTTATTTTCTATCGTTATCGTCGAATATATCTCCGCATTCGGGGCAGAACTTCGGCGGATTCGTCGGATCCTCCGGCTCCCAACCGCATTTATCGCAGCGGTAGAGCGGTGCGCCCTCGGGTTTTCTGGCGCCGCAGCTCTGGCAGAATTTACCCTTATTCAAAGTACCGCAGGTGCAGGTCCAGCCCTCGGAATCCGCCGGCTTGGGAGAGCCGCATTCGGGGCAGAATTTGCCGGTGGCCGTAGCGCCGCATTTGCATTTCCATGCGCCGGCCTGTACGGGCTCCGGTTTCTTGGCACCGCACTCCGGGCAGAACTTACCCGTGGCGGTTGCGCCGCAGGCACATTTCCAGCCGCCCGCTGCCGGGGCTGCCGGTGCCGCCGGAGCCTGCTGCTGTGCCTGCTGCTGTTGCTGCTGTCCCATGGCAAACAGGTTCTGTGCGTTCATGCCGCCGCCGGCATTCATGGCCATGCCCATGCCCATAAAGCCGGTCATAGCGCCTGCCTGGTTGCCTGCCGCCGTCTTCATGGCATCCGCCTGTGCGCCCACCAGCGTGGCTGCCGCCATGGTGGGATCCCGCATGATGGCCGTGCGCTGGGCCTGCTTGATCATCTCCGCATCCTCTTCCGGCAGCGTGACCGAACCCAGGGCAATGCTGACTACCTTCAGACCGCGCAACTCGCCCCACTTGGCAGAGAGCGCCACATTCATGGCATCCTCCAGGTCGGTATTGTGGCTGACGATCTGATTCGGGCGCAGCTCCAGGTCGGACAGCTTACCGAAGGCCGGCTGCAAAGCGCTGACAAACTCGGTTTTCAGCTGGCTATCCAGCTCGTCCCGGGTATACTCCTTCTCCACATTTCCGCAGACATTGGTGTAAAAGAGCAGGGGGTCTGCGATCTTATACGAATAAACACCGGAGCAGCGCACCGAAACATCCACATCCAAACCGATCTTGGAATCCACCACACGGAAGGGGATGGGATTCGGCGTGCCGAATTTGTTGTCAATAAGCTCCTTGGTGTTGAAATAGTACACCCGCTGATCCTTGCCGGTGTCGCCGCCGTAGGTAAAGCGCTTGCCGATGGTCTGGAAGGTGGCGCGGACGCTGTCCCCCAGATTGCCGGAGAAGATGGAGGGCTCCGTGGAGGTGTCGTATGTAAATTCGCCGGGCTCGGCGCAGATCTCCACCACCTTGCCCTGCTCCACAATGATCATGCACTGCCCGTCGGCCACGGCAATACCGGAGCCGTTGGAAATAATGTTGTCGCTCCCCTTCGTATTGGAGGACCTGCCGCTGACGCGCTTTTGTCCCTTGGTGACCAGCACCTCCTTGGGCATAGACTCGCAGTAGAAAAATTCCTTCCACTGGTCGGCAAGAGTGCCACCCAATGCACCGATACCCGCTTTAATAAGTCCCATAATAAAAGCTCCTTTCCAATTGTGAGAATGATCCATATACTTTTCCGACCGGAGCCGGCAGATCACTTCTTTTTTCCGTGGACCCCCACGGAATATGAATGATTGTTCTCCCCTTGTTTTTATTGCCGCCCGACAGTAGACCACGTATCGCTTATGGCATCGTAGCTATAGACGAGATTGTCGCACACGCCGTAATAACGTTCTCTGACAAACTGATCCTCGCTGTCGGTTCCCAGGGCAAACAGCAGGCAGGGGCGCCCCTCGATCCACTGGGTATTTCCGGTATACATAACCTTCATTCCCTGCATGACCGCCTGCTTTACCTCGTCCGTTTCCAGAAGAAGCTCTGTTGCGATTTGAATGGATCGCTCATCGGGCACTTCCTCGTATGTTGAGAAATCGTACACCCCTGCGATCTCCTGCAGGTGCCCGTTTTCCATGGACAGCGACGGGCGGAAGAGGATGGCCCCGCCGCCGTCAGTAGCGGCAATCAGCACATTGGAGTATATCTCGCTGAGGTTGCACCGCAGCAATAGCGGTTCGCCGGGCTCCCCCACGTGGAGGGGATTGCTCTTGTCGTCGGCATACTCGCCGTCTTCGGTCATCATGGATGGGTACACGATTATCGTTCCCTTGTCATTCGGCGGTATAATTGCATACAGCTCCTGTCCCTCAGCCATGTAAAGCGGCGCACGGGACAGGCTGGGATATTCCTTTCCCGTTTCGCTGCCCGCAACATAGGCGCGCAGGTCCACCTCAGAGCTCTCGCTATCCACATAGCCGATAAAGGCGACGGCGACTGCGCTGCCGCTCTGTGCAATTTTCTTTTGCAGCGCCGCAAAAGCGGCCTCCTCTGTGTTTTTATCATCCGGATCCTTCGCGGTGTTGCCCCCGGGGATCGTGCTCCCGCCTGGGATAGAAGGGCTTTTTTCGGGTGAAGCTGAACATCCGCACAAAGAGCAAATGAATAACATTACTGTGCAAAACAGCAGCACAATTCTTTTCATATAGACCTCCTCTTTCTTATTCCGAAGTATTCCTGTGGCACAATGCATCCCTGCCTGGTTTCCATAGATACGCCCTGAATGAAATTTTCACCCTTCCGAAAGACGATGCGTTTTTTATCTGTTCATCGCCTTTCGGAAAGGGGCTTTTACAAGCCCTTTCCAAATAGTAAGGTGCGGTGGTACAGATAGCTTTATCTTCCTAAGCCTCGGTCCCTGCCCTATGCAGGCATAGGGCAGGAGCTGAGGTGTTGAAGCAAACTCAATCAGACTACCAAAGCAAAGACTTTCCCTTCACATGAAGGTTCGCTCTGTTGACGTCGCTGATCGTGATCTTGCCGTCGCCGTTGATGTCTGCGCAGGCAAATTCATACAGAGTCAATTTACTCTTTCCCTTTGCATGAAGGTTTGCTCTGTTGACATCGCCGATCGTGACCTTGCCGTCGCCGTTGATGTCCCCCTTCAGGTGAATTTTCACATTCTGCGTCACCGCTTCTCCGCCCACTGTAATCGTATACTCCCGGGTGACATGATTTTTCTTCAGCACCCGCATGGTATAGGTACCGGAAGCGATCCCGGAAATCGTGTAGGAGGCGGTATATTGATTCCCCTCCTTCGTTCCGCTGGAGACCGTGGTTTCATACGCAGGCTCTGAGTGTCCCTGCTGAATGAGCTGAATGGTCACCTTATCGGAAGCGGAATTAAAGCTCTTCACCGTGCCGCTGACGGAGCCGCGGGCGTTGGGGTCAACCACCTTATAGGATTCATACACCTGCCAGACATGCCCGTCTGTATTGTCTTCATATTCCATCCATGCGTTTACGCTCTTACCGTTCACCTTGAAATCTTTCCAATTTTTCGGGTATACATAGCCCATTTCTTCGCCGCCCTCAAATCCGATACGAAGATTGAGGAAATACGATTTTCCAACCTCAAATTTGTCAAATTTCCTCATTGGTTTGTGATCGGGTCCCAGCCATTGCATCGACAGCACCTTCATATTATACGGCAGGCTTGTCGGTTTTTCATAGTCGGCAAAGGCAGCGGGGCAGTCCCCCGCCTTAGGCTCCTGTACGCGGATATCGGTCCCGTATTTCACTCCCTCGCTGTTCGGCTCCAACAGTTGGGAGACCCGGTATTTCCGTCCTATCGGTGAATAGTCGTACCAATCGCCCTTATAGACTGTGCTGTATGTTTCCGCAGAGTCGAATATTCCGTTGGCTCTGTAGCCTGCGGGCTGGATCACCTTTACCGAAGCATTCTCGGGGAGATAATACCCAACCCCCGGCTTTACGTCGAAGTAGACATAACACGTATCGCCTTCACGCAATTGACCGGCCTCTACGCCGTAAGCGCCATAGGCGACATCGTATACCACCGCATTTTTGAAGGTATACTTTTTCGGTTCATTCGATACGATCTCCGTAAACCCGGCGTCAATGCCGAGACGGAAATTCTTGAGCGTACCGCGCACATCCGTCAGCTTCCGCTGTGCCACAAGGTTGACAGTGAGGGCTTTTTCTCCATAGGTGAATGACCTCCTTGTAACCTTTGTATGCTGCACATTCAGAGTAACTCCGTTGTCTGCCGTCGCAGTCGAATCGGCAAGCTCATATCCGTGCCGTGCGTTTATCCAGAAGTACATAATATACGCATCCTCATCGGCCAGATATCTCCACTCGGAGGGGATACCAGTTGAATATGACTTGTCGGTATAGCATTTCGCCAATGTATCCGGATGCAGGGAGATCTTGTGGGTGGCGTTGGTTGCTTCGGTAAATTCGCCCCCCGCCTGCAGAAGCTGAACACTATATATGTATTGCTTGCCGCTGACCGCTTCGTTCATCTGCACATCAAATTCGATGTGTGTCTGATAAAGGACACTCTCTTCTGTCTTCGGCTTACCATAGTCAGTATTTGCCGACGGCCAGCAGGCCCAGTAGAACTCTACACTGTGTTTTCCGGTGCGGTCCACATAAAAATCAAGTGTATAGGGTTCTCCTTCATAGCCCTCTTCCTGACCCGGCTTGCACAGGAGGCCGTAGAAATCGAACCTGACTCTGCCTGCATCCCTCAGCTTTTGCATCCACTGGGGCATATACACAATATCCGCAGACATCTCATAGCCCAGGCCGGCCTTCAGGCCCCGCACCGTCTGACCCCCCTTCACCTCCTGCAAGTTGAGGTTGAAGCGTATCTGCGGCATGTAGTCTCTGCGATCCATGGTGAGAGTATAGCCGCTGTTGGTTCTTCCGGCTATATACCATTCCCTGCCGATCTTACCGATGCTCCTGTAATACTTAAACACCTTCGCCGGGTCGGTTTCGCCGTTGTTGCCGAACAAGATCCATCCGCCGGAGCCCCGCTGCACATAGACATTCAGGCTCTTTGCGTTGACGAGCTTGAAGTTGTTCATATGGCAGCTCCAAGCGGCGGCGTTGGTCCGGGGATTTTTGATAGAAAGGGAAACATCCCTGGTGGTGTCGATGGTGAGCGAGATCGTCTGAATCAGGGAACTCACATCTCTGTAGCTGTTGCCGCAGACAATATTCAGTGCAGCATCCTCCAGAACCGATGTGTTTTTCGCCACGATGGCATAGTCGGGGCTGGTTTTCCTGGGGGCGCTCGTCGTAACGATACCCAGTTCCCCGTTTCCGCACAGCTCAAAGGTACCGCAGCCGCTCAGGCTTCCCTCCGACTGCGCCAGATCGATCACCGCGCCGGTTGCACCGTTTTGGGGGCAGTAGGCGGTCTTGTTCTTATACCGGGTGCTGTGGTTGAAGGTGACCTGGACGCCGTCGGTCACCATCAGCTTCAGATCGACGCCGGGGGCATACAGGGCGGATAGCTTCAGATTGTCGAACAGAACCAGCATCAGAGACCTTCCCTCAAGCCCCGAAAGATCCAGGAAATCATTCTCATAACGTGTCCAATACATAAGAATGCCGTTATCGTATGACACGACCCGCTGAAGATTTGTATCGCTCTTATAGCCTTCGAGTAATCTCTCGTTATATATGCAATCCTCCGGGTCTATAATGACCGAACGGCTCACCACCCTGCCGTTTTTATAGAAAAAATAGACGTGACCGTAGATTATCTCCGTTCCCTCGACCAAATTGGTCAGCGCGGGATACGACGAAGAAGAGGCCTGCGCTTCGCCCCGATTGGCGCCGGTCGTCTCCTCGCCGCCGCTTTCAGCGCCCGCCGACAGCACAGAAAGCGGCAGCAAGCCCACCAGCATGATCAGCGCCAGCAAAAAGCTGAGCCATCGATTTCGTTTACTTGTTTTCATCTCTTTTCCTCCTTTACAAAGTCCAGATGGTTTTTGAAGCCGAGCACCTTAGTGGATTGCTGTATAACATTACCTTTCCAAAGAAAACCAACTGCTTGATTTTCTTTGGAAAAGCGAAAGGGCGGAGGCGGATGGCTTCCGTCCCGCCCTTTGCTTCAATCCTTTAGTACGATTTTTCGGTTAGGTGGTTTATCTGCTCCTTCTGCGGGAATACAGGGCTGCTCCCATCAGAGCCGCACCGGATACGATCGCCATCGCGATGCTGAAAGCGATCATGCTGCCGTCGCCGGTCTTGGGGGTTTCCGGCGCAGGAGGCGTCACCGGCTTCTCGGGGGGTTCCGGCGCAGGAGGCGTCACCGGCTTCTTGGCGCTATAGCTGTTGGTGAAGCCGATTTCCTCCATGGGATTGTTGTATTCCAGCTCGCCCTTCTCGTCGAACTTGAAGAAGGCCCAGCCCCGAACGCTGTCATAGCTGTCGACAAACAGAGGCATGGCGTAGAAGATGCTCTCATCGTAAGTCCAGCCCGCAGCATTGCCCTTGACCTGGTGGATAACGAAGCCCTCGGACAGATTGCCGGCCTGATCCTTACTGATGGTGAAAATGAACTTACCCTCATAGGTCTTTTCGCCATTGGTCTCCACGGTATCCTGCACCAGCGTATAGACGGTGGGGGCGCCGAATCTGTCAATAGCGAACTTGAAGGTCTTCTGGCCGGGATCCATTTCGCCGGTCTTCTTCACAGTGAGCTTGAAGGGAACCTCAACGCGAATGCTGCCGTTCTCCCGCTGGGGCTCAAGCACACGGCCGCAGTCGGTGCACTTCACAGCGTAATCGTAGGTCGCTCCGCCCTCATGATCGGGCGTATGGGGCTGCACTGCATCATAGGCATCGTGATACTGGCACTTGTGGGCGTGACCGGTCTCCCCGCAATCGACCCACTCACTGCCGTAAACATGAGCGCCCTGCTTGCCGTTATAGAACTTATCCGCAGCGGCGGCATCATCCTTGGCGCTGTGGGTTGCGTCATTGGCGCAGGTGTACCAATAGGTGTCAAACTCGCGGCAATCTGCAGCGGTGGATCTTCTGTGAGCTTCATCGCTGTTTTGCACGGTGTAGCTATGACCCGTCTTGGGAAGCACCACACTGCTGTGGTCGGTGATTTCCGTGGCGGCGGCAGCATCCTCGAAGAGCTTGCCGCAGATGCACCGGTAGTACTCCTTGTTGCCGTCAGTGGTGCAGGTAGCGTCCACCTTGTCCACCTTGGTCAGATGGTCGGCATGGACATGGCCCGTTGCAGCCTGCATCACAAATCCGCATTCTGTGCAGGTCTGCGGTGTGGTTTCCGTTGCGGCAGGGCCTGCCGTGTGAGGCATTACGGTATCATGGTGCGCCGCGTTGCGGCTGCAGACATGGGCGTGGCCGTCGGCCTCCTTGTATCCCCACTCAGCAGTGTTGAAATCATGATCGTCGTTGGTGGGCCTGTACGGGATCCCGGTAAGGGGATTATCGCTCATGTCAAACAGCTTGCCGCAGAGATCGCACTTCTTATAAGCGTCCCAGCCCTTCTCGGTGCAGTTCGATTCCTTCTCCGGGAAGAGGGTGAAGGAGTCGTGACCACAGTTTACCGTCACCTTGCAGGTGGCCGTTTTTGTTCCTGCCGTTGCGGTAATGATCGCTTCACCGGGGGCTACGGCGGTCACCTTGCCCGTGGCAGGATCAACGGTAGCAACAGCGGGCTTGTCAGAAGACCATACCACCGTGTCGGTAGAATCGGCCGGTGTGACCGTCGCTTTCAGGCTGTCATCCACTGCACCGGCAACCAGTGTCAATTCACTCTTGTTAAGAGTGATACCCGTTGCCGGCTTCGGGGCGGCAGGGACAGTGATGGTCGCAGGGATGCATGTGGGATTTTTGGTTTCGTAGTTCTCAGTAGAACCGCCGTCCGCTTCAATTTCAAGCAGAGTTACCTCATAATTTCCTGCAGCAGTATCGTTATCCACTGTGCACTGAAATTTCATCACTGCGATCTTATCTGTCCCGGTGAAATCCTCTGCGCCAAATGCGCTCAAGAGCTTATAGGGATCCTGGGTCCAGGCAACTTCGTCCCGGCCAAGTTTCTCCTGGATACCCTCCGTAAGAGCACCGCTATCCACGACGTATGTTAAGCCGGACGGGATGCCAAGTTTGCCCTGGAAACAAGTCATCGTACCTGTTTGCTGTATATAAACGGTAAACGTGACAGTATCCCCGGGGCCTGCTGTTGTCTTGTCAGCTTCGACCGTGAAGGTAAATGTCGACGTCGCAGGCTCTGCTGATACCGGTGCCGCAGTTGCAAACATCGCAAAAATCATGACGAAACTGAGCAGTAGGGATGTGATTCGCTTGTTCATGACCAAGCTCCTCCTTTGAAAATAGATTTGCGGGACATTTCTTACGCACCACTTCCGAAGTCTCGCTTAGTTCCGAAGAGCGGCGGTGCAGATTGCTCTGCATTTTTTATTCTTAAACCGCAGCTCCTACCCTATATGGCGTATAGGGCAGGCGCATTGGCATTAAGACAAGCCGGTTGGGCTACCACAGAAGGGACTTTCCCTTATTGTGAAGATTCATCTTGTTAACATCACTGGTCGTCACTCTGCCGTCGCCGTTGATGTCTGCACAGGCGAGTTCATACCCAAGCAATATCTTTTTTCCCTTTGCGTGAAGGTTTGCTTTATTGATATCACCGATACTGATTCTGCCGTCGCCGTTGATATCGCCCATCAGATGTATCTTCACATCCTGCGTCACCGCATCGCCGCTCACCGTCACGGTGTACTCACGGGTGACATGATTCTTCTTCGACACCTGCATGGTATAGGTACCGGGAGCAACCTCGGGAATGTCGTAGGTGGTGGTGTATTGTCCGGAGCTGTCTTTTGTTCCCCCCGGCACCGATACGGTGTACTTGGACTCTGCGCTGCCATCGGCAAACAGGGAAACGGTCACATCGCTGCCATCGCAGAAGCTCACCACCTGACCGTGTACACCCGAAGCAACGGGAACGGAGTATCCTACGGTAAGAGTTGTTCTGTTCCCGTCCTGCGCGCTTATATACGCTTTTGCCCCGTTCACATAAGCATCCAGCTCCTCGTCGTCAGCTATGTAATAGCCCTCTTCGCACTGTAAAATCACGTTTACGTGATATCTTCTGCCTGCGATAAAGGTCATATCAGCCTGAATCCGCTCCCCCGTAGCGGAAGCATACCATGTATAGTTTACAACCGAAACGCCGCCCGGCAGCCCCGCAACCAGATTATTGTTATATATCGGTCTTTCGCCCGCCCACGGAAGTGGCACGCCCAAAGACAGATAGTCATAATGAATCACATCCGGTTCCGGTACCAAATCTATTACGTATGCCTGGGCGGATGCATCATACATCACTTCAAGATAATTTTCTGCAATGTTGAGATCACTGTACATCCGCAGCTTGACATTCGTGTTGAGATAATAGTGAAATGTGTAATCATACTGCCACGGACCGTTGTGGAATGTCATTCCTTGTTTGCCCGTGCCCACCAGCTTGATCCGATAGGTATAGTCTGGATCGATCATCTCGTCGGGGCTGGTGCTGTAAACAACTCCGTTTTTGATTCGCTGGATCTCCTTAATCTCAAAATCAAAATGGCTGTCCTTCGGCCTGATGTTCACTCCGCCGACCAGGCTTCCCGCCCGCAGTCCGGCAACGGTACCCCAGGCGCTTTGAATCAGCTCGGAGGGATGGGAGGCCAGGGACACCCCCAGGGACCTTTCATCACTGGCGACCGAAACAGATATACTGTCGCATTCCCGGTTGAGGCCCCGGATCTTGATCTTCGGTGGGTTTTTCTTATCGAATTTATACCCCTCATAGCCGTCCTTGAGATACACACGGATGAAGCGATAATACTGATCCCCCAATACCGCGGGAACACTGCCGTTTCCGGTCAGGTCCCAAATATCCTCATGTTCCCAGTAGCCCCGCCTGTCCTCGATGGTATAGGGAGCACTCCCATCCACAGTGAAGGTGCCGCTGGTATAATCCCCCTGCACCAGAGGCTGGCTGATATCCAGATAAATGGTGTCGATAGCCTTCGTCCGATCCACCCACCGTGCCACCTTTGCGCCCTTGTAGCCGGTCGTAACCTGCTTCTTTACGCCGTTGGTCTCCAGCATCAGGTCATACTGCAGCTCCATGGTGGTCAGTGTGTCCACATTGGATTCATTAATGTAGTAAGTCACCGAAAACGGCTCTTTACCTGATTCCGGAACATCGGGATAATGAACCATGCCATACCCTATTTCGTCATCAACGAGCATCCGAATATACCCGGTGGAATAATCATTGGAATAGCTGTAACCCAGCACGCGCAGCATGGGGGAAATCGGATACATCACGAAACTCACCCGATGCTCGCTCTCCGCGGTGGTATCCACCTGGGGTGCGCTGAAGCCTCGCTCGCCGCAGGCCATGGGCTCGCCGTCCAGCAGAACCTCCTTCACGCCGTAGGCGTTGGAGATCACCTTGGCTATGCTGCCCTGCACGCCGAACGACGTACCCTGGAAAATCATGATCGGCCCGCCGTTTTCAACCCACTGGCGCATATTGCCCCGCACATACCAGTTTCCGTCGTGCACATCGGTAAAGACTGCGCCGTTTTCACTGATAAGGTGCGGTATTAGATCATCCATCATACTCAGTGCATCATCGAAAGTCGCGCCCGGAATATCGTTATAAAGTAACCGGTAATCCCAGTTTCTGTCATAAAAACTTTGCAACCTCCCGCTTATCGCCAGACGGCACGGGTCCAGCTTATCGGTGGTGCGCATGAAATACGCATCGTTGATCTGCATGGTCAGATGGTCAAGATGGCTGGCATACACATCCCCAACCAATACCTGGGCGATGGATTGCCGGAAAAAGCCGCCGTTTACCACCAGCTCATACTTTCCCCGGTTCTCCGGTGTGGGGGTGCTGTGCAGAACCACCCGGTCGAAGGTGCCGCCGTTGATGGTGACGCTGCCGCCTGCTTCTCCCCGAATGGCCTGCAGGCGACGGGAAAGATACCGCTCCTCCCTCTCGCCCCCGGGACTGGTCACCTGCGTCAGCACCTCGCCGCCGTTAAAGATCGCCGTACCGGATACACCGATGGCGCACTTCAGATACTGATTATCATTGGAGGGACACAGCATCTTGACTGTACCGCTCTCCATAACCAGCGTACCTTCACTCACATTGATAAACTCATAGTAGAATTCCTGATTAAACTCGCCGATCAGGGCGCCGCCCCCCACGCTGTCGCGGATGGTCAGCCGGGCATCCTTATCACATATATTGATCAGATACCCCTGCGCAACCTCCGAATAGTATTTCGCATACGCATGGACGGTGTGTCCGTTCAGATCCAGCACCTTGTCCATGGCCATCGACATGAAGATGATGTTGTCCTGATGCAGACCGGTGTGTCCGTTCAGAGACTTTGTTTCGATGTCCTTAACCACCTTCACCACCGAGCAATTTGTCGTGTAGTCCAGCGCCTTTTTCAGCTCCGCCCAGGTAGAAACCTCCACCGTGCCATCTGCTGCATCGGCCGTCACCGGGAAGAAGGGCACCGCTGATACGAGCATCATCACTGCCAGCAGAAGGCTAAGCCATTTCCTTTTTTTCACTGTGCTTCACCTCACCTTTCTTGTGTCGTCCTTACATCGCGTAAATCTGATCCATCAGGTATTCAGCGGTCATCGACCCGTAGAAAAACTGGTCGATGATACCATTTTTCTTGGCCTCCCGGATGTCCTTTGCCGCCTGTTTTTCGGTGTTGGAATCCACGATGAGGGCAATTTTGCAATCCGGGCACACCGTCTTTGCCTCATCCCGCAGCTTCATCCTCTCGCAAAGCAGCCATGGAGTATAGGCGGTAACCTCCATTAAAAGGACAAACGGTTTGAACACCCGGCACAGTTCAATGGTATCTCGCGGGGACTCCGCACGAACCACAGCAATGTCGTAATCCGAATTTTTGAAAGCAGTCGCTATGGAATCGGCAAACAGAAAATTCTGCATATCGACCACGATTTTCTTCATCGAACCGTTCCTCCTTTTTTCTGATACATACACCGGATCTGTTCCGTCTTACTTTATGGCTTTATTGTAGCAAGGAACGCCGGCTCTGTCTGTCCTCAAAAGTGAGGACAAACGCCCCTTTAATTGTAAACAAATTGTGAACGAGCGTCTGTTTTTCGCAAAAAATTACCCAGCTTTTTGAAAGCTGGGTATTTTCGTGTCAAAAATGGTTTTTTCAGCGCGACGCTTTATTCCATTTGCTCCTACCTAATTTCTTCCTGCTCCTCGATCCAGCATCCGGGCACGACCATCCGTTTGCCCACAGCTGCGATCATCAGCCGATTGCGGTTTGTGTAGCCGGTTTTTTCCAGCATACGGTTAATATAGGTCCGCACCGAGGACTCACCCACATTCAGCTTTACGGCAATCTCGGCATTTGTTTTTCCCTCGCAGAGCAGGCGCAGAGTCTCTATCTCACGGTCAGACAGGTCGCAGGAGAGCGTGTTGCCGAGCCGGACACTGGGCACGCCGTCCGGCCAAAAGTGCTTTCCGGAAAGGGTTCCCTCGATCACACCCACAAGGTCGCCGGAGGGGGAGTCCTTATACCAGAAGCTGTCTGCCCCGATCCTTCTGGCCCGATCAAGAAACCGTCCCTCCAGCATAGAGGTCACCATAACGATTTTTATCTGCGGGTAGATCTTCTTGATGGATTCGGCTGCGGCCAGTCCGTCCGAGTCGCTTTCGGTGCATATGTCCATGAGGATCAGATCGATGGGCCCCTCATCGCAGCGCTGAAGCGCCGCGTCGGCCCGGAACAGCGTACCCGCCACCTGGCAGTCCGTGCATTTTTCCACGCAGGCGCACAGATAGGTTCTCGCCAGCGCCTGATCCTCCACAATCAGTATTTTTCTCATAGTCACAGGTTATTCACCCCCGAATTCCCGGATTTTGGTATCTCAATTGCCAGAGAAAACCTCGGCAAGCTCTGCACCGTCATCTTACCGCCCGAATTTTCGATCCGGTGGCGCAGGTTGGTAAGTCCGCCGCCCTCGGTGATCTCCTTTTCCGGCGGCTTGCCGTTATTGCGTATCACCACCGTATAGCTGTCCTGGTTTTCCCAAATATTTGCGGAAATCTCCGTGGCCTTGGCATACTGAATGGCGTTGTTCAGGCAAACCTGCATGGCCGTGTACAGCAGCTCCGCCTCACCGTCCGTGGGCTCCTGACCCCTTATCCGCACGGTCACGCCGCTGGCCTTGGCGCTGTCCAGCAGTCTTTTTCTGGCCGGCAGGCAGATTGTATCCCGGAAGGCAATGACCTTCTCCCATTCATGGCATACAACGCCCGGGTCCATACCGTCAAATTCCCCTGTTATGTACTGCTTCGTCAGCGTAATGCAGGCGGCAAGGCCGTCGTGCATGGCGGATTTCGCGTCCAGCAGCTCCTTCTCCCGGGCCAGAGCCCCGGCATTATCGGAAAGCTGCTTCAGCTTTTCCGCGTCCTCCTGCAGCTTCTTGCTGTCTGCGGTAAGCTGTACCAAGGCGCGCTGCAGGTCGGTAACATCGGCGGCGGTAAGCTGTATATACCTCGTCCCGTACCGATCGGTGACCTCCGTTTTTTCAAACCTCCACACGGTTTTGTCCGGAAACCGATAGGTGTTGTCTATATCCGGGATCCGCACAATGCCCCCTCCCGGGGCAGACAGCGCCTCCTGGACCTCGCCCAGATACTGCATATCGCTGTCAAGCAGGAATCGGCTCAGCTGATACATCTGCCGGTTGCACAGGACGATGCTGCCCGTTCGGTCAAAAAAACACACGCCTGTGGGAAGCCGGTCAAAGCTTTCCTTGATGGCATTAAAGCCCAGGTGTCTTATTCTAAGCACCGCTCCCGCCTCCTATCCTTGTGCGCACAAGCCACAAGCCGTCCTCCTGCTGAACCGTCACATCCGGAGAAGCCAAAAAGGACAGCTCGGCAGCACACTCCACCGACAGATCCATCTCGCCGTCGGACACGGAAATAAACAGGGAATACAGCCCGCCCATCGCCGCTTCCGTCACGACCTTCAAAAGGTCAAGCAGCCGCGCCACCTCTGTCGCGCGCATAGGCCCGGTCGTGTGGTAGACCACGCTGCATTCCGTGCCGCAAACGTTTATCACCCGCACCGCCTCGTCTATGGTCAGCCGAAGCTCCTGCTGCGGCAGAAGCTCATATTCCTGGCTGAGAAAGTACAGGTTGGCGCTGCGCTTAATGTAAGTGCCCAGCAGCAGGATCCTTTTCAGTGCGCTTTGTATTTCCTCGGGTGCGGCCCCCTGGCATTGCCGCAGCAGCTGCCCGACTCTGGTGATCTGATTTCCGTACCTTGCCTCCATCTCGTCGTAAATACGGTTTTTTTCCGTCAGCTCAAGCAGCTTTTTCTGTATGATATAGGCCTCCCGCAGCTTCTCTTTGTTGCTGTTGATTTTGGTCTTGTTTTCGCTCAGTCTTGCGCGCAGCTCCGTCAGCGGCCGCACATTATCCTGCCATATGGCATAGCCGCCGCTGATGGGCGCCGAGGAGATGCGTATTCCGTTGGGCCGGATGAGCGGAACGCCATCCCTCGGGCAAACCATATCCTCCCCTGCGGCCCGGGAACGGAGAACGATATTCCCGCTGCGATCCGCAATGCACGCCGCCAGCGTTGTCGCCTCGAACAGCTCCACATAGCCCGTATTGGACGGTATCATCCGGCAGCGTATACAGCTTTCATAAATCGCCGCATATAAAAGGCAAAATGTCACATTCATATCCCCGAGCCACCGGCGTATGGCCGGCAGGCCCGACAGATACAAAAGCCCATACAAAACCGTTATGCAGGCTATCACAAACGGCCTGATCCTTTTTTTGCTGCCGCTGGGGACGCGGCTTTTCTTCAAAAGGAGGGCAAGGGAAAAAGTCATGCACGCAACCATCCAGCCCATGCTGCAGAAGTAAAAAATGCCGTGGGAATAGCCGTAATTGTCCGGCACACCCGGCACACCGCTGTTGAATGCAAACACCTGCTGGTGCAGATCGTTGGTGATCACCAGCAAAAACAGTATGCCCGGCACGGCGACCAGAAAGCCGGCCCTTTCGGTCAGCCGGTATTCCTCCGACTTCCCCAGCGTCAGCGCAATATACACTCCCAGCAGCGGTATAAACAGCATGGGCAAATAATAGAGATACCAAATGTACCGCGCCACTGTCAGGTCGGTGACAAACTCATATTTCAGCGTGCGCAAAATAAGCCACACCAGCATCAGCGCCGCGGTCAGGCGCAGGCAGTGCAGTGCCTGCTTCTGTATAATGCGCCGGTCAATGGAATAGCCCCACAGGGAAAACAGCAGCAAATACAGCGCCGCGCGGATATAGTTCACCCAAACGCCGCCGATGTCGAGCATGGCCAGTATCCGGCAGGAATAGGCCGCCGCAATGATTGTAAAAACCAGGATCATGGGGATCAGCTGTTTCGTATTCCGTTTCATAGGGGAAATCTCTCGCTTTCTCCTGCAATCAAGGAATATTTCTTGGCAATTGTATTTGTTTCCCGGCAAGACGATTCCGAATGTGCATTTACCAACAGGATTTACTCCGAAAACAGGAACAGTCGGTTTTGTCTATCTTAGACTATACTATCATTTCTCTTGCAAAAACGCAACGCTATATAAAGCGATGAATTTCAATTTCTGCTTTTTTGTTGCTTTCCGATAAATTGCAAAAGCAGCTTCCAGGTTTCCAATAGTCTCGCATGGTTGAATTCCGGAAAAGAAGTGCCATCCTGAACTGCACCCCATTTCAGCATCAACGCCTCCTTCCTTGGAATAACAAAAAAGACCGATGGGCAGCTTATACCCCATCGGTCTTCGTGCGGCAGTCGCCAGGCGGCGATTAAATTGAATATGACTCCTTTCTGCCTGCGTCCGCTGTTAACTGCCGAAAAACTCCGGATCCGAGAGTTCGCAGCATTTTTGTCCGTCACATCTGCGCAGAATGTGGTCCTGTTTTCGTGGTCAATGAAAAGTTGGACAAGCACCGGAAACCCGCTTGAAATCAAGCTTTTCCCGTGTTGTCCCAATTATAACACACTCACATGCCCTGGACAATGCCTCCGGTGGCCTCCAGCAGCCGGGGGTCCGTGACCTTCAGCAGCAGGTCCCGACCGTCCCGGTTTGCAGGGCACAGCCGCACGATCTCCACGGTGTATTCCTGGGTATCATCTCCGGAGATGGTGGACAAAATAACAGCGGGGCCGATGGTCACCTCGCTGCGCCGGGCCACCGGCAGTGCCGCGCCGGATACAAAGCCGCCTTCTGCCACAGTGCCGAAAATGCCGCCGCTGGTATTGGCGGACACGGTGCCCACATCGTGCTGCACGGTGAAGTCGCCCTTCAGCTGTCCCGGGTCGCCCTTCTGTCCCTTTTTCACGGCCTTCACGGTGGTCTCCATAATGGAACCGCTGGACAGCGGCATCAGCTGGGCCGTGTCCGTATCGGTGATGCCGTGGCCCAGAGCGCCATAGGCGCCGGTGTCCGGGTCATAGAAGGTCAGAGTCCCCACACCCGCCATAGAGTCCCGTGTCCAGGCGCCCAGACGCCAGGAGCCATCCTCCGCCTGCACCGGCACGGCGGTGACGGTAAGGCTTTTGCCGTCCCGGCGCAGGCCCACGGCTGCGGGCGTTCCGCCGGCGGCCTGCAGCAGAGCCTGCAGCTCCTCGGCGGACGTGATCCTTTCGCCGTTGCAGCTGACGATCAGGTCTCCCTCCTGTATGCCGCAGTCGCGGGCCGGGCACGGACCGTCGCTGGAGGTAGACACCACCAGCACGCCATCGGCAAACAGCTTGATGCCCACCGCCTTCCCCACAGGGATCAAGGTGCGCTGGTCGGCCCATACCGTCTGGCAGCACAGGGCCCCGGTGAGCAGCACGGCCAGCAGCCATGCGGCCGGCCTGCGTATGCGTCGCTTTTTTTGCGTTTCATACATGCGATCACCCCTGTTTTTGAATTTTGTCGCCGGCGACAGAGTTACTTTGTGCGAATCGCCCGGCTTTCATGTCCGCTAAATATAGGATGCATTTCCGCCGCAGGCAAAAAAAGCGCCGCAGACAGCAGTCTGCGGCGCAAAGCCGGAAAAATTTTCAAATTTTATCGGATCTCATAGCGCTTGGGGTCCCTGGGCAGACACAGCTCCGGCACCACGCCCACTACGAACACGCTGCCGGAAATAGCGGAGGCGAAGCCATTACAGCGTCACCTGGCATCCGGGGCCGAAGAAATACAGCACCCGCTCCGCCACCGGTGCTTCCAGCACCCGGCTCAGGGCCTGACTGTAGGCCGTCAGCTGGGGGCGATACAGCTCCGCCCGCTGGGCGGCCTCCTGGGGCAGGATGCGGTCCGTTTTGAAGTCCACAATGACCAAGCCCTGCTCCGTCCGGAAGGCGCAGTCCACCACGCCCTGGAGCATCAGCTCATCCTCCGGCTCCGCCTCCGGATCATACAGCGACGCTGGCAGCAGCAGGGAGAACCGGTACTCCCGGTACACCTCCCCCGCCCGGCGGATGCGCTCCGCCAGGGGCGAGGCCAGGAACCGGCGCACCTGCTCCAGCTCCAGTGACGCCGCCTGCTCCGGCGTCAGCAGATGCCGGGCCAGCAGGGCCTGCACCTGCTGCTCCGGCTCTGGGCCGCTCAGGTCCAGATACTGCATCAGCAGATGCATGGCCGTACCCCGCTGGGCTGCGGACAAAGGCCGCTCCCCTATCAGAAAGCGCGGCGTTTCCACCTGCACCTGACGCACCCGGCGGACGGTACCCTGGGCGATCTCCTCATCCAGCTCCCGGCCCTTCAGCTGGGTGGCCGTGACCTTGGTGGGAATGCGGCAGGCTGCCGGGTGGGGATAGTCCAGCTCCCGGACCTCCACAGGGCCGCTTTCGCGCGCCTCCTCCGGCGTGCTGTCCCGCTCCCGGAGAGCCGGCGCCACGGGATTTTCCCACACCTGCACCTGCCATCCGCCTCCGGCGCCTGTCAGGGTCTGGGGCTCCGTCTCCGCCCAGCGGCGGATGGGCTCCCCCTCCGGGGCGCACAGCAGCGGCAGCAGCAGCCAGTCCCCGGGACATTTTGCCCCGGCCACCGCCTCCGGCGGCGCGGGCATCTCCGCCAGCACTGCCAGGTCCGCCGCCCGTTTCCGGGCGTGGGACATGCAGTCCACGCAGATGAGCTTCTCCTTGGCCCGGGTCAGGGCCACATATAGAATGCGCATTTCCTCGGCCTTGCTCTCCCGGGTCAGGGCCGCCGCCACGGCGGATTTGGTAACGGTATCGTACCGGATCCGCCGCTGCCGGTCCACCCGCTCGGTGCCCAGCCCCAGCTGGGGATGCACCAGCACCGGCCGGTGGAAGTCGTCGGCGTTGAAGCGCTTGTGCAGGTCCGCCAGGATCACCACTGGGAACTCCAGTCCCTTGGACCGATGGACGCTCATGATCTGCACGCCGCTGCCGGTGGCCTGGGTGGAGATAGGCGGCTGACGTCCTTCCTCCAACAGGTCGTGGAGCTGGGTCACGAAGTCAAACAGGCCGCCTCGTCCCGCCGCCGCCTGCTGCCCGGCGTAGGTATACAGGGCGATGAGGTTTTCCTTCCGGGCCGCGCCGCCCTCCATGGCCCCGAACACCGCCATGGCGTGGCACTGGGTATAGAGCTTCCACAGCAGCCGGTCCGCCGTCATGTCCCGGGCGGCCAGCCGCAGACCGTCCAGCGTCTGCCGGAAGGCCGCCGTGTCCTCATGCTCGTCCAGGCACAGGGCGTCATAGTAGTCTCCCTCCGGCAGCAGCGCCCGGATCTGGGCCAGGCGGTCCGGGGAAAAGCCAAACAGCGGCGACCGCAGCACGGCGATCAGCGGCACATCCTGCCGCGGATTGTCGATGATCTGCAAAAATGACACCATCACCGCCGCCTCCAGGGTGCTGAAAAACGCCTCGCTCTCCCCGCTGGTGCAGGGAATGTTCTCCCGCCGCAGGGCCGCCGTATAGGCCGCCAGACGCGCCCGGGGGGACCGCATGAGAATGACGATATCCTCCGGCTCCACAGGCCGGGGCTGTCCGTCCTCTCCCTGCACCGGAAAGCCCTGATCCAGCAGCCGGCGGATGCGCCGGGCCACAAACCGGGCCTCCACCTCCGTGCGGTCGAAGGTTTCCTCCTCCGTATTCTCCACGCTGATCAAGTGCAGCTCCGGCTCCATGCCCGGCCGGGGCGGGTACGCCGCCTCCGCGCCGAAATACAGCTGCTCGTCGTCGCCGTAGTCCATCTCCCCCATTTCCCGGGACATAATGGCCCGGAACACAAAGTTGGTGCCGTCCAGCACCTCCCGCCGGGAGCGGAAATTCCGGCTCAGCAGTACCTTTCGCGGCTGGCCCTCCTCCGCCTCCGCCGCCGGGCGGTAGGACAGGTATTTCTCCAGGAAAATGGTGGGGTCCGCCAGCCGGAACCGGTAAATGCTCTGCTTCACATCGCCCACGGCGAACAGCCGTCGCTCCTCCCCGGACAGAGCCCGGAAAATGCAGTTCTGCACCTGGTTGCTGTCCTGGTATTCGTCCACCATCACCTCCCGGTAGCGGGAGGAGACCTGCTTTGCCAGCTCCGTGGGCCGTCCCTGGCCGTCGGTCAGCAGGTCGATGGCATAGTGCTCCTGGTCGGAAAAGTCCATCACGTTGCGCCGGACCTTCTCCGCCTGATAATGCAGGGTAAACTGTGCCGTCAGGCGCAGCAGGGCCAGCATGGCCGGGGCCATCTGCCGCAGATCCTCCAGCAGCTCCGCCTCCGGCACAGAAAAGATCGCCTGAATGTCCTTCAGCGCCTTTTTGGCCTGCTCCAGCACCGCCTTGGCCCGCTCCCGGCAGGCGGCGTTCTCCTCCCCCTTGGCCACGCCCATCCGCCGGAAGGACGGCACGCCCTGGGCAAGACTGTCCCAGCCGCCGGCGGCCTTGTCCCGCAGGGCCTCCAGGCCCTGGGCCACCTCCAGAAACCGATCGCCGTAGGCCTTGTACACGGCGGGATAGTCCGCCATATCCTCCACGGCCCGGGTCAGCCGCCGGGCCCAGAAGTCCGCCCGGCGCAGGGCGTCCTCCATGAGATACCGGCCGCAGCCGGTGTCCGCCAGCTCCTGGGGGGTGACCTCCCAGCCCTGCCGCAGCTGCTCCAGCCACCGCAGGGGGTGCGGGTGGCTCTGGGTCTTTTCGTGGAGGTCCAGCACCAGGGCCTCCAGTGCCCGGTCATCCCGTCCGGCTCCCAGGGTCTCCGCCAGCTGGCGGGCGTTGCCGTCCTCCTCGATGTGGGCGTAAAAATCCTCCAATACCCGGTCCAGCACCCGCCGCCGCAGCAGCATGGCCTCCTGTTCGTCCAGCACCCGGAAATCCGGGGTCAGGCTGTGCTCCTCCACCGGGGGCAGCAGGTGCACGTTCTCGCGGAGCAGTCCGGCGCAGAAGGCGTCCACGGTTTTGATGTCCGCCTGATACACCCGCAGCATCTGCCGCCGCAGGTGGCTGTCCCCGGGCCGGTCCGCCACCCGGCGGGTCAGCTCCTGGGCGATCTTGCCCCGCAGCTCCGCCGCTGCGGCCTTGGTATAGGTGATGATCAGGAAGTCGTCCACCTGACAGCCCTCCTGCTCCATATAGGAAAACAAGCGCTCCACCAAAACCTTCGTCTTGCCGGAGCCTGCGGCGGCAGACACCAGAAGGCTTCCGCCCCGGTCATATACAGCGGTTTCCTGCTGCGGCGTCAGCGGCATGTGCTCCCCTCCTTCCCATTTTCCGCGTCCACGAATTGCCAGAATTCCTCCGGCTTTACAGTTCTGATATAGCGCACCCGATCGCCGCCCCGGCCCTCCTGGAAGGCACAGGCCGCAGCAAAATCGCAGCGGTCGCAGGCCCGCTCCTGGGGTCCCCGTGCCACCGGGTCGGCGTCAATATTGCCGGAGCCGATCTCTCTGGCGATCTGGTGCAGCAGGTCCTCCACATACCGGCCCAGCTTCCCCAGCTGCTCCGCCGATGCGATGCCGTCGGAAATGGAGCCGTCCTTCTTCACCCGAATGGGCAGATAATGGGGTGCTTCCAGAGCGCTGTGCTCCATAGCCCGCAGCACCTCCGGGTCCGCCAGCACCATGCCGCTGCGGCGCAGCTCCTCCTGCAGGGCAGCCTGGAGCTTTTCCGGCTGGATGCCCCGGTCCTTTTTCAGGATCACCTCCCGGGCCGGGTGATACAGTACCCCCGCCGGCACGATGGGATAGCCGAAATAGCTGCGGCCCTCCTTCTCCAGAGTGAACAGGTACAGGAGCATCTGAATGCCCAGGCCGTACCGCAGGTCCGACAGGTCAAAGGCTTTTTTCCCGGTTTTGTAGTCCACCACCCGCAGATACAGCTTTCCGTCGTGGAGCCAGCCGTCCACCCGGTCCACCTTGCCGCTGACGGACAGGGTCTCATCTCCCTCGGTGACGGTAACGGCGGGCAGCTGCCCGTCCCGGCCGCCGAAGCCCAGCTCGAAGGCCACCGGTGAAAAATCCGATTGGGCCAGCTCCCCGGCCATGTCCTCCACGATGGCGCAGGCCGCCGTCCGCAGCCGGGAAAACAGATACCGGAACCGGGCGCTTTTCTCCCGATAGCCGTCGATCTCCTCCCGGGCGTATTGGTCTATGTATTCCCGGACCAGGCGGCGCAGCTCCTCCTGCTCCACCTGGCTCCAGCCGCCCCGGTTCTTTACCTCCCGGGCCACATTTTCCAATAAATAGTGGATGAACGTGCCGATCTCCGGGGCTTCGAAGCCCGCCGGTCGGCGCTCCCTGGCCCGCAGGCCATACTGCATGAAGTACCCGAAGTGGCACCGCTTCACCTGGTCCATCCGGGAAGCCGACATGTGCAGGGACCGCCCATACAGGGCCTGCACCGCCTCCGGCGACAGCCGTCCCCGGCCCAGGGCGCGGCCCCGGTCCATGGCATCCAGCACCCGGTCATAGCCGCCCCGCTGCCGGAAATACCGCTCCAGTGCCTTGTCGCTGCCGGCCAGCTCCAGAGCCGTGGCAGGCAGCATCCGCCGGTAGGCCCCGTCCTCCCGCAGGACGTGCAGGTCCGGAAACAGCTTCTCCATCCGCTGCACCACGAAGGAGGGCCGCAGCTGAGCGCCGCTGATGTCCCCCACCGGCCAGCTGACGGTAAGCTGCTCCGTGGGCTGGGCCAGGCACGCGTAAATATTCTGCAGCTCGTTGTCCAGCGGGTCAAACACGGCGTCCGACAGCAGGATCTCCCGCTGCTGCAAGGTCTCCCGGTCCTCCGGGTCCAGCAGGCCGTGGCCGCTGGGCGGCATAGGCAGCACGTGGTCGTTGGCCCCCAGCAGGAACAGGCACCTTACCCGGTGCCGGTCGTTGCGGGTGATCTCGCTGACCTTCACCTGGTCCAGGGTGGCAGGAATGGTACCCACGCTGTACTGGGTCAGCACCAGCCGCAGCAGCCGCGCGAACTCCTCACCCGTCAGCTCCGTGTCCCCCAGGATCTCCACAAATTGGTCCAGCACCCCGCAGAATATCTCCCACAGCTGCACATATTCCTCCGCCAGCTGGGGCTGGTTCTCTGCCAGCAGCTTCCCGGCGGTTTCCTCCAGGGCCTGGGGTACACCGGCCTCCTGCAAAAATGTGTACAGGCACTCTGCCTTGCTCCTGGCGGATGATGCCGTTTTCATCCCCTGATACAGGGGCTCCAGCAGCAGACGTACCCGCCGCCGGACACCATTGACCTGCCGCAGCCGTGCGGCGGCAGTCTCCGTCATCTCCCGTCCGTAGCCGTCGGGGCTGGCGGTCCAGTCGCTCTCCCGCAGCCACATGCCGCCCCGGATATCCCACACGATCACATAATTCTCCAGGATATCGCACTCATCCGGGAAAATGCCCCCCAGGCCGGTCTTCAGGCAGCGGAACACGTCCTCCCGGTCAAAGCCGCCGGTAACGGCGTCCAGGGCCCCCAAAAGCATGGTGATGGGCGGCTTTTCCAGCAGATCGCTGCGGCGGCTGATATAGGCCGGGATGCCGTCCCGGCGGAACACGCTCTCCAGCAGTGGGCCGTAAACCTCCATATTCCGGGCGCACACGCCCATATCCCGCCAGCGGTATCCCTCAGCCGCCAGCTGCCTCAGCTGCTGGGACACCCATTCCACCTCGGTGAAGGCCGTGGCGGCCTGATACAGGCGAATTCCCTCCGCCTGGCCCTCATAGGCCGTCTCCCGGCCAAAAAAGTGCCGCTCCAGGTGATCCAGGGGGCCGCTCCCCTGCTTTTCGCACCACAGGACTTCCATACTCTGCCCCACACGCCGGGCCATGCGCTCCAGGCGCATCCGCTGGCGCAGGGCATTCTGAAACAGCTGTTCATTGCCCCGGTCCCCCAGCAGGGTCACGGTAACGCTGCTGGCCTGCCGCAGCACCAGCTCCAATATGCTCTCCTCCTGGCGGTTGAAATAGGAAAACCCGTCCAGATACACATCGCAGCCCCGGAGATAGTCGCTGTGCTCCAGATGCTCCCGGAGCTTCTGGAGCCGGGACCGGGCATCCATGTCTCCGTTGCGCAGCCGGGCGTCATACGCCGCATACAGCAGCGCGATATCCCGCAGCTTATCGCCCATAGCGCCCTCCAGGTCCTCTACATGTGCATAGAGGTCCCGGGGCCCGATCTCATAGGCGTAAAGCTCCTCCATCAGGTCCGTCAGCTGCCGCAGAAACGATGCCCGCTGACTGGGCCGCCCGAACACCCGCAGCTCCGGCGCCAGCTCCTGCAAAACCCGCCGCATGGTCAGGAGCTTTCCCCCGTTGTCCAGGGTAAACTCCGCCAGCCCTCCCGTTTCGGCCAGCACCCGGGACGACAGGCTCCGGAAGCTCAGCACCTCCGCATCCCGGGACGCCGTGGGCCCCAGGGCCCGGCACAGGTCCACCTCCGCCTCGTGGGAAATATGCTCCGGCACCAGCAGCACCTGCCGCCGCAGTCCCCGGTTTTTCTCCATAGCCTCCAGTACCCGCCGGGATTTTCCGGACCCGGCCCGTCCTACCCATACAGACAGCATCCGCCCCGCCTCCTTTCTGACGCACTGACAGCAGGATACCATGGCTGCTGTCCCAAAAAACTCTCATCTGACAGTATATCGCATTTTCCCCCCGGTGGAAAGCCCCGTTAAGGCGAAAAAAAACGCCGCCTGCTGGGCAGGCAGCGTTTTTCTTTTATTGATTGGTGCCGAGCTCCTTGAGATACCGGCTCAGGGCATCCTTCCAGTCCGGCAGCGGTGTGAAGCCGTTCTCCGCCAGCTTGCTCTTGTCCAGCCGGCTGTTGAAGGGCCGCGCCGCCTTGGACGCGCCGTATTCCGCCGTGGTCACGGCGTCCACCTGCACCGGCAGACCCGCCTGGCGGAAGATCTCGCAGGCAAACTTGTACCAGGAGATGTACCCGCCCTCATTGGTGGCGTGATAATAGCCGTACTTGTCGGACTCGATCATATCCGCCAGCAGCCGGGCCAGGTCCAGGGTATAGGTAGGCGTACCGATCTGGTCGCACACCACCCGCAGCTTGTCGTGGGTCTTGCCCAGCTGGAGCATGGTCTTGATGAAGTTCTTGCCGTTCAGACCGAACACCCAGGCGATCCGCACGATGAAGTATTTCTCCAGCGCAGAGCTGACGGCCAGCTCGCCGCCCAGCTTCGTCTCGCCGTAGTAGTTCAGGGGCTGATAGTCCTTGCAGTCCGGCTGCCAGGGCGTCTGGCCCTGCCCATTGAACACATAGTCCGTGGAAATGTACATCATCTTGCAGTCCTGGGCCTTGCACGCCGCCGCCAGATGAGCGGTGCCGTCCACGTTGATGGCCCGTACCTTGGGCTGCTTGTCGGCGTCCTCGGCCAGGTCCACCGCCGTCCAGGCGGCGCAGTGGATCACGGCGTCGGGCCGCACATCGTCCATCACCTGCCGCACCTGGACGTCATTGGTGATATCCATGGGCACATAGGGCATCTCCGTCACGGCAGAGCCGTCTGCAATGCCGCTGTACACCGGAGCGATGTCACTGCCCACGCCCTGATGGCCCCGGCGGGCCAGCTCGTTCATCACATCGTGGCCCAGCTGACCGCCCACGCCCGTTACCAGAATTTTCATTTTGCAGCCTCCTTACAGATACTGGATGGCCCGGCTGACGGCCTTTTCCTTTCCGCCACCGGTAATGGTGCCCTTGATCTTGTCCTTGCACCAAACCATCACGAACTCAATGGCCATCAGGGCGGCAAACTCCGCCAGCATGACCAGGAAATACTTCACATCCGGCGCCGCGGCGGTATAGAACCGCTTCCCCACGGCCACCAGCACCGGCGCGATATACCAGGGCAGATGCGTGGCCATCAGGAACATGGAGTTCTTCCCGCACCAGATCAGCGGCCGCAGGGACATCCGCCCCTCCAGATACCGCAGCAGCTCCAGCAGCGCCACGGAGCCCAGAACGCCGTTGACGTAGAACACCAGGCCGAAGCGCCCCAGCCGGAAGGAGTTGAAATCCAGCTTCGGACTCAGCAGCGACAGCCCCAGGTTCACCGCCAGCAGCACCACCAGGATCAGCGGCCTGCTCAGCCGTTTGGGGTCCAGATGGCGATAGATGTAATAGCCGCACAGCATGAACCAGCACCCGCTGACGCTCTTGGCCGCCACCACAAACAGGTTCTGCCCCGCTTGGGCCAGCAGCCCCTCCGGCAGGTCCATCCCCTCATAGAACCAGCACACCGCCCACAGCAGCACCGGCATCAGGATGCACAGCAGCAGCTTCACGGCCCGGCACCGGCTCTCCGGCCGGATGGCCGCAAACAGCAGCTCAGCCAGCAGCAGCGTGGGCAGGAACCAGAGGGTGGCGATGCCCCGCAGCGTAATGGTCAGGAAGATATCCCCCCCAGGGCCTCTCTTATGCCCTGGTGCCGCACCGCCGCAAAGGCCAGGTGCGCCAGAATGGCCAACAGGGAGTACACCCCATAGGGGATGACCAGGGAATACAGCCGCTTGCCCCACACGGCGCCGCAGCTCTCCTCCTGTCCCCGGGCCTCATAGCGGCGCGCCTTCAGCAGGCCCACCACCACAAAGAACACCGCCAGCTTGAAGGACGAGAACCACACAGAGCTGGTGCTCCACAGATAGTCCATATGTCCCCAGATCACCGCCAGGATGCCCAGGCCCTTGGTGGCGTCCACAAAGCCCAGATGGGCGGACGGAATCGGCCCCGCCCCGGCCCTGACTCTCTGCTCCTCCATCACTCAGCGATTGCCGTACATTTTCTCGTAATAGTCCTGATACTCGCCGGAGATGATGGTCTCCCACCACGAACGGTTGTTCAGGTACCAGTCGATGGTCTTTTTGATGCCGTCGGCGAACTTGGTCTCCGGCAGCCAGCCCAGCTCGTTGTGAATCTTGGTGGGGTCAATGGCATAGCGCATATCGTGGCCCTTCCGATCCGCCACATGGACGATCAGGCTCTCGGGCTTGCCCAGCTCCTTGCAGATGAGCTTCACGATGTCGATGTTGCGCATCTCGTTGTGGCCGCCCACGTTGTACACCTCGCCGACCCGGCCCTTATGGATGATCAGATCGATGGCCCGGCAGTGATCCTCCACATACAGCCAGTCCCGGACGTTGAGACCCTCGCCATACACGGGCAGGGGCTTGTCGTTCAGGGCGTTGGCGATCATCAGGGGGATCAGCTTCTCCGGGAAGTGATAGGGCCCGTAGTTATTGGAGCAGCGGCTGATGGTAACAGGCAGACCATAGGTCCGGTGATACGCCTGCACCAGCAGGTCGGCGGCAGCCTTGGAGCTGGAGTAGGGGCTGGAGGTGTGGATAGGCGTCTCCTCGGTAAAGAACAGGTCGGGCCGGTCCAGGGGCAGGTCGCCGTACACCTCGTCGGTGGACACCTGATGATAGCGCTGGATGCCGTACTTGCGGCAGGCGTCCATCATGGTGGCGGTGCCGATGATGTTGGTCTGCAAAAACACACCGGGGTCCTCGATGGAGCGGTCCACATGGCTCTCGGCGGCGAAGTTCACCACCATGTCGGGGTGCTCCTCCTCAAACAGCTTGTAAACGGCCTCCCGGTCGCAGATATCCGCCTTCACGAAGCGGAAGTTGGGGTTGTCCATCACAGGGGCCAGGGTGGACAGGTTTCCGGCATAGGTCAGCTTGTCCAGGCATACGATGCGGTAATCGGGATGCTCCTTGAGCATATGGAACACGAAGTTGCTGCCGATAAAGCCGGCGCCGCCGGTAACGATAATGGTCATGGCTCATTCTCCCTTTCCGTAAACGAAGTTGCAGTCGCTGTCCGCCAGCAGCGGAGCGTTTTTGTCCTTGTCGGACAGAATGGGGTCCGTCACGCCCCAGTCCACGCCAATGGCAGGGTCGTCGAAGCGGATGGACCGGTCGCTGGGATGGTCATAGAGGTTGTCCGCCTTATAGCAGAAGTCCACGTCGTCCGTCAGGGTCACAAAGCCGTGGCCAAAGCCCCGGGGAATGTAGAACTGGCGCTTATTTTCGGCGCTGAGCTCCACGGATACCCACTGCAAATAGGTGGGTGAGCCCTTCCGCAGATCCACCGCCACGTCCAGAACGGCGCCCCGCACCACCCGGACGATCTTGGCCTGGGCCATGGGGTCCTGCTGGAAGTGGATGCCCCGCAGGGTCCCCCTCTTAGCGGTGAAGCTCTCGTTGTCCTGCATGCTGTTGAAGTGCAGGGCTTCATACTTGGGCAGGGACCAGGTCTCCATGAACCAGCCCCGGTGGTCGCCGAACACGTCCGGCTCGATGATCTTTACCTCGGGAATTTTCGTATCCAGAATTTTCATACAGGCCACCTATCAATAACGAATTTTACCCTCGGCCACGTGCATCAGATGCTGGCCGTAGGGGGACTTGCCATAGCGCTGGGCGGACTGGAGCAGGGTCTCCCGGTCGATCCAGCCCTCGTTGAAGGCGATCTCCTCCAGGGCCGCGATCTGGGAGCCCTGGCGGGTCTCGATGGTGCGCACAAAGTCCGCCGCATCCACCAGGGAGTCCATGGTGCCGGTGTCCAGCCAGGCATAGCCCCGGCCCAGCAGCTGCACGTTCAGGGTGCCGTCCTCCAGATAGAAGCGGTTCAGGTCGGTGATCTCCAGCTCGCCCCGGGCGCTGGGCTTCACCCGCTTGGCCATGTCCACCACCCGGTTGTCGTAGAAATACAGCCCCGTGATGCAGTAGTTGCTCTTGGGATGCTGGGGCTTCTCCTCCACGGAGATGACCTTGCCGGTTTCGTCGAACTCCACGATGCCGAAGCGCTCGGGGTCGTTGACGTAGTAGCCGAAAATACTGGCCCGGCCCTGCTGGGCGTCCGCCGCCGCCTGCTTCAGGCGGGTGCGGAAGCCGCTGCCGTAGAAGATGTTGTCTCCCAGCACCATAGCACAGCAGTCGTCGCCGATGAACTCCTCGCCCAGCAGGAACGCCTGGGCCAGCCCGTCGGGCGAGGGCTGCACCTTATAGCTCAGCCGGATGCCGAACTGGCTTCCGTCCCCCAGCAGACGCTCGAAATTGGGCAGATCCGTGGGGGTGGAGATGATGAGAATGTCCCGGATCCCCGCCATCATCAGGGTGGACAGGGGGTAATAGATCATGGGCTTGTCATACACCGGCAGCAGCTGCTTGCTGGTGACCATGGTCAGGGGGTACAGGCGCGTACCGGCTCCGCCGGCCAAAACGATACCTTTCATGAAATGGCTCCTTCCTTATGTTCCTCCGACGGCCCTTGTTCCTTGGGCCATACGGTGTAAAAATGCTGCCCGATCCGCTGTTCCGGCGGCGGGGGCGTCATGTAATCGCCATAGGTATGGCGCAGCACCCGGTCATATCCGGCGGGAATGGGGAACTCTGCGTCCTCAAAGGGAACATACAGCGTTTTTTCCAGGTCCTCCCGCGGGAACACGATGTTCCAGTTGGTATCCCAAACGGTGCAGCCCACATAGCGGCACTTCTCATAGTCCTTCTGCCGGGCCCAGGCCTCGATGCGGTGGATGTAATGGGCGCTTCCGTGGAGCCGGGCCCAGGCAAAGCCCGCCAGCTTGGCGGGGGTGTGGAGCCAGCCCCGGCGGCTGGGCGTGAACCGGTCGGCGGCGCAGCAGTTGATGAACTTCACATCCCGCATGGGCTGCTGCACCCAGGCCCTGGCCTCCTCCTCCGTGTCACCGCAGCCGTCCAGCGGATAAATGTCCACAAACAGGCCCAGGCCGTAATCCCGGATGCCCTGGTATTTCACCCGGTAGCGGGTGTCGCTGAAGCGGGCGATGGGGTACACATACCGGGGGTTGTCGTCCACGGTCATCAGGTGCATGGGCAGAAGCTCCTCCCGGTGCCGGCGGCAATATTCCACCAGCCTGTCAAAATCCGGCCGGGGCATGGCCACGTCCAGGTCGTCATCCCAGGGGATGAAGCCCTTGTGGCGGATGGCCCCGATAAGGGTCCCATAAAACAGGAAGTACCGCAGCCCCTGCTCCCGGCAGATGCCGTCCAATTTTTTGAGAATGTTCAGAGCGCCCTCCTGCATTTGTCGCAGTGTCAGTTCCTCCACTTATCTCACTCCTATCCGATATTTCGTCTTTATCTGTCTATTTCTGTCCCGATACGCAGCGGGATATCCCGCTTTTGCCCGGGTTTTGTCCCGATTTTATGCCGATTTTTTGCGGAACACCGCAACGAGTCTCATAACCTGATCCCGGTGCCTGACAGCCCACAGGGCGCACACGCCCAGTCCAGCTGCCAGCAGCCCCATCCGGACCCAGAACAGATCCGTCAGTGCCACCGTCACCAGCGACACCACCGACACCACTCCCAGCCAGAGGAACTGCTGGAGAATGTCATACACCATGCCCTTGTGGACCCACCAGGCAAATACCACATGCAGCAGATAATACAGCAGGTAGCACGCCACCGTGGTATACGCCGCCGCCACATAGCCGAAGGACGGAATGAACACGGCGTTGAGCAGGATGTTCATTCCCGCCGCCAGCATGGTGCCCAGAGCGATGAGCTTGGTCTTTTTATAGTAATACTCCACCGACGAGGGCAGGGTATACAGAAATGCGTAGTACATGGACAGGACAATGGGCATGGTCACATACCGGCTGTCGCTGTATTTGGAGCCGCCGGCAATGAGGATGACCTCCGGAGAGATCAGCGCCAGGGCCATGGCCCCGATGGACACAAACACCACATACGCCGAGGCCGCCCGGCGAATGGCCGGATACTCCCTGGCCTTCATCTTTTCAAAGAACCAGGGCGCCCAGGCGGTGTCCATGGAATTGGTGATGACCTGGAAGATCATCCCCACATTATAGGCAAAGCTGTAAAGCCCGGCCTCGGTGCTGCCGATGATGGACTTGATCATAATGCGGTCAAACTGGTTCAGCAGCAGCTGGCTCAGGCCGTGGGGCACGGTGGGCAGACTGATGCCCATACCGTAGCGCCAGTATTCCCGGCTGACCAGGGGCCGCTCCTTCCGCCACAGGCGGACCACCACATAGATGCCCACCAGCACCGCAGGAATCAATGTGCCCAGAATGCGGCCCAGATACCCCTGGCCCCGGCATAGGGTCAGGATCAGCAGCACAGAACCGCCAATGCCCGCCACGGCATAGACCAGGCTCAGCACCAGGTATTCCTTATACCGGTAGTCCACCGACAGCACGGAGTTGTAGAAGGTCAGCATGGCCATGCCGAAGCTCTCCAGCACGATCAGCGCCGGAAGATATGGCTGCTCCAGGCTCAGGACCCGGGCCAGCGGCGCGGCAAACACCAGGCTCAATGCCAGCAGCAGCAGGGAATTGCCGATGACCAGCAGCGTCACCGAGGAGCAATAGGACCCGGTGCGCTCATCATAGTCCAGCTTTGCGTTGCGGACGCTGGTGTGGAGGGTGAAGCCCGCCAGCACCGTCATGATCATGACATAGGAGCTGAAGGTGCTGTAAATGCCGAAGTCCTCCACCGTCATCAGCCGCGCAAACAGCGGGATGGCCAGGAAGGACAGGCCCTTCACCAGCATATTGCCCACTGTGTAGCCAAGGCCGGCCTTCAGAGCTTTTTTTCCGCTTGATTCATTTGCCATTGCAATAAACTCTCCTGTTGCGTGGGATTCAGGCGTTCTGCTCCTCCAGCGCCTGGGGGACCGACAGGGTGACGGCATACCAGGCGATGCCCAGCACGGCGTTCATCCAGGGGTTGAACCAGGTGACGACCCAGAAGGTGCACAGGCCGCAGACAACGGCCGCCCCCTCCGGGCACTCCCGCAGCAGCTCCCGCCGCCGCAGGCACCACAGCACCACATAGCCAAAGGGCAGAATGTACAGCACCAGCCCCACGATACCCGTCCGGGCCAGCATGTCCAGATAGAAATACTCGTCCACGCCGCTGTCCCGGCTGGCGGCCGCAGCGCCCAGGCCGCAGCCGATGATGGGACTGCGGCGGATGCAGTCCTTGAGGCCGTCCTGGGTTTCCTGGCGGAACTGGTCGGATTTCTCGGTGACCTCGATATAGGAGCGCTGACGGTCCATCTCGGCGTCGTTGGGCTTGTCATCGGAGATATCTCCCCGGATGCGGCCCCGCAGCTGGGACGCCCAGGAGGTGGGGACCTCCTGGCCGATGGTGCGAGACACAGCAAAGCTCAGATAACTGCCCTCCAGGACAAACTCCTGCACCGTGACCAGCACGCCGAAGCACACCACGGCAGCCAGCAGAAACGCCAGCACCCGCTTGCGCCCGGCGGGGCACAGAATCAGCACCGCCGTGATGCTCAGCACCGCCGTCAGGCCCAGGGCCCCATACAGGGAGCGGGTATAGCTTAAAAGCAGGGCGTTGAACAGCAGAGCCACCGCCAGCACATAGCGCCAGCGCAGCTTCGGCGCCCGGGCCTGGCGGAACAGCACCACCACGCAGCCCACGATCATATAGGGGCTGCTCTTGAAGAACACCCGGACCAGCTTGTTGGACACAATGTCCACCAGCCCGATGGAACGGGCCGTCAGCCAGCGGCACAGGGGCTCGGGGTTATCCGACAGCACCACGGCGGCGTTCACCGCCAGGATCAGAGCCGCCTGGATCACCGCCCCCGCCAGGACCCAGCTCAGAAGGGTCCGCAGCCGGTCGCGGGACCGGACCACAGCCACAAACACGGGGATCAGGAACAGCCACATGAAGCCCTTTACGTCGGTGATCAGCACGTCCATGCGGTTGTTTGACCGGATGCCCAGCCAAGCACAGAAGGCCAGCCACGCCACAAATATCAGCGTCAGCCAGATGGAGGGCTTTTTCAGGTATGCGCCCAGATGCCGGAAAAGCTCCGGCAGGGCCAGAACAGCCGCCAGGCCCCCCAGCAGAATGCGGACGCTGACAGGTCCAACCTCCCAATAGCGGCCGCCGCCGGTGATGCTGCACTCCAGCAGGAACAGGCACAGAACGCCGAAGGAGAGCTGGCTGCACCGCTGGGTAAAGGTACCCCGCCGGAACTCCTTCGTCATGTTAAGAATTCGATTTTGCAAAAAAGTCACCACCAAAGAATTTGTCCTATACGGCGATTCAGGCCGTACTTCCACAGACCCCGCCGCCGGTAAAGGGCCAGCCGGGCCAGTTTTCCCCGTTGGGGCGCGGCGGCATAATCCGCCAGCAGCGCCCGCTGGTCCGGGGTCAGCTCCTGCTCATAGCAGGCAAGAAACGCCCCCGCCTGACGGGCGGTATCGGAAAGGGACCGGCGCACGGCGCCGCCCTTCAGCTTCTGGAGCACATAGCCCGCCGAGCGGGGGTCCTTGGCACCCACCACATTGCCGCCGTGCTGGCGGTAGTCGATGGTGGCCCGATCCAGGAACACGGCACGGCCCATGGCGGCGGCGATCAGCGCCAGCCACCAATCGTGCATAAGCATGTCCCCCTCCTCCACCGGGCGGCAGGCCAGCCGCGCCAAGGAGCGGTTGATCATCACCGTGCAGCCGGTGACCACATTCTGGACCAGCAGCTGGGGCAGGGACAGCCGATGGCCGTCCAGGCCGGAATAGTGCTGGAACGAGGGGTCCATCTCCCGCAGCTCGCCGTCCACCACCCGCAGGTCCGTGTGGACCAGCACCGGCAGGGACGGGTCCGTCTCCACCTGCTCCATGAGCCGGAGGGTCAGGCGCACCTTGTCCGGGTGCCACACGTCGTCCTGGTCACAGAACATGACGTAATCCGCCTGATCGCCAAACTGCTCCAGCAGGTGCATAAAGTGCTTCTGGGCGCTGCCGAACCGGCGGCCGGAACGGTAATGGGTAATCCGATCCGGATACCGGTCGGCGTATTCCTGCAAAATGGGGGCGGTATCCTCTCCGTCGTCCGACAGGATCAGCTTCCAGCCCCCTGCATCCTGGGCCAGGATGGAATCCACCATGGGCCGGATGAATCGGCCGCCCTTATAGGCCGCCAGCAGGATCAATATTTGTTTTTCCATGGTCTTATCCTCACACAATGCCCCGCAGCAGGGCAGCGTAACGGGCCTGCACCACCGGCAGGTCAAAGGTTTCGTCAAACACCCGGCGGACATTCTCCCGCATGCGCAGGCAGTCCTCCACCGTCATTCCGGCCACCTTGGCCGCTGTATCCGGTCCCACGTTGACGCCCACCTGTTCCCGGTCCACCAGCTCGGCGGTGTCGGCGGGAATGTTGTTGAGAATGGGCAGGTCATGGCGGAAATAGTCCACAGATTTCATGGTCAGGCCCACGCAGACGTCGGGCTTCATCAGGTTGAAGCCAAAGTGACAGCAGCTCATGACGGCGTGCTTCTCCGCCTCGTCGTACACCACGCCGCGCCAGTCCACCTCCGCCCCGGCGTCCTTCAGCGCCTGGAGCAGCTGGGGACATTTCTCGCCGTCGCCGATGACGTGAACGGTCACGGGCTTCAGCCGCCGGAGCTGAGCCGTCAGGTCCGCGATGGCATCAATGTTCACCACGTTGTTGATGGCGCCCAGGTAGCACAGGTCCAGACCGTCGGCCCGAAGCCTGGCCTGGTGGGGCTGGTCCGGGGAACGCTGAGCCGCCAGGTAAATGGCGTTCTCCTCCGGCAGGCCCAGCTTGCGGCAGAACAGCCTGCACTCGGGAATGACCCGATCCGCAGCAGGCAGGTTCTTATCCCGCAGCCCCGCCCAGATGGAAAACGGCAGGGCCAGCAGCTGCTTCACGGAGCCAGAGGGGAACGTCTCCGGCCACATATCGAAGATCTCGAATATCAGCTTGGTATCCGGGTGGCGGCGCTTGAAGCGGGCGCCGTAATGGGCCAGATAGTTGGGGGGCAGCTGGGCCACCACCACATCCGGCGGATCCTGCTCCAGCTCCTGGAACACCAGCCGGGCAAAATCCCGGTGTGACAGGATCCGGGCCAGGGAGAGGTTTTTCCGGTAGGGCCGCACATGGATCTGGCGGCATCCGGGGACCGAGCAGTGAAACACCTTTTTGGATGAGTGGTCAAAGTCGCCGGTATAGTACACCGTCTCATAGCCCTGGGACTTGAGATAGCCGTCGATGACATAGAGCCGGTGGTTATAGTGGTCGGAGCAGCTCAGCAGCACCGCCCGTTTCGTGGTATGCATTACGGTTTTTCCTCCGTTTTTTTGTCCTCAAACGCCTCGGTGCTTTCCTCCGGCGTCAGCAGCACCAGCGCCGTGCGCAGGATCAGCTTCAGGTCAAGCCAGACGCTGTATTGCTGGATGTAGGCCAGGTCCATAATGAGCTTATCCCGAGGGGATGTGTTGTACTTGCCATAGATCTGGGCAAGGCCGGTAAGCCCCGCCTTGGCCCGCAGGCGATAGCGGAACTCCGGAAGATCATTGGTATATTTCTCGACATTCTCCAGCATTTCGGGCCGGGGACCCACGATGCTCATGTCGCTTTTCAGGACGTTGATCAGCTGGGGCAGCTCGTCGATGCGGAACTTGCGGATAACCCGGCCCACCCTGGTAATGCGCTGGTCCCCCTTGGTGGCGGAGACGTGAATGTCCCCGGCTTGGGCCCGCATGGAGCGGAACTTGTACACCTCAAACACGCGGCCACCGTAAGTGGCGCGCTTCTGGCGGTAGAACACCGGGCCGTGGTCCTCCATGCGGATGGCCAAAGCCGTCACAAGCAGGATGGGAGACGTCAGAATCAGGCCGAGCAGGGAGATGAGAATGTCGCCTGTGCGCTTAAGGATGCGTTCCTCAAAGCGCAGCTCCCGGACGGGGCAGAACATCAGGGTCTTGTCGTCAAACATGACGCGCTCCCCGGCCATAGCAACCACGTCGGACATCTCCAGGCTGTAATACACGTCCTTGCGGGTCTGATAGCAGTACTCCACCAGGTCCGTCCGCTCACGGACGGAAAGCTCATACAGAAAGACGGCATCCGCCTGGTCCACGCAGGACAGCAGGTCCGGCTGATCCAGCCAGGCCACCTGCTGGATGTTATACTGCTTCTTATAGCGGCCGACCTTCCGGATGAGGTCCTCGACGCACTCCCCGCGGCGGGCCACCATCAGGCAGCGCTGGGGCTTGTTGACCATGAAGTACAAATCGTTTCCGCCATAAGCCATGACGATCACCAAGGCTACCTGCAGCAGATAGACCGCCAGCAGCAGCAGCGGCCGCTCATACACGAAATGGCCTCTGTGGATGACGGTGGTATTCATGATGCACAGCAGAAAATGCGTTACCAAATCCGTCAGCAGCAGCACCAGGGCCATGGAGAACACGATGGGCTTGCTCTTACGTTTGCCGATGTCGAAACCGCCATAAACCTTGGTCATCAGCACATAAACCACAATGAAGGCCACCGCAGTAACGCCCAAGGTGCGGCTGGGCCGCAGCAGGAAGAAATATTCCAAACCAAACAGTCCAAAAAAACATACGCCGCACAGCAAAAATGCCAGCAGCTTCATTAAAAAAGTGACAGACGATTTAAATCTCTTTAGCATAACAAAAATCCTTTTCCGGTTATCCTTTGACAAGTCCGTTTATTATAGCAGGTTTGAACGAAAAAATCAACCTTTTCCCCGCTTTTCGGGAACACATCAGAATAAAACCCGGATGATGTGAGTATTCCCATATTCCGTGGATTTTAATTGGCTCGCACTTCCCATGTTTTCCTATTATACGCACTTTTTCCAGTCAATGGTGAAATAATTTTGAACAATCTGTGAAATTCGGATTGAAAAAACATATATTTCCGCAAAAAAAGCGGACATCTGAAGATGTCCGCTTTGTGTTGGCGCTACCTATTTTTCCGGGCCGTCTCCAGCCAAGTATCGTGGGCAGAAGCGAGCTTAACTTCTGTGTTCGGGATGGGAACAGGTGGACCCTCGCCCTAATAAGCACCAACTATTGCAACTGCATTCGCAGCAACAAACATTATATTCACTTTTCCGCTCTCTGTCAAGAGAAAAAATGGTGACCCGTACCGGATTCGAACCGATGTTAAAGGCGTGAGAGGCCTCTGTCTTAACCACTTGACCAACGGGCCATGTTCCGTCTCTATATCTCAATCAGCTCTCGCTGTATGAAATCCTGGTACACCATCAGGGACTCGAACCCTGGACACCCTGATTAAGAGTCAGGTGCTCTACCAGCTGAGCTAATGGTGCATATCGCGCTGCACCCTCAAAACCGAACAACGTAACGAGTGATTATGAGTAAGGCTTGAATTGCCTGCATAATCGTAGGTCAAGCCCTCGGGCTATTAGTACCGGTCAGCTCCATACATTGCTGCACTTCCACCTCCGGCCTATCAACCAGATCGTCTTTCTGGGCCCTTACTCCATAAAGGATGAGAGATCTCATCTTAGGGGGAGTTTCACGCTTAGATGCTTTCAGCGTTTATCTCGTCCGTACATAGCTACCCAGCTATGCCCTTGGCAGGACAACTGGTGCACCAGAGGTACGTCCATCCCGGTCCTCTCGTACTAAGGACAGCTCCCTTCAAATCTCTTACGCCCGCAACAGATAGGGACCGAACTGTCTCACGACGTTCTGAACCCAGCTCGCGTGCCGCTTTAA
>ENA-OUOU01000113-OUOU01000113.1-human-gut-metagenome-genome-assembly--contig:-NODE-113-length-55814-cov-12.541921_pt1 | contig 55814 bp, 46 predicted proteins | sample MGYA00237936_ERZ548765 | MGnify/ENA primary metagenome ERZ548765 (study PRJEB26490, sample SAMN05356889) | human gut metagenome | biome: terrestrial biome; feature: human-associated habitat; material...
AGGTGGATCTGCTGCCGGACGGCAGCTTCGACTACGACGGCATCCGCGCCGCCATCGGCCCCCAGACCAAGCTCATTACCATCCAGCGCTCCAAGGGCTACGCCACCCGCCCCAGCTTCTCCGTGGACCAGATCGGCCAGCTCATCGCCTTCTGCAAGCAGTGCAAGCCGGACGTGATCTGCATGGTGGACAACTGCTACGGCGAGTTCACCGAGCTGCGGGAGCCGTCCGACGTGGGCGCGGACATGATCGTGGGCAGTCTCATCAAAAACCCCGGCGGCGGTCTGGCCCCCACCGGCGGCTACGTCTGCGGCAGGGCTGATCTCATCGACCGCTGCGCCCGCCGCCTGTCCGCCCCGGGTCTTGGGCGGGAGGTCGGCGCCAATCTTGGCCTGCTGACCCAGCTGTATCAGGGGTTTTTCCTGTCCCCCACCGTGACGGCCTCCGCCGTAAAGGGTGCGGTGTTTGCCGCCGCCTGCTATGAAAAGCTGGGCTTCCGCGTGGTGCCCTCCGCCGCTGAGACCCGCCACGACATCATCCAGGCCGTGGAGCTGGGCAGCCGCGAGGGCATGGTGGCCTTCTGCAAGGGCATCCAGTCCGCCGCGCCGGTGGACAGCTATGTGACCCCCGAACCATGGGCCATGCCCGGGTACGACAGTGAGGTCATCATGGCCGCCGGCGCCTTCGTGCAGGGCAGCTCCATCGAGCTCTCCGCCGACGGCCCCATCCGCCCGCCCTACGCCGTGTACTTTCAGGGCGGCCTGACGTGGTATCACGCCAAGCTGGGCATCCTCATGAGCCTCCAGAAAATGCTGGAGGCCGGCCTCATCTCTCTTTAATTATGTAAACTTGCAGAGACAGCCCTTCCGCTGCCAAATCACCATTTTCAGCGCCGTCTGCGAGACGGCGGGCCGGTTCGCCCATATCTACGCTCCGGCCGCCCCATCATCACCGCCCGCTGTGCGGCCCTCGTGCTGTGGAACCGCCTGTTCCTCAAGGAGAAGCTGAGCCGGAAGCACTGCGCCATGATTTTACTGGTAGCCGCGGGTATCGTGATCGCGGGGCTGTACAACGCATAACAACATAAAAAGAGGAGACGCAGCGCGTCTCCTCTTTTTATGTTGTTTACCGGCCGCTCATCACAGTCATGACCTCCATCTCCTCGGGGTTCAGGGTCTTTTTCATGGCCAGCCCTTCGTCGATGTCTACATTGATGATCTGCTCACCCTTGGCGCAGATGATGCAGTTGGTCTTGCCCTCCGCCAACACCTGCACAGCCTCATAGCCCATGCGGGTGGCCATCACGCGGTCCTTGGCGCTGGCGTTGCCGCCCCGCTGGATGTGGCCCAGAATGGTGACGCGGGGATCCAGTCCCAGCTTTTCGCGGATCTCTTCCCCCACGGCGATGCCGCTGGCCGCGCCCTCAGCCACAACGATCATGAAATTGGTCTTGCCGCTGAGCCGCGCCCGCCGGATCTTCTCCGCTATATGCTGCTCAAAGTCGTACTCCCGCTCCGGCACCAGCACTGCCGTTGCGCCCACGGCCACGCCCACATACAGCGCCAGATAACCGGCGCGGTGGCCCATGACCTCCACCACGGAGCAGCGCTCATGGGACTGCATGGTGTCCCGCAGCCGGTCGATGCACTCCACCGCCGTGTTGGCGGCGGTATCGAAGCCGATGGTGTAGTCGGTACAGACGATATCGTTGTCGATGGTGCCCGGAATGCCCACCACGGAGATGCCGAACTTGGACAGGTCCTGTGCGCCGCGGAACGTACCGTCGCCGCCGATAGCCACCAGACCGTCCAATCCCAGCAGCTTGCAGGTGTTGGCCGCCTTCTGCTGCCCCTCCTGAGTACGGAACTCGTCGCACCGCGCGCTGTACAGGATGGTGCCGCCGCGGTTGATGATGCGGCTGACGCTGGCGCTGTTCATCTCCACGATGTCGCCGGAGATCAGGCCGGCGTAGCCCCGCCGGATGCCCACGCACTCGATGCCGCGGGCCAGCGCACTGCGGACCACGGCACGGATGCAGGCGTTCATACCAGGTGCGTCTCCGCCGCTGGTCAGCACGCCGATACGCTTGACTGCATTGTTCATAAGATCTCTACCTCTTTCCTCGCTGCCGGCGCCCGCAGGTGCCCGCTATTGCTGCATTGCCCGTATTGTACCATACGTTCGGGCTGTTTGCAACGTCCTTTTCACGAAACTTGCCCCGCGCCTTTGGTCCCTTCCCGTAAATTCCCCCTTGACAAATCCGCCGCGCCGCGCTATGATAAACACATGATTAGAAAATAAATTTTAGTTTAGGAGGCGATACCATGACCCAGCGGGAGCGCCAGTTGTTGGAGTGGATCCGGGAAAATCCCATGATCTCCCAGCAGGAGCTGGCCGAAAAGGCCGGTATCACCCGTTCCAGCGCCGCAGTACACATCTCCAGCCTGATGAAGAAGGGCTATATCGCCGGACGGGGCTATCTGCTGCGCACCGACCCGTATATCGTGGTGGTGGGCGGCGTCAACATGGACATCGGTGCCGTGTCACACGCGCCTCTGGTGGCGCGGGACTCCAACCCCGGCCGCGTCACCACTTCGCTGGGCGGCGTGGGCCGCAACATCGCCCATAACCTGTGCCTGCTGGGTGAGCATGTTTCCATGGTCACGGTGCTGGGGCAGGACAGCTTCGCCCAAAGCGTGCGGGAGAACGCCGCTGCCATCGGCCTGGATCTGACCCACAGCGCCGTCATCCCCGACGGGCGCACCGGCACCTACCTGTTCATCGACGACAGCGACGGTGACATGGCGCTGGCCGTCAATGACATGTCCATCTACGACCACATGACGCCGGACTTCCTGCGCCAGCGTCTGGACTTCATCAACCACGCCGACCTGGTGGTGGTAGAGACGAACCTGCCGGAATCGTCGCTGCACTGGCTGTGCCAGCACTGCACCGCGCCCCTGCTGGCCGACCCGGTCTCCACCATCAAAGCCCCCAAGCTCCAGCCGGTGCTGGGCCGCCTGACAGCCCTGAAGCCCAACCGCATGGAGGCGGAGCTGCTCAGCGGCGTCCCCATCCATAATGAGGCCGACGCGGCCCGTGCGGCGGAAAATCTGCTGGACACCGGCCTGCAGCAGGTCTACATCTCCCTTGGCAGCGACGGTCTGTACGCCGCTGACCGGCAGGGCCATACCGCGCGGGTGGTCTGCCCCAAGGTCCAGATCGCCAACGCCACCGGCGGCGGCGATGCGGCAGCCGCCGCGCTGGCCTCCTGCATAGCCCACGGCAAAACGCTGGAGGAGGCAGCCCATCTGGCGATCGGTGCCGGCGCGCTGGCCTGCACCTCACCCGAGACGATCCACCCCGGCATGAGCTGGGAGAACATCCAATATATTCTTGACAAGGAGGAACTTTGATATGAACCGTTATCTGGACGTTGCACCCGAAGTACAGGAGGCCATCAAGGCCGGTAAGCCCGTCGTGGCGCTGGAGAGCACCATCATCAGCCATGGCATGCCCTATCCCCAGAACGTGGAGACGGCCCTGAACGTGGAGAAGATCATCCGCGAGGGCGGCGCCGTGCCCGCCACCATCGCCATCATCGGCGGCCGCCTGAAGGCCGGCCTGACCCCCGAGGAGATCGACTATCTGGGCAAGACCGGCGCCGGCGTCACCAAGGCCAGCCGCCGTGACCTGCCTGTTCTGGTGGCGGAGAAGCGCGACGGCGCTACCACCGTCACCACTACCATGATGATCGCCGCCATGGCCGGCATCGAGGTGTTCGCCACCGGCGGCATCGGCGGTGTCCACCGCGGCGCGGAGACCACCATGGATATCTCCGCCGATCTGGAGGAGCTGGCCCAGACCCCCGTGATGGTGGTGTGCGCCGGTGCCAAGTCCATTCTGGATCTGGGCCTGACCCTGGAGTATCTGGAGACCCACGGCGTCCCCGTCATCGGCTACCAGACCGAGGAGCTGCCTGCCTTCTACACCCGTAAGTCCGGCTTCGGCGTGGATTACCGTCTGGACACGCCCGCCCAGCTGGCCGAGGCGTTCCATGTCAAGCGTGAGCTGGGCCTGCGCGGCGGCATGCTGGTGACGAACCCCATCCCCGAGGAGTACTCCATGGATGCCGATGTCATCAATAAGGCCATTGATGAGGCCGTGGAGGAGGCCAAGGAGCAGGGCATCCACGGCAAGGCCACCACGCCCTTCCTGCTGGCCAAGATCAAGGACATCACCGGCGGCAGCAGCCTGGCTGCCAACATCCAGCTGGTGTACAACAACGCCCGTCTGGCCACTGCCACCGCAGTGGAGCTCAGCAAGCTGCGTAACGCCGACTGACGGTGAAGGAGCTCCTGACCACCCCCGCCGGTGTACTGGCCCTGTGGCTCATCGTCATCAACCTGGCCACCTTCGCGGTGTACGGTATCGACAAGAGCCGCGCCAAGCGGGGCGTGTGGCGCGTACCGGAAAAGACGCTGTTCCTGCTGCCCCTGCTGGGCGGCAGCATCGGGGCTCTGCTGGGCATGCGGACGTTCCGTCACAAGACGAAGCACTGGTACTTCGTCTGGGGCATCCCCGCGATCCTGCTGGCGCAGATCGCGCTGGCGGCATGGCTGCTGTACCGATAACAAAACCGGCTCTCCGTCTGACGGGGAGCCGGTTTTCCGCGAAAAAGCAGATGACAGCGCCGCTTTCGGATGCTATAATGCCGGTGAGGTGAGCAGCATGATGATCCGAAAAGCGACCGCCGCCGATATCCCCGCCATCGCGGCCATCTATAATGCCCTGCTGGACCGTGAGGAGCAGGGTCTGCTGACCACCGGCTGGACCCGCGGCATCTACCCCACGGAGCAGACGGCCTTGGATGCCCTGACCGCCGGCACCCTCTACGTGCTGGAGGACGAGGGCCGCGTCACCGCTGCCGCCAAGATCGACCAGCACCAGATGCCCCAGTACGCCCAGTGTCCCTGGCAGTACGAGGCCCCGCCGGAGCGGGTGCTGGTGCTCCACACCTTGGTGGTGGACCCTGCCGTCAAGGGCAAGGGGTATGGCACCGCCTTCGTCCGGTTCTACGAGCAGCTGGGCCGCGAGACGGGACGGAACTGCCTGCGCATCGACACCAATGCCCGCAACACCCCCGCCCGCACCCTGTACGCCCGTCTGGGCTATATCGAGGCGGGCATCATCGGCGGCAGCTTCAACGGTATCCCCGGCGTACAGCTGGTCTGTCTGGAAAAAACCGTCTGATTGTTGCATATGCCGCTGATATTCGGCAGAACATTCCATATACTAAAGAAAATCATCCACGAAGGAGGACGTGTCATGGCCATTGTACACGCAACGACGCAGAGCTTTGAACAGGAGGTCCTGCACGCGGACAAGCCGGTGCTGGTGGACTTCTGGGCGGCATGGTGCGGTCCCTGCCGGATGCTGGCCCCCGTGCTGGAGTCCCTGTCCGATCGGGACGATTTCAAGATCGTCAAGGTGGATGTGGACGCGGAGCCGGCCCTTGCCATGCAGTTCGGCATTGAGAGCATCCCCACCCTGCTGGTGTTCCGGAATGGCCAGCTGGTGAACAGATCCATCGGACTTGTCTCCCAGCCGGAGATCCTGCGTCTGATGCAGTGAACCGAATGCCTGTACCGCCGCTGGTACAGGCATTTTTCCTGTTGACAACCCGTCTGCGGCTGGGTACAATGGGGCAAAATCAACTGACAGGGGGTACTTCCCAATGAACATCGGACTGCTGGGCTTTGGCGTGGTGGGCGGCGGCGTGCTGGAGTTGACCCAGAGCCGCAGCGACATCGCCGTTTCCCGTGTGCTGCTGCGCAGCCCCAAGGCCGGCCTGCCGGAGGGCCTGGCCACCTACGACTTCAACGACATTCTGACCGATGACGCCATCGACACGGTGGTGGAGGTCATGGGCGGGCTGCACCCCGCCTACGAGTACGTCAGCGCCGCTATGGAGCGGGGCAAGAACGTGGTCACGGCCAACAAGGCCCTGATCGCCGCCTACTATCCGGAGCTGACGGCACTGGCAAAGGAAAAGGGCGTGGCCCTGCGCTGCACCGCCGCCGTGGGCGGCGGCATCCCGTGGCTGGTGAATCTGGCCCGTGTCAAGCGGCTGGACACCGTGGGCGCCGTGGGCGGCATCATGAACGGCACCACCAACTTCATCATGGACGCCATGCACAAGTCCCCCGTGGACTTCCCCGCCATTCTCAAGGAAGCGCAGGACTTGGGCTACGCGGAAGCGGACCCCTCCGCCGATATCGACGGTGATGACATCCGCCGGAAGCTGTGTATCTCCGCCAACATCGCCTTTGACGCAGTACTGGAGGAGACGGCCATTCCCACCTTCGGCATCCGCACCGTCACGGCGGAGGACATTGCCGCCTTCAAGGCCCACGGCTTCGTGTGCAAGCTGCTGGCCGCAGCGGAGTCCACGGAAAACGGCGTCTGTGCCTATGTGGAGCCCACGCTGGTGGACGCCGGTGAACCGGAGGCCGCCGTGCCCGCCAACTACAACCTCATCACCTGCACCGCCGAGCGCGTGGGCCGCCAGAGCTTCTTCGGTCAGGGCGCGGGCCGCTTCCCCACCGCCTCCAATGTGGTGCAGGACTGTCTGACCATCCTGTCCGGTGACAAGTCCTTCTACACCGGCAAGGCCGACACTGCCCAGCTGGACGGCTCCGCCGAGGCCCACCCCTACTACGTGCGCACCGCCGCGCCGGACGACTTCCTGCGCAGCGTCACCGCTGACCACTGGGGCGCGGGCGTCGTCACCTCCGCCGTCAACACCTACGCCATGCTGGCATGGGCCAGGCGCCAGCTGGCGGCGGACCCTGCCTGCTTCATCGCCGGTATCCGCTGAACTTCTTCATCACGCAAAAAGAGGGCTGCGCTGCGGCTCTCTTTCTCCGTTTAAGGAAATCTTTATGATTCGTTCAAATATTCCCCCGTTTTTTGTGGTAGGATACCATGCAGCATGATGAACTATATTTCCACGAAAGAGGCCCGCACACATGAAACAGCACCGCGCGTTCACTGAAAAACAAAAAAAACTGCTGTCCGGCGGCGCGATCGTCATTTTTGTCCTGCTGTCCGCGGCGCTGGCCTGGTTCGCGGGCCGTCCCATGGTCCGTTTTGCCAGGGAGCCGGAGGCGTTCCGCCAGTGGGTGGCCGGTCACGGCGTCTGGGGCATGGCCGCCTACGCGGGCATGGTGTTTCTGCAGGTGCTGGTGGCCATCATCCCCGGCGAACCGCTGGAGATCGCGGGAGGCTACGCCTTCGGCGCCGTGTGGGGCACGGTGCTGTGCCTGCTGGGCTCGATCCTGGGCAGTGTGGCGGTGTTCGCCGTGGTGCGGAAATGGGGTATCCCGCTGGTGGAGGTGTTCTTCCCCAGGGAGAAGCTGGAAAAGCTGTCCTTTCTGCGCACGTCCCCCAAGCGGACAGCGCTGCTGTGGCTGGTGTTCACCGTCCCCGGCACACCCAAGGACCTGCTGTGCTACTTTGCGGGCCTTACAGACCTGAGCTGGTCTTCCTGGCTGCTGATCGCCTCCGTGGGCCGCATCCCCTCCATCGTCACGTCCACCGTGGGCGGCGATGCTCTGGGCATGCAGAATTACCAGTTCGCCGTTGTCACTTTCCTCGCCACGCTGGTCATCGCCGGTGTCGGCCTGCTGATCTACCGGCAGGTCTGCCGCCGCCACGACGCCCACCGCGGCTCTGCCGACAGTGATACGTGACATGCAGGAGCCATAGTATATCGCCCGTCATCGAAACGCCGCCCGCCGAGGCGGCGTTTTTTCTGTCAGCGGCGAGGGCAGGTTGACAATTCTATTCGGTGGGTTCATACTGATGCAGCATATCTGATGCGCGGCCGCTGCCGGCAGATCATAGCACTTCGCCCGCTCCAGCATCTAAAGCGCTTTTTCGTCTGCTTGTCTCCTTCGGCAGAATCTCCAATTTTGATTTGCAAAATTTTTCTCTTTGCACAAAATTACTTGTAGATTTTTCCGGAGAATGCTGTATAATATCGTTAAAATACCGTTAAGAACGCCCGTGCGATTTTGTTTTCTGTTCATTCGGAGGACTGCGCCCTGTGCGCCCGGAAAGGAGGCGTTGGCATGGCCGGAAATTTGAAAATACGGGCGCTGGGCAACTGGAGTCTGGGGATCACCGCGGTACTGGCGATCCTCTGTATCGCCATGTCCATTCTGGGCTTTCGGAAATACGAGGTGCTGCAAAGCTCCACCCGGGACTACATCGCCTGTGAGGCCGCAGCCCAGCGATTCCAGACAGGCTCGGACACGCTGACCCGTCAGGTGCGGCTGGCCGCCGCCACCGGTGAGCAGACCTATATCGACGCCTATTTCGAGGAGGCCAACGTCACCCGCAGCCGTGAGACCGCGCTGGCGGACCTGTCCGCCCTCCACGGCGGCGAGGACGCCAAGTCCGAGATCGCCGGCGACGTGGACGCAGCTCTGGCCGTGTTCACCGACACACTGACGGCACGGCAGCAGCGGGCGGCGGATGTGTTTGCCCGCATTTTCCGGACCATCACCGTCTGCGTGATACTCTTCGCCGCAGTGATGCTGCTGGAGTGCATGGTCATCCGCCGCGGCATCGTACACCCCCTGCTGGAGTATAACGAGAGCATCCACCACGGCGTCATCGCCCCCATCCACGGAGTAGCGGAGCTGCGGACGCTGGCGGAGACCTATAACAGCATCTACGAGGAAAATGAGGAACGGGAGATATTGATGAAGCATCAGGCGGAGCACGACAGTCTGACGGAGCTGCTGAACCGCCGCTCCTTCGATCAGATCCTGAGCCTGTATGAAAAAGACCGGAGCAGCTTCGCTCTGATCTTGGCGGATGTGGACGTCTTTAAGCAGATCAATGATACCTGCGGCCACGACACGGGCGACCGCATCCTGAAAAGGGTGGCCGCGCTCCTGCACACCACCTTCCGTTCCATCGACTACGTGTGCCGCATCGGCGGCGACGAATTTGCCGTCATCATGGTGGATATGAGCCGCGAGCTATACTACACCATCACCGATAAAATCGCGGAGATCAACGGCCAGCTGGCCGTACCGGAGGACGGCCTCCCCGCGGTATCCCTCAGCGCAGGCGTGGCCTTCTCCGATGAGAATGGCTTCTGCGGCAGTCTGTTCAGGGCGGCGGACAGCGCCCTCTATACCGCCAAGGCCCATGGCCGCTGCGGCTGCAGCGTATCCCCCGCGCCAGACGAGACCGGCAGCAAAAGCTGAGGCGCGACGCATCATGACCCCGGAAACCTTTCGCCGGCAGCCGGGCGGCCCGGGCGCAGCTCTCCCCCCCCAACCGATGCGCGGCATCGCTGTCAAACAAGCAAAAGAGGAGTAGTAGAGATGTCATTGAAGAAACAGATCCTTGTGGTGGAGGACAACCAGATCAACCGCGAGATGCTGCGCATGATCCTGTCCGGCCAATACGACGTGACAGAGGCGGATAGCGGCCAGACAGCCCTGAACCTTCTGCGGGATCGCAAGGACGATATTGCCCTGATCCTGCTGGATGTGATGATGCCGGTGATGGATGGCTATACGTTTCTGGAGCTGGTGAAGCAGGACCCCGAGCTGGCCCTGATCCCCGTCATCGTCACCACCCAGAATAACAGCGAAACCGATGAGATCGCCGCGCTGGAGCACGGCGCCACGGACTTCGTGCCCAAGCCCTACCGCCCCCAGATCATCCTGCACCGCGTGGCCAGCCTCATCAACCTGCGGGAAAATGCAGCCATGGTCAACCAGCTCCGCTATGACCGGCTCACCGGTCTTTACAGCAAGGAGTTCTTCTATAAGCAGGCGCAGGAGCAGATGCGCACCCATCCGGAGCGGCAGTATACCATCATCTGCTCCAACATCGAAAATTTCAAGCTGTATAACGATGTGTTCGGCATCGCCGCCGGCGACCGCCTGCTCCGCGAGATCGCCAGCATGTTTCTGGAGCTCAAGGGCCGCGATGAGATCTGCGGCCGCTTCAACGCCGACCGCTTCATGCTCCTGCTCAGTCAGGAGCACCGCACCGCAAACTACGATCACCTTGTGGAGACCGGTCAGCAGATGCTGCGCACCGCGAAGAACACCGTTATGAAGTGGGGCGTGTATGAGGTGGCTGGCGAGGGCGTCTCTGTGGAGCAGATGTGCGACCGTGCCTTTCTGGCAGCGGACAGCATCCGTGGCCAGTACAACACCCATTTCTCCGTCTACGACGACAGCCTGCGCAGCAAGCTGCTGCGGGAGCAGGTCATCACCGAGTCCATGGAGGCCGCCCTCGCCCAGAGGCAGTTTCAGGTCTACCTCCAGCCCAAGTTCAGCCTGCTGGACGACCGACTGGCCGGTGCCGAGGCGCTGGTGCGCTGGATCCATCCTGAGATGGGCTTCCTGTCCCCGGGTGAGTTTATCCCCCTTTTTGAAAAGAACGGCTTCATCACCCAGCTGGACCGCTACGTCTGGGAGGAGGCGTGCCGCCTGCTCCACGACTGGCAGAGCCGCGGGCTCACCACCGTCCCCGTGTCCGTCAACATCTCCCGCGCCGACATCTATCAGGCAGACGTGGCCGATGTGCTGCTGGGTCTGATACGAAAGTACCGGCTGAAGCCCGCCCTGCTGCATCTGGAGATCACGGAGAGCGCCTATACTGAGGACCCGCAGCAGATCATCGACACCGTGGCGCATCTGCGCTCCCTGGGCTTCATCATCGAGATGGACGACTTCGGCAGCGGCTACTCCTCCCTGAACATGCTGAACCAGATGAAGCTGGACATCCTGAAGCTGGACATGAAGTTCATCCAGAGCGAGACAGCCAAACCGCCGGAGCAGGGCATCCTCTGCTTCATCGTCGAGCTGGCCCGCCGGCTGAACCTCAGCGTGGTGGCCGAGGGCGTGGAGACCCGGGAGCAGCTGGAGCACATCCGCGACATCGGCTGCGACTACGTGCAGGGCTACTTCTTTGCCAAGCCCATGCCCAGCGCCGAGTTTGAAAAATACCTGACTGAGGAGCCCTCTCGCGCCATCATGGGCCGCGCGGTGTTCACCCGCCCTGCCCAGACTCTGCTGGTGGCGGACGAGGATCCCGACTACCGCGCCCAGGTGCGCGCCACCTTTTCCGGCCTCCACCAGGTGCTGGAGGCCGCCGACGCGGTCACGGCTCTTGCCTGCGTGGCGGAGCACGAACGCGACGAGAGGTTCGCCGTGCTGCTGAGCATGAACCTGCCGCAGCAGGGAGCCTTCGACGTGCTGGCCGCCATCCAGGCCAACCCTGCCCTCTGGCACGTCCCTGTTCTGGTAACATTGCCACAGGACGAAGCGCTGGAGAGACAGGCCCTGCGCGCCGGTGCGGACGATTTCATCAAAAAGCCCCATACCCAGGTGGGTCTGCGGAAGCGGCTGGAGCTGCTGACCGGCTTATCCACCCACAAGGCACGGGAGCGCACGCCGCAGAATCATATCTGCCGAGACTATCTGACGGGTCTGCTGAACCGCCGTGGCCTCCATTCCGCGCTGGATTCCCTGTGGCAGGAGGACCTGCCTCTGGCACTGTATATTTTCGATCTGGGCGGCCTGAAAAAAGTCAGCGACGGCTGCGGCCACGACCATGACAGCCAGCTGCTGAAAGCCTTCGGCGAGCTGCTGCGCAGGCGCACCAGAAACGGCGACATCCTCTGCCGCTACGGTGGGGACGAGTTTGTGGTGATCCTCCGCCGCATGGACAACGCCGAGGCGGTCCGGCGCAAGGGTACCGAGATCTGCCGCGCCATCGGCGAGCTCCTGCCGGGTATGGAGCTTCTCGGCAGCTGCTCCGCCGGCGCCGTCCTGTGCGGCGACGAGGAATGTCCCTTTTCCGAGCTGCTGGAAAAGGCGACCAAGGCCCTGTACCGGGCCAAGCGTCTGGGCAAAGGTACCTGCTGTCTCTGGCACGACGAAGCCGAGAAAGATATCTGCCTGTAAAGACAGCGCAGGCATAGAAGCAGGGAGTAAAAACAAAAGGCAATTCGGGCCGGGCACGCCGGCGCTGATCGATGTCGGTGCTGATGCTGGCCGCCGCAGGGAATTCCCTGCGGCGGCCTTTTTTGCTATACTCATTTTATCGCCTCGCCAAGTATCTGCCGCAGCAGCTCCGCCGTGGTCACCTCACCACGCAGCACACGCTGGCACTGCTCCCGCATCTGGGGCGTTACCTGACAGCCCTCCATGCGGACGGAGGCCTCCGCGTTCTTCATGGGAACCGTATATCGCTTGTCAGTGTTCTTGTACATAGAAAAACTCCTCGCGTCATCCGCGAGGAGTCTGGAGCTTGTGGCCGGATTCGAACCGGCGACCTGCTCATTACGAGTGAGCTGCTCTGCCAGCTGAGCCACACAAGCATCTCTATGAGAATCGGCTCCTCGCCGTACTCTGTTTGTTAGTTTACCACACCTGTGGGTCGGAATGCAATAGCCGCCTTATATAGCATCAGCGACCTGCTCATTACGAGTGAGCTGCTCTGCCAGCTGAGCCACACAAGCACAGTGAAATACCAGATGATAGTATAACATATCCCCGTGCCGCCGTCAACCGCCTTTTCGCCGTTCCGGAAAAATAATACATAACGTAATCTTCCCATCGAAGCCTGCCGCTTTTTCTCACGTCGCGAAAATCTGCTCCCTCCCCCGTTTCCGTCACACCCTGGGAAAAAGCTTCGCTTTTCCCTATTCCCCCGCTTTTCCCTGACAATTTCGCTATTCCGCTGCAAGACGTTCCCTTTACATATATTTTACATAATCCTGCATTACATAATTTTTACAAAGAGTTATCCACACTTTCCACAAAGTTTTCCACAGCTATGTGTTCCCTGTATTTTAAATACTTTTCCGCCTTTTTCGCCAGATTCACCGACGCTCATACTTCGGTTTCCACTTTTCCAATTTCTCCGTTTTACTTTACATAACATCACAAATCGACGCGCACAGCCATCTTGTTTACCATAACGACCCCTTCTGCCAGCCATCGGAGCAGGAAAACGCCCCGCTCCCGAAAGAGCGGGGCTGCACGTTATGTCAGTGTACCCAGATCCATGGTGGCGTAGGCATTGAGGTCCAGTCCGGCACGGCGGCCCGCCAGATACTCGTAGTAGCCCTGCGCGCCGATCATAGCGCCGTTATCTCCGCACCATCGCAGCGGCGGCAGGAACAGCCGCGCCCCCGTCTTACGGCAGGCGTGCTCCAGATCCCCGCGGATGACGGAGTTAGCCGCCACGCCCCCGGCGGCCACCAACGTGTCATACCCTGTCAGCTCCAGCGCCCGCATGGCGCGGGGCACCAGCTCGCCCGACACGGCGCAGGCAAAGTCCCGTGCCAGCGCGGGGGCGTCCAGTTCCTCCCCCTTCTGCCGGGCGTTGTGGGCCAGGTTCACCACCGCCGTTTTCAGGCCCGAGAAGCTCATGTCCAGCTCCGCGCCGGACACGTGGGCACGGGGCAGCTCATATTTGCCGCCTGCGGACTGCTGCGCCAGCTCGTCCATGGGCTTGCCGCCGGGGTAGGGCAGTCCCAGCACACGGGCCGCCTTGTCGAAGCACTCCCCCGCCGCGTCGTCGCGGGTGGCGCCCAGCACCGTCATATCCGTATAGTCCCGCACGTCCACGATCAGGGTGTTGCCGCCGGAGATGGCCAGTGCCACGAAGGGCGGTTCCAGCTCCGGAAACGCCAGATAGTTGGCGGCGATGTGGCCCCGCACATGGTGTACGGGGATCAGCGGCACCCCCAGCGCGTAGGCAGCGGATTTGGCGAAGGACACCCCCACCAGCACCGCGCCGATAAGCCCCGGGGCATACGTTACCGCCACGGCGTCGATGTCCCGCTTCGTCAGGCCCGCGTCGGCCAGCGCCTTGTCGGATAGGGCGGCGATGGCCTGCACGTGCTTGCGGGAGGCGATCTCCGGCACCACGCCGCCGTACAGGGCGTGCATGTCCGCCTGGGAGAGAATGGCGTCGGACAGCAGCTGCCGTCCGTCCCGCACCACTGCCACAGCCGTCTCGTCGCAGGAGGATTCAAAGGCCAGAATGTTCATTGTGCCGCCTCCTCCGTGTAGTATTTTGTGAGAATGAGAGCATCCTCCTTGGGCAGGTCGTAGTAGTTGCGCCGCCGCCCCACCTCCCGGAAGCCGAAGCCCTCATACAGCGCGATGGCCGCCGCGTTGGAGGGCCGCACCTCCAGCGTCAGGAACGCCAGATGATTGCCCTTTGCGAAGTTGTCGAACACCTGTAGAAGCTGGGCCGCCACGCCCTGCCTGCGGCAGGAGGGGTCCACGGCCACGTTGGTAATGTAGCCCTCGTCGGCCACCACCAGCAGGCCCGCGTAGCCCACCGCCTTCTCCGTCTCCGGCTCCACCGCCACCAGAAAGGCGGCGCACTGGTTGTCCAGCTCCTCGGCCAGCATCTTCTTGGACCACGGGCGGGAGAAGCACATCCGCTCCAGCTGCTCCAGCCGGTCCAGATGCTCCGCCGCCATGGGTACGATCTTTACCTGTTTCATGTCTTACTCCTTCGCTGCCAGCCAGTTTTTGCCGCTGTGCGCCTCGGCGATCAGGGGCACGGACAGCCGGGCGGCCTGCTCCATCTCCTCCGTCAGCAGGCGCTCTACCTGCTCCCGCTCCGATGCCGGACACTCCACGATCAGCTCGTCGTGTACCTGCATGAGAAGCCGGGCGCGCAGCCCCTCCCGCTTCAGGCGGTGGTGTACCCGCACCATGGCCAGCTTCATGATGTCGGCGGCGGTGCCCTGCACCGGCATGTTCAGGGCCACCCGTTTGCCGAATTCCCGCATGTTGAAATTGCTGCTTTTCAGCTCCGGCAGGGCGCGGCGCCGGTGCATCAGCGTCTGGACGTAGCCGTCCTGCTCCGCCTTGGCGACCACGTCGGTCATATACTGCCGCACGCCCTGATACGTCTCAAAATACCGCTCCATATACGCCTTGGCCTCCGCCACGGATACGCCGATATCCTGTGCCAGCGAGAAGGCGGAGATGCCGTAGACGATGCCGAAATTCACCGCCTTGGCGCGGCGGCGCATCTCCGGCGTCACCTCCTGCGGCTCCACATGGAACACGCGGGAGGCGGTGACGGTGTGGAAATCCTCCCCCGACCGGAACGCCGCCTGCATCTCGGTGTCGCCGGCAATGTGGGCCAGCAGCCGCAGCTCGATCTGGGAGTAGTCCGCGTCCACCAGCACGCAACCCTCCGGCGCGGTGAACATCCGCCGCAGCTGGCTGCCCAGCTCCGTGCGGGTGGGGATATTCTGGAGGTTTGGCTCCGTGGAACTCAGCCGCCCCGTGGCCGTCACCGTCATCTGGAAGCTGGTGCGCACCCGCCCATCCGGCTCGATGACCTTCATCAGCCCATCCACGTAGGTGCTTTTCAGCTTGGCGTACTGTCGGTAGCGCAGCACATCCGCCACGATGGGCGCATCGTACCGCAGCTTTTCCAGCACGTCGGCATTGGTGGACCAGCCGGTCTTAGTCTTTTTCCCGTGGGGCAGGCCCAGCTTTTCAAACAGGATCACGCCCAGCTGCTTGGGGGAGTTGATGTTGAACGTCTCCTCCGCCGCGGCGTAGATGGCCTGCTCCGTCTCATCCATGACGCCCTGCAGCGTCTGGCCGTACTCCGCCAGAGCCTTCCGGTCCACCAGAAAGCCTGCCGTCTCCATATCCGCCAGCACGCGGCACAGCGGCAGCTCCACCTCGTAGTAGAGCCTGGTCACGTCCAACGCCTCCAGCTTGGCCGCCAGCGTCCCATGGAGCGCCGACACCGCAGAGGTGTAGCTGATGAGCGCCGTCTGAGCCGCCGTATCGTCCCCCAGCAGGGACGTGAACGCCTCCGGCTCCAGATGGGCGGGCTTGGGCAGCTCCTCATTATAAAAAGAGAGAAACAGCTTGGCGATATCGTAGCTGCCGGCGGTGGCGTCGCAGAGGTACGCCGCCAGCGCCGTATCGAACACAAAGCCATCGGCGGGCAGCTCCCGCTCCAGCAGGGCGCGTATCATATCCTTAACGTTGTGCCCCACCTTTTTGATGTCTGCGGCGAACAGAGCCTCCAGCAGGTCGTGCCAGTTCCCGCCGTACCGGTTCTCGTACAGCTCTGCCATCCGGACGGTGCCCTCGCCCGTCTCGCAGGCCACCGCCAGTGCGCTGAAGTCCGGCAGGCCGTAGACGGTAACATGGTCCGCGCCCCGCCACAGGTCCAGCAGCTCCTGCGCCCGCGCCGCCGTCTCCAGGATCTCCACCTCGGCGGCAGCGTCCGCCTTCTCCTCTGGCTGGTGCTGAGGGGACAGACCGTACTTGTCGATGAGCTTCTGGAACTCCAGCCGCAGAAACAGGTCGTACAGCTCGGGTTTGAAGGGCTGGCGCAGGTTGTCCTCCGGCCTGAACTCCAGCGGCGCATCGGTGACGATGGTGGCCAGCCAGTAGCTGTGCCGCGCCGACTCTTCTCCCTCCTGCAGCTTCCGCAGGGCGGCGGGCTTGGCGTGAACGTCCGGCATCTGTGCGTACAGCGCATCAATGCTGCCGTACTCCTGTACCAGGGCCATGGCGGTCTTTTCCCCGATGCCCGGCACGCCCGGGATGTTGTCGGAGCTATCGCCCATCAGAGCCTTCAGGTCGATCATATGGATGGGCGCGAAGCCGTAGGTCTCCTGAAATGTCTCCGGCGTCATGTCCTTGGTGGTGGTCTGGCCCATGCGGGTGGACACCAGCTTCACCTTGGTGTGGTCGGTGATGAGCTGGAGGCTGTCCTTGTCGCCGGTGACGATGACGCAGTCCCAGCCCGCCGCCTCGCATTTGCGGCTGATGGTACCGATAAGGTCGTCGGCCTCGTACCCCGTCAGCTCATACCGGGGGATGCTCATGGCCGTCAGCACCTGCTTCAGCGGCAGCATCTGCATCGCCAGTTCCTCCGGCATTCCCTTGCGCTGGGCCTTGTAGGCCGCGTCGGCCTCATGCCGGAACGTAGGCTCCCGCCGGTCGAAGGTGACGCACAGCGCCTCCGGCTTCTCCTCGTCCAGCAGGCGCTGCAGCGTGGTGATAAAGCCGTAGATGGCGTTGGTGTATAGTCCCTGCCGCGTGGTCAGGGGGCGGATGCCGTAATAGGCGCGGTTGACGATGCTGTTGCCGTCAAGGACCATCAATTTCATAGGGAGCCTCCGTTTTTATCCATAAGTAATTGTATTATACGCCGATTTCCCCCATAAAACAACCGTTTCTCTTGACAGCTTTCGGTTTTGTGATAGACTTGTCTGGTGCTTTGCGGAATTTTTATAAAGACATCGGCGCGCTGCGCCATTGGATAAAGGAGGCTCCCTGGCATGATCGAATCCTTTCTGACGGTGGGCCGTCAGATCATTACGCTGTATCTGCTGATGGCCGTGGGCTACGTGCTGGGGAAGCTCAAGCTCATCGACGACCATGGCGCCGCCAGCATGAGCACGCTGGTGATGTATATCGTCAGCCCCTGTATGCTGCTGGTGGCCTTCCAGCGTCCCATTGAGCAGGATACGCTCCACAACTTTTATGTCGTGGTGGCTGTGTCCCTCCTGCTGCATGTGGCTTTCATTGTACTGTCCCGTCTGATGATCCACGACACGGACCGGCATCGCCGGAACCTGCTGCTGTTTGCCGCCGTGTTCTCCAACTGCGGCTTCATGGGCTACCCCGTGATGACCTCTCTGATCGGCACCATCGGCGTATTCTACGGCTCGGCCTACAACGTGATTTTCACGTTCCTCAGCTGGACCTACGGCATCTACGCCATCACCGGTGACAAGACCCAGCTGAAGCTGCGCCCCCTGCTGCTGAATCCCGGCGTCATCAGCATCGTGCTGGCTCTGGCCCTGTACCTGCTGGAAATCACTCTGCCGGATATCATCATGACCCCCGCGACGTACCTCTCGGCCCTGAATACGCCGCTGCCTATGGTGGTGGTAGGCTCCCAGCTGAGCCACGCCGACTTTCGCGCCGCTCTGAAGGGCGCCAGCTCCTGGATCACCATGCTGCTGCGTCTGGTGGCGTTCCCCCTGCTGTCTCTGGGCATCTGCCTGGCCCTGGGTCTGAACAGCGATCTGACCATGGTCCTGGTCATCGCCGCCAGTGCGCCGGCAGCCGCTCTGCTGAGCATGCTCTCGGCCAAGTTCGAGCTGGACTCGGAGCTGGCCTCCTCCATGGTGTCGGTACAGACCGCCTTCTCCGCCCTGACCATGCCCCTGGTCGTGAGTCTGACTATCTGGCCTGATTTCTTCTGTGCATAAAAAGCCTCCCGCAGCCCATGCTGCGGGAGGCTTTTCGCGTTCTTCACTTGTTGTTCAGCTTCCCCAGATACCGGTAGATGCTGGCCTCAGAGCTGTGGAGCGCCTGGGCTACGTGGCTGACGGAGCCCTTCAGCAGGAACACGCCCTTGCGGTTCAGGATGTCCATGATCTCCATCTTCTCGTCCTGGGTCAGGCGGTCCACCTCCACCGGATAGTCCGCCACCACCTGAGACACGATGCTGGCGGTGGCGCCGGCGATCGACGTGGGATATCCGCTGCGCACCGGCATCTCCACCGGATCGTTGCTGTCGGCGATAAGCCGCGTACCGCTGGGTACGCCGCGCTTCAGGCCGCCGCCGCACAGCTCCATGACCTTGCGGGCCAGTTCCTCATAGCGGCTGGCATCGAAGTTGATGCACAAAAATCCCGTCAGCTCGCCGGAGCGGCCGCGAATAAGCATGGAGTTGGAGCACATGGTCTTGCCGGTGGCGGAGACCGTCTCGAAATCCAGCACATAGTTCTGCGTCTCGCTGAGATTCCCTGCCAGATACTCCAGCATCTTGTTGCTCAGAGGCGACCCCAGATGACGTCCCGTCAACTCGCCGTTGGCGATGGCGATGATCTCGTTGGAATCATCCTTCAGTTCGTGCAGCGCGATCTCGTAGTCGGGGCCCATGACGTGGCCCAGAAAGTCCACGAGCAGCGTATAGTGCCGCTTCAATTCTTTGTCCATGGGAGTCAGCCTCCTTTGTTTGTTATATTACGCCTCTTCCGGCTGCCGGACAGCCAGCCTGGCCTTCTCCTCGTCCTCCAGCACGCGGTAGGCCACCTTGCCCACCAGCGTCTTGGGCAGTTCCTCACGGAACTCGATGTCGTAGGGCATGGCGTACTTGGCGATGTGCTTGCGGCAGTAGGACAGCAGCTCCTGCTTGGTGGCATCGTCGGCGGGAACGCCGGGCTTGAGCATCACGAATGCCTTGACCTTCTGCATCTTATAGGCATCGGGCACGCCGATGATGCAGCTCATCTGCACCTTCTCGTGGGCGTCCAGAATGTTCTCCAGCTGGCCGGGGTACACGTTGTAGCCGGAGGAGATGATCATCCGCTTGGCGCGGCCCTTGAAGTAGATGAAGCCCTGATCGTCCATGGTGCCCAGGTCTCCGGTGTACACCCAGGTCAGGCCGTCCGCGTGCTTGCGCAGGGTTCTGGCCGTCTCCTCGGGGTTGTTCATGTACTCCTTCATCACGGTGGGCCCGGCCAGCAGGATCTCGCCCTCCTCGCCGTAGGGCACCTCCTCGTCGGTGTCGGGCTTCACGATCTTGATGTACGTGTCGGGGAACGGCAGGCCGATGGAGCCCTCCTTATAGATGTTGGTGGGCGTCAGGCAGCAGGCCGTCACCGTCTCGGTGGTACCGTAGCCCTCCCGCACCTGGATAACGGCCTTATGGTCGTACAGGAACTTGTCGAACTTCTTCTTCAGCTCGATGGACAGGCTGTCGCCGCCGGAGAACACGCCCTTCAGACTGCTGAGGTCGGCGTTGTCCATGCTGGGCAGGCGCAGCAGCGCCTCGTACAGCGTGGGGACGCCGGCGATGAAGTTGCAGCGGTACTTGACGATCTGCTTGGCGTAGCTCTTGGCGGTGAAGCGGGGGATGAGGATGCAGCGGCCGCCGTTGGACAGCATGGAGTGGACGCACACGCCCAGACCGAAGCCGTGGAACAGGGGCATGGCCGCCAGCATCTTGTCGCCGGGCCGGAACATGGGGTTGGTGGCGATGATCTGCTGACCCAGCGCGTTGAAGTTGCCGTTGGTCAGCACGATGCCCTTGGTGGTGCCGGTGGTTCCGCCGGAGTACAGGATGACGGCGGGATCGTTGAAGCCCCGCTCCACCCGGTAGTTCTTATAGAAGCAGTACCGGGACATCTCCATAAACTCCCGCCAGCGGATGACAGGCGCATCCTCGGGGATCTTCTGGATCTTGCGGCCCTCTGTGAGCATGTAGCCGGCGCGGATGGTGCGGCTCAGCTCATCCTTCACCGATGCGATGATGATGTTGATGATATGGGTGTTCTGGCGGATATGCTCGAACTTGTTGTAAAACTGGTCCAGCGTGATGGCCGTGGTGGACTCGGAGGCGTTGAGATAGAACTCGATCTCCTTCTCCGCCGACAGGGGGTGGATCATGTTGGCAATGCCGCCCACCAGGTTGACGGCGTAGAACATGTAGATGGCCTGGGGGCAGTTGGGCATGGCGATGGTGATGCGGTCGCCGGGCCGCACGCCAAGGGTCTTCAGGCTCTTGGCACACTTCTCGATCTCCTGCACCATCCGGCGGTAGGTGACGGAGCGGCCCATAAAGTCAAACGCGATATAATTGGGATACATGTCCGCCATACGCTCCACAGCGTCGAACATGCTGCCCTGAAAATAGTCCAAATGCATGGGCACGTCGCCCATATAGTTCTCCCACGGGGTCTTTACTTCACTCATACTGTACCTCCTCGCTCAGCGGTTTTTCCAGTTCCTCGGGGTGCTCCAACAGATATTTCAGCAGCCGCACGGACTTGGAATAGTAATAGCCGTCTGCCAGCCGCTCGTCGATGGTCAGGCCAAGATCCAGCGTCTCCCTCATTGTCACGTTCCCGTCCACATCATAGAAGGGGAACAGCTTCTTCTCGCCGATGATGCAGAACAGGGAGCAGGTGCCCCAGTTGGTCAGGTGGTGATAGCCGCATTTGAGCTTGATAGAGCCCAGATTGGAGATGACCACCGAATTATAATAGGGGTCCGTGGCGATGATATCCTTGGGCACCCAGCCGTGCTTATCCAGCCACATCAGGATGCGGATAGCGGCCTTGCTGACGAAGCGGGGGATCTTGTTGAGATAGTCCATGACGCCGGTGGTAGGGTCCACCTTCTCGCTGCGGCACTCCGTCACCTGCTGGCGGATATACTCGTGTACATCGGCCAGCGTGTTGTCCTCCTTGCCGCGCATGACGGCCAGCGCCTCGGCGCCCTTGTCGGAGAACTGCTTTTTCACCACAAAAGAGGCGGAGATATAGTTTCTCTGATAGAAATTGCTGTTGGCAATGAAGCGGTTCAGCTTGGGACGCAGCATGATCGTCTTCAGCAGTGCCGCCACCACCAGATGGAACATGGTGTAGGGAAATTCCGTCTCCTCCTTGTTCTTCTCGGCCAGATAGGCGTTCATGGCCGTCAGGTCGATGCGCAGGGAGACATAGGCCTCGTTGTCGCAGCGGTTGGGGTAGATGATGCCCGTGATGTAGTGGAGGGAGTCCAACTCCCGCAGGAGCCGTCCGTCCTTCCGGTCACCACAGCGTTTTTTCTGTGTTTCCATATTTTTCTCCTGTAAGTTTACCTAATAAAAATGTCAACTATTTACAAGCACACCTAATAATTTATATCAGATAGCACCAATAACATGACTAACCTGCAGTTTTTCATTATAGCAGGCCACCCCCCAAATTACTACCCTTTTTTTCGTTTTTTTGCAGTTCATGATGAAGAAGTATCAAAAGGGACTGCGGCACATGGCCGCAGTCCCTTTGCCTGCACGGTTTTTTAGAAATCGGCGCTGCCCACAGTGCGGGGGTGCAGCTCCACATCACGAATATTGCTGACACCGGTGAGGTACATCACCATGCGCTCGAAGCCCAGGCCAAAGCCGGCGTGGCGGCAGGAGCCGTAGCGCCGCAGGTCGCAGTACCACCAGTAGTCCTCCGGCTTCATGCCCAGCTCGCGGATGCGGCTCTCCAGCAGGTCCAGACGCTCCTCGCGCTGGCTGCCGCCGATGATCTCGCCGATGCCCGGCACCAGGCAGTCCGCCGCGGCCACAGTCCTGCCGTCGTCGTTGAGGCGCATATAGAACGCCTTGATCTCCTTGGGATAGTCGGTGACGAATACCGGCTTTTTGAACACCTGTTCTGTCAGATACCGCTCGTGCTCGGTCTGGAGATCGGTGCCCCACTCCACTTTGTAGTCAAACTTATCGTTGTTCTTTTTCAAGATCTCCACGGCGTCGGTGTAGCTGACGCGGCCGAAGTCGGAGGAAGCCACATGCTCCAGCCGCTCCTTCAGGCCCTTGTCCACGAAGCTGTTGAAGAAGTCGATCTCGTCCGGGCAGCGCTCCAGCACCCTGCGGATGATGTGCTTGATCATGGCCTCGGCCACGTCCATGTCGCCGGCCAGATCGCAGAAAGCCATCTCCGGCTCGATCATCCAGAACTCGGCGGCGTGGCGCTGGGTGTTGGAGTTCTCGGCGCGGAAGGTGGGACCGAAGGTGTACACATCGCCGAAGGCCATGGCAAAGTTCTCCGCGTTCAGCTGGCCGGACACGGTGAGGCTGGTCTTTTTGCCGAAGAAGTCCTGAGAGTAGTCCACCTGACCGTCCTCGGTCTTAGGGACGTTGTTCAGATCCAGCGTGGTGACCTGGAACATCTCGCCGGCGCCCTCACAGTCGGAGCCGGTGATAATGGGAGTCTGGACATACACGAAGCCGCGGCTCTGGAAGAACTCATGGACGGCGTAGGCCGCCGCAGAGCGGACGCGGAACGTGGCGGAAAACAGATTGGTGCGGGGACGCAGATGCTGGATAGTACGCAGGAACTCCACGCTGTGGCGCTTCTTCTGCAGGGGATAGTCGGGGGTGGACTTGCCCTCCACCTCAATGGCGCGGGCTCTGACCTCCAGCGGCTGCTTGGCATCCGGCGTCAGCACTACGGCGCCGTGGACGATCAGGGACGCGCCCACGTTCTGCGCGGCGATCTCCTTATAATTGGAGACCTCCTCGGCGGACATGACCACCTGCAGATTCTTAAAGCAGGAGCCGTCGTTCAGCTCGATGAAGCCGAAGGTCTTCATGTCGCGGATGGTACGCGCCCAGCCGCAGACCGTGACCTCTTTGCCGCCCAGAGACTCCTGATCGGCGAAGATCGCTGCGATTTTCATTCGTTCCATAGTCTTTCACCTTTTCTGTTGATATTTCGGGGCACACGCTGTGCCATAATATGCTTTGGCAATATATTATACACTGCCGCGGCAGATTTTACAAGGAGGAGTTTCGGGAAACCGCCGGAAGGCTCTTCTCTCCGCTTTTGGCATATTTTTTTCGATTACAGGCGGGCAAAACCCGCTCCTGCAAGGGAACGGGGCTTGACAGAGCGCCATGCCATCCTGTACAGTAAGGGGATGAACTATTCCCGAAAAGAGGAACACTTACATATGACGCTGAGAGAATTAGAGGCAGGCAAAAGCGCCGTGATCCGCCGGGTGGGCGGTGAGGGCGCGCTGCGGCAGCACTTTCTGGATATGGGCATGATCCCCGGTGCAGAGGTAACGGTGGTGAAGCTGGCCCCCATGGGAGACCCCATGGAGGTGCAGGTCCATGGCTACGAGCTGACGCTGCGTCTGGCGGAGGCCGATCAGATCGACATCGAGCCGATCCGGCAGCGCAGCCGCAGCCATGTCGGTGTGGATCGCGCCCGGGACCCCGACCATCCCGGTCTTGGCGAGAGCGGCAAGTACCACAGCAAGGAGGACGAGCATCCGCTGCCGGAGGACATCGTCCTGACCTACGCGCTGGTGGGCAATCAGAACTGCGGCAAGACCACACTGTTCAACCAGCTCACCGGAGCGAGACAGCACGTGGGCAACTTCCCCGGCGTCACGGTAGACCGCAAAACGGGTGTGATCCGCGGCTATCCCAACACGGAGGTCACTGACCTGCCGGGCATCTACTCCATGTCCCCGTTCAGCAGCGAGGAGATCGTGTCGCGGAACTTCGTGCTGCAGGACAAGCCCAAAGCCATCATCAACATCGTGGACGCCACCAACATCGAGCGAAACCTGTATCTGACCATGCAGCTGCTGGAAATGGGCATTCCCATGGTGGTGGCGCTGAACATGATGGATGAACTGGTGGGCAATCAGGGCTCCATCGACGTCAACGCCATGGAGGCCATGCTGGGCGTTCCGGTCGTCCCCATCTCCGCCGCCAAGGACGAGGGTGTGGATGAGCTGGTGCAGCACGCTGTCCATGTGGCGAAATATCAGGAGCCGCCGCTGCAGCAGGACTTCTGCGGCAAGGACGACCACGGCGGCGCGGTACACCGCTGCATCCACGCGGTGGTACATCTCATCGAGGATCACGCCGTGCAGGCCGGTCTGCCGGTGCGCTTTGCCGCCACCAAGGCCATCGAGGGCGACAGCCTCATTCTGGCGCAGCTGGCGCTGGATGAAAACGAGCGGGAAATGCTGGAGCACATCGTGCTGCAGATGGAGGCAGAGCGCGGTCTGGATCGCAGTGCCGCCATCGCGGACATGCGGTTCGATTTTATTGAACGCCTCTGCGAGCAGACGGTCATCAAGCCCCACGAGAGCCGGGAGCGCGTGCGCAGCGAGAAGATCGACCGCATCCTGACCGGCCGCTATACCGCGATCCCCTGCTTTATCGGCATCATGCTGCTGATGTTCTATCTGACCTTCAACGTCATCGGGGCGTGGCTCCAGTCCCTGCTGGCAGCCGGGATCGACAAGCTGTCCGCCCTGGCGGACAGCGCCCTGACAGGGCTGGATGTGAACCCCGCCGTCCACAGTCTGGTCATTGACGGCATTTTCACCGGTGTGGGCAGCGTGCTGAGCTTCCTGCCCATCATCGTGACGCTGTTCTTCTTCCTGTCCCTGATGGAGGACAGCGGCTACATCGCCAGAGTGGCCTTTGTCATGGACAAGCCGCTGCGGAAGATCGGCCTGTCCGGCAAGAGCATCGTTCCCATGCTCATCGGCTTCGGCTGCACCGTCCCCGCAGTGATGGCCACCCGCACCCTGACCAGCGAACGGGACCGGAAAATGACCATTCTGCTGACGCCGTTCATGAGCTGCACGGCCAAGCTGCCCATCTACTCGTTCTTTGTCAGCGTGTTCTTTCCTGGCCGGGGCGGCCTTATCATGGCGGGGCTGTACCTGCTGGGGATCCTGGTGGGGATCCTGGCGGCACTGCTCTATAGGGGCACGCTGTTCAGCGGCGAGCCCATTCCCTTCGTGATGGAGCTGCCCAACTACCGGCTGCCCAGCGCTAAGAACGTGGCGCAGCTGTTGTGGGAAAAGGCCAAGGACTTTTTGCAGCGGGCCTTCTCCGTCATTCTCATCGCCACGGTGGTGGTGTGGTTCCTCCAGAGCTTTGATCTGCGCCTGAACATGGTGTCCGACTCTGCGGACAGCATGCTGGCCATGGCCGCCGGCATACTGGCTCCGCTGTTCGCGCCGCTTGGGCTGGGCGACTGGCGCATCTGCACCGCCCTCATCAGCGGCTTCATGGCCAAGGAGAGCGTGGCGTCTACGCTGGAGGTACTATTCGGAAACAGCATCGGCAGCATTCTTTCTCCGCTGGCTGCGGCGACGCTGCTGGTGTTCAGCCTGCTGTACACCCCGTGTATCGCGGCGGTGACCTCCGTCCGGCGTGAGCTGGGCGGCAAATGGGCGGTCGGGCTGGCCGTATGGCAGTGTCTCATCGCGTGGGTGGTGGCTTTCGTGGCCCACGGTATCGGGAGTGTGCTGCTATGAACGTCTGGGACATTCTCATTCTCGCAGCGGTGACGGCAGCGCTGTTTCTTGCGTTCCGCACCGCCGTCGGAAACCGGAAAAACTGCTGCGGCGGCTGCAAGGGATGCAGCCGCCGCGGGAAACACGACCGGTCCTGCTCATCCTGCCGGTCGGCCCGCAAGGAGGAGACGCTATGAAGAAACCCCACAAGCCCATTCCCAGCCCTCGTGACCTGAAGGGCACCATCCGGCGGCAGCCCGTGGTATTCGCGGTGTATCTGGTACTGCGGCTCATCGTGCTGGGCACGCTGGTGTCCTCCATCATCCGCGGCGAATACGAGAGCGCGTTCATCTGCCTGCTGGTGTTGGCGCTGTTCATGCTGCCGTTCTTTATCCAGCAGAACTTCGGCATTGAGCTGCCGTCCACACTGGAGATCATCATCCTGCTGTTCATCTTCGCGGCGGAGATCCTGGGCGAGCTGGAGTGCTATTTCATCACCTATCCCCACTGGGACTCCATGCTCCACACCACCACCGGCTTCCTGTGCGCCGCCACGGGATTCGCCCTCATCGACATCCTCAACCGCAACAGCCGCATCAAGTTTGAGCTGTCCCCTATCTATGTGGCGCTGGCAGCGTTCTGCTTTTCCATGACGGTGGGCGTGCTGTGGGAGTTTTTTGAGTTCGGCATGGACCGGCTGTTCCACATGGACATGCAGAAGGACACCGTGGTGCAGTCCATCACCTCCGTGATGCTGGACCCCACCAACAGCAACACTCCCGTCACCATCGACGGCATCCACTCCGTAGCCGTCAACGGACAAGACCTGGGGTTTGACGGGTATCTGGACATCGGACTGTACGACACCATGGCGGACCTGTTCGTCAATTTTATCGGCGCAGTGGTGTTCAGCACCATCGGGTACTTCTACATCAAGCACCGCGGCAAGGGCAGGCTGGCCCGGGCGTTCATTCCCACCATCACAGAATCGGAGAATGCCGCCGAGGAGCTGCCGGACACGGAAGAAACGCCGGATACGCCGGAGGAAACGTAAACAAGAGACGCCCGAGAGGGCGTCTCTTGTTTTCTTCAGCCGATGCGGGCTGTGGTTTCCTTATTTTTCCAGAGACAGGGACACGATCTTCTCGCAAAGCTCCTGATACGTCATGCCGGCCACCTTGGCGGCCTTGGGGATCAGGCTGTTGGGGGTCATGCCGGGGAGGGTGTTGACCTCCAGACACCAGGGACGGCCCTCCGCGTCCAAAATGAAGTCGGCGCGGGAGTAGACGGACAGGCCCAGTGCATGATGAAGTTTCAGAGCTGTCTCTCCCAGCAGGCGGTGCTCCTCCTCCGTGCAGGGGGCGGGGCAGAGCTCCCGGGCCGCAGCGGCGCCGCTCTGGTACTTGGCCACGTAGTCGAAGGTGCTGCCCTCCGGCGGCACGATCTGGATGGTGCTGAGGTAGTCGTCGCCCAGCACCGGCTGGGTGAACTCGCGGCCCACGATCTTCTCCTCCACCACGATGCGGTGGCCGTAGCGCAGGACATCGTACAGCGTCTGCTCCAGCTGCTCCCGGGTGTCCGGCAGGGACACGCCGATGGACGAGCCGCCGTCCACCGCCTTCACCACGCAGGGCACAGGCAGCTCCTGCACAAGGGCGGGTACATCGGCGGCGGTATAGGTGATCTCACGCCACTTGGGGGTCAGGATGCCGGCGCTCTCCATGATGCGCTTGGCCACGGCCTTGTCCATGGCCATGGCGCTGCCCAGCGGGCCGGAGCCGGTATAGGGCACGCCCAGCAGCTCCAGCGCGGCCTGAATTTTGCCGTCCTCGCCGTCGATGCCGTGGAGGCCCAGAAACACGCAGTCGGCCAGAGCACAGATGTCCAGCACGCCCACGCCCAGATGGCTGAGGCTTTTCAGCCTGCGGGAGGCTTTCACGGCCTCCAGATCCGGCGCTGTCTCGGAGATGCTGACGCTGCCGCAGAAGCCGTCCGGCGCGTCGAAGGCGTCCTCCAGACGGCCGGTGTAGTTCTCCAGCCCCAGAAACATATCCACAAAAATGGCCTTGTGGCCCGCGTCACGCAGGGCGCGGCACACAGAGGTGGCAGTGACCAGCGAGACGCTGCGCTCCGTGCTGATGCCGCCGCCCAATACTACGATCTTCATGCTGTTACTTCCTTTCTGCTTTTCTCCGCTTTTCCCAAATTCCTCAAATCGCCATCAGCTTGCCATCAGCTCGCCATCAGCGCCGCTTCTGCGGGGGATAGACCCTCGGGACGCGCTTGGACACGGCGCACAGCAGCTCGTAGGGAATGGTGCCCGCCGCGTCGCTGAGCGCCGTGATGTCGTTGTCGGGGCCGAAGATCTCCACCTGACTGCCTACGGCGGCGTCGGGGATGTCGGTGACATCGATCATGCACATATCCATGCAGATGCTGCCGCACTGGGGGGCCTTATGGCCCGCCACGGCGAAGCTGCACTTGCCGGACAGGGTGCGGAACAGGCCATCGGCGTAGCCGATGCCCAGCACAGCCATGCGGGTACGGCGCTGCGTACGGAAGCGGCGGCCGTAGCTGACGCAGGTGTCCGGCTCGTAGGTCTTGATGGTGCTGATGGTGGTGACAAGGCGCATGCACGGACGCAGGCCGAAACGGCCCGTGTCGTCGCCATAGCCGTACAGCAGGAGGCCGGGGCGCACCATGTCCAGCGCCATCTCCGGATAGTGGACCACGGCGCCGGTGTTGGCGCAGTGGCGGATGGCAAAGGTCACGCCGCCGCGCCGGGCCACCGCGTCGATCATGCGGCAGAACAGGTCGAACTGCTGATGCGTGTAGCGCTCACTGTCGGCATCCGGCTCATCGGAGACGGCGAAATGGGTGTAGATGCCCTCCGGCAGCAGGCCGGGCAGACGGCAGGAGGCGATGACGTTGGCCACGCCCTCGTCAAAGCTGTCGCCGCCGCAGAGGAAGCCCAGACGGGACATGCCGGTGTCGATCTTGATGTGGATGCGGAGCTGCCGGCCCTGCGCCGCCGCGCGGGCGGAGAACTCCTGCGCCTTGGCAAGGCAGGACACCGTCTGGGTGATGTCGTTGTCGATGAGCGTCTCGGTATACTCCGACGGGGTGTGGCCCAGGATCAGCAGCGGCATGGTGATGCCGGCGCTGCGCAGCTCCATGGCCTCGTCCAGGCAGGACACGGCCAGATAGTCCGCGCCCTCGCTCTCCAGCAGGCGGGCCACCGCCACGGCGCCGTGGCCGTAGGCGTCGGCCTTGACCACGCCCAGAAACCGGCAGCCCTCCGGCAGGGCGGCGCGGATGGCGCGGTAGTTGTGGCTGATGTTGTCAAGGCTGACCTCGGCCCATGTTCTCTTTTGCAGGCTGTTTCTCATACATTTCCCCTACTTTCCCATTGTAACAGTTTTATTCTATCACTCGGCGCAGAACGGGATGCTATGCCCTCTGGCGTACTGCTCAGCGTAGGAGCCCGCCTTGCCGTGGATGGTCAGTTTCTCGCAGTTTAGGAAGCACTCGCCGCCAATCTGGCGGACGGTGGCGGGGATCGTGATCTTCTCCAGTGCCTTGCAGTTGCCGAAGGCGCGATAGCCCAGATGCGTACAGCCCTCGGCGATCTCGACGGTGCGCAGGTTCGCGCAGGTACTGAAGGCGCTGTTGTCGATGATTCGGACAGAGGGGGGGGTGCTCACGGTTTTCAGCTTATTCGTCTTGTAGAACGCACAATACCGGATATTCGTCAGAGTATCAGGGAAGGTGACGGACTCCGTATACTTGCTGCCGCTGAAAACGCTGCGCTCGATGCCCATCACGGGAAGTTCCTCCACGCAGGCGGGTATCTCCACGTTGGCCACCGTGGTGAGCTTTTTGGTCACGACGGCGTGGTCGGTGTAGAGGCGGAAGGCCAGATCCTTTGTTTTGAACTCCCGCGTCTTAAAGTCGTAACGCTCGAACTCCTCGTGATACCACGTGCCGAACAGCTTATCCACCACGTCCTCCAGTTCCATGCTGTGACTTCCCTTGAACAGAAGCAGGTCTTGCTCACGGATATAAGCGCGCAGAGCATCTGTTAGTTCTGCCTTCGTGGGGAAATAGTGAACGTCCAACGCCGCATTGGCACGGGCTTCTTCGGCGATATAGCGGGCATCGTCCCCGTAGCAGAACAGGGCGTTGAACTGGGATGCAGCGGCGGCGCGGCCTACCTGACGGTGGTACTCCACCACATCGGCACCGCCTTCCTTGATGTCGGCCAGCACGGCGATACGGCGGCCCTGACCGTTGACGGGAATGGCGGAGACGGTGGTCAGGGCGCTCTGCATGGATTCCACGGATGCGTTGTAGCAGTCCAGATACAGGCGGACGCCACCGTAGGACACGAGATTCTGTCGGATACCGCTGGTGCGGTAACGGGCGATGCCGTCCGTGACCTCCTTGTCCGTCATGCCGATGAGCTTGCCGGCAGCGAACGCGGCCAGCGCATAGAGAATGTTGTGCTGGCCAAAGCAGTGAAGCACCACCGGTGTCACTGTTCCATCGTGCTGCACATCAAAGCTCATGCCCATTTCCAGATTCTTGATGTTGACGGCGCGGTAGTCCGCTCGCTCATCAGCGATGCCGTAGTAGAGGGCTTTGCGATCCTTTATCTCCGCGTTCCGCTGGAACGGATCGTCGCCGTTGAGTATCAGCACACCATCGGCGGGCATGCCCTCCTGCACGCCAAGGCAGCTCTCCCAGATGCGCTGCTGGGAACCGAAAATCTCCATGTGGGAGGTGCCCACCAGCGTCATCACGGCGATGTCAGGCCGGACAAGCTGGGCAATGCTGGCCGCTGCGCCGTAGGGCGGCCCCTCCATCAGCTCCTGCACATAGACCTGATGCTCCTGCTTCAGGTCCTGCACCACACTGCCGCAATAGCGGAAGTTGTTGGCGCTGCCGGTATTCCGATGGGTATTGAATTTGGAGTTGACCACGGTGTATATCAGTTCCGTGGCCGTGGTCTTACCGATGCTGCCGGTGATGCTGATGGTCTTGGGCGTGTAACAGGCGCGGCAGGCGCGGACGATCCTGGCATACGCCTGAAACGTATCGTCCACCACCATGCAGGGGTAATCTCCAATCTGCTCCGTAGCCAGCAGGAGCTTTGCACCCTTCTGCATGGCCGTTTCCGCCAGCTCGGGCAGCTTCTCCCGCGGTGTGCGGTAGTTTTTATCGGATGTGATGTCGCTGACCAGCGCAACACAGCCCGGGCGGGCGTCCATAGCGAAGTTCAGCTTCGTATACACCTCGTCGGCGGCGGGGGCGGGCAGGCCCAGCGCCGCACAGATATTCTTCTTCGTCAATATCCACTCGCCGGTCATGTTGCCGTTCTTCGTGAATATTCCCTTTACTTTTTTGATGGCCTCTTTCATCTGCATGGCCTGTTTTCCCTCCCCTGTGATGCTGCGCTCCGGCAGAACGGGATAGCTCAGGCCGCAGGCGCTGTCAGGAATATAGCAGGGGATGAACGTCTCCCCTGTCACGCGGACCTTGCCGTTCTGCCGCGTCAGCTCTATTTGCAGGATGCCGGTGGACCGGCTGACGGACATCAGCTCGCTGGTGACAAAGTTGCCCATGGACCACGCCACAGGCACGATGCGCCCATCGCGGGCGGTGATGAGGTCGTGGGGCTGGACGGAATGGGTGTGAGAGCCGACAATATAATCGGCTCCGGCATCCGCCAGCTCCTGCGCCATGCGGCGCATGGAGGCGCTGGGCTCGGTCTTATACTCCGCGTCCACGCCCCAGTGGATATAGGTCAGGACAAACTCGGCTCCGGCGGCGCGGGCCGCGGCGATGTCCGACGCTGCCCTGTCCGGCGCGTACTCGTTGAGCAGGGCGCGGCGGCCCTCATCGGTAAGGCGGGTCTCGTTGCGGTTATACCACGTGGACCAGGACAGCAGGGCAAGACGAATGCCGTTGACCTCCACCAGCGCGAAGCGGCGCTCCGCCGGGCCGGCGAACAGGCCGGTACGCATGAGGCCGGCATCGTCGATGCGGTTCAGCGTCTCCCGAATGCCGGCGGCACCGCAGTCCAAGTTGTGGTTATTGGCCAGCATCAGGAAGTCGAAGCCCGCCTGACGCACCGCGTCCAGAAACGACTGGGGCGCGTTGCAGTGGTATTTGCCGTCCACCTTATACTGCTCGCCGGTGTAGGGCGCGGCGGCGCAGAGCATGGTCTCCAGATTGCCGACGGTGAGGTCGGAGGCGGCGAAATAGGGTCGGACGAAGGTGAACACGTCGTGGAAATCCGTCCGGCCGCCGATGAGATGGGACTTGTAGAGCTTCTCCTCCGCCAGCATGTCGCCCACGCAGGAGATCAGTGCCTTGTCCTGCCGGAGGGCGGGCTTGCGGTACACCCCATCGGTGGACAGGGCGTAGCGGAAGCGGGGCGGGTGCTCCACCGGTTCGTAATGGGGCGGCTCCGCCTCGTAGGTGCGGATATCCGGCTCCGGCGGCGTCTGCGGCTTTTTTGTGTTCCAGAATGCCATAGGTGTGTCCTTTCTGCCTTGCGGCGTCAGGTTTGCTCCGTTGGGAGGGTCAAGAGGCTGCCGAACAGGCGGTCCGTCTCCGGCAGGCGCGCCGCGTCCAGCGCCGCGCCGGGGGTGAACGTCAGCTCGCCGAAGTAGACGCGGCCCTCCACGTCGTACAGGTCCACCCGCACGAAGGAGAACGGCTGCGACAGGCGGGCGGCGGCGGACAGCATGTGCGCCAGTCCCGCAGGGCGGGGCAGCGTGAAGTCCGGCGGCGCGGCCTGCCCGTCACGGGTGATGGGCAGGAAATGCCAGTCGGGGTCGAAGAAGTAGAATTTCGGCTTGCCATGGCTGCGGCCCTCGCAGACCAGAATGTAGCGGGGCTGGCCGTGGAAGCAGTAAATTTTGTAGTCGGGCAGGTCGTCGCCGTGGCCCAGAAACCGCTCGCAGACGATCTTTTTGGGGATGGGGCGGTACTGCAGCTCCGCAAAGTCCCGCCAGAAATCGTGGCGCAGCCACTTGTTCAGTGTGCGGACGGCGGCCTCCCTGTCCAGCGTGGACTTGTCAGGGCAGAGGATGTTGTAGCCGCAGCCGTGGTTGCATTTCAGTACGAAGGCGTGGGGCAGGGCGTCCCACGGGATGTCCCGGGGGCGGTCCCACGCGCCGTACAGCTCGTTGAGGATGTCGCCGCAGCCGCAGGACTCCACGTAATCGCGGACGGCGTACTTGTCGGCGCACCGGGTCACCAGCGGGTCGCTGCCGTAGCGCCGCAGCTTCAGCCACATCAGCTTTTCGTTGAGCGTCCGGGGTGTGCGGAGGTCCAGCGGGCGGCCGAAGGTACGGCGGAAGCGCCAGCGGCTGCACAGCACGGGGCTGATAGGCGCCAGCAGGTACATGGCGCGGGCCTCAATGCGGGTCAGGAAGCTCATAAATCAGAACGTGTGGTGGCAGTTGGCAAAGACCTTCTGGATGTTCTCCGCGCCCAGACGCTCGATGGAGCGGCCCTCGGCCCGCAGGTCGCGGCCCAGTGCGGCGGAGGCGATCTCGATGAGGGCGGTACACACCGGCGTGGGGATGCTCAGGTGCCGGCCCAGAGATTCCAGCATCACCAGACCCTGGGGCACGTCCTCGGAGATGTAGCGGGAGTCCACCACCACGGGGCCCTTAGCGCGGTACGGCGAGGCGGCGTACTCCTCGAACACGGCGCGGGCGTCGATGGAATCGTCCAGGCTGTTGCGGTACTTGCAGGCGTCGAAGTAGTTCAGGCGCTCGTAGCCCAGATGCTCCAGCACGTCCATCTTCTCCTTGTCCAGCTGATCCAGAATACGGTAGACGCTGGGAGTCCAGACCTCCCAGTACATGCAGTAGTCTCCCTTTGTCTTTTCGATGCGGGGGATGCTCATCACCGCACCCACCGTGTGGACCATCATGTTGGGGTTATGCAGGGCGGCCTCCACCACGGAGGACAGGTAGACATAGTGGAACTGCATGGACTCCAGCATGTCCCTGACCTTGGGCAGGTTCTCCACGGGGTACACACCCACGGGGTTGCGGACGTTGCGGAAGCCCACCCGCACGAAGCCGGTATCGTCCACGCGGCAGTCGATGGTGGAGCTCTCGCCCTCGATGATGGTCAGATCCTTATCGGGGCAGTGTCTCAGGAAGTAGGCGGTGGAGAAGTAGCCCGGGGTGATAAGCACCACCTGGCCCTTCCGCAGCAGCGGCGCGATGCGCTGGATCAGCTGCTCGTGGACGTTGGTCTGGGTGGTGATATAGACCAGGTCCGCCGTGGCAACAGAGGACAGGTCAGTGGTGACGGCGTGGATGCGCGCCGTCTGCTCCTCTCCCTCCTGCCAGAGGGTGATCTCGTTGTTGTGGGCACAGACGTAGTCGAACGTCTCGTTGTGCATGGAGTGGGAAGTTTTGACCAACGTAACCTCGTGGCCCTTCAGTGTCAGGTCAGCCGCGTTGGCGCAGCCCATATTGCCGGCGCCCAGAATCGTGATCTTCATATGGTACCTCCTTTATACGTTATTGATGCAGGTGCAGCCGCTTGTTCTTGGCGGCGATCTTGTCCTTGAAGTAGTTCTGGATCGTGTCGCCATAGTAGGCGCAGCGGTTCAGATCCTGATATTTGTTGATCTCCAGGATGCGGATGCCCTGAGACGAGATGGCCACGTCAAAGCCCAGATACTCCAGCTGGCCGAAGTAATTGCAGATGTCGGTCAGGGTCTGCTTCACCTTGTCCCACTCCGGCAGCTGGCCCTCAATGAGCATGCCGGTATCCGGATGGTTGGGGCAGGGCGTGATGACGTGGTTTTTCAGCTGGGTGCCGTCGTAGAAGCGGCCGGTGTCCACATCCACCTTGGCAGACACGCCGCCGTACCCCAGGTTATCAGTGAGCTTGGTGGAGCCGGTGCCGATGCGCATGTAGGCGTTGGCGATATAGGGGTCGCAGCCGGTGGGATTCAGGACCATGACGCGGATGGTGTTGACGGAGCCCGGGTAGAGGGGGCGCAGCGCCTCGTGCATGGTCAGGAACTCCGTGACATTGTAGTAGCGGTCCAGGCTCCGGAGCTTGGTGAGCACCGCATCGCGGTCCACCTCGTCGTGGTTGATGTAGTACTTGCCGTCGGCGTAGGAGAGCTTGCAGAAGCCGTCGCCGTGCTCGCCGGCGCTCTGCTTCAGAGCCAGTGCGCCCTCGTGCTCCAGCAGGGAGACGATGCCCTCAAAGTCGGAGGGGTACTCCGCAGGGCAGTCCTCCATGCGCAGGGCGTAGGGGACGCCATTGCGCTGCATGATGTGGTAGTAGTAGCGGGGCGCCGCGTCCTTGAAGGGTTCAATGACGTGGCGGTAGGTCATCTTGTCGTCGATCCACTTCTGATAGTGATTGTTGATGGGGCACAGCCAGTGGTAGTCGCGGTCGGACAGGAAGTCGCGCCAGTTGTCCTCCGTCAGCTGGTACTGGTCGATGCGGAAGGAGTAATAGCCGCGGCGGTAGCTCCACAGCTTTTGACACAGGGTGGTGTTGTGGAAGTTCCGCAGGTCATCGAGAACGCCATTGACGTACTCGTGGAGCATATAGTCCCGATAGCCCGGGCGGCAGCACACCTTCTTAAACAGCTTCCAGCCCCGGTCCTGAATGCGCTTCACCGTGACGACGGGGCGGGGATAGCAGCGCTCGTCCCGCTTGCGGCAGAGGTAGTCCATCACCCGCGGGTCGATCGTACCATCGTGCAGCAGGGCGGGTGCGGGGTTGCAGCTCATGACGCACAGGCCCTTGGCGGTGATGCGGAAGTGGATGGAGTAGTACTCCAGCTGGGGCATGAACAGGCAAAACTCCCGTATCTGGGCGGACACCGACTGCCACAGGGGCAGCTGCTTGTCGTCGTCGAACACACCGGTGACGGGGTCTGCCTGCACCGTATCGCCATCGCGGTAGACGATGCGCAGGTCCACGATCCGGGGGTCCGTCAGCTGCTCGTTGAGGATGACGGCGCGCAGCTCCGTCATGTCGGCGCCGCAGACCGCCTGCTCCGCGTCCAGAATGTCCACCAGCTCCATGAGCACATAGTGATGGCGGCGGTTCTGCAGGGTGTACAGCAGGGCCTCCTCCGTCACGGGACGGCGGTTCATGATATAGTTTACGCCATCATAGGCCAGGCGGAAAAACGGCGCACCGGCGTGGTAGGAGGCGGGGCGGAACAGCAGGCGGCCCTTCTCCCGCAGCAGGCGCAGCAGCTCTCGGGCATCGCCGCCGGCATAGCCCGCGGGACAGTCCGGCATCCGGACGATCACGGCCTTGTCATCGCGGCGCAGCACGTGGTAATACATCTCCGGCAGGTACTGCGTCACGCCGGTAAGGCAGTAGCGCAGGGAGGGCACGTCCTCGATCCACTTCTTATAGCTGTTGTTGACGGAGCCCAGAGAAATATAGTCGCGGTCGGACACGAAATCCCCGCAGTTGGCCTCGGTCAGGCCGTACTGGTCGATGCGGTCATAGAGGAAGCCGTTGCGGTGGGCCCAGCGCATCAGCTGCGGTTCGGCATAGGGGTTCTCCAGCGTGTCGGCCTTCTTCTGCCTGTTCCATGCCTTCAGCGTACCGGAGGAGTAGCCGCGTTTGCCGTACCAGTACTGGTGATAGGCGAAGTCTCCGACCTTTTTGGCGGGACTCAGCAGCTTTTCGCAGAGCTTGCCGGCCTTGCGGAGGGGACGGTTGACGTATACGTCCTCCTTCACCATCTCCGGAAAGGCGCAGTTACGGAAAAATGCCTCCCGCAGGGCGGGCAGATCCGCGTCAGGGCAGCGGCGCTTCAGCTTCAGGATGTCCACATAGGTGTCGGATGCCCGGGCGCCTGTGAGCCGCGCATCGGTGCGGCTCATGGCCTGAAGGTACAGCGGGTGCTGCTCCCGCTGGTAGGCGTGCAGCAGCTGGAAAAAGCGGCTGCGCTCCTCCCTGCGGTCCACGCTCTGGCCGGACTGCTTCCGGCGGTAGCGCTCCGCGCAGACCTGAGTGTACGTAGCTTCATTGGGCTCCCGCAGGAATGTCTCGAAGCAGTCGGTATATCGTTCGGCGGTGTGTTCCATGTTCTGGTCCCCCTGTGTTATATAGTATTCCCCGGCGCGTATGGCCGGCGTGAAAAGTGTCTGGTTCGTTACCGCAGCTGCGGGCCGTGCTCCTGCCGTCGGGCGCGGAGGTACACCAGCGCCGTCGCCGTGACCGGCGCGCAGGCGTAGATGTGCCACAGCAGCTTTTTCGCCCGCGGTGAGGTACGGTAGCCCTCCGCCGTTCTGGCCGCCGGCCAGTGGCGCTTGAAGATGCGGTGCATGCAGTGGATGTGCCGGATGCACACCGGCAGCGGGATGGCGCGGGAGGCCGGCAGGAGCCGGCCGGTGCTGGGGATCTCCCGGCAGACGAAGAAGTCGCCGTCGGGGTGGGCGGACTCCGCCGCCTGGGAGTACGCGGCAAACAGGTTCTGCATGCTGCGGACGTGGGCCATATTGCGGCGGCCGCGAGTGATGCTGCCGCCGTCGGTGTTGTAGTGGTACAGGGCCGCATCGGTGCGGCTCAGGCGGGCGCAGCGCTCCGGCAGGCGGCACATAAAGGCCGCGTCCAGATGGTACAGGCCCTCTTGGAAGTGAAAGCCCTTCCATATTTCAGCGCGGTAGAGCTTGTTCATCAGATTGTGGCTGATCTCGTTGCGGAACATGGCTTCCGTCAGCTGCTCCCGCCGGTAGGTCACGGGGCCGCCCAAGGTGACGGATCGCATCTGCTGGTACGCGCCGTCGTTGACCATCTCACACTGGGCGATATCCGCCGCGGTATCCCGCAGCAGGGCGTACAGCGTCTCGTACATATTGGGCTCCAGCCAGTCGTCGGCGTCCACGAAGCCGATAAGTGCGCCGCCGGCGGCGTCCAGCCCCGCGTTGCGGGCGGCGAAGGCGCCCTGATTGGGCTGGTGTATCACATGCACCCGCCGGTCGCGGGCAGCGTAGTCATCGCAGATGGCGGGAGAACTGTCGGGCGAGCCATCGTCCACCAGCCAGATCTCCAGATTGGTATACAACTGGCACAGCAGGCTGTCGACACAGCGGCGCAGGCTGCGCTCCGCCTTGTAGACCGGTATGATAACGCTGAGCAGCGGCTGATCTGTCACGGCTGTTCCCCCTTATAGTACGATGCGATCATGGCGGCCACGGCATCGATGGAGAACCGTTGGCACACCTCGGGGCCGCTGTCCCTGGTTGTCTCGGACGCGGCGGCGGTCAGCAGGGCCTCCGCCCATCCGGCGGCGTCCGACAGCGGCACCTGCCGCGTCTCCGGCGACAGCAGGGCCTCGATGGGAATATGCTCCGAGCATACCACCGGCAGGCCCGCGGCCTGGGCCTCGATGGCCACAATGCCCAATCCCTCGAACCGGCTGGGGAACGCGAACACGTCCATGGCCCACAGCAGCCGCTCCACGCCCCCGGTCACGCCGTAGAAAATGACGCGGTCCGCGATGTTCAGCGCGGCGGCGCGGGACCGGAGCTTTTCTTCGTCCGCGCCCTCCCCTACCAGCAGCAGGCGGGCACGAGGCTCCCGCGTCAGAATGGCGGGGAGGATGTCCAGCAGGAATTCCTGATTTTTCTGATAGCACAGGCGGCCCACATTGCCGATGAGCACGCCGTCGGAGCAGCCCAGCTCCGCCCGAGCCGCCTCCCGCTGCTTCGGATCGAAGCGGAAGCGGGACAGGGCGATACCGTTGGGGATGAATGTATAGCCTCTGGCGGCCAGGTCCCGCTGGGAAAACAGGAAGCTTGCCGCATCCCGGGAGCAGGCCCAGAGCGCCGTGGCATAGTGCCCCAGATGCTGCCGTCCCATGCGGTGGAGCAGCATCTTCGCCCAGCGCAGCGGGCTTTTCCGCAGGGCGGTGTTATGGCTGTGGGCGATGCGGACCGGCACACCGGCCTGCATCGCCAGCTTGGCGTAATATAGAGAAAGGCTCTGAAACGCGTTGATGTGCAGCACATCGTAGTGCCGCTCCCGCAGCAGGCGGCGGAACATGGCGTGGTTCGTCAGAAGGCGGCGCTGGCTGCCGGATAGCTGGTAAAACCGGATGCCCAGCTTCTCCAGCCGCGCGGTAAACACGCTGTCCAGCAGCTTGGAGGTCACAATGTCGATCTCCAGCTCCGACAGGTCCGCGTGGGTATAGACGCTGGCCAGAAACGACTCGATGCCGCCGGACTCCCAGCTCTCGCAGAAGCAGCATATCCGTTTCACCCGCCGCTCTCCCCTTTCCGTTTATAAGGTCAGCTCGCCCTCCAGATACGCCTGATACCGGTCGCAGATGGGGGCAGTATCGCCGAAATCGATCTGGCGGCCCCTGTGGAGCCACAGCACTTTGCTGCACATCTCCCGCACCTGGGACAGGGAGTGGGAGACCAGGATGGTGGCGGCGCCGCCGTGGATGATCTCCCGCATCTTGGCCTCGCTCTTTTTGCGGAACGCGCCGTCGCCCACGGAGAGTACCTCGTCCAGAATCAGGATATCCGGCTGGACCAGGCTGGCGATGGAAAACGCCAGGCGGGACTTCATGCCGGAGGACAGCTGCTTGAAGGGCCGGTCCTCGAAGCTCTTGAGCTCCGCGAACTCAATGATGCTGTCATACGTCTCGTCCATGAATTTGCGGCTGTAGCCCAGCATGGCGCCGCGGAGATAGGCGTTCTCCCGCACGGTCAGCTCGCCGTCGAAGCCGCTGGCCAGCTCCAGCAAGGCGGCCACCTCGCCGTTGCGGCGGATGCAGCCCTCCGTGGGCTCCATGATACCGGAGACGGCCTTCAGCAGGGTGGATTTCCCCGCGCCGTTGGTGCCGATGATGCCCATCATCTCCCCCTTGTCCAGAGAAAATGTGATGTCGCGGTCGGCCCAGAACTCGTTGACGTGATAGTTGCCCTTGAGCTTGCGCACCACGTACTCCTTCAGACCGATGTCCTTGAAATCGCCGGTCATGTAGCGGATCGACACATGATTTACTTCCAGAATGCTCATATTGCCCCCGTTACACGTAGTATAAAAATTTGGTATTGTTCTTTTTATAGATCAGGCAGCCCAGTCCCAGCACGATGACCACGTCCGCCAGCATCAGCAGGTGGAACCACACGCTGGGGATGGTGGCCTCGATGACGATCTTCCGGAAGTACCGGATAAAGAGGTAGATGGGGTTCAGCAGGAACAGGTTCCGGATCATAGGCTCGTAGGTGTCGATGGAGTAGAAGATGGCGGACATATACATCAGCAGCTGCAGAAACACGGTCCACAGGTACTGGATGTCGCGGAAGAACACAAACAGCGCCGATAAGATCAGCCCCACGCCGATGTTGAACAGCAGCAGCAGCACGATGGGGTACACCAGCAATATCAGCTTCCAGGTGAACGTGATGTTGTCGATGATGCAGAACACAAAAAACACGCACAGCGTGATGCCGAAGTTGATCAGCGTCTGCACGTTCTTGGAGAACAGGAACAGGTACTTGGGCACGTTGACCTTGGTGAAGATGGATGCGTTGCCCATTAGGGACATCATGCCCTGGGACGTGGATTCGTTGAAGTAGGTGTACACCAGGTTGCCGCAGAACAGGAACGTGGTGTAGTGCTCGATGTGGCGGCCGAAGAAGTGGGTGAACACCAAGCGCATCACCAGCAGCATCAGAAGGGGCGACAGCACGCTCCACAGCATGCCCAGCACCGTCCGCTTGTATTTTTTCTTAAAGTCCCGCTTCACCAGCTCCTCGAACAGGAAGCGGTAGCGTGTATATTTTTTCAGCATGTGTACTCCGTTGGTCATAGAAATTTTGGCGTTGCAGACTGCCTCCGCAGCCCGCAGAAAGTCGAGGTTATCGTATCACTTTTCACCAAGAAAGTCAAGAGATGTGCGGTAATCCGCTAATTTGTAGTGTTCTACCTGAAAACGTTTTTATCCTCCTCTCCCCCGCTTCTGACACGAAAAATAGCGGCGCCGCAGGCCTATGCGAGGTGCATAGTCCTGCGGTGCGGGGCCGGTCTGCGGGGCGGTGCGGAAGTCGAGGAAAAAGGCGCAGACTTTCCTATTGACAATGCGTCGGAACTATGCTACCATGCAGTTAGATTACTTTAACCGCCACGTGAGCGGTTTTTTCTCCCATGGCGGTTAGAGTAGTCTAACTTTTCTGTGGACATAAAACACCCACATATCACCGGTCTGACGTCCACCGCGGCAGGCGGCGCGGGAACATGCCGTCTGCGGTGACGGTCGGAGCCAAATAGAAGAAAGGAATCTGATACTATGAAGACTGCTGTTATTTACTGGAGCGGCACCGGCAATACGGAGGCCATGGCAAACGCTGTGGCAGAGGGCATGAAGGAGGCCGGCGCGGAGGTCACCATGCTGACGCCCGATCAGGTACAGGCCGGCGAGCTGGGCGGCTACGGCGCCATCGCCTTCGGCTGCCCCGCCATGGGCTCCGAGGTGCTGGAGGAGATGGACTTCCAGCCCATGTTCGACGCCTGCAAGAACATGCTCAGCGGCAAGCGCGTGGCGCTGTTCGGCTCCTTCGGCTGGGGCGACGGCCAGTGGATGCGCGACTGGGAGAGTGACTGCAGCAATGCCGGTATCTCCCTGACCTGCGAGAGCGTCACCTGCTGCGAGACGCCGGACGACACCGCTCTGGCCGCCTGCCGTGAGATGGGAAAGGCGCTGGCGGGCTAAGGCTCCCTGTTCCAGACAGAAAAGGACGCCCTCCGAGATCTCGGAGGGCGTCCTTTTCTGCGTATCTCCGATGCCAGGAGGGAAACGTCAGCCGCACGATCCACATGCGCATCATACCGTCGCCCAGCAGCGCCAGGAACCGGAGCTTTTGTCGGTAAGTATTGCGTAAACATGCCGCGTCATAATGCCTTCACCCGGTCAGAATATCGGCAATTCTCTTGCAGGCGAAACCATCGCCATAGGGATTCGCAGCGTTGCTCATCTTGGCGCATTCTTCCAGGGGATTCAAGCAGTGATGGCAGTTCGATCGAGGCAGCGCTGCATGAACTGAGGGATCGTAAGGCGGAACAAACGGTGGAATTCTTTTCGCATATCTATAGGAAAGTGCCAAATGCCGATGCGATCCGTCTTTTGATGGGCTCTCAGTTCTGGTACTTCCGCCAGCTGCTGGATCGGCATATGGAGGAAAGCAGAATGCTTACCTGCTTACAGGCGGTCCTTGATTTTACCAACGCCGGTTGGCGGCAGTTATGCGATACCTTGCAATAAATCCGAAAAGTTGACTCGGACGGTCCATCCGTCCGTTTCTTATGGCCATCTGGAACGGCTGAAGGACCACAGCGTCTATGCGCTGTCCAGCGGCGAGCGACAGCGCATCTCCATTCTCTCGGCATGGGCCATGGACACAGATATTTTTCTCCTTGACGAACCAACGGCAAATCTCGACTTCGCCGCCACGCAGCAGTGAAAAGAGATCCTGCTGGCGCTGAAAACGCAGGGCAAAACGCTGCTGCTCAGTGAGCACCGGCTCTGCGACGTTCAGCCATATTCCATTCAAAAAGGAGTCTTTCACCGTGTCCATTGCGCGGGCCATTATGAAGGACGCGCCCATCGTCATTCTGGATGAGGAGACAGCCAATGTGGACCCGGAAAATGAAAAGAAACTGATGGAGGCCGTTGCAGAATTGACCCACGATAAGACGGTCATCAGGAGCATCAGCGCAAGGTTTCCCCACCGCCAGCGTCTCGCTCCCACGAAGGCAGGCATCGCGCCCCAAGCAGCAAGAGCCAGCACCATAAAGGTGATAAATGAACGACTATAGATGTAGTGAAGCATCAATGCAATTTTCCTCGGATCGGTGCAATTACGCGGTCTTTTACAATGCTGCGGAAGTAGGCATATTCTTCACAACGGTGATATGCCAGCCAAAATATGGCATTCGGTACAATCGCCGTGAACATTGTCATGACTGCAAAACGCAAAACCGTTGTTGCAGAAGATAGAACTACATATCGGATCGTCAGCATGACAATCAAAATAGTTGTGAGCAGGAGAACTCTCCTGAAATAACGGGCAAAGAAAGGCTTACATGAGACTTCAAACCCATACCTATGGAGAATAAGCGGATCATACCACAGGCTGATCGCTGCTCGCGATAAAAATGTGGCGAACAGAACGCCAAAGACTCCCCATAGCTTTCCGAGAAAGATTGAAAGAATAATATTTAGAATCGCCACCAAAATTGGCCGAAACTTTCCTTGCTTAAATAACCCTATGGTCGAGCGGAACACCCAAAGCGTATTCATGTAACCTGCCACGAAGAAATTGATCGCAATGGCAATCGATATGGGAAGCCCCAGTACAAAGCGCTCACCAGCCCATATCTGTACAAACGGATCTAATAATGTAACCAGCGCAATAAAGCTGAATCCATACAACCAAAAATTCAGGAATTCAACTTTCTTGAATAGTGCATAGCCCGCATGTTTATCTTCCGTTGCGAAGAAATTTCCGAGGCTTCCCGTAATGGCTGCTGTGATCTGGCAAAGCACACTGGTTACGGAATCGCATATGAGCGTATAGTTTGACAGTCGCCCGACCCATAAAACGCCGACAACGGCAGAAATGATAATGTTATCCGTTCCATTCAGCGCAACATGACCGACTTTTGTCAGAAAAAGGGCACCTGTATTTTTTAGTAGCTGTTGTTTTTCACCGTCATTCAACTGTTCATTTTTATATTTCGAAACTTCTGGATATTTTTTTCCCGCCAAATACGCAACACAAGCATTCACAAAAACAGTTCCCGCAAGTTGGACTAAAAGGTATACCAAGTATGCTCTAAACAGGAGCAAGAGCAAAACTTGTAGAACTGCTTGAATGATCGATGCCATATTTTGGACATTTGTTTTCACATAATCTCTTTGATCTGCTGAAAAAAGAGTTCCTTTATAGGCTGCGAAGCAATATGATAGACCGGAGTTCAAAAGAAAAACCACATAATATAGCGTGAGCAACGGAACATCAGGTTTGTCTTTGATAATTACATCCATGAAAGGAATAACACAAAGTCCCAACGCTACTATTACGACCCCTACAACAAAATATACTTTTTTGAAATACAGAAGAAGTCCGGCAACTTTTTGATAATTGTGTGTTGCCATTGGCTCGTACATGTGATAAACCATCGCTGAGCCAAAGCCTAATTCCGCAAGGGAAAGAACCGTCAGAATGTTACTGTATAATCCATTCACACTAAGGTAGGCTTCATCCAAGCAGTGAATGAAAATAGTTCTAACCGCAAAATTAAGAATAATTGTGAGCATTCTTCCCAGCAAGCCCGTTGCCAAGTTAAGTGCAGAATTCTTCAAACGGCTGTTTCCCATTGAGTCAATCTCCAAATCTCCTAATAGAGCGGCTTTCCTTTTCCTTGCAGGGTATACCAAGCATGGCGCAAGAAAAACCTGAATTTGCGCTTTGCCTTTTGCAGCAGCGTCTCCTGAAAAAAAGTCTCAATTGCTCTTTCTAAATCACACCTCTCTGTATAGGCATAAAACGCAGCTCTCTGCGCCCCTTCATCAAAAGATGTAAGCAAACTTTGATTGTATTTCAGGATTTTATCAATTTCAAACTGGCGACGAACAATCTCGCTTCTGTTCAAAAAGAGAGTTCCTTTTTCTGAATTTACAATGACCGCCGAAAGGCCATTGTTGTCATCCATATCCGGTATCGAAATCTCTGCACCCCAAAGGTCGCCAATTGTCAGGTCGCTGCCACTTTTAAAAGCCCGAAACTGGCAAGAAAAACAGCTTTCTTTTAGGGTCACGCCCCGAAAATAGCCTTGCATATATGTATCAAACGTCATGGGTTCCGAATGGACTTTTCCATTTGCAAACTCCATTCTCACAGAGCTATTATGCCAACCCTTCTTCTTGTTACGAAACTCCATCCTTGTAAGCCTTGCGCCATATTTCCTTTCCTGCATACCAATATACGTTTGCAGCATATGGTCGCTGGGAATCCCATGGCAGATCAACTCCACAAGAACCAGATTCGGATACTCTTTTCCAAGAAATGTGCGCAGTCCCGCGACCTGGCAGGGGCACCCGCTGAACAAAACCTTGCGCCCCTTTTCCAGCACATCTTTGACTTCCCGATAGCAATACCCCACATCGCTTTGGGCATACTTGGAGCCCATCATCCGCAGAATATCTTCCTTGGCATTGGAAAGGATGTGCTTGACATGAAACTCGTCATCAAACACTGCGCCGCATACGTATCCGCCATCGCGGAGCATTTGATCGGCAAGCTCATAAAAAACACCGCCCGAGCTGCTGCGCATCCGCATAGGGTCATTCTCGCTTTTGGCTGCAAAGGCTACAGGATACCCCTCATCAGGTTTTCCTTTGTTCCCCAGAATTGGACAGGCCTTTTCACATTGGTTGCAATGAATGCAAATGTCTTCATTGATCTGAGGATATCTAAAATCCAGATGAACCTTGTCCAAGCTGATCGCATCTACCGGGCAAGCATTTATGCAAGCGCCGCAGATCGCACATTCTTGAACCGAAACCTTATCAATCATCTCTCCACATCCCTCAGCACTTCGTCTATATATGCTTTTGCGTGGTCGATCTCATCTTTCAGGCAGCGGCGCACGGCTGTCCAGTCCGTGCCAGCCGGGATCCCCGTCTCCGTTGTTACCATGTGGTCAGATAGCCCCAGCATGGTGGTAAAGTCGCGCATCCGCGTATTGATTTTCTCCGTGCGCTCCACGACGGCGAATTCCCTCTCGAATATCACCGAAAATGCCGTTGCATGGAATGAGTTGGACAGGACAAAGTCTGCGCCCTGTACCAATCCAAGGAAATTCTCCGGTCCGCAGAGTGGGAAGCAGCGCTCGGCATACGGAATCTTGAAGACCGAGTAGATATGCAAGCCTCGTTCCGCCGCAATTCTCCCCGCCAACTTGCGGACAGCAGGGCTATTATCAAAGTCATATACCAACAGATATGGTTTCTCGCAGCGCTCCGGCTTCTCAGCCATCGCCTCCCACTGTGCCCGGTCAAGCAGGAATACCGGATCAAGGACGGTTACAGCGTTTGTGATCCCCAGCGTCTTCAGCACAGAAAGACCGGACTTTTCCCGCACAGCAATATGGTCAAAACGTTTGAGATACTGCGCCGTCACCTCCCGCAGTTCCTGCGGGAACTCGTCCACCGCAAAGCTGGCCGCGTAGGATGCGCGAATGCCATGCAGCGCAAAATCCAGATAGAAGGCCGGATCTTTCCCGTTGGGAAACAGCGGATTCCAGATCTGGTCGCTTCCAGCGAGAAACGCATCCGCCTCCGGCGGCTCCTTTTTCAGTTCCTCGTTGGAGGTGTATCGTTTTGTGAGATCAAGGTACTTGGCCGTAAAGCTGTCAAACGCCTTTTTGCGCGGCAGCATATGTAATCTGCCCGGAAGCTTCGCCAGCAGGTACGCCTGTTTCAGAAAAGGCTTGTCGTATTTGGGGTTTCCGACGATATCCAGCCGGTAATGCTTCGATAGATAATCCGGTTTATAGTCGATGATCTTCACATCATGCCCCAGCAACTTCAAATAGGTTTGCAGGGCGTAAGCCTGTAAGGACGCTCCAACATTATAGACATCGTGGCAGGTGATCGTACAAATTTTCATGACTTGCCTTTTCCCATAATCCTTCTCACGATCCGTCCCAGCTTTGCTCTGATCTGTGTGCGTTTCGGAAGCCAACTCATGGAGTACCAGTGGATCGAGTATGTATTCTCTGTTTTCGCCAGTTTCCCAGTTGTACTGTCCATAGGGTTGAAGTAATCATCCGGATAGACATGGATACCTGCGACGATCTGTTCCTGCCCATTACGGATAAGTCCAAAGCGTTCCAACACATCGCTGTTCAGGCGCGGACACCCTATCGGCATAACGCTGCTATCTGGCTGCATATAGTGCAGCTTTTTGTATTCATCGATCATGGCCTGCACAATGGGCTGATGCGGCACGGCCGCCATAACCTGCCCGCTGTTGACAAACCGGTTATTTTCAAATCCAATAAATCCCTCGTCATTCAGCAATGGCGAAATATCCCGCACAACCTCCACATCGGTGTCGAAGTACACGCCGCCGTACTGCTCCAGCACGACAAGGCGCATAACGTCGGACACGAAGGCGTATTTTTTCGCGGCATACGCCTCCGCCATGAAGGGCATGGCGAGGTAATCGCAGTTGTCCTCGTTCCACTCGCGGATCTCAAAATCCGGGCAGAACTTCTTCCAGCTGGCGATGCACTTCTTGGCAAGCTCCGGCTTTTCGCCGCGGCCAAGCCAGCAGTAATGGATGATTTTCGGGATCATGGGTCAGTCCTCCAAGCAAGTTAAATGTGAAAGCGCAAAACATCCATTCTATCGATCAAACAACCCGCCGTATTATAGGGATTTTCTTAATTAACCATGTTGCAAACACGCAGCCCACATATACAACACAGGTCAGCACTGGCACACTTATCGCCGGCGCAAAGCAGGTTACATCAATGCCGAGGAGCTTCCTCATTGCAACGATCATAGCGGGGTGCAGGATATATACCCCAAGGCTATATTTTGCCAGGCCAGAAATTCCTTTTTCTGTGTGCAGGGCTTTTTTTCCGTAAATCAATGAAAATAGCGCAACTGCATACACCAGTGTAAAGGGCGAACTATAGCTGAGCCATACTCCTATACGCTCTTGCGAACTTTCTCCCGAGCACTTTAATAAGGTCAATGCGCCTAACAATATCGTCAGCAAAAACAGAACTCTGCATTGGCGCTTATTGAGAGGATACCGGTCTAAATAAGTTCCTAAAATATAATAAAGCAGTAAATATGCAGAAAACGGTGACAGCCACCTTACCACCCAGACGGACCGCAAATCAATAGCCGATATACCACACAGAAACGGAATAATGAACCCCACAAGCGAAAAAAGTATAATGACATACAAGAAGTCCCGCTTGCTCGCATTATCTGAAAATTTCTTGATCACGGGAGAAATTACATAAAGCCCCAAGAGCATATACAAATACCAAAACTGATAGTTGTAGGTCACGTCAGCTGTAACGACCGCCATTAAGGATTTCCAAATAATCGACGATGAAATCCCACCTATCAGGGCGTTGCACAGCAAATTATAACATAACCCCCAAAACACAATTATCAATGCGGTCCTAACAATTCTGTTCCGGACATAGGTATAATCCAGCTTCTTCGATTTTGATAGCAGCAGTGCTCCGCTTTTCATAACAAAAAGGGGGACAGCAACTTCCGCCATGATTCGATATATGTATATCGAAGGGCTTTCTATCTGTGCGGCCTGGTGAAGCAACACCACAAGGAATGACGCTATAATGGCCAAAATATCGAGTGATGCTTTTCTTGATTCTATTATCTCTGTCATCCTCATTCACTCCATCAGCGCATAGATCTTCTCGACCTCCGCGCTGTTCGTATAATCTCTCTTTTCGCAGTTCTCCGACAGCTGCTGCATCCGGGCAGGGTCGCGCAGCAGCGCGGCGATTCCGGCGGCGCAGCCTGCGTTATCCATGGGAACGATCACGCCGTCCACCCCGTCCTCCAGCTGGCTGCCGGAGGTGGCGTAGTCCGTGATGACGACGGGCTTTCCGAGTAGCTGCGCCTCCCGCACGGTGACGGCCTTGCCCTCGTAGCGGGATGGCTGTACATACAGGCCGCAGGCGCGCATATAGGGGTAGGGGTTGTCTTTCTTGCCGAGGATGATAACGCGCTCCTGCATGCCAGCCTCGGCGATTTTTCGCCGGATCAGCGCCTCGTCGCCGCCATAGCCGATGAGATACCACGTTACGTCAAGGCCGTCCGCCACCAGACGGCGGCAGATGTCCGGCACGTTGTCGAAATTTTTCTGTTCTGAAAAGCGACCAACAGACAATAACTTAAACGGTTTTTCTTTTTGCATTTCGCCCTGCGGATTATTGGATTGGCGTTCGATCAGATTTTGGGGAAGGATATTCTCCACTGTTCCTGTCAAATGCGAGAGTTCAGGAAACTCTGTATCGAATGCAGTAGTCACTTGCTCCGACACGCCGCAAATGGCATCATAACCCTCCCACATGGCAATCTCCGCCGAGCGGTCGAAGGACAGCGCTGCATAGTCGGTGTGGATCCATGCTGCGTATTTCTTTGCCCTCGCCCGTTCCCGTGCAAAGTAGTGCGGCGTCAGGAAGCTGATGGCAAGATCATAGGTTTTGTCGGAAATCTGCGGCATAGAGCGCAGTGTGTACTTGTGGCTATACGTCAGCGCTGCAACGGAGGGCTTGTCGTCGGGATGCTGCTTGTCAAAACGCCGCGCCGCAAGCTTTCCTTGCAGCCGCCCACAAAGTACGCCGAATTGACCGTTTTTGATAAGCGACGCCATCGGCACGGCCAGCGACGCATACTGTGGAATCTCCGGCAGAAGATTTGCCTTGGGATTCAGATATGGCATCAGCTCGCCGCTGTGCCGCATCAGAAAGAGGTCAACGTCATAGCGGTCATAGTCGACGGAATCCAGCAGCCCCAGCAGGCTGCGCTCCACGCCCCCAAGCTCCATGGCCTGGGAGAAGATGAGAACGGATGGTTTTTTCATAATATCACTTCAACAGTTTCTTAATCAGTCTTCTATATTTCCCTGCTGCGATTCGCTCTAAGAGAGCGTTGTCAATAAACTCAACATCAGTCTCCTGAATTGCTTTGCGAATCCCTGTAGGCTCCTTCTCTACGAAGTCTCTTTGCCGTACCGCTTCCTCTATCTCAAGGATGCCGCAAACTCGCTTGATTTCCTCGCGCAGCGCATCGTTATCATATTTTCCGCTCAGCGCACACATTTCAAGCCATGAAAGCACAATGTTTTTCATCTCCACCGCCATCAGATACTCCACATTCTGCGGCATCGGATGGCGTTGCGCCAGTTCTTTTTTGAGGCGGTATAGGCTCAAAAAATCATCTAACATATGGGGCATGAATTTTGAGGTTCCGCCGCCGATTCGGTAGTTGTACACAACATCCGGGATAATCACCAATCTCCTTGTTTCGGGAAGCACTCTAAGCGTAACACTCAAATCCTCACCCATAAACTCGACAATCGGTGGAAAGTCAGATGCGCGCGTGATCAGTTCCGTCTGGTAAAGCTTGCCCCATAGGTTTACCGGATAATCACTTACACCGAAGCAACTTACATATACTTCGGAAAGAATTTCCGCATTCGGATATACTCTAGGGCCATCAACAGAAAGGCATGGGCTTTGAAAGCGGCTTGGAATTGTGATTTTTCGGTACACGCGGCGCATATTACCGCAGACACAATCCGCTTGCTCCTTCTCTGCTGCCGTTACCAGCTTTTCGAGTGCATCTCTCGGCAAGGTGTCATCCGAATCGCAAAAGGCGATATACTTTGCCGTCTGTGCTGCATCCGAGAAAATGCCTGTTTTTCTTGCCTCTACACAACCTTTGTTGGTCTGATGGATCGCCAAAACTCGCGGGTCCTTCTGTGCAAAGGATTCGCATATAGCACCACTATCATCGGTAGACCCATCATCCACAAGGATTAAAATGAACTGCCGATATGTCTGCGCCAAGACAGAATATATACATTTCGTAAGCTTCTTTTTTCCCGTGTTATAAACAGGAATTATGACTGCAATTTGGGAGGGCATCTCTATACACCCGCCTTTCTCCTGATATACCCTGTCAGCATCCAACCCGCTGGGGTGCAGAGCACCGTCAACAGCTTGCGTGGGGATTCCTTGATATAGTTCCGATTTCCCGCGATCTGGCTGCTGGAGCAGTAGTGGATGCAATCCATCGCCAGCCGCTTGAAGGACTCCGGGTATCGCATCTTCACCGTGCGCCAGAAAGCGAAGCCCTTGGGATTTCGCAGATATTGCCGGAGCATGTTGTTGCTGGAGCCGTCCGGCTGGTACTCCACATTGCATAGCACCTCGTCCAGCACCGCAAGCTTGTAATCCTGATCGATCAAAAGATACTTGTAGGCCAGACTGACATACTTTTCGCCCTCAAACACGGGGTACTCGGGATAGGCGTTGATGACATCCGTCCGATAGACCAGCTTTTTGTCACCGGCACCGCCCGCGGCATAGTAACCGGAAATGGTGGTCTCGGATCGTCCGTCAGGAAAGCCTTTGCCGATGATCTTTCCATCGAAATCCGCATCAAGGCCGACAATGCCAGCGTAGCCCTTCCCTTTGACCTCGTCCCACTTGCGCAGGATCTTCTCCACCGCGCCAACTGCCAGCACGTCGTCGGAATCAATGCAGGTGTTCAGTTCCGTGTGGATATTGGCGTAGGCCGCATTGTGAGCCGTGTGCATTCCGCCATTTTCCTTGTAGATATACTGAATCTCAAATCCGTTGTCGCGGCTCTGCCAATCACGCACTAGTTCCGCGGTGTTGTCGGCAGAGCCGTCGTCTACGATCAGCCAGATGAAGTTCTTGCAATTCTGGCGGCAAAGACTTTCATAGGTGCGCGGCAGGGTGTGTGCGCGGTTGTAGGTAGGGGTGAAGATCGTGAGGATAGGCTCAGCAATTCTGTTCATAAGCGTTGATGTAGAACTCCTGTAGTTTTACGGCCTCGGTAGTGATATCGAAGCCATGGGCGGCAATTTCGGCTCGGCGATCAGTGCGGTGGATGGCTCGCTTCGCAAGGATCTTCTCCGCCCATATCTCCGGGCTTGCGGACAAAGGCATGACATCCACCAAACCCTCAGTCAAGATGCACTCGGGAGGAATCTTGTCGGAGATAATGCACGGCAGCCCCGCCGCTTGCGCCTCGACCATGGTGACTGGCAAGCCCTCATACAGCGACGGGAATACAAACACGTCCATAGCCTGCATCAAATCTGCGACATCGCCGCGGACACCGAGAAAACGTACATGCTCTGCAATTCCCAGCGCGTGAGCTTTAGCCTGTATCTTCAGCATATCTTCACCGCCACCAACCAGCAAAAGGACTGCGTTCGGCTCTTTTTTCAGCAGCGCGGCAAAGATGTCGAGCAGAAATGGATGGTTCTTCTGCGGATTGAATCTGCCAACATGGCCAATAATCAACTTATCTGCCAAACCTAACTGATGGCGCATTTCTATACGTTTTTTCGGATTAAACGAATAGGCAGTAGCATCGATGGCATTGTTGATAATCTGATACGGTGCTCCTCCAAACATCCAATCACCTGCATCCTTCCCACAAGCAAATAAATTAGTAGTATATTTAGGGATGCTCCGCTTATACCATAGCTTGATGGGATATTTCAGATTCTTGTCTTGGTTTGCATTATGGCTGTGGGCAATTCGTACCGGGATATTATGCTGTGCAGCGGCCCTCAGGATTACCGAACTAAGGCAGTCCTGATGTACATGAACAATTTTGTATTCCGGGTGTTCATCAAAAAAGTGATTCAGAGCAGCTAAATAGCCTTCGCTCCAAGGCACCAGCCGGGGCAAACGATAGAGCTTTCCACCAAGGGATTCGATTTCATCGTCAAACGCCGCTCGCTCCTGACGGTGTACCAGAAAATCGAACTGCACCCTTTCCCGGTCAATGTGGCGGTAATAATTCATGAGCGTGGATTCCAGGCCGCCGCGCTCCATGTGGGTGACAACTTGTAAAACGCGAATTGGAGTCATCATTTATCTCCCTGCCAAGTTTAAGTATTCTGACAAGCTCAGTCTCGCAAAATCCTGGTCAAATGGCCGATTGATCGCATTTTCATAACAGAAATACACAAGATAACCCGCTACCATCAAAATTTTCAATATTCTCCCGTCTCTGCCGCCGATCTTCTTTAACATCCACGGGAGCGACAGCGACTGAAAAATCAGGAAATAGTTTGCCAGCCGCGCAAAATAATTTGCCGTACCGAACAGGCCCACAAACATAATGGCGCCATTGAGCATGGTCAGGTTCACCATGAGGTTCTCCGTTTCAGAGCTGTCTGTGAACAGCTTCTTGCGGTAAATATACGACAGCACCAGCGGCACATTGCAGACAAGTACACGGAAAATATTAACGCCCTCGCCTGTAAACTCAGAAATCGTGTATTCCTCTCCCAATCGTGTTGTGATATTGACGATCATGCCAAGCAGCGGGCGGAGGAGAAATCCCGCCGCAAGGGAAAATGCCAGCATCCAGTAGGTCCTCTTTGTCCACGGACGAAACTCCATGAACGGCACCAGCAGATACATCAACGAATAAGGGTGGATCAGCGACGCGATCAGGACGCCCGCTATAAAGAAAAACCACTTCCTTTTAAGCGCAAACGTTACTGCAATGACTGCAATACCGACGGCGGCGGCCTGCTTGATACCCGCGAAAACAAACGTATAACAGCCGGTGGTAAACAGCAGGAAAACCGTCAGCGGATAATCTACAGAATATCTGTGCACAAAAATAAAGTAGCAGGCAACCGTCAGGGAAGCCCAGAACATCAGAAAATTCTGTGTGGATACACCGCAAATTTTCAACTGGTAATTGATCCAGTTAAAGAGCGGGTTCGCGCCTACACTCTTGTCTGTCATTTTCCACGAGCCTTCTGTGATCAGCTCATAAGCATAACGATACGCCTCCGTATCATTGCACTGTGTCCGCAGTCCCGCAAAGCCTGCCAGCAGGATGATGATCAGCAGGGTGCAGAAAACCAATCTGTGCCGTTGGGCATGGTTCATCGGTCCCATCGTAACATGATCCGCACACCACGCCAGTGCAGCCGTTATGAGCATGAGGATGACTAACTCTCGCATTTCAGATCTCCAAGTGTTTGATCGTCTCCGCCACAACGGCGGTTTTACTGAATCTTTGCTCCATCCGCGTCCGACCGCGGCGACCCATTTCAGCCTGCCGATTCTCCGGCAGCTCTGCAAAGCGCCGCATCGCGTCGCAAAGCGCGTCTGCATCCTTTGTCGGGCACAGATATCCGCTGACACCGTCCTCCACCGCCTCGCGGCAGCCGGGGATATCGCTGGTGATGAGGGCGCGGCCAGTGGCGGCACCCTCCAATAGAACATTGGACATGCCCTCATGGTACGATGGCAGCACGACGCAGCTCGCCATGGCGTAAAAGCGCTTCATATCCGACTGATAGCCGTGATACTTGACCACGCCAGCCTGCTCCAATTTATCCATGAGGGGCTTATATTCCTCTTCAAATGAGCCGACGATATGAAACTCTACGCCATCGCCGTATTCCTGCTTCATTCGCTTTGCGGCGGCAAACAGCTCGTCCACACCCTTTTCGCGCATGACGCGACCCACAAAAAGAAACCGTACCGCCCCCTCCTGCGGGTAGGGCTGATAGGGATAATCTTCTAAATTGACGCCTGCACCGCTCAGCACCACGTCGCGCCCCTTCGGCACAACGCCAGTGGCGGCAAGGGTATCCCGGTTCCCCGCATTCTCAAAGAACACGCCCCTTGCGCCCTGCAACGCCGGTTTGTAGAGCGCCAGCACAAACTTCTTGAGCCAGCCGCCGTTTTCGATGGCGCTGCCAAGTCCCGTGATGTTCACGGCATAGGGGATGTGCGCCATCCGGCAGGCAAGGCCGCCGTAGATGTTGGGCTTGATGGTGTATGTCAGAACCAAATCCGGCTTGACCTCTTTCAGCATGGCCCTGTACTGCCGGAAGAGTTTGCTGTCATGGATGGGGTTCATTCCTCGGCGGTCAACGGGAAGTTCAATCACCTCGTCCACCAACTTATGAAGTTCCTCCCAGCGATCGTTATGTGGGACAGCAACCGTAACATTCGCGTGTTTTTTCAGTTCTGAGATCAAGTCCTTGCGGAAATCGTAAAGGCCGCCGCTGTGATTGGCCAGTATTGCAATTCGCTTTTTCATTTGTTATCTCGAATAAATCGGCAGGGATTTCCGTAGGCCACTTTATTGGAGGGAATATCCTTTGTAACAATAGCACCAGCGCCTATTAAGCAATTTTCTCCAACTCGCTTCCCAAGAGTAACAACTACACCGTCATCCAGCAGAGTATTTTCGCCAATGCTAACACCTCCGGACAACACTACTCCCGAGGCGATATAAACATGGTCGCCTATAACATTATCATGGTTCACTTGTGAGCCGGTATTAACCACCACGTTGTCGCCAATAACAGGATTCGGCGTAATCAAGCAACCGCATTCTATCAAAACACCTTTGCCTATTTTCGCGTGGGGTGAAATGACTGCATTGGGATGAATAATATTAACGGGTTCCCAACCCCGATTAATCATATATTTAAATGTGTTCCTGCGATATTTCATTGCACCGAAAGCAATAAAGAATTTATTCGTTTTGTATTGCCTTTGTATTGCATCTAACTTAGCAGGAGAATAGTCCCCCAAAATTTCGACACCATGAGAAATCGTTCCCTTTTTGGCCGCATCGCCATCCAGCACACCGATTACATGGTATCTCCTTTGTGATTCGACATTGTACATAACAACGCCACAATGCTGGCCGCCACCAATGAGTATAATATCTTCCATAAAACACCCCATGCTTACATCCAAGCATTTATTCCAGTCTGTTTCCAACGAAATCTTCCATTGTTGCGCTGCCTTCCGCGCTGATCCCCTCGCGGGCCAAGACACAGCGGACAGTCATAAAGATAATCTTCACGTCCAGTGCAAAGCTGATATGGTCTACATAGTCCACATCATAGACAAACTTTTCTTCCCATGACGCGAGATTACGGCCATGTACCTGCGCCCAGCCGGTAAGGCCGGGGCGTACATCGTGGCGGCGATGCTGCTCGTCGTTATACAGCGGCAGGTACTTTACCAGCAGCGGTCTCGGCCCCACGATGCTCATCTTGCCGCGGAAAATATCCCACA